>Ga0206116_1000023_pt1 | contig 383026 bp, 354 predicted proteins | sample 3A1Ametagenome_FD_178000 | JGI IMG/M metagenome (GOLD analysis project Ga0206116, IMG submission 178000) | Enriched microbial communities from leaf-cutter ant dump, University of Wisconsin, Madison, United States - 3A1A | ecosystem: Environmental > Terrestrial > Nest > Insects nest > Nest dump... | reverse complement strand
TCTTTCATTGCTTAATTGAACAGCTTTTGTCTTAAAAGACGGATCATAAATTTTTCGCTCTCGTTTCATAAGTTAAAATTAAGATTTATTCTTAACCTTAACTGGAAGCTAAATTAGTATATCCAAATAAGTCTTTCTTCTTAACAACTCTTATAAACCTTTCTTGAGAAGGAATAAGTTTATCTTTTTTGTTGTTTTTTGTACCCATTTGTGGGTTTATCCCTTTAGGAACCCTAATATCCTTTTCAGTTTTTTCCATAATCTTTTTTCTTAGTTTTTAGTACACAATGAATCAAATCAGATTCTACTTGTTTCAGGCACCTTTTACCTTTTCTCAAAACGATTAGGAAGTCCTTCCATAGCATAAATGTACTTCATGGTTTCATAAGGCTCTTTCTTAGCCTTATTTCTTGAATTAGCTACGAGATAACTGAATCCTGCGATTGTTTCTATAAAGCCTGCATCTTCTGTTTCTTTTTTGAATCTAAAAACAGTTGCTAAAGAAACCCTTAAACATTTTGCTAGATAACCATTTGGCATTGGATAAAATATGTTTGTTCTTTTACAGTTCGTAGTGACAACCCTCTTTATTAATTACCGACTGTTTGTTGAAGTAGCGCTTTTTATTCAGATAATAGCAAATAATCGATGCGTAGCAAATGCTTTGAAGTATTCGTAGTCTGCAAGACTGGTAGGTTCAAATAATATCCCTGATTTAAAATTTAAACCTAATTTTTGTCCTAATTTTTATAGCTAATAATATGCAAAGCATTTCGCTTTCCATTAACAGTCATTTATTTTTAATTAACCATTCATGTGAAGTTTTAATAGTTGTGCTAGATATACCTATTTTCTTTGACCATTCTTTGGAACTGTTTTCATCGTCTGAATTTAATTTCAGGTGTATGTATAGCTTTAACTGATTAATCTTACGATTAACCAATGCAAACTCACATAATGATACAGGTATGTTGTTATAACCTATCATTATCTGGTTACAGATTGAATTAAATTATAGGGGATGGGGAATAAACCAGCTTTTACTAATACTGGTTTTAGTTCATAGAGTTTCTTGAAACCAATATATACTTGGTTCGTAATAAGTTGTTCTGTGGGTACAAAAGCCTTAAAAAGTTGAACTTTTTAAGGCTTTTTTTATGTCATTACTTTAAGGTTTCTATGGCCGTTTGGATTCTTTTGATGGTCTCATCTTTACCAATAGTAGTCATTATCTGATACACATCCGGTCCTTTCATGCTACCAACCAAGCTAATTCTGAGTGGTTGCATCACTTTACCCATCGGAATTTCATTTTCAGAAATCCGAGATTTCACACCTTTCTCTAAAGTTTCTGCCTCAAATGAAGGCGTATTCATCAAGATAGAAATGAGTTGTTGTAAATAGCCCGGTGTTTCTTCTTTCCAGTTCTTTTTTGCTTTTTCGTCATATTCAGACGGAGCTACGAAGAAGAAATCTGACAATTCCCAAAAATCAGTCACGAAGTTGGCTCTTTCTTTTATTAGCGAAACTACTTTTTGTACGTATTCAAAAGAAGTCGTAATTCCTTTTTGTTCTAGCAATGGCAAATACATTTTCGCTAAAGTATTATCGTTTTGTTTTATCAAAAACTGATGATTAAACCATTTATTTTTTTCCGGATCGAATTTAGCTCCCGATTTGCTTACTCTTGCTAAATCAAAACTATCAACTAATTCTTGTAACGTGTAGATTTCTTTGTCGGTTCCATCATTCCAACCTAACAAAGCCAAGAAGTTGATTACAGCTTCCGGGAAAAATCCTTTTTCTCTGTATCCCGATGAAATTTCTTCAGAATTTGGGTCTTTCCACTCTAATGGGAATACCGGAAATCCTAGTTTATCACCATCTCTTTTTGATAATTTTCCGTTACCAACCGGTTTTAAAATAAGCGGAAGGTGTGCAAATTGAGGTGCTTTCCACTCAAAAGCGCGGTATAACATATAATGTAAAGGCAATGAAGGCAACCATTCTTCCCCACGAATTACATGAGAAGTCTCTTGTAAATGGTCATCCACGATATTTGCCAAGTGATACGTCGGCATTCCGTCAGATTTGAAAAGTACTTTATCGTCGAGCAAAGAAGTCTCAAACTTTACTTCTCCGCGAATGATGTCGTTCAAAACAAGTGTTTCATCCACCGGTGTTTTGAAGCGAACCACAAACGGAACGTTATTGTCTAATCTTTTTTGAACTTCTTCCGCAGACAAATCGAGCGAAGTTTCCATTTGATTGCGGATAGAGTGGTTATAAATGAAGGTTTTTCCTTCTGCCTCGGCTTGTTTTCTAAGCTCGTCCAACTTTTCGGGGGTATCGAAAGCATAATACGCATTTCCGGATTCGATAAGCTGGTCGGCATATTGTTTATACAAAGGTTTTCTGTCGCTTTGTCTGTATGGAGCGAATTTTTCATTCTTTCCGATGGTTTCATCCGGAGAGATTCCGAGCCATTCTAAAGCTTCGAAAATATACTGTTCAGCTCCGGGTACAAAACGAGTTTGATCGGTATCTTCGATTCTCAAATAGAAAATACCATTGTGTTTTTTAGCAAATAAATAATTAAATAAAGCGGTTCTAACTCCCCCGATATGTAAAGGCCCTGTTGGGCTGGGAGCAAATCTTACGCGAACTTGTGTCATTTTTTATAAAATTTTGGCAAAGATAGAAATGATATTCCGTGGAATAAATTATTTATTTCTTTTTATTCCCGTTTAAAAGGTTGTTCAAAGCATTTTTGGCTTTGTCTTTCGCTTCTTCTTTTGCCTTTTCTTTGATTTCCTCTTTTTTCTCTTCGATTTTTTGATTGATTTCTTCTTTGGTAGTCGGCACATTCAAACTGTCTTTCCCTACTGCATTACCGATAGCTCCGCCTAAGGCATCTTTACCTTTGTTAATCAAATCATTTTTCTGTTTTTCGATGATTTGCTTGGTCAAATTAGCCACTACTTCTTTCATATCGGTTTGAACTTTTGGTTGAGCAAAAGTACCCGTAATATTCGCTTTTACAGGAACCACCATAGTCGATGCTTGATTTCCTGAAAGATTCGCTAACAATCCGGTTACTTCTTTTCCTAAGTATTTAGCAGGAACATCAAAAGAAACACCATATTTCATGGTTTGGTCAAAGCCATGACTACCCGAGAATTGAACTTTCACTTCTTCGTATTTCAAATCAATCGGTTTAAGATGAACTTGACCGTCTTGGAAGGTAAGTTGGGTTTTGATATTGTTCAGATTCAATTTATTAAAGTCAATAAAACTCACATGTGAATCCAATGACGAAAGTAGTTTAGAATTTTCAGCATTTACTTTTGCTTCTAATAATTGTCCGGCTAAATTACCTGTTAAGCTTTGTAAATCAGGAGTTAGTTCTTTAGCATCCAAAAGCCCTGATAGGTTTACTGATGAATTGAATTTACCTGAAACTACACCTGCAATCGGAGCAATTTTGCTCAAAGTATTCAATTCTGTAAACGATTGAGCAATATCCAGATTGTTCAAATTCAAGTTTACATCGAATGTTGGTTTAGCTGCTTTGGTCGAAACTTGTCCGTTCATCCCAATTTTACCTCCGAAAATAGAAGTCATCACGTTTTGCAACGAAACTGTTTCGTCTTTGATTAACAATTTACCTGAAACATCTTTCAAAGTTAGGTTATCATAAACAACGGTATTAGCTTTTGCTGTAATAGTACAATCCAAAAATGCCGGAATTTTGAAATCTTCAGCACTTGCTGTTGTAGTTTGTTTTTTCTCTGTTTCTTTCTTTTGAGTGTCTGCAGCCGTTTCAGGAGCGGTTGTCATAATATCCGAAAGTGCCAAATAATTGGAATTCAAACTGAAATTTCCTTTCAAGGTTTGATTCTTGAACAAGAATCCATAGAAATTATCTAAAGTTCCACTTGCGTTCAAATCAGAATTACCTGTTTTGGCTTGGAATTTATTCAAACTCACGTGCGAAGGATTGAATTTCAAATCTGCTTCGGTAATCGTAAGCGGCTTTGCCAATTCTTTTCCGGAATAATTAAATCCGATAAGATTCAATGTTCCTTGTGCTTTTACGTTTTCGTATTTTTCTTGCTCTATCGATTGCATATCGAGATTTAAACCTACATCTGCTTTAAGGATTCCCGATAGTTTTTGTTCTAATTTGATAGGATACGCTTGCGAAAGATTAGCTAAATTCAATACTCCGTCCATTTTGGCATCCACCAGCATATTTTCGGTTACGTTCAGCAATTTTGCACTTGCATTAAACACATCTTGGTCGATTTTGAACGATAATTTATCCAATTCAACAAAAATATCTTTCTTAAGTCCCGTTTCGTTTTTCACCTTAGCATCAATTACAATATTTTGAATACCTTTTGGCAAATCAGGATATTTGAATGAAGCATTATCAGAAGCCATTTCGATAGTAAACATCGGAATAGTCGTTTCGGTCAAAGCTCCTTTTACAAAACCTTTTACAGCGAAATCTCCGGTTGTTTTGATATTCTCTAAACCGCCTGAATATGCCGAAGGAATAAGTCCTAAAAAGTTCGAGAATGAAGTAGTCGGCGTGTTGAAAGTCAAATCATATTCTTGTCCTTCTTCTTTCATTTGCAAGTATCCATCAAACTCCAAAGGAAGTTTATTGATAAGGAGCATGTTTTCTTTGAAGGAATATTTCGCATTTTCTAAATCCAAATTCAAAACAGCGTCCAATGTCAAGTTTACATTGTTTAAATAATTAGTTCCGTCCATTTCAAACAAAGCTATTGCTGTGGTATAAGTGTCCAAATCCACAACCGAATTGTTGAAATCCCCGGTTCCTTTGTGGTTAATCTTGTCTAACATCATCTTCATGTTAGAGCCTTGATCCCAATATTTTATTTTTAGATTTTCAATTTCGTATTGTTGAATTTTCATCGAAAATCCGCTGTCTTCAGAATTATCTTCTTCAGGAGTTTCTTCATCATCCTTTAAAGCAATATCAAAATTTCCGATTCCGTCTTTATTGATAATTACATTTATCAAGGCATCATTTATGGAAAAACTTTCTACTTTCATCCCTTCTTCGGCTGATTTAAAAAGCTCTTTGATAGACATTCTCAAATCGATTTTCTCTGAATACACCAGGGTATCGCCTTCAAACGGAGCTTTGTTGATGATGCTCAATTTAGAAATAGATACATTGGCTTGTGGAAAGCTTTTAAACAGACTAATGTCAACGTCTTCAAATCCAACGGTCGCATCGACATTTTCATTGATTGCCTTGATGACCATTTCTTTGATTTTATTTTTAAATAAAAAAGGTGTTGCCGCTAATAACACGATTAACACACCCAAAACAATGGCTGTCCATTTCAAAAACTTTTTCATAACTAATTAAATTTATTTGGGCAAAAGTAGTGCAAAAACCAGTCCGAAATTTTAAAATTATACTAAGATTACAGCCTATACGACAGATTTATTATTATAAAAGCTAATTCTAGCTAACAAAAAAAATCCATCATACCGTTAAGGCATAATGGATAAAAAATAGTGTGATTATTTTTTTTGAAAACAATTATAAATTTAATTCTTGAAGAATTTATTGTTAATGATATTGCCGTTTAAATTTTGAGCTTTTATAATATAAATTCCTTTTGTAAGATTTTGAACATCTATACTTTCAGAGGATTTTTTTGTAAGAATTTTCTTTCCGTCAAGCGAATAAATTTCTATATTATTGAGTGTTTCAGAAAAATTGAGCACCGAAGAAGTTGGATTAGGAAATAATTTTATTTCTGATATTTTAGTAAAATCATTATTACTCATCGAACCATTGCTATAAAAATATAGTTCGCTTCCAGAAACTCCCATTTTGACATAGATACAAAAAACACCAAATGATGAAGCAAATAAATTATAATCATCCATATTTCCTGGGTAACCACCAAGTGACAATGTAACATTCTGAGTTCCTGATTCAGTTCCGTCAGATACCCATATTTGTGAATAATCCGAGCTTACAGCTCTACCTATAAACCAAACTTTATTATCGTAAGACTGTAAAACTTTTGAATCATCATAATGATCTGCTGTTAATCCGTTACTAGTTCCTACATTGATATCTTTTACTAAAACGGGCATATATTGACTATCTAACTTGTATAATTCATAACCTGTATTAACATGTTTGAGTCTAATATATATTGTTCCGTCAACCACAATTGGATGGAAATGTATAGTATTAAAATTATATTCACTTGGAAATGTCGAAACTAGCTGTGTACCTGACGAAGTACCATCTGATAACCATAACTTTGGAGTATTATTTGTAGTGATGAAATATAATAATCCGTCTTTTTCAAATATATTTTTTATGTGATTATTTGCTTCAATATTATTATAAACTAACTCAGTTCCTTCTTGAGTACCGTCAGTTTTATAGAGATCGTATTTATACGAATTAAACTGAGATGCAAAAAAATACATCGCACCATTATATTCATAAAATTGATTGTGAGTAGAACTGCTTGCAGAAGGACCCATACCTGGCGAGATATCTGCTAACATAAAAGTTCCTGCATCGGTACCGTCCGAAACCCAAGGTTCATATCCTGAAGCTTGAGTATAACAGAAAAAATAAAATTTTCCATCTCTCATATTATTTCCATAAACAGGAACCTCAGTATAGATACTTGTTGAAGCTGATCCTTGTGATATATCTTTAACCATATAAGTTCCAGCTTCTGTACCATCAGTAACCCATATTTCAAATCCATTAACACCATCAGTACAATAAAAATAAGCTTTATTATCATCTGCTGAAAAGAATTTAGCATACTCAGCTTGACTATTTGAAACCGAAGACGGAATAATTTCCTTTATCATATAAGCAGATTGTGTAACAGTGTTGTAAACCCACGGTTCAATTCCGTGAGAGTCTTTAGCAAAAAAATACACCTTATTTCCACCAGTAGTTAAAATTTTTGATACTACTTCAACATCATCAGGCGTAATTTTATAAGTTCCAGCTTCTGTCCCATCAGATACATACAAGCCTTTTTTATACGAAGGTGTTTGGTAAAAAATATAATACACTTTGCCATTAACTTCTTTGAACGAAGCATTATGTGTTATAAAGTCATATTGAGACTCCGGATTGATATCCTTAACCATAGTAAATGTTTGAGATGTTCCGTAAAACATCCCAAGCATTATAAATAGCGTTAGAAATAATTTTTTCATAACTAAACTCTTTTACTATTGAATCGGAAGATCATTAAATTCACCCTTAATCGAATCCACTCCAGCCACTCCAGAACCAGCCGTAGCTTCAAAAGTTCCTGATAGTTTGTTGTTTTCATTTTTAGTAATGGTTAACGTTCCGGAAGAAGCTTCCCAATGACCACCCTTAACATAAGTGAAAGCGTACGGAAGTGATAAATCATACGTTCCTTCAGCTAAATCCGTCAGAACAATTTCAACAATAGTTGCGTTATTATTTTGTGCAATAATCGACTTGTAACTGCCATTTACCCATGCATCATCCGCTTTTAGAAGTGGCGTAATTCCGTTTTCGTTATAGAAAAATCCTTGTTCTGCAGTAGTTTGCCCGCTTGGTGAGCTACTATCATCAGAAGAACAAGAAAATAATAATACCATTGAAAATGCTACAAGAGCAAGACTAACTAATTTTTTTGTAATTGTTTTCATTTGATTAAATATTTAAAATTATAATGCAAATGAACTAACAAGAATTAGTTAGGGCAATACGCCAAACGGACTGATTTTTTCTAATTGAAAATAAAAAAACCGTACAGATCAAATCTTGTACGGTTTTTTTAAAACAATTATAACTAAATACTTAATCTTCGCTATATTTCAATTTAAGTGAAAGTTTATTACTATTTGAATTAAAAGTTTTTACAGGAAGATTTGTGCCAACAATAGTTATCACACCGTTTTCATTAGTAACTGATACAGAGCCTTCTCCTGATGAAACAACACCTCCAAAGCCTACGCCCATAATTTCTACTTTCCCTGAAGTTATAGGTTCTACTCCTCCTTCTGCCAGTATATTAGTTAGGGAATAAGTGCCTGTAGCAGGAAGACTTGTTCCACTGAATGTCAAAGTCAACATACTGTTTGATGTACCACCAGCTGTTTGTGTGGTATCAATAAAACGAAGTACTATCTGGCTATCATTAATAATTTTTTGTTTAGATACAGCAGAAAAAATACTATCCTCGTTGTTATCATTTACAACCCATGTATCCATTTCCAAATTGTTGGTATCAGGATTATTGTTGTTGTTGTCGTTTTCTCCTCCCTCATCTGGAGAGCAAGAAATCATTCCTACTGCTATTAAAGCCATAGAAGCATACTTAGTGAATTTTTTAAATGTTTTCATTTTTTTAGTATTAAAAATTATAATACAAATGAACTAATAAGAATTAGGTAAGGCAATACGCTAAAAGGACTATTTTGAACTATATAAGTCTATTTTGTTGGGCTTTATTGATTAAATCTACTCGATTGTGCGCCTGTAATTTTTTATAAATATTTTGAACATGACCCTTCACTGTAAAAGGAGAAATAAACAAATTTTCAGCAATTTTTTTGTTTTTAAGTCCTTTACACAACTGCTCAAGTACTTCTATTTCTCTTAACGATAATTCTACTTCCGGATTTGATGTTGTACTATTTTCTATTGGATTTCTAAGCATTTTTAAAGTCCTTAGAGCAATAGAAGGCGACATTACTGCTCCTCCTGCTAAAGCTTCTTTTATCGTCTCGTATATTTTATCGGCTTTAGTTTCTTTGAGCAAATAGCTATCTGCTCCGGCTCTAATAGCTTGGAAAATATTATCGTCATCATCGTGAATAGTTATCATCACAATTTTGACTTGCGGATATGCTGATTTAATCATTTGGGTTGCCTGAATACCGTTCATTTCAGGCATTTCAATATCCATCATAATCAAATCTACCGAACGATTTTTTGTGATATACTCAAATACTTCACGACCATTCGACACAACTTTTTTAACTAAAATATCCTCAAAAACACTTAATTTTTCGAGTAAAGCTTTTTGAGAAGCTAGATTATCTTCAGCAATTAAAATTCTAATCATTTTCTAAAGTCTTAAAGTATAATTTCAATTTCGTATCGGACACCATTAGTAGAAATTACGTGTAATTTTCCTTGAATTTCTTCTATTCTATTACCTATATTCGACAATCCGAACGATTTATTTTGATTCGAATCGAAATCAAATCCAACTCCATTATCTGAAATTATCATTTTTAATTCGTGTTGCGATTGTTTTATATCAACCGTAACTAAACTTGCTTTAGAATGTTTAATCGAATTGTTGATAATCTCTTGAAACACTCTATAGAGATTAACCGTTTGTAGCGTAGTTAGTTTTTGATTTTTTGCAATGGTAAACTCAAAATTAAAATCAATTAAATCACTCGATTCGCTAGCTTGATTGATAAAATTGACCATTTTCATTTTCAATTCCTCGAGCGATAATTCTTTGGAATTCAAAATCCAAATGGTATCGCGAAGTTCTTTGATGGATTGGTCGGAAAAATTGGACAACGAATCGAGTTTTGCTTTTATAGGTTCTTCTAATTGCGTTGCCGTGCGATTGATACTATCTAAAATTGAAGTAATAAACGTAAGTTGAGAGCCTACTCTATCGTGCAATTCGCGTGAAATATCCAATCGTTGCTGTTGAATTTTATAATTGGCTTGTTCTTCCAAAAGTTTATTTTCTAGAAGTAATCGCTCGTGTTTCAGTTTTGATTTATCGCGGTAATTTTTGAGTAAAATAAGTATCAGAAAGACAATTCCACCCAAAATAAAGAGATAAATATTTTTCTTCTCCAAATCGGCTTTTTGTGTGGCCAGAAGTTTTTCTTTTTTTTCGGTTTCATATTTAATATTTAATTCCGAAAGTTGCCTGTTTACCTCTGCATTCTCGAACTTCTCTTTGGTTTTGATGAATAAATTCTGATACGCAAGTGCCTTTTCGACATCTTTTTCGGCAAAAGCAATCAACATCAACGATTCATAGGTGTTATACGAAATTTCGGGCGCATTGATTGCTGTGGATATATCTAAACTTTGATAGGCATATTTCTTAGCCAAATCATACTGCGAAATTTCGCGATATAAATTGCCAATATTGTTCAAAATCGCCGATTGCATCCATTTATCATTCACTTTCTGAGAAAGTTCTAAAGACTTAAAATTATATTCAATGGATTTATCGTATTCCTTCTTGAGCTTATAAACAATCGCCAAATTGCTGTAACAGTACGAAAGGCCTTCAATCACATGGTTATTTTCATAAATAGCAAGCGCCGACAAATACTTTTCAATAGCTTCATCGTAGTTGTTTTGTTGTTCCAATACCGTCCCGATATTGTTGTGACAATCCGCGAGAAGCAAACTATCATTGTGTTGCAATGCGATTTTTTCGGATTTATAGTAATAATCTAAACTTTCGACGAATCGTTCCCAACTCATGTACAAAGCGCCAATGTTTTTGTACACGCGAGCCATTGCGTTTTGATTATTTTGATTTTCGTACAGATGTAATGCTTGTTGAAAATTTCCGAGCGATTTCGTATAATCACCCACGTCTTTGTAAATGTTTCCTAAACCCGAATACGCATAAGCCGATAAAGAATCAGAAACAGAAGAATAATTTTTTACGTTGTTGAAATAATACTTCGCCGAATCGAGTTGAGTGTTTTTCCAATAATAGGAACCTTTCACCAAATCGGACATGGCTTTGTAGTCCGGTTTATCAGAATTTAAGCGGTGTAAAGTTTGAAACAAAGCTTGTAAACTGTCATGAGAAAGATTACTTCTTTTGGAAATCTTCAAAAATGTATTTTGAATTTCTTTTTCATCACCACTTACATTATTCGAAGTTTCTTTGCAAGATATTGCAATAAAAAGAAACGATAAAAAGAGATAATTTATACTTTTCACTACAAACGATTTATAACAAAAATCGTTATTTTTTATAATTTTTTCACAAAAACAACTAAAATTATTTCTTTTCGAAACTCGAATAAAACTCAAATACTTTTGCTGCCTTTGACGGGCCAATTACTTGGGCGATTTCTTCTTTGGAAGCTTTTGAGATGTATTTCACCGAACGGAAATGCTTGATAAGTGCAATCATGGTCTTTTCGCCAATTCCCGGAATGGTTTCGATAGATGTTTTCAAAGCCGAATTGCTTCGCTTTTGTCTGTGGAAAGTGATTCCGAAACGATGGGCTTCGTTTCTGAGGTGTTGAATTACTTTTAAAGTTTCAGATTTTTTATCCAAATAGAGCGGAATGGAATCGTTCGGATAATAAATTTCTTCTAAACGCTTCGCGATACCGATTATGGCGATTTTTCCGCGTAATCCAAGTACTTCTAAACTTTTCAAAGCAGATGATAATTGTCCTTTACCGCCATCTATTATAATCAAATTCGGCAAAGATTCGCCTTCATCAAGCAAACGTTTGTATCTACGGAAAACAACTTCTTCCATCGAAGCAAAATCATTCGGTCCTTCAACGGTTTTGATATTGAAATGTCGATAATCTTTTTTGCTTGGTTTTCCGTCTTTGAAAACCACACAAGCCGCGACGGGATTGGTTCCTTGAATATTCGAGTTGTCGAAACACTCAATATGTCTCGGCTCTTCATGCAATCGCAAATCGGATTTCATTTGAGCCATCAAGCGATTTACGTGTCTGTCCGGATCCGTGATTTTTACTTGTTTTAGTTGATCGAGTCGGAAAAACTTCGCGTTGCGTTCAGATAAATCAAGAAGTTGTTTCTTCTCACCGAGTTTCGGAACCGTAACTTTTATTTTGTCGCCTAAATCCAATTCGAAAGGCAAAATAATTTCTCGGGTATCCAAATGAAAACGTTCACGAATCTCGATTACCGCCAATTCAAGTAATTCTTCGTCGGTTTCGTCGAGTTTCTTTTTTAGTTCTAACGTATGAGAGCGAATGATTGCTCCGTAAGAAATCTGCAAGAAATTCACATAGGCATAGGTATCATCCGAAATAATCGAAAACACATCTACATTTGATATTTTCGGACTTACAATAGTTGATTTGGCTTGGTAATTCTCCAAGACTTCGATTTTTTCTTTAACTTTCTGAGCTTCTTCAAATTCCAAATTCGAAGCATATTGATGCATCAATTGTTTAAACTTATGTAGCGAATCTTTGAAATTTCCTTTTAAAATTTCACGAACACCTATGATTTTTTCGTCGTACTCTAATGCTGTTTCATATCCTTCGCAGGGGCCTTTACAGTTTTTGATATGATATTCCAAACAAACCGAAAATTTACCAGAACGGATGTTGGCTTGGGTCAAATCATAAGCACAAGTACGGAGTTGGTATAACTCTTTAATTAGTCCTAATATGGTATGAACCGTTTTGAAGTTAGTATAGGGCCCGAAATATTCTGAACCGTCATTGATTTTGTTTCGCGTGGTGAAAACTCTCGGAAAAGGTTCATTTTTAATACAAATCCAAGGATACGTCTTATCGTCTTTGAGTAAAACATTGTATCGAGGCTGATGTTGTTTAATCAAGTTATTTTCCAACAAAAGCGCATCGGTCTCGGTAGGTACCACAATATGACGAATGTTCACAATCTTCTTGACCATCAAATTGGTGCGGGCATTGTCGTGAACTTTATTAAAGTAGGAAGAAACTCTTTTTCTGAGATTTTTTGCCTTACCTACATACAAAAGTTTCCCGTCCTTGTCATAATACTGGTACACACCGGGATTATCAGGAAGGGTTTGGATTTGTATATCAATTGGAATAATTTCCATTAACTTTTTAGTTCTTTAGGGATTTCGCACACCGGAATCGGATTCATTTTGTGTTGGTTGATGGTATTCAGACGTACATAAATATCGAATACTTCTTTTTCTCTTCCTGTAAAATCATTTGATGTTTTTCCTTGCTGATGTGCTTTCATGGCGATTTCTAGTTCGTCATAACTCGCCCCGATTTGGTCTTCGTCCGAACGATTATCACCAAACAACCCATCGGTTGGCGCAGCTGTTTGAATGGAATTAGGCACACCTAATAAAGACGCAATTTTATACACTTCCGATTTCATCAAATCTGCAATCGGGCTAACATCTACCCCTCCATCGCCATATTTGGTATAAAAACCAATTCCGAAATCTTCGATTTTATTTCCTGTTCCTGCCACCAAATAGCCGTGTAATCCGGCATGGTAATACAACGTAGTCATCCTCAAGCGAGCACGAGTATTGGCAAGCGTTAAATTCAAGCGATATTCGTCCGTTGAATCCGGAACATTCTTTTTAAGCTCCTCAAAAGTTGAGGTTAAATCGGTTTCTATGCTTTTTACATTCGGAAATTTCGATTTTAAAACCTCAATATGTTCTCGTCCTCGGCTTACTTGCGAAGCAGCTTGATGAATCGGCATTTCTACACAAAGTGTTTCAAGACCGGTTTGCGCACATAAAAAAGAGGTTACAGCCGAATCAATCCCACCGGAAATCCCTACCACAAATCCTTTTACACGCGCTTTTTCGGCATACGATTTTAACCAATTAACTATATAATCATTTACTTCTTGCGTCTTGAAAGCTGAATTCATACTTATTACAATAAAATTAATTTTAAGGAGTTATCTTTGCAACTAAATCAACGGTTTTAAATCATCTGTGGATTGCATAGAGAAAGTAAAATTACTCGTTTTAGGACTAAACAAAAAATGAAAAAATGAAAAAACTTGTTTTATCGTTACTCATTGGAGCTGCCCTGGTATCCTGCAGCAAAAAAAGCCAACTCGAAAAAGCTATTGAAGCCGTTCCGGTAACTTTACAACTCGACCGCTTTGACAAAGAATTTTATGAAACAGCCGAAAAGGATTTTGCTCAACTAAAAGCGAAATATCCGTATATGTTTACTACACCGGCTCATGATTCGATTTGGTTTGCTCAGAAAAATGATACGCTTATTGCTGAACTTTATACCGAGGTTCAGAAAAAATTTCCTACAACGGATGAAATCGAAAAAGAACTCGTAACGCTTTTTAAACATATCAAATATTACTTTCCGGATGAGCGTTTGCCTAAAGTGAACACAGTGATTTCGGAAGTAGATTATAATTTCAAGACGTTTTATTCAGATTCTTTAGCACTAATTTCTTTGGATTTATATTTGGGTAAAAATCATCATTTTTATGAGCGTGATCAGTATTTGCTTACCGAATTAGAACCAAGACAAATAATGCCGGATATGGTAAAATCATTCGCGTATCGCAAAATTCCTTACCCGAAAGAAGGCGATTTCTTATCCAGAATTATTTACGAAGGAAAAATTTTATACCTCAAAGATTTACTAATTCCGAGTTATACGGATGAAGAAAAAATCAACTACTCGACCGAAAAATTACAATGGTCATTTGATAACGAAGAAAATGTCTGGAGATACTTTATTGATGAGAATATATTATACAGTAGCAATCCACAATACATCAGCCGATTTGTCAACGTAGCTCCGTTTTCGAAGTTTTATTTGGATATCGACAACGAATCACCTGGTAGAATCGGTACTTGGATTGGGTGGCAAATCGTGAGAGCGTATGCTAAAAACAATCCCGAAGTAAGTCTGAATGACTTATTACACAAAGGCGCAGAAGAAATTTTTAAACAATCAAAATATAAACCTAACAGATAATGAGCACTATAAAATCAGATGTTTTATTTACTATAGAACTAGATCAAAACAAAATCCCTGAAACTATTCATTGGACTGCTAAAGATGGTGGAATCGAGAATGAAGAAACCAAATCGATTATGCTTTCGGTTTGGGATAGCAAGACTAAAGAAAGCCTTCGTATGGATTTATGGACCAAAGATATGCCGGTGGACGAAATGAAACTTTTCTTCCATCAAAACTTTGTAGCCATGGCGGATACGTTCCATAGAGCTACCGGAGATGATAAAATGGCGGATACCATGAGAGATTTTGCTTCGTATTTTGCCGAAAAAATGGAATTATTGAAATAATAAATTTTCTTTCCACAATAAAAAAGCCCAATTTCGATTGAAATTGGGCTTTTTGCTTTTCACACCTAGAAAATCCGTTCGATATTAAGTAGCATCTGCTAGCACTATTTTTCAACTTCAGAATAACATAAAACTAAATTTTTCGTTATAAAACTAAACAAATAGTTGTATAACTAATTTTTTAGTTTATATTTGCTTCATAATTGAATCTGAAAATCAATAAAATATGCAAAAATTAACCAACAAAGAAGAAGAAGTAATGCAGATTTTGTGGAAATTACAGAAAGCATTCGTCAAAGAAATGCTTGAAGAATTCCCTGATGAAAAACCGCATTACAACACACTTTCGACCATTATCCGAATTTTGGAAGAAAAAGGGTTTGTATCTCACAAAAGTTTTGGAAATACGCATCAGTATTTCCCGATAGTTAGCAAAGAAGATTATAGCAAAAAGTATATGAAAAATGCGATTGAAAACTACTTCAACAATTCGTATAAAAACATGGTTTCGATGTTTGCTAAGGAAGAAAAAATCAGCGCAGAGGATTTGCGTGAAATACTAAAGATGATTGAAAATAAAAGTCAAGATTAAATCTCCTTAAACTTTAAACAAAAATTATGGAAACATTTTTCATTTACTTTATAAAAGTGTCCGTCTTGGTTTCAGTTTTTTATTTGAGTTATGATTTTCTACTCAAAAAAGAAACCTTTTTTGACAAAAACAGATTATTTCTGCTAATAGGTCTCATTACTTCTGTAATTCTTCCTTTAATAACTATTACCAAAACTATTTGGATAGAACCTCAGCCGATAACTTTTGAAAAGCCATTCCTTCTTCCTGATTTTTCGGACGAAATAATCACAAATACAATCGTAACAGAAAAGCAACAAACAGAAATAAAATGGGTTTTAATTCTTGTAGGATTTTATGTTTTGGGAATGTTATTTTTCCTTATAAAGTTTCTTCTAAGTGGCTTATCATTATACAAAATCTTGCGTACAAATTCAGTTCAAAAACAAAATGGGTTCCGGTTTATTGACAGTAAAAATGTAAAAACTCCTTTTTCGTTTTTCGATTACATCGCTTATGACAGTTCTGCTTTTTCAGAAGAAGAACTCAAAAATATTATTTCACACGAAAAGATTCACTGCTTACAGAAACACTCGATAGATGTTCTACTAGCTGAGGTATTTGCTATTGTTTTTTGGCTAAATCCGTTTGTATGGCTGTACAAAAAAGCAATTCAACAAAATTTAGAATTTATAGCCGACAACAACGCGATACAAACTTCGGAAGACAAACTCACTTATCAGAAAACATTACTCAAAATTACCATCAATTCACAGGATTTATCCATTGCTAATCCGTTTTATCAACCTTTAATCAAAAAAAGAATTATGATGCTAAACAAAAAACAATCTAGAAAATCACTGTTATGGAAATATCTTGTGGTATTTCCGTTACTTGTATTCTTTGTAATACAATTTCAAACAAAAGTTATAGCTCAAGAAAAGAAACAAAACACAAAAGAAAACATTCATCAAGGAAAAAAAGAAGAATCGGCTTTACTTACTGCAGATACAATTGTTTGGGTTAAAGATTTTGCCAAATCTTATGATGAATGGACAAACCAATCCACGGGAGAAAAAGTTGTAGTCAAAGGTGGGTCGTGGGAAGATGTAAAAAATCATTTAGAGTCAAAACCAAATAATGAGGTATTAGGAAAAAATCCTTTGATTATTTTAAACGGAAAAGATATATCAGAACTAACAAATTTGAATATTAAAACTTTAGAGTTTGACGGAACCATCACAAGTACTACTTACACCAAAGAAGAAGCTATCAAAAAATTCGGACAAAAAGCAAAAGACGGAGCTATTATTCTTGAAGGAGAAATTGCAAATGTGACTTTCCAAACCATACATGAAAAAGAACTTATCGGCTTCTTGAAAACCGTAAAAGACTATAAACTTATAGATATTTATAACCGTTGGGGAAATTTAGTTTATACATTAAAACCAAATGAAAAGTTAGATGAAGAAAAATTAAAGGCATTGGAAGACGGAACGTATTTCTATACCTTTGAAAAAAGCTCGGGCGAAAAAGTTTCAGGCTATTTGTATAAAGGAGACGAATCATCCTCTTTTGAAGAGCATAAAACAGAACAAAAACTTCAAGAACGTGAAAAAATGTTAGAAGAAAGAGAAAGACAAGTTCGGAGAAACGCTAAACTTTCTGACGAAGAAATTAAAGAAAAAATTAAAGAATTTAAAGAAAAACTCGAAGACATAAGTGAAAAAGCAAAAGAAAAAGCAGAATTAGCTCAAGAAAGAGCAAAGAAAGCGGAACTTCGCGCTAAAGACGCTCAAAAAAGAATGAAAGAGCGTACTAAAAAAGATGAGAAAAAATTGACTTTGGAGGACAATACTTTTACCCTTACAAAAAACTCAACTGATTTAGACATCGATAAAATAAAAGCTCAATTACAAGGAAAAGGAATCGAAATGAAAGTTTCTCATCTAAAACGAAATAAAAGCGGGGAAATTACAAAAATCAAAATTTCACTTGCTGAAGGCGTAGACACAAACAACCACAAAAAAACTTCTAAAGCAGAAGCATCTTTTGAGATAGAAAATGGTAGTATTCCTGATATTTATATAGGAAAAAGAGACGGAGGATTAGTTGTTACCAGCAGTAAGTAATCTTTGTTTAAACTATCTAATAAACAAAAAGCTCGGAAATTCCGAGCTTTTTTATTTAACATCACTATAGTGATATTACATCATTCCTGGCATTCCGCCTCCCATCGGCATTCCGCCTGCTGGATTTTCTTCTTTGATGTCAACTAGAGCACATTCAGTCGTTAGAATCATTCCCGCAACAGATGCAGCATTTTCAAGAGCTACACGAGTTACTTTTTTAGGATCGATGATTCCTGCTTTGAACATCTCTACGTATTCGTCTGTTTTTGCGTTGTAACCGAAATCTGCTTTTCCTTCCGCTACTTTTGCTACCACTACAGAACCTTCAAGTCCCGCATTTTCAACAATCGTACGAAGTGGAGCTTCTACAGCACGAGAAACAATTTGAATACCTGTTTTCTCATCTGCATTATCAGCTTTCAAATCAGCCAAAACAGCTTTTGCTCTAAGTAAAGCTACTCCACCTCCAGCAACGATTCCTTCTTCAACAGCAGCACGAGTGGCATGAAGAGCATCATCTACACGGTCTTTTTTCTCTTTCATTTCAACCTCTGATGCAGCACCTACATAAAGCACGGCAACACCTCCGGCTAATTTAGCCAAACGCTCTTGTAACTTCTCACGGTCATAGTCAGAAGTTGTAGTTTCCATTTGAGCCTTGATTTGGTTTACTCTGTTTTTGATCATATCCGCATCTCCGGCTCCGTTTACAATGGTTGTATTGTCTTTATCAATTGTAACTTTTTCAGCAGTACCCAAATAATCTAAAGTAGCATTTTCTAAAGTATGTCCGCTTTCTTCAGAGATTACTGTACCTCCTGTAAGGATAGCGATGTCCTCAAGCATTGCTTTGCGTCTGTCACCGAATCCTGGAGCTTTAACAGCAGCAATTTTCAAAGCTCCTCTTAATTTATTTACCACGAGTGTTGAAAGAGCTTCTCCGTCAACATCTTCAGCAATAATAACTAGTGGCTTTCCTGATTGAGCAACCGGCTCTAGAACAGGCAACAACTCTTTAAGAGAAGATATTTTTTTGTCGTATAATAAGATATATGGATTATCTAATTCAGTTTCCATTTTCTCCGGATTCGTCACGAAATATGGAGATAAATATCCTCTGTCGAATTGCATACCTTCTACTACATCTACGTAAGTATCCGTTCCTTTTGCTTCTTCAACAGTGATAACTCCTTCTTTTCCAACTTTTCCGAAAGCCTCAGCGATAAGTTCTCCGATAACTTCGTCGTTGTTCGCAGAAATTGAGGCAACTTGTTTGATTTTTTCGGTTGTAGAACCCACCTCTTGCGATTGTTTTTGAAGATCAGCAACGATAGCCTCAACAGCTTTGTCGATACCTCTTTTCAAATCCATCGGGTTGGCACCTGCTGCTACGTTTTTAAGACCTTCTTTTACGATAGCTTGAGCTAGAACTGTTGCAGTTGTTGTTCCGTCTCCGGCTAAATCGTTAGTTTTTGAAGCTACTTCTTTCACCATTTGAGCTCCCATATTCTCTAAAGTATCTGCTAGCTCAATTTCTTTTGCCACAGAAACTCCGTCTTTGGTAACTGTTGGTCCACCAAAAGATTTTCCGATGATTACGTTACGACCTTTTGGTCCTAGGGTTACTTTTACTGCATTTGCCAATGCATCTACTCCACGTTTTAATCCGTCACGAGCTTCAATATCAAATTTTATTTCTTTTGCCATTTTTGTATTAGTTTAAAGTTTAAGTTGTTTATAGGTTTAAAGTTTCGTTGAAACAATTTAACGATTAAACAATTGCGAGAATATCGTCTTCTCTCATGATTAGGTAATCTTTACCCTCAAATTTCAGTTCTGTTCCGGCATATTTTCCGTATAAGACAACATCCCCTTCTTTCACAGTCATAGGCTGATCTTTTTTACCATTTCCGACAGCTACGACTGTTCCTTTTTGAGGTTTTTCTTTTGCAGTGTCAGGGATGAAAATTCCCGAAGCCGTTTGTGTTTCTGCAGCCATAGGTTCTACTAGAACTCTATCTGCCAAAGGTTTAATTTTTAATGCCATAGTTAAAAAATTATTTAAAGGTTAAAAATCCTGTTTTTAATACTGTCCTGCTTCTTTTCAGAAAATGTGCCACAGTCAAAAAACTGACAATTTTACATCAATTGGATGCAAAAAAAATGTCAGCACTACAATCGTACTGACATTTTATCTATATGATATGTAAAGTAAATATTACTTTGCTGGCTCTTCTTGAGTAGCTGAATTGTCTGCCGCAGGAGCTTGAGGTAAATTCTCAACCGAAGCCGGTGCAGAGCTACCTTCTTCATATGTTTTGAAACTTCCTGAATTACCCGTAAAAGCAAGGCTTGATAAAAGGATAAGAACAATAAGTGTGATTCCTAAAACCCAAGTACTTTTATCCAAGAAATCAGTAGTTTTCTTAACACCACCTCCGATAGTTGCTCCACCACCAAAAGTTGATGATAAACCTCCACCTTTAGGGTTTTGTACCATAATAACGATTACAAGTAAAAAACAAACTATTGTTATTAAAATTAAAAAGGCTGTAAAATTCATTATATCTAAATATTATTTTGTTGTATTTTTTTAATATTCTCAATTCGGTCTGCAAAGAAAACACTTTTTTCGGGATATTTCAAAATTAATATTTCATAAGCTTCAATTGCTTTTTGATATTTCTTTTGTTCTAAATATACTCGAGCCAAGGTTTCGGTCATCAAAGTCGCACTATCTTGGGGCTGAGACTCAATTATCGAATTATTGATAGGCGCATTTTTATCCGCTATTATCTTCGGATTTGTTTCGATAAATTTATCGATAAGCTCCATTTTTTTGGATTTAACCTCCGAAAATTCTATTTTTTCAGCTATTTTTTCTTCTCGAACAATTGGTTTGACTTTAGTTAGTTGCAACCACTCGCTAAACGAAAGTTTATCTTCTTTAGAAAATTCAATTACCGGAGATTCTTTAACGACTGATTCTTGCTTGATTATTTCTTCTACTTTCTCTTCTTCAATTGGTTCTATCTCCTGATTATAAACTTCAGACATTGATTCGATAGAAGTTGTAACAGTTATCTGAGCTGTACTTATCGAAGTTAAAATGGATTGCTCTAATTTCTCTTCGGTAGTTATCCATTTTGCAGGAACGATTTCGGTATCAATTACCTCAATATCGTGGATATTCTTGTGTTTGGTATTGAATTCTTCGGAAGTAATAAAATCAAACAGCACCGTTCTGTCGGTGGTTTGCGTAGCCACTTTTTTGAGTTCTAGATTATATCGAAAACTATTTTGATTGTACAAACCTTTTAACCGAATGGCAGCCGCACTCTGAAAGTACGGAAATTCAGATAAAATAACCTCTAACTCCGTTGTCTGTCTATCGGTAATAGCATCCGGATTTTGAAGTAGGTATGTAAAATCTTTAGTTGTCAATTTTTAGCTCGAAAAGATGATTAATTATTCAAATATATTAAATCCGAAATTATTTTGGATTACCACTTCGCCAAAGAAGCATTAAAAATATCTTGCGTAATGCGTTCATAGATTGCTTCAAGCGCTTGATTGAGTTGCGAACCTACTAATTGCTCCGTTCCGGTATAATCATAATAGTGCGAAAAACGTTTTTCAAAACTCAATTCTTCTTCTCTATTATTGGTAAAGCGAACAAGCACAGTAATAGTTAACCTATTTTGAGCTGCGCGTTGGTCAGCAGTTGCAGTCATCGGCGTGATGCGATAATCTACAATTTCGCCTTCATACACCAAATCCGCACCAGAATTCGTCAAAGTCAAACTCGTTTGGTTTTGAATCAAATCTTGTAAAGCCAAGGTAAAAGTACGCTCAATTCCCGGCTCGATAATTTCGGCATTATTCTGAAAATAAACTACCTGAAAACTATCTGCGTTGATTTTTCCGGTTCCTGTGAAATTGTAATACTTACAACTTGCTAGAACAAGGCAAAGCAGAAGGGCTATATATTTTATGTGTTTCATTCGTTGATTTGTTTAATCGGCAATTTTATAAATCGAACTGCTTGATTTTTCGGTAAAGAGTTCTTTCAGAGATTCCTAGTTCGTCTGCTGCTGCTTTGCGTTTGCCTCTATTTCGTTCTAATGCTTTTTTGATAAGCTCAATTTCTTTGGCTTCTAGGCTGAGTGTTTCTTCTTCTTCGACTGTTTCGGCAAAAAGATAATTTTGGTCATCTTCATCTTCAAATTCTTCTTGATCAACCGTTTGTAACGGAATCGCCTGATGTGATTGTTCAAACGGAAGCTCGGTTTCGGCTTGACCGTAAATTTTCTTGATTAAACCTTGATTTTCTTGTTGTACTTTGGTTCCGCCATTTTGCATCAATTCCAAAGTCAGTTTTTTCAAATCATTCAAATCGCTTTTCATATCAAAAAGGATTTTATACATGATTTCTCTTTCGGATGAAAAGTCGCTTTCTGCTTTTTTGCCTCCAACCAAAGCGGGAAGTGAAGCATTTTCTTCAGGCAAATAACCCATCAGAGCCTGAGCCGAAATATTCCTATTGGTTTCTAAAACCGATATTTGCTCGGCTACGTTTCTAAGCTGTCTGATATTTCCGCCCCAGCGGTATTTTTCCAATAACTGAACCGCATTATCATCTAATTTGATAGGCGGCATTTTATATTTATGAGCAAAATCTGAAGCAAATTTCCGGAACAACAGATGAATATCGTCTTTTCGTTCACGAAGTGGCGGAAGCATAATCTCCACCGTACTCAAACGGTAGTACAAATCTTCTCTGAACTTTCCTTTTTCGATGGCTTCCTGCATTTTCACGTTGGTTGCCGCCACGATTCTCACATTGGTTTTTTGAACCTTTGATGAACCAACTTTAATAAATTCTCCGTTTTCCAACACACGAAGCAAACGAACCTGAGTCGTAAGAGGTAATTCTCCTACTTCGTCCAAGAAAATCGTTCCTCCGTCCGCAACTTCGAAATAACCTTCACGAGTATTGGTTGCTCCCGTAAAAGCTCCTTTTTCGTGACCGAAAAGCTCTGAATCAATCGTTCCTTCCGGGATTGCTCCACAGTTAACGGCTATATATTTTCCGTGTTTTCTATGTGATAGCGAATGAATAATTTTCGGGATACTCTCCTTCCCTACACCGCTTTCTCCCGTTACCAAAACCGAAATATCCGTAGGAGCAACCTGTATAGCTTTCTCAATGGCTCGATTGAGCTTTGGGTCATTCCCGATGATTTCAAAGCGTTGTTTTATATTTTGAACTGTGTCCATTTATTTGCTTCAAGTTTTTTTAGTTTCAAGTTTCAGTTTGTGAAAACCTAAACCTTGATTTATTTTACTGATGTTCGACAATTTCTTTTACTTTATCTTCCAAAACTTTTTGGTCAGGTAAGTAAAGCTGATATTTTGACACAAAAATCTTATTAGCCAAACCTCCTGTTGCATATTTTACGGTAAATTCGTGTTTATCGGTTGCAATGATAATGCCTATCGGCTCGTTGTCATCAGGTTCATTTTCTTCCTCTTTATAATAGTTGAGATAAAGATTCATCTGCCCGATATCCTGATGTTTTACTTTTCTTGTTTTAAGGTCAATAAGTACAAAACATTTTAATATTCTGTGATAGAAAACAAGGTCTATATAATTGTGTTCGTTGTCAATAGTGATTTTCTTTTGCTTTGCCACAAATGTAAATCCCTTGCCTAATTCCAACAAAAAATGCTGTAAATTATTGATTAGCTTCTTTTCAAGACCTCGTTCTTTGATAATGCTGTCTTCTGGCAGTTCAAGAAATTCAAAAATATAAGGGTCTTTTATGATGTCTTTCGGAGAAGCTATTTTTTGTCCTTTTTCAGCCAAAGCCAAGACTCCTTTTTTGTCTTTGCTTAATGCTAATCGCTGAAATAAGGCAGAATCAATCTGACGTTTCATTTCCCTAGAACTCCAATTTTCTTTAATGGCTTGTTTTTCGTAAAAACTTCTTGCCAAATCATCGGAAACAGTTAATAATTCTGCATAATGGCTCCAACTCAATTTGCCAGATGTCTGGCTTATTTCAGATTTTCCAGACGTCTGGAATTTTCCGGATGTCTGGAAATTTGGGTATTTCACATAAAACAAACGCATTAAATAAAGGTTACTTTTACTAAAACCTTTACCAAACCGTATTCTTAAATCTTTTGAAAGTTGGTTTAATAGTTCTGCTCCGTATTCTGCACGTTCTTTTCCGTCTTGTTCAAAATCAACAATATGTTTACCAATGGACCAATAGGTCAATAAAAGCTGTTCACTCAATAAAGACAACGCTTTGTTTCTCCCTGTAGTAATGGAAGTTCCAATGCTTTCGAGTAGCTTGTTGTATTTATTGTTTGTTGGAATCATCTTATTGTTTATATGTTTTCCATTTTTCGATTTAAAGTTTCAGGTTGTCTGTCATTGCGAGGAACGAAGCAATCTCGACTTTTTTGTCTATAGATTCAAAGTAGTTAACTGCTTAAAATCACAAATAAGAGGATTCAATTTCAGAAGAGGGTTTAAGCCAATTCTTTTTTGTTCTCCTTTTATTTCACTAATAATTTTGGTTTCTAATACATAAAATATCCATTGTCTCAAATCAAGAGGATTTAATGTTTCTTGAATTTTATGATGTAACAAACAAAAAATATAATAATCAGATTGCCTATTTATTTTTCCGTTACTTCTGTCTTTTTTTTGTTGAATGTCAAAAGAAATATTTGAAAACTTATGCTGTTTCCAAGATTGAATGTAGGCAGCTGATTTTACTTCTATTTTATTTCCTTTATTAGTAATTAAATCGAAATCGTCCCACTCTATCCTTGTTTTAGAATTAATGTTTAATGCTTTTTTTATTATAAATTCAGCTAAAATCCCTCTTGTTCTGTTTTCAATTAGATTAGATTGTGCCCAACTCCAAAAGTCTTTTATCGAGAAATCTTTTTCTTGATTATCTAAATAAAAAACCTCATGTCCTTGTTTAGGTATTACCTCAATTTCATTTAATTCCAACATAATCAAAACTTATTGCATTTCCGAATACCCTACAGCTTCTCCAATTAATGTTGAGGTTGTGCAATCCGTCACTTTTACGAGTACAAAATCACCTACTTTATAATCTCCTTTCGGGAAAACCGTTGTAGTGTTTTGTGAATTTCTCCCAGACCAATGCAAATCTGATTTTTTAGAGACTTTTTCAACCAATACTTCAACCGTTTGCCCTACGAAACGCTGTGTACGTTGTAATGCTAATTCTTGTTGCACATCAATCACCTCTTGTAATCTTCGCTTTTTCACTTCATCAGGAATATCATCTGCCATTTTACGAGCAGCCAAAGTCCCTGGTCTTTCGGAATAGGCAAACATAAATCCGAAATCATATTGAGCGTATTTCATCAATGAAAGTGTATCTTGATGATCTTCTTCGGTTTCGGTTGGGAAGCCTGTAATAATATCTTGCGAAATACTACAATCTGAAATAATAGAACGAACTTTATCAATGAGTTGCATATACTCTTCACGAGTATGCTGACGATTCATTTCTTTTAGAATTCTTGTACTTCCACTCTGAACAGGTAAGTGAATATACTTACAAACATTGTGGTATTTTTCAATGACGTGAAGCACTTCATCGTGCATATCCTGCGGATTCGAAGTCGAAAAACGGAAACGCATTTTCGGGAATTTCACCGCACACATCTCTAAAAGTTGTGCAAAATCAACTGCAGTAGCTTTTTGCATTTCGGTTGCTTTGACAAAATCTTTTTTAAGTCCACCTCCGTACCACAAATAAGAATCCACGTTTTGTCCTAAAAGAGTAACTTCTTTAAAGCCTTTGTTCCACAAATCTTGAATTTCATCCAAAATACTTTGTGGTTCACGACTACGCTCACGACCTCGAGTAAACGGAACTACACAGAACGTACACATATTATCGCAACCACGAGTGATAGTCACAAAAGCCGTTACTCCGTTGCTGTTCAGGCGAACGGGAGAAATATCCCCATAGGTTTCGTCTTTCGATAAAATTACGTTTATCGCATCCCGACCTTCATCGATTTCTTGTAAAAGGTTCGGAATATCTTTATAAGCATCCGGACCAACAACCATATCTACGATTTTTTCCTGCTCCAAAAATTGGCTTTTTAGCCTTTCTGCCATACACCCCAAAACTCCCACTTTCATGGTTGGATTGATTTTTTTGACAGCATTATATTTCTCTAAACGCTTACGAACGGTTTGTTCTGCCTTGTCTCGAATTGAGCAGGTGTTTACTAAAACCAAATCAGCTTCTTCGAGATTCTGAGTCGTGTTATATCCTTGATTAGCCAAAATAGAAGCCACCACTTCGCTATCAGAAAAATTCATCTGACAACCATAACTCTCTATAAAAAGTTTTTTTGTGTTATTTGAGTTTTGTTCTAGAACAAGACTTGTTCCTTGTTTGTTTTCTTCGATTATCTTTTCCATTGTAATCTTTCAACTATGCTATTTTAATCTGCAAAGATAATATTATTTCTGACAATATGTCAGACAAAAAACAAAACAAAAAAGAGGGTTAAAATTATTTTTAACCCTCTTTCACTTTGAAGTTATTTTTTATACATATTGGTCGCACTGGCTTGAGCCTTTGGTAATATGGTGATATCAGCCAGTTGAACGTGTGTGGGTTGCTCGATAGCAAACAATATAGTTTCGGCTACATCTTCGGGTGTTAAGGGTTGATAACCTTCATACACTTTTTGTGCTCTTTCTGAATCTCCTTTAAAACGAACAAGCGAAAAATTGGTTTCGACTGCTCCCGGAGCAATTCCAGTTACTTTAATACCGAGCGGAAGTAAATCAATTCGCATTCCTTTGGTTAATGCTTCCACCGCAGCTTTAGAAGCACAATAAGTAGCCGCATTTAGATAAACTTCTTTTCCGGCAATCGAAGATATATTGATGATGTGACTGCGTGCGTTTTTCGGCATATGCGGAAGAACAGCTTTAGACACATAAATCAAACCTTTGACATTGATGTCTATCATTGCTTCCAAATCTTCTAAATCAGCTTGGTCAAAAGTAGCTAAACCGTGTGCATTTCCGGCATTATTAATAAGGATATCAATATTTATGAAATCTTCAGGCAGATTATTGATTTGAGCGAATACTTCTTGTTTGTCTCTTACGTCAAAACTACATGTATGAACATGAGTGGCTAAAGTGGCTTTTAATTCGTCCAAAACCGCTTGATTTCGTCCACAAAGAATCAATTTATATTTTTTTTCGGCCAGAGCTACCGCTGTAGCCTTTCCGATTCCTGAAGTGGCACCGGTGATAAGTACTGTTTTCATTATTTCTGAATTTTAGGCAAATTTAAAGAAACTCTAAATTTTTAATGCTTAACTTTGATTTAAATAAAATTCTTAATCTATGAAAAAACTATTAATTTTTGCCATTACCTTGGCCTTGTTTTCTTGTTCCAAAGAAACACCCCAATACACCATTTTATCAGGTAAATACACCGGAAGCGAAGATGGGAAATTCAAAGTAAGAGGAATTGCATTCGAAAAAGAAATTACTGTAAACCAAGATGGTACTTTTACCGATACTTTGCATATCGATTACAACGGGGCATACCGTATCGGAAGACAAGAAATCTATTTGCATCAAGGTAAAAACCTAGGCATTGATGTAAACGCACAAGATTGGACAACCCTTAAATTTACAGGTGATTTACAATCCGAGAATACATATATCATTGAAAAGCAAAAAATAGAACAAGAAATTATCGGAAGTGATAATCGTGCTTTTTACTTGGTTGATGAGGCAGATTTCTTAGCAAAAATGAATTTACTAGATACTAAAAGAAAAGAATTACTGGAGAAAACCACGTTTGCTATAAAAGATTTCAAAGAAAAAGAATTGCGTAGTTTGGGATATCACAACAATTATATGTCAGAAACATATATCGAATTCCAAAAATATTATGGCGGAAATCCAGACTTCCAAGTATCGGAAAACTTCCCTAAAAAAGCAGAAAACTTCGATTTCGAAAACGTAGAAGAATACAACTTCTCTTCTTCATACAGAAGCGTAGTGATGAGTGATTTCTACAAAAAAGTAGAAAATGAAATCGGTGAAGACCAAAGTCAAGAAAAATATTTCAAAGCCTTGCTGAATCATTTTAAAAACGTAAAAGCAACAAATATTAAAAACAGCTTGGCTCCTGTTGTAGCACAAGGTATTTCGGCTTCAAACGAAAATTCGGAAGAAATTTACAATTACTTAATGGCAAATGTTAGCGATGAGAAATTCAAAACCGATTTGACCGACAAATTCAACAAAGTAAAAACCTTAATTAAAGGTAATGCTTCTCCTAAATTCAATTATGAAAATCACAAAGGAGGAACTACTTCGCTGGATGACTTAAATGGAAAATTCGTTTATATTGATGTTTGGGCTACTTGGTGTGGACCTTGTAAAAGAGAAATTCCGTTCCTGAAAGAAGTAGAAAAGAAATATCACGGAAAAAACATTGAGTTCGTGAGTATTTCTATCGATGATAAGAAAGATTACGAAACTTGGAAAAACTTCGTTTCTGACAATCAATTAGGCGGAATTCAACTTTATGCAGACAACGCTTGGGAATCTCAATTTGTAAAAGATTATGTAATTGACGGAATTCCGAGATTTATTTTGTTGGATACCGAAGGGAAAATCATTTCGGCTGATGCACCTAGACCATCGGATGAGAAGCTGATTGAACTTTTCAACGAACTTGGAATATAATACCCCAAAAAATAACCCTGACAATGTCAGGGTTATTTTTTTATCATCTAATTTATGATTAAGCTGATTTGAGCTTCCACAAATTTTTGTTTAATGCTTCTTCGGCATATCCTCTATCTACTACAAGTTCGGTAGTATCCGTACTTGGCAATTCATACATTGCATCCGTCAAAATCGCCTCACAAAGAGAACGAAGTCCACGAGCGCCAAGTTTATATTCCATTGCTTTTTCAACAATATAATTCAAAGCATCGTCTGTAATGGTGAATTTAATGCCGTCCATTGCAAAAAGCTTGGTATATTGTTTAATGAGAGCATTTTTAGGCTCGGTCAAGATAGCGCGAAGCGTTGCCGCATCCAACGAATTCATATAGGTAAGTACCGGAAGTCGACCAATAATCTCAGGAATTAACCCGAAATCTTTTAAATCTTTCGGAATAACATACTGTAACAAATTAGTTGGGTCGATATCTTGTTTTTTGCCATTTTTGTATCCAACAGCTTGGTAGTTCAAACGTTTTCCGATAACTCTTTCGATACCGTCAAAAGCTCCACCGGCAATGAAAAGAATATTTTCGGTATTTACTTCGATAAACTTTTGATCCGGATGTTTTCTTCCTCCTTTTGGCGGAACATTTACCACAGTTCCTTCCAATAACTTCAATAAGGCTTGCTGAACACCTTCTCCGGAAACATCACGAGTAATGGATGGATTATCACTTTTACGAGCAATTTTATCTATTTCGTCAATAAATACAATTCCTCTTTGTGCTTTTTCCAAATCGTAATCTGCTGCTTGAAGTAAACGCGTCAAAATACTTTCAACGTCTTCTCCTACATATCCGGCTTCGGTAAGCACCGTTGCATCAACAATAGCAATCGGCACATCGAGCATTCTTGCAATGGTTTTAGCAATCAGCGTTTTTCCGGTTCCGGTAGGTCCGGTCATGATGATGTTGCTCTTTTCGATTTCAATACCATCATTATTTGGCTCTTGTGTAAGACGTTTGTAGTGATTATAAACCGCTACAGAAAGAACTTTCTTGGTTTGCTCCTGACCAATGATATATTGATCGAGAAATTCTCTGATTTCTTGAGGTTTTTTCAAGACTAAATCAGAATTCTTTTTGAACGAAGCTACTTCTCTATCGAGCTCTTCCATTACAATTCCGTATGCTTGCTCGATGCAACTATCACAAATGTGTGCATCGCGACCCGCAATCAGAATATCTGTATTGGATTTCTTCTTACCGCAAAATGAACATTCCAAATCGTTCTTTGCCATGATTTTTATTTATCGAGTTAAAACTTCATCAATCATTCCGTATTCTTTAGCCTCTGCAGCTTTCATCCAGTAATCTCTTTCGCTGTCTTTGTATACTTTTTCAAAAGATTGACCTGAATGGTTTGAAATGATTTGATAAAGTTCTTCTTTAAGTTTAAGCATCTCTTTCAAGTTGATTTCCATATCAGTTGCTACTCCTTGAGCGCCTCCTGAAGGTTGATGAATCATTACTCTTGAATGAGGAAGTGCAGCGCGTTTTCCGTTGGCTCCTGCACATAAAAGTACCGCTCCCATTGACGCAGCCATACCTGTACAAATCGTAGCTACATCGGGTTTGATGTATTGCATCGTGTCATAAATACCCAATCCTGCATATACACTTCCGCCTGGTGAGTTGATATAAATTTGAATGTCTTTAGAGGCATCTGTACTTTCTAAAAACAACAATTGCGCCTGAACTATATTTGCCACTTGGTCGTCAATTCCTGTTCCTAAAAAGATTACTCTATCCATCATAAGTCGAGAGAATACATCCATTTGAGACACATTCAATTGACGTTCCTCAAGAATGTAAGGCGTCATCGAAGACGGATACATTCTGCTTACGATTTTATCGTAATACATGCTATTTATCTTATGATGCTTAGTAGCATATTTTTGAAATTCTTTAGCGTAGTTCATAAGTAAGAAAATTAAAATAAATAATTGTTGAGCATCAAAACTCTTATGTTATGATAACTCCGTAAGCAAAATCAGTTAATTACTCTCCGTAAGAGATTTTAATAAACTCCGGATAAGTAACTTCTTTTACTTTAGCTCCAGATTTTTCAGCAAATAAATTTAGCATTTTTTGGCTGATTAATTGCTCTGATAGACGTTTTACTTCATCTTGGTTTGATAAAACTCTAGCAACGATGTTGTCAACATCCGCCTCAGTTGGGTTCATTTGACCAAATTGAGCCATTTGTTTTTTGATGACATCAGATGCAAATGCTTTTAAATCCTCAAAAGTTACTTGAAGGTTGTTTTCAGTAATAATTTTTCCTTCGATTAACTGATAACGTAAACCTTTTTCTGATTTGCTGTATTCTTCTTCAGCTTGCTCAGGAGTCATTGGAGTTTCACCTGCTTGTTGTAACCATTTTTTAAGGAAAGTCTCTGGTAAATCAAATTTAGTGTTCTCTAGTAAATATTCAGTTACTTGGTTTAAGAACATTTGATCGGCTTGCGTCGAGAATTGGTTCTCAGCATCTTCTTTGATTTTTTGTTTTAACTCTTCTACAGAAGTTACTTTTCCTTCTCCGAAAAGTTTATCTAATAATTCTTGGTTGATTTCTGCTAGTTCATATCCGTTGATTTCAGAAATAGTGAATTCTACTTCAATGTCTAATCCGTGAACATTATCATGAGAAACACCTAAATATTTCATCAAATCGTGATCATCTGCAAAAAGACCTTTGGTTGAAACAGTCACTACATCACCCACTTTTTTACCAACAAATTTTTTAGCAGTCGTTTTATTTTTGAATGCTGAAGTGTTGATAGTAGTTTCTTGGTTGATTCCTTCTGCTTCGTTTTTGAAGGTTCCTCTTAGTTCATCACCTTCTTCGGATTTGTCTTTAGAGTATAATTTTCCGAATTGTTTTTGGATTCTTTCTACTTGCTCGTTCAACAATTCTTCGTCAGCAACGATTTTGTAACGATTAACTTTTTTAGCATTTAAATCTACTGAAAATTCAGGCGCAAGACCTAATTCGAAATCGAATGAAAAATTATCAGCATCCCAATTGAAATCTTCTTTCACAACCGGTAGTGGATTTCCAAGAATATCAAGTTTTTCTTCTACTAAAAATTTATTCAAAGACTCTTGTAAAAGTTTGTTTACTTCGTCCAACAATACCGATTTACCGTATTGTTTTTGAACAAGGCTCATCGGAATTTGTCCTTTTCTAAATCCCGGAATATTTGCAGTTTTACGGTAACTTTGTAATGATTTCTCTACTTTATCTGAATAATCTTCTTTTGTAATGTTTACCGTTACTATGGCATTTAAAGCGTCTAATTGCTGTTTTGTAATGTTCATTTTTAAAAAAATATCTCGTTAAATTTGGGTTGCAAAGGTAAGTATATTTTGTTATTTTCTCAAGTTTTATTTTTTATAGAAGTGTATCCAGATACAAACGTATTTTTTTAAAATATATTTCAAATAAAAACCATTCCAAATCAACTTTAAATTATCAAGAGAAAACAAATCCAAAACCAACAATAATTCACTGGTAAATATTTTTACCGATTGATAATCAAAAAGATACCATTTCACTACTGATTACAAAGGATTTGCAACTTCTTTATACTGATTATAAATAACGCTTACCCATTGTTAGTATTTCAATAAGTCTTACTTTTGCTTATCATTTTCCAAAAAATAATTACTAATGTTATGGCAAAATCTGCATTTTTAAAGTCGTCTTTGGCAAAAAAATACTGGATGGCTCTTACCGGGTTATTCTTGTGTATTTTCTTGATCGGACACTTAATAGGTAACTTACAACTTATCTATGGTACCTCTTTACAATTCAACCAGTACGCTCAATTCATGACTACTAATCCGGCTGTAAAAGTACTTTCTTATCTTACTTACATCTCAATTATTTTCCACGCAATTGACGGGATTGTATTGACAATCCAAAACAAAAAAGCAAGACCAATTGGTTATGCAAAAGAAAATGCATCTGCAAACAGCAAATGGGCATCTAGAAACATGGCTGTTTTAGGAACTGTAATCCTAATTTTCATCGCAACACACATGACCAATTTCTGGGCAAAAATGCACTTTAGCGAAATGCCGTTACAGAAAACCATGCTTAACTCTGAATTTGGCGCTCAAGAATTGTACAACACTACTGCCGGAAGCTATATCGGGGTGAGCCAAATCGAAAATGGTCAAATTATCATTAAAAACAAAACCGAATTCTTCGATGCAGGTGCTGATCTAAAAATCGCAGAAGGATATAAAGACTTATACAAAATCACAGTAGATTTCTTCCAAGATGCTGAATGCGGATTATGGTACACTTTGTTTTATGTATTCTGTATGATGGTTTTAGGTTTCCACTTATACCACGGATTTGGTAGTGCATTTCAGTCGTTAGGAGCGAATCATCCTAAATACAACTCTATTATTAAATCATTCGGAGTAGGATTTGCAGTTATTGTTCCTACCTTATTTGCAATCATTCCGATTTACATTCATTTCTTTTTAAAATAATTTTCAGTTATGGCATTAGATAATAAAATACCAAAAGGTGATTTATCAACCAAATGGACAGATTATAAAGCGCATATCAACCTTGTAAACCCAGCTAATAAACGTAATATTGATGTTATCGTTGTCGGAACTGGTCTTGCAGGAGGTTCTGCAGCTGCTACATTAGCTGAATTAGGATATAACGTAAAAGCTTTTTGCTTCCAGGATTCTCCACGTCGTGCACACTCAATCGCGGCTCAAGGAGGTATCAACGCAGCAAAAAATTACCAAGGTGACGGTGACTCTACTTTTAGATTATTCTACGATACCATAAAAGGAGGTGATTACCGCGCAAGAGAAGCTAACGTACACCGTTTAGCTGAAGTATCGGCTAACATCATCGACCAATGTGTGGCTCAAGGAGTGCCATTAGCTCGTGAATACGGTGGATTACTTGACAACCGTTCTTTCGGAGGAACGCTTGTATCACGTACGTTCTACGCAAAAGGACAAACCGGACAACAATTGTTGCTAGGAGCCTATTCGGCTATGAACCGTCAAATCGGACGCGGTAAAATCAAAATGTACAACCGCCACGAGATGCTAGAGCTAGTTATTGTTAACGGTAAAGCACGCGGAATCATCGCTAGAAATCTTGTAACCGGAGAAATCGAAAGACATTCAGCTCACGCCGTAGTTTTGGGTACTGGAGGATACGGAAACGTATTTTTCTTATCAACTAATGCGATGGGATCAAACGTTACCGCTGCTTGGAAAGCACACAAAAAAGGAGCATACTTCGCAAACCCTTGTTACACTCAAATTCACCCAACTTGTATTCCGGTATCAGGAGACCACCAATCAAAATTGACGTTGATGTCGGAGTCTCTAAGAAACGACGGACGTATTTGGGTACCTAAAAAATTAGAAGATGCACAAGCCATTCGTGAAGGAAGACTTAAACCTACACAAATTGCTGAAGAAGATAGAGATTATTACTTAGAGCGCCGTTACCCATCATTTGGTAACTTAGTACCTCGTGATGTGGCTTCTCGTGCTGCAAAAGAAAGATGTGACGCCGGATACGGTGTAAACAAAACCGGAGAAGCGGTTTATCTAGACTTTGCTTCTGCTATTGAAAGATACGGAAAAGAGCAAGCTCGTATCAAACACTTAGACGAAAACGACAAAGATTTAGTTTATAAATTAGGTAAAGCCGTAGTTGAAAACAAATACGGAAACCTATTCCAGATGTATGAGAAAATCGTTGACGAAGATCCATACACTACGCCAATGATGATTTATCCGGCGGTTCACTATACGATGGGTGGATTATGGGTAGATTATAATTTGATGACTACTATTGAAGGTTGTTATGCTATCGGAGAGGCTAACTTCTCTGACCACGGAGCCAACCGTTTAGGGGCTTCTGCTCTAATGCAAGGATTGGCTGACGGATATTTTGTACTTCCGTATACTATCGGAGAATATTTATCTAAAGAAATCCGTACCGGAAAAATCCCTACTAATACTCCTGAATTTGACGAGGCTGAAAAGAAAGTTAAAGAACAAATCGACTTCTTTATGTCTAACAACGGAAAATATTCAGTAGACCACTTCCACAAAAAACTTGGAAAAGTAATGTGGGATAAAGTAGGTATGGCGCGTAATGCACAAGGTCTTTCGGAAGCTATGGAAGAAATTAAAGCAATCCGTGAAGAATTCTGGAAAGAAGTTAAAGTTACCGGAACCGCTAACGGATTCAACCAAGAACTTGAAAAAGCAATGCGCGTAGCTGATTTCTTGGAATTAGGAGAATTATTCGCTAAAGATGCGCTGCACAGAAATGAATCTTGTGGAGGGCACTTCAGAGAAGAATATCAAACCGAAGAAGGTGAAGCAAAACGTGATGACGAAAACTTCGCATACGTAGCTGCATGGGAATATACCGGAAATCCTAGAGAAGCAATTCTTCACAAAGAGGATTTAGTATTCGAAAATATCAAATTAGTTCAAAGAAGTTACAAATAAAATTTAGTCTTACACTTTAGCTTCTTCAAAGAAATTAAAGTCAAGACACTAAAAAATAGTAAAGATGAAACTTACCCTTAAAATATGGCGTCAAAAAAACGCACAGGAACAAGGAAAAATCGTTGAATATAAAATTGATGATGTTTCTCCTGACATGTCTTTTTTGGAAATGCTAGACGTGTTAAACGAAGGCTTAGTTAACAAAGGTGAAGATGCAGTTGCCTTTGACCACGATTGTCGTGAGGGAATTTGTGGTATGTGTTCGCTATTCATCAATGGTGAAGCACACGGACCAGACAGAGGTGTAACCACTTGTCAATTACACATGCGTAAGTTCAAAGATGGTGATACGATTTTTATCGAGCCATTCAGAGCGAAAGCATTCCCTGTAATCAAAGACTTAGTGGTAGACAGAAGTGCTTTTGACAGAATCCAACATGCCGGAGGATTTATCTCGGTAAATACTTCAGGAAATACCCAAGATGCCAACGCTATTCCAATCCGTAAAGACGATGCTGATAAAGCATTTGACGCGGCTACTTGTATTGGTTGTGGAGCATGTGTGGCTACTTGTAAAAACTCATCAGCAATGCTTTATGTTTCTGCCAAAGTATCTCAGTTTGCTTTACTTCCTCAAGGAAAAGTTGAAGCTACAGAGCGCGTTCTGAACATGGTTCACCAAATGGATGAAGAAGGATTCGGAAACTGTACTAATACCGGAGCTTGTGAGGTAGAATGCCCGAAAGGAATTTCTTTGGAAAACATCGCTCGTATGAACAGAGAATACCTTAAAGCAAGTTTGATTAAATAATTTGTTTTTATATAAATACGTAAAAAGGATAAGGCTTTTGGCTTTATCCTTTTTTATTTGGCAGATATTTTTATCTTTATAACCGAAAAAAAACTACCATGGATTCACTGACACAAATTGTGCTTGGGGCTGCAATTGGTGAAAAATGTTTAGGCAGAAAACTCGGAAATAAAGCCCTGCTATACGGTGCCATCGCCGGAACCATACCCGATTTGGACGTAATGGTCGGCAAGTTCTATGACCCCATAACGGCTATTGAAATCCATCGCGGTTTTAGTCATTCCATTTTGTTTTTTTTATTACTATCGCCTGTCTTGGGCTGGATTTTATCCAAAATAGAATTCAAACAACGCGTAAGTTTCAAACAAGCCACTATCTTTTGGTTTTTAGGACTTCTCACCCACTCTTTGCTCGATTCTTTTACCACTTGGGGAACACAAATTTTTTATCCGCTGGATATTCGCCTTTCATTGCATTCGATATTTGTAATTGATCCTTTATATACGCTACCATTTCTGTTTTGTTTACTAATGGTTATGCGTTATCCAAAACACCATCCAAAAAGACAAATATGGAACAACACTGGGCTTATTATCAGTTCGGCTTATCTATTGATTACGGTAATTACGCAGCAAGTAGTAAGCGCTAAATTCGAAAAGAGTTTTAAGGAGTTTGATATAGAATACACCCGAAAAATCACAAAACCCGCTCCGCTCAATATTATTTTATGGAATGCCATCATAGAAACTTCCGAAGGATATTATTTAGCAGATTATTCATTTTTTGACTCGAAACCTATTCGATTTGACTTTTATCCAAAGAATAAAGAAATCATTCAGAATGTTGAAAACGAAAAAGTCATCCAACAACTCCTTTGGATTACCGAAGGATATTGGCTCATCACTCAACAAGACGACAGATTATTCTTAAACGATATTCGCTTCGGGCTCATTTCTACTGACCGCACAAATCCTGAGTTTTCGTTTAGTTATGAAATCGTAAAAACCGATAATACCATCCAAATTATCGAACTCAAAAACAAACAAAAAGGACGAGTAAAAAGCTTGCTTAAAAACCTGTGGGACAGAATTAAAGGAAATTAATTTTTTGAATCAAATCACATCGAATTACTTAATAAATCTCCTTATTTCACAATTAAATTCCGCTTATAATTGAATTTTCAATACAGAAAAAGGTTGCCATAAGTCATTTATAATCAATTTTTTGTATGTTTGTTAGTATTCAACAACCAACAAAACATATACTATTATGAAAAACTTTACAAGATTATTAATGATGATTGTCTGGCTACTATTTGGGCAATTAACCTCCGCACAAATTGATGTTGTAGTACCCAATGCTCTCGAATCAACCACAACATCTGGTACTTTTATTGGTCCTCTAGGGAACAGTGCCAGATCTTATCAACTCCTTATTAACGCTAGTGAGCTAACTTCACTGGTAGGCACAAATCTCAACGGAATCGCTTTTAGATCTATCGCCTCTGCTTCTACCACTTGGCCTAGTTCGGATTTTACTTATGTGAGTTATGATATCTATTTGAGCGCAAGTGTAGCTCCGGCTGACAGAAGTCTAACTTTTACGGAGAATATTATAGGGACTAAAATTCAAGTGCGTTCGGGTTCTCTCGATATACAAGCAAATAGTTATGGTACAGGAGGTGCCGAAAATTTTGGTCCTACTATAACATTTGATTCGGATTATTTATATGAAGGAGGTCATTTATTAATTGAAATAAGACATACCGGAAGCACCTCAACTAGCCGCTCGGTCGAATCTGTTCTAACTTCTAATTCTTTATACTTCAATAATGTAAGTGCTGCTTGGGGTTCTGGTTATGAATCAGGCGGAGGAACACAAGGTAATGCAGCTGTTGTTCGCTTTTCCGCAAGTCCTGCAGAAACGGTAGCGGTCACTAGTATTGAAGTTTCTACTGAAAATGATGTTCCGGCAGAAATTACAAACAATGGTGGTACATTACAGCTCGTTACTACCATTACTCCTACAAATGCTACCAATCAAAATGTCATTTGGTCTATAGAATCAGGTAGTGAATTTGCTGCAGTTAACCAAGACGGATTAGTTACAGCTTTGAGTAACGGTATCGCTGTAATAAGAGCCACTTCTCAGGAAAATGAAGCCTTATTTGATGAAATTGAAGTAACCATAAACTATATTATTGCTGCAGAAAGCATTGTAGTATCCACTTTAGACGAGCTACCTGCAGAGATTACTACCGAAGGAGGCACTTTACAACTTATTGCGACAATTCTTCCGTCCAATGCCGATAATCAAGAAATAATATGGTCCGTAAGCGAAGGCGATGAATTTGCGAGCGTTGACCCAAACGGACTAGTTACTGCAATAGCAAACGGAACTGCTACCATAAGAGCAACTTGGGCAGATGATGATGCTGTGTTTGGAGAAATCGAAGTTTCAATAAATGCGCTTAGTGTTCAATATATGAATCTAGCGACCTTCAACTACTACCCTAACCCGACCAATGCTATTTTATATTTTTCCAGTAATTTAGAACTATCAGAAATTATCATATTCAACATATTAGGACAAAAAATAAAAAGTCAATCCTTTAATTCAGACCAAGGTGAAATCGATTTTTCTGCTCTTGAGAACGGGAATTATATTCTTAAAATAATTTCAAAGGATAAACAGACTCAAAATCATATAATTACTAAACAGTAAAATTTTATTTTAAAAAAAAACCTCTTTTAAGATTGTCTTAAAAGAGGTTTTTGATTTAACATTATTCATTACCTTTGCGTTTAATAACTTTTCTACACAATGAATTTACAGAATATACCTCAAATCAAGCATTTAGACAGTAATAACTTCTTTGTTTTGGCTGGTCCTTGTGCAATTGAAGGCGAAGAAATGGCGCTGAGAATTGCAGAAGAACTTGTAACTATTACAGATAAACTTCAAATCCCTTATGTATTTAAAGGATCTTTCAAAAAAGCAAATCGCTCGCGCGTGGATTCATTTACCGGAATCGGAGATGAAAAAGCCTTGAAAATCCTTCGCAAAGTTTCAGAAACTTTCCATATCCCTACTATTACGGATATCCATACCAACGAAGATGCAGCTATGGCTGCTGAATATGTGGATGTACTGCAAATCCCGGCATTTTTGGTGCGTCAAACGGATTTAGTAGTTGCGGCAGCGAATACCGGAAAAACTGTAAACCTGAAAAAAGGTCAATTTATGAGTCCGGAAAGTATTAAACATGCGGTTCAGAAAGTTTTGGATTCTAACAACCAAAACGTGATGGTTACCGACCGCGGAACGATGTTCGGTTATCAAGATATGATTGTGGACTTTAGAGGTATCCCAACAATGCGTCAGTTCGCAACAACCGTATTGGATGTTACTCACTCATTGCAACAACCTAATCAAAGTTCTGGTGTTACCGGTGGTCGTCCGGATATGATTGAAACCATTGCAAAAGCAGGTATTGTTACTGGTGCAGACGGAATTTTTATCGAAACGCACTTCGATCCGGCTAATGCAAAATCAGATGGAGCCAACATGCTTGACCTTAAATATTTTGAAGGTCTAATGACTCGATTGGTAGCTATCCGCAAAACAATTTTAGAATTTTAAGAATCACTTAACCGCTTTACTCACCTTTAAGCCTAAAATAAATTGAAACATTTAGTATTTATTTTGGCTATGGCTTTTGCTGCGCAAGGTTATAGCCAATCCGAAGACTTTGTGACTCCAGAAAAATACACTGCACACAACAAGGGAAAATTTTACATCTATTGGGGAGGAAATAGAGATTATTACAGCAAATCCAACATTCATTTCACCGGTGAAAACTATGATTTCACCTTGAATGATGTTCCTGCGCAAGACAAACCTAAAGGATGGCATATCGATTACCTAAACCCAGGGAGAATGACTATTCCGCAGACCAACCTGAGAATCGGTTATTTTATTACGGATAAATACAATATCTCATTAGGGGTAGATCACATGAAATATGTAATGCCAAATAATCGAACTGTTGGTTATTCAGGTATGTATCCTGAGCAAGGAAGTTATGGCGAAGCTATTTCGGACGGAAATGTATTACTTACGGAAGATTTCTTGAAGTTTGAACACACTGATGGCTTAAACTATGTAAACGTAGAATTCTGCCGTGTGGATGATTTTTCGCAGTTTTTGGGAATCGCTAATACAGATAAAGTACAGTTCAATATTACAGCAGGTGTAGGGGCCGGAATTTTATATCCGAAAACCAATTCTACACTAATGGGAAAACCCAGACATGATGATTTTCATATCTCGGGTTATGGGGTATCTGCCAAAGCCGGATTAAATATAACGTTCTTTAAATATTTCTTCCTTCAAACCGAACTTAAAGGTGGATATATCGACATGAACGACATTCGCACTACGCCTTCTAAAGCAGATAAGGCCTCGCAAGACTTTTATTTTGCAGAGACCGTTATCGCTATAGGAGTTATTTTCAGAGCTTAATTTTAGTAACCAACGTACGGAACTTCGTATTCTTTGAATTCGATTCCGAAAGATTCTAATTCTTTGAGTATAGGTTCGTATACTTCTTTTTTGATCGGAAGTTGAACACCCGGAGTAACAATCTGACCATTCAAAATACGCAAAGCAGCCATCGCTACCGGTAATCCAACCGTTCTTGCCATGGCTGTAAATGTTTGGTCTTCTCCGATGGTTACCATTTTGGAGTCAATTTGTTTTTTCTCGCCGTTAATTTCGTAGCCGAATTTGTGATACATCACAATCATATCTTTATCATCCGGAGCTAATTTCCAGCTGTCCGTAAGGATTTTTTCTAAGATTTGAGCCGGAGTGGCATTTTTAAGGCCAACGATTTTATTTGGGTTAAAAATGTCTAATTCCACCAATTTATCCCATTGAATGTCATCTTGCTCAATGCCCAATTGATAACGAGTTTTCAATTCAACCGAATCCGTAAGGCTAAACGGAAGGAAGGAGTTGATGAAGTCTCTGTAGCTCATCGTTTCGGAATTTTCTATTACGTATGTATCATCCGTCATACCTAGTTGAACGAACATATTCCAAGCTCTTGAGAATCCTACTCTACGAATGGTTCCACGATAAAGCGTCAGAATATCATCTAATCCGTAAATGCTTCTGTATTTTAGAGAATCACGGTTGGCATATCCTTCAAAACGTCCGTAACCTTCGATGTCGAAAAATTCGGTTCTACGGAATAATTTGTGATACGGAATGTATTTGTAACGACCTTCTTGGATGAACATCGCTGCTCCGCCTTGTCCGGCTAATACTACGTTTCTTGGGTTCCAAGTGAATTTATAATTCCAAAGATTGTTGTCGGATTCCGGTGCTACCAATCCTCCACAGAAGGATTCAAATAACAGCATTTTTCCGCCTTTCTCACGGATTTCGTCAATCACTTTCATCGCACTCATGTGGTCGATTCCAGGATCAAGACCCACTTCGTTCATAAAAACCAAATTGTTGGCTTTTACTTGTTCGTCTAAAGCTTTCATTTCCGGGCTGATGTATGAAGCCGTCACCATGTGTTTTTTGAAACGAACGCAATCTTTTGCCACTTCGATATGCATAAAAGCAGGCAACATCGAAATAACTAAATCTGCATTTTGAATCGCATTTTCTCTAGCAGTAGCATCTTTGATATCCAAAGCCATCGCTTTGGCTCTCGGGCGGTTGTTGGTTTTTTGCTCGGCTAATTCTACCGATAAATCACAAATCGTAAGCTCTAGGTTTTCACTTTCAGATTTCTCCAAAAGGTATTTGATAAGCGACGAAGCCGAACGTCCGGCTCCGATAATCAATATTTTTCTCATTATGTTGTTGTAATTATTTTAATTTCTCGATAAGCTCTCCAAGTGTTACTGAAGTTTGCTCTCCCGATACTAAGTTTTTAATCTTAAATACGTTGTTTTTTAATTCTTCTTCACCCACGATAATCATAAACGGAATACCTCTTTTATCAGCATATTTGAATTGCTTGTCTAATTTTGCTTTGTCCGGATAAAGCTCGGTTTTGATGCCGTTTTCACGTAAGGTTTTAATCGCTTTTAGCGAATACAAAGCTTCGCTGTCTCCGAAGTTGGCAAAAATCGCTTTTGAAGTTTCGGTTACATCTTCCGGGAATAATCCTAATTCTTCCAGAACCAAATATATTCTATCTAATCCGAAAGAGATTCCCACACCGCTAATGTTTTTCAGACCGAAAATTCCGGTAAGGTCGTCATATCTTCCTCCGCCACCGATAGAACCCATCGCTACTTTTGGAGCTTGTACTTCGAAAATTGCTCCGGTGTAATAGTTCAGCCCACGAGCTAGCGTAACATCTAAATCTAATTTTGATTTATACATACCCAAACTCTCAACAGCTTCACAGATAAAACGAAGCTCTTCGACTCCTTTTAGTCCTTCTTCCGAAGATTGTAAAAGTTCTGAAAGCTGGTTTAACTTCTCGGATGTCGTTCCGGTGAATTGGAAAAGCGGTTGTACTTTATCTATCGCCTCTTGTGAAATGCCTTTTTCAAGCATTTCTTTTTTCACCCCATCTTCACCGATTTTGTCGAGTTTATCAAGAGCCACCGTAAAGTCTATGAGTTTATCTTTTGCTCCGATAACTTCGGCAATTCCCGATAAGATTTTGCGATTGTTGATTTTGATAATGGCTCCGTCAAGACCCAGTTCCGACAACGATTTGTCGTAAAGTTGAACGAGTTCCACCTCTTGCCAAAGCGAATTCGAACCCACCACATCAGCATCACATTGATAAAATTCTCTAAAACGACCTTTTTGCGGGCGATCGGCTCTCCAAACCGGTTGAATTTGGTAGCGTTTGAACGGAAAATCAATTTCATTTTGGTGTTGCACTACATATCGAGCAAACGGAACCGTCAAATCATAACGAAGTGCTTTTTCGGAGATTTGAGAGGTAAGCTTTTGACTGTCTTTATTAGCCAGATATTCTTCGTTGGCTTTAGCCAAATAGTCACCACTATTGAGAATTTTAAAAATCAATCGGTCACCTTCTTCGCCATATTTACCCATTAGGGTTTCGAGATTTTCGAAAGTTGGCGTTTCAATAGGTTGAAATCCAAATTTCTCGAAATTCTTTTTTAAAACACTGATGATATAACCACGTTTTGTAACTTCTTGAGGTGAAAAATCTCGGGTTCCTTTTGGTATGCTTGGTTTTGCCATTTAATCTAAATTATAATCTACAAATTTAATGAAACATTATGGGTTAATGTCTTTTATTCAGTTTTTCGAACTTCTGCTCAGCAAAATATATCCTGATATTCCACCAATAATCGAAGCCACAAATATTCCGATTTTGGCTTGTACTTTATATTGTTCGTGCGTAAACGCCAATTCGGTAACAAATAGCGACATCGTAAAGCCAATAGCAGCTAATAATCCTAACCCGAAAAGGTTTTTGATATTCATTCCGGTCGGGAAAGTAGCGATTTTGAGTTTTGCCAATAAAACCGTAAAACCAACTACTCCGATTACTTTTCCGAAAAATAATCCTAACGCAACGCCCAGAGCTACATTGGTGCTAAACAATACATCCCAATCCATACTCAGCGAAACACCGGCATTAGCCAGCGCAAAAATGGGAATAATCACAAAGGTCACCAACGGATGTAAAGAATTTTCCAATCGTTGGAGTGGTGGCATTGCCAATTGTATATCTTTTTTGACATCTTCGAGTATATGTACTTGCTCGTTGGTCAATGTCGGAATATTGTCATTCGGGTCAACGGATTTGAAATGATCCAAATGTCCTTGAATCTTTTTCACAAACGTATTTTCTTTGATTCGCATATCGGTTGGGATGGTAAAAGCCGCTAAAACAGCCGCAATGGTAGCGTGAACACCCGAAAGCAAAAACGCTGTCCAAACTCCCACAATCCCAATAATGGCATACACCAAAATAGTGCGAACACCCATTTTGTTGAGTAAATACATCAGAAAAACAAATCCTAAACCAATCGAAAGACTAGTAAGCGAAATCTCGGACGTATAGAAAAATGCGATGACCAAAACCGCCCCTAAATCATCTACGATGGCCAATGCCGTCAAGAAAACTTTCAACGAAAGCGGAATTCTACTGCCCAACAAATACAATACACCCAACGCAAAAGCAATATCAGTCGCCATTGGGATTCCCCACCCACTGTGCACTTCGCCTGTCGAGTTGAGCGAGAAATAAATCAGAGCCGGTACTACCATTCCTCCGATAGCCGCTCCGATAGGCAATAAAGCCTTTTTCGGATTCGAAAGTTCTCCGGCTACAATTTCGCGTTTGAGCTCAAGCCCTACAACAAAAAAGAAAATCGCCATCAAACCATCGTTAATCCAATGGTGAATGCTGTATTCCAAATAGGTTTCGCCATCAAAGACAAAACCCAACTTGTGGTGCAAAACGTGAAAATACGTCTCTGACCAAGGCGAATTAGCCAAAAACAAAGCAATTATAACGCTCAATCCCAACACAATACCACCCGATTTTTCCTGACGGATAAATCGTTGAATCGGGTAAATTACCTTATCAATCGGGTATTGTTTGGCTTGGCTCATTGATTTTTTCTATCGGATTATCCTACAAGGTTGATAATTTTGCCCGGCACGATGATGACCTTTTTAGGCTCACGACCTTGTAATTGTTCTTGAGTTCTTGGTTCTGCCAACACGATTTTTTCAATTTCTTCTACTGATAAATCAAGTGGAAGATTCAGTGTAAAACGCATTTTTCCGTTGAACGAAACCGGATATTCTTTTTCGGATTCAATCAAATGTTTTTCGTCGAACACAGGGAACGGAGCGGTTGAAATACTTTGATGATTTTCATCTAAATTTTTCCACAATTCTTCGGCTATATGCGGCGCATAAGGCGAAATCAAAATCGCCAATGGCTCGAGAATCGCTCTGTGGTGACATTTTTGTTGCGAAAGCTCATTCACACAAATCATAAACTGCGAAACCGAAGTGTTAAACGAGAAGTTCTCGATATCATCGGTTACTTTTTTGATGGTTTTGTGCAGCGATTTGTACATTTCTTTCGTAGGCTCTTCGTCGGTTACGTTTAGGCCGTTGTCGTCAAAATACAATCTCCACAATTTTTTCAAGAACCCAAAAACTCCTGTAATTCCGGCTGTGTTCCAAGGTTTAGCTTGCTCAAGCGGGCCTAAAAACATTTCGTATAAACGCAAGGTGTCTGCTCCGTATTCGTTACAAATATCGTCGGGATTGACTACGTTGTATTTGGATTTCGACATTTTTTCGACTTCACGACCAACGATGTATTTGCCGTTTTCGTCTAAAATGAATTCAGCATCTTTATAATCAGAATACAGCGGATGAGCTTTGAATTTCTCAATATCTAACTCATTAGTTATATCATTGATGCAAGATAAGTCAACGTGGATTTGCTGGAAAAACTGAACAGGTTTTTCACGTATACTATTCCAAAAATCTTCTAAATGTTGTTCTGTAAAATCATTGTCATTTGAAGGTTTATTTGGAAGAGTTTGATTAATTAATCTTTCATATATTTTTTTTGGAATGATATAATTTTTATCTTCTCTCAGAACATAAATAAAAGCACTCATCCCTAGAATCATTCCTTGGTTGATCAGCTTTTTGAAAGGCTCTTCGGTTGGAGCAAATCCTCTGTCTTTTAGGAATTTATTCCAAAAACGGCTGTACAGCAAGTGTCCTGTAGCGTGTTCGCTACCCCCAATATACAAATCCACGTTTTGCCAATAGTCCAAGGCTTCTTTTGAGGCAAACTCCGCATCGTTGTGAGCGTCCATATATCGCATCCAATACCAAGACGAACCCGCCCAACCCGGCATAGTGTTTAGCTCTAGTGGGAAAATCGTTTTATCATCGATTTTTGAGTTTTCTACGACCTGATTGTTCACGGTATCCCAAGCCCAAACAGAGGCATTTCCGAGTGGTGGTTGACCGTCTTCGGTTGGTAAATATTTTTCTACTTCCGGCAAGCGAATCGGGAGGTATTTCGGGTCTATCATTTGTGGTAAACCATTCACGTAATATACCGGGAATGGCTCTCCCCAATAGCGTTGACGTGAGAAAACCGCATCACGCAAACGATAGTTTACTTTGGCTTTTCCGGCTCCGATTTTCTCTAGTTCTTCGATTATTTTCGCTGTTCCGGTTTTGTAATCCAATCCGTTTAAGAAATCAGAATTCACGAAAGTGAAACCGCCTTTTTCGGTATAAGCTACTTCAGAAATATCTTTGTCGAATATGTTTTTAATCTCAATCCCGAAGTGTTTCGCAAAAGCATAATCACGCTCATCACCGGCCGGCACCGCCATAACTGCTCCGGTTCCGTAGCCGGCCAATACGTAGTCGCCAATCCAAATCGGAATAGGCTCTTTCGTAAACGGATGCTCTGCATAAGCTCCCGTAAATACACCCGAAATGGTTTTTACATCGGCCATACGCTCTCTTTCCGAACGTTTGGCTGTAGCCTCCACATAAGCCTCCACGGCAGCTTTTTGCTCTGGCGTAGTGATTTGAGCCACCAAATCGTGCTCCGGAGCTAGTGTCATAAACGACACTCCGAAAATGGTGTCAGGACGGGTGGTGAACACCTCTATGTTGAATTTTGAATTCTGAATTTTGAATGTAACAGAAGCACCAACGGATTTCCCAATCCAATTGCGTTGACTTTCCTTTAAGCTGTCTGTCCAATCGATGGTTTCTAATCCTTGTAACAAACGCTCTGCATAAGCTGAAATTCGCATACTCCATTGTTTCATTTTCTTGCGAATAACAGGATAGCCACCACGTTCTGATACTCCGTTTACGATTTCGTCATTTGCCAGAACTGTTCCCAATTGCGGACACCAGTTCACTTCGGTTTCTGCCAAATAAGTCAAACGGTATTTTAATAAAATTCTTTGTTGCTCTTCAGACGAAAAAGCATTCCATTGTTCGGCTGTGAAGATTTCGATATCTGAATCACAAACCGCTTTTACGTTGGCGTTTCCTTCTTTTTCGAATTTTAGAATCAACGTACAGATGCTCTCTGCTTTGTCTGATTCCATATTATACCAAGACTCAAACAATTGAATAAAAATCCATTGTGTGTGTTTGTAATATTCCGGATTCGAAGTGCGAACTTCTCTAGACCAATCAAACGAAAAACCGATTTTGTCTAATTGCTCACGGTATCTTTTGATATTAGTCTCGGTTGTGATAGCAGGATGCTGTCCGGTTTGGATAGCGTACTGCTCAGCCGGAAGTCCGAAAGAATCATAACCTTGCGGATGCAACACGTTGAACCCTTGGTGGCGTTTGTATCGAGCTACAATATCTGAAGCGATGTACCCTAGCGGATGCCCCACGTGAAGCCCTGCTCCCGAAGGATAAGGGAACATATCCAATACGTAATATTTAGGTTTGGTGTTGGATGAAGGGTTTAGGATGTCAGGATTTTCTGCTTTAAAAGTTTGTTTTTCTGCCCAAAATTGTTGCCATTTCGGCTCGATTTCATTCGGATTGTATTTCACTTTTTATTATTTTAAATGATGAATTTTAAATTTTGTATTATTTCACAAGTAACATTCCGCTCCAAACGGCGAAAATTCCTAAAATTACACTTAATGCGATGTACAAAAGTGCTATAAATGTATTTCCGGATTGGAACAATTTTATATTCTCAAGAGCAAAGGCCGAAAAAGTCGTAAACCCGCCACAAAATCCGGTTACGAAAAGCAATTTCAACTCTGAGTTTTCGACTTGTTGTTTAGTGAAAAACCCGATTAAAACTCCGATAAGCAAGCAGCCTATTACATTCACTAAAAACGTAGCCCAAGGAAAAGCACTCAGGATATACTTATGAGTAACCACCGAAGTAAGGTAACGAAAACAGCTTCCGATTCCGCCTCCAAGACCTACAAATAATAAAGCTTTAAACATAGATTAAACAGCAATCAACGATTTCGTCTAGCCCTGATGGAAGCGGCATCCTTTTGAGCGTCATACGCGAAAAAGATATAGCGAACAGCAGGAACATGGATTATTCTCTCCCTAGAGCGATGCTCCAAAAAATAAAAGCAAATTTAAGGTTTAATGAGGAAAGTAAAAACTTTATTACTACAAAGTTAAAGGCTTTAGAAGCCGAGGATAAGCTTAGCGATAGAAAAGTAAATCATGATTCCGCAAATATCATTGCTGGTCGTGATAAATGGTCCGGTGGCAAGCGCGGGGTCAATGCCATAACGGTTAAGGGTAATCGGGATAAAAGTTCCGAGCAAGGAAGCAATCATAATCACGGAAATAAGCGCAACGGTTACTGTTACTCCAGTCATATAATCTACGCCCAGTAAAAAATGGCTACCGAGCAACAAAATAAGCCCTAAAATAAGTCCGTTGAAAAGACTTAAAGAGATTTCTTTTGCTAAACGCTTCCATAAAGAACCGCTTAGGGTTCCGTTGGCTAGACCTTGAACAATAATAGCTGATGACTGAACTCCTACATTTCCTGCCATAGCGGCGATAAGTGGCGTAAAGAAAAACAATTCGCCGTGATTAGCTAGCGCATCATCGAAGATGCCCATTACTTTTACGGTTACAAAACCTCCTAAAAGTGCCAAAACCAGCCATGGCAAACGCGCTTTGGTCAAATCGACAATACTGTCATCTGCCTCAACGTCTTGCGAGATACCGGCCGCCAACTGGTAATCCTTGTCGGCTTCTTCTTTGATCACATCCACGATATCATCGATGGTAATTCTACCCACGAGTCGGTCGAGTTCATCAACTACCGGAATTGCCTCCAAGTCGTATTTCTGCATGATACGCGCGACTTCAACGTCTTTGGTATCTACGCGAACATAATCTACTTTTGGGATATAAATCGAATTAATATGCGCTCGAGTGGAACTGGTCAATAAATCTTTGAGCGAAAGGCGGCCTTTCAGGCGATTTTCGTCATCCACGACATAAATCGAATGCACTCGGGTAACGTGTTCGGCTTGTTTGCGCATTTCCACCACACAAGTAAGCACATTCCAATTTTCGTTCACTTTCACAAGCTCCTTCCCCATCAATCCTCCGGCGGTATCTTCGTCATAACGCAAGAGCTCCACAATGTCTTTGGCGTGCTCTACGTCTTCGAGCTCAGAAATTACCTCCTTTTTAACCTCATCCGAAAGTTCTGCGATAATATCGGCAGCGTCATCGGTGTCCATTTCGTCCAGCTCTTCCGCAATCTCTTTTGGCGAAAGGCTATTGAGGATGTTTTCCCTTAAATCTTCGTCAATATCCAAAAGGATTTCTGAAGAGGTTTCGGAATCCAACAACTTAAACACATAAGAAGCCTGCTCAAATTCCAGTTCATCGAGGATTTCGGCAATATCAGCATGGTGCATGTCTTTCAGCAAAAGCTCTAATTGATTATCGCTTCTGTTTTCGACATACATCTGAATTTGCTCAATAAGCTCTCTGCTGATTTTGAACTCCATCTGTCTAATTTGGGTTAAAGGCTCACAAAGTTAAGTTTTTTTGAGCAATTTGAGAAGTAAGACCCTCGACTTAATAGCTATTAACTAGCCGAAAGCATTTTTGTAATCTCGATAAAATCTTCCACCGATAATTGCTCAGGGCGTAAATCAAAGATGTTATTTTCTTTTATATTATCAGAAATGCCGATGGGTTTCAGGCTGTTTCTGAGGGTTTTTCGTCTTTGATTAAAAGCAGTTTTTACTACGTTAAAGAATAACTTTTCGTCACATGGCAAGTGGAAATTCTCTTTTCTGGTCAGCTTTAAAACGCCTGATTTTACTTTTGGTGGTGGGGTAAAAACATTTTCAGAAACCGTAAACAAATATTCCGCATCATAAAAAGCTTGTACTAAAACGGATAGGATTCCGTAGGTTTTGCTTCCTTTTTTCTCACAAATTCGTTCAGCCACTTCTTTTTGAAACATTCCCGAAAATTCGACTACTTGTTCTCTAAAATCTAATGCTCTAAAAACGATTTGCGAAGAAATGTTGTAAGGGAAATTCCCAATAATGGCAAAGGGTTCATTACCAAAAACCTCTTTTAAATCATACTTCAAAAAGTCTTTTGAGATGATTTTGTTAGATAATTTCAGGTAATGACTTTTCAAATATTCAACCGATTCCGTATCGATTTCAATGACATAAGTATCGATAGGTTTGTCGAGTAAATATTTAGTAAGCACTCCCATCCCAGGCCCGATTTCCAATACTTTTTGATACCCGCTTAGTGAAAGCGTATCGGCTATTTTTCGAGCGATGTTCTCATCATTTAAGAAATGTTGGCCTAGGTGTTTTTTGGCTTTTACTTTATCCATTTATTTATTTTTAAACTCCGACAGAGTTTGAAACTCTGTCGGAGTCATATTAAAATTCTATTTTCTTGCCTACTTCCAGTCCTTGTGATTTAGCGAAAACACCACACATGTGGAAAAGCATTCTGGCTCCAACGTTTCCGTCCCAATCATCGTTTCCTGACGGAGCGACTTCTACCAAGTCAAAACCGATAATTTTTTTGCTTGAATCAGCTAATTTAGAGAGTAAATAAGCGGCTTGTTCGAATGAGAAACCACCCGGCACCGGAGTTCCTGTACTTGGGCAATACCAAGGGTACATTCCGTCGATATCGAAGCTGATATGTACGTTTTCAGGAAGTTCTGAAATAATTCTATCACATTGTTCTTTCCAAGTCAGTCCTTCGAAAGCTTGAGCTTTCATATCGGTATCTGTAAATACTTTTACTCGACCGTTTTCAGCTTTTACGACCTCAACTTCTTGCTCTCCGAAATCACGAATTCCGACTTGAACGATTTTGCTGATTTGCGGAATCAAACGAAGTGAATTATACATAATCGAAGCATGTGAATACGTAAAGCCTTCATAAGCAATACGCAAATCCATGTGAGCATCCAAATGCAAGATTCCGAAGTTGTCATATTGTGTAGCCAAAGCTTCGTAATAGCCCAGAGGAGTAGAGTGGTCACCACCTAACAGCACTACTTTTTTGCCTTGATTTTGCCAAAAAAGTACTCGTTCTTTCAGTTCGTTTTTCAGGATTTCGCTCTCTTTGTTGATTTCGTCTAAGTTTGCTTTTAGGGTAGAGTTATCTTCAACATTTTCTCCGTTTTCTAAAGCTTCGATAATTGGCCCAGCCTTTGCTTTGAATTTATCGCTTCTTTCTTTCCAATTCGGAATTTCTTCATCCATATAAATTCCCAATTTCCATAATTCAGGGAATTGTTGATGAGCCAAATCTACTTGGAACGAAGCATCAAACACAGCCTCTACTCCTTCTGAAGCACCTGCTCCGTAACTCACGGTTACTTCCCAAAGCACAGGAATTACGATGATTTCACTATGTTTTGCTCCAAACGGTAATCCGAAAAGGGAAGCATCAGCCAATCCAGGGTCATTCGGATTAAAATTATTGATGATATCTTGTTTTGTCATTTTGTTATTTTGCTTTATGCTCTAAGCACTAGGCTGTAAGCTATTAATATTATAAAAAGAAAAATGTTTAAAAACAGTCAGGAAACTATCTTTAAACATTTTTCAAAATTAGTTATTTTTATTTATCGGAATAATGTCCTTGTACAGAAATTACTGTAACAGTAACTATTTCGTCCTCTATTTTATAAATCAATCTGTCTTTTGGTTTAATCTTCTTGACCAATAACCCGAAAGATTATCTTTTAAAGCTTCAACTTTTCCTGTTCCTGTTCGTGGATGTTCTTCTAATTCAATAAAAATTTTATCCACTTTATTGATAATAGCCTTATTTCCGCTTTTCCTGATTTCCTGTAAATCGTTGTTAGCTTTTTCAGTTAAGACTATTTCAAACTTTCCCATACATTTTTTGGGTTTACTTTTATACGGACAGGATTTGCTTCGGCTTCTTTTACCATTTTCACAAACTCAGGATTGTACGTGCTTTTTTTGTCCGAAATGATTTCAACACCTTTATTTTCCTGTGAAAATAATTCGATTAAATCTTTTAGACTTTTCCCTGCTTTGGTACGTTCATTGATTTTTACGGTTATGATTGTCATTGCGTTATGCATTTATAATCACAAAGATACAAAAAATAATTATATGTCTAAAAGTCCTGTCAATGTGAAGGTAGAGAAACGAAGGGAATTTTGAGGTTGCTACGTTCCTAGCAATGACAGTAACAAAAAATGCTTAAAAATAGTCAAACTACTTTTAAGCATTTTTTTTATTGATTATTTTAAAACTATCCGTTCAAAGCTTCCGCTCCCCCAACGATCTCTAAAATTTCGTTAGTAATTGCAGCTTGACGAGCTTTGTTATAAGTCAGTTTTAATTGATTTCTAAGTGCAGTTGCGTTATCAGTTGCTTTATGCATTGCAGTCATACGAGCTCCGTGCTCAGCAGCGAATGAATCGCGAACAGCTTTATATAATTGAGTTTTTAGCATTTTTGGGATAAGCTCCAGAATGATTTCCTCTTTTGAAGGCTCAAAAATATAATCGGTTGATGTGTTTGATGCTTGTGAAGTCTGAGAAACAATTGGTAGGAATTGCTCTTTCATCACAATTTGAGTCGCCGCATTTTTGAATTGATTGTACACTAATTCAATTCTGTCGTACTTTTTGTCAGCGAATAATTGCATTAGGTACTCAGCGATTTCAGCAACGTTTTCGTAGTTTAGATTATCAAAAACCGAACTGTTGTTTTGAATTACCTCAGAAGATTTACGTAAAATATCGTTACCTTTTTTACCAATAGTCAAAAAGTCAACTTTTTTACCAGCATACTTAGTCTGAACAAGCTGATTGATTTCTTTAATTACGTTTGAATTAAAGGCTCCACACAACCCTCTGTTTGAAGTAATCGCAACAATAAGTACATTATTTACAGCTCTTTCTTCAGAGTATTTTCCTGCTACATCACCCTCTAAAGAAGCACTTAGGTCTTGCAACAAGTAAGTTAACTTCTCTGCATAGGGGCGCATGGCAGTAATGGCATCTTGAGCTTTTTTAAGTTTTGCTGCAGAAACCATTTTCATAGCAGAAGTAATCTGCATGGTTGATGAAACCGAGCTTATTCTATTACGTATTTCTTTTAAGTTTGCCATTTGTATGAGTATTAAGATATGAGTATTAAGATGTAAGATTTTTAAAATCTAATAAAAACACTTAATCTCTCTAACTTTTTATAGTAAGCACAAAGTAGAAATATTTCTACTTTGTACTTAGAACTTTTTATTAATATTTAGCAGCAATTTCTTTAGCAGCAGATTCTAGAACTGAAGTAATTTCGTCAGTGAATTTACCTGCTTTTAATGCATCAAGAGTGCTTCTGTATTTAGCGTTCAAGTACTCTAAATAATCTTTTTCGAACTCTTTTACTTTGTTTACAGGAACGTTTCTTAAAAGGTTTTTAGACCCAGCGTAGATAATCGCAATTTGATCTTCTACCGTAAACGGATCGTTAACGGCTTGTTTAAGGATTTCTACGTTACGTTTTCCTTTTTCGATTACGTTCATAGTAGCCGCATCAAGGTCAGAACCAAATTTAGCGAAAGCTTCTAGCTCACGGAATTGTGCTTGGTCAAGTTTTAATGTACCTGCTACTTTTTTCATTGATTTAATTTGAGCATTACCTCCAACACGAGATACAGAGATACCTACGTTAATCGCTGGACGAACTCCAGAATTGAACAAGTCTGACTCCAAGAAAATCTGACCATCAGTAATCGAAATTACGTTAGTCGGGATATAAGCAGAAACGTCACCCGCTTGAGTTTCGATAATTGGTAGAGCGGTAAGAGAACCACCACCTTTTACGATTGGTTTCAATGACTCTGGTAAGTCGTTCATATTTTTAGCAATATCATCATCAGCGATGATTTTTGCAGCTCTTTCTAATAAACGAGAGTGAAGATAGAATACGTCTCCAGGATAAGCCTCACGTCCTGGTGGTCTTCTAAGTAGCAAAGACACCTCACGGTAAGCAACCGCTTGTTTAGACAAATCATCATAGATAATAAGTGCCGGACGTCCTGAATCACGGAAATACTCTCCGATTGCAGCACCTGCCATTGGAGCATATACCTGCATTGGAGCCGGGTCAGAAGCGTTAGCCGCTACGATGATTGTATAAGCCATTGCACCTTTTTCTTCTAAAGTTTTAGCAATGTTAGCAACCGTTGAAGCTTTTTGTCCAACAGCCACATATATACAGTACACAGGTTGCCCTGCGTCATAAAATTCTTTTTGGTTAAGGATTGTATCGATACAAACTGTTGTTTTACCCGTTTGACGGTCACCGATTACAAGCTCTCTTTGTCCTCTACCTACCGGAATCATCGCGTCGATTGCTTTGATACCTGTTTGTAATGGCTCAGTTACCGGTTGACGGAAAATAACCCCAGGTGCTTTTCTTTCGAGTGGCATTTCATAAAGAGTTCCACCAATAGGACCTTTACCATCGATTGGTTGACCCAGTGTATTAACTACACGACCTACCATTTCTTCACCTGCTTTTAGTGAAGCGATACGTTTCGTTCTTTTTACAGATGAACCTTCTTTGATCCCAGTTGAAGAACCGAACAAAATAACACCTACGTTATCTTCTTCAAGGTTTAGAACCATTCCTTCCATACCGTTATCAAACTCCACAAGTTCTCCGTACTGAACATTTGAAAGTCCGTAAACACGAGCAATTCCGTCTCCTACACTAAGAACTGTACCTACTTCTTCTAAGGTAGCACCTGATTGAAAATCAGATAATTGTTTCTTTAATATCGCTGATATTTCAGCCGGTTTAATTTCTGCCATTGTTTTTTATAATTTAAACACTTCAAAAAGTGTGATATAAACTAATTTACTAATTCTCTCTTTAAACTGGTCAGCCTATTGGCAACCGAAGCATTATATTGTTTATCACCAACTCTAAGGATGAATCCTCCGATGATAGATGGGTCAATTACGTTTTCAATAACCATTGATTTTGAGGTAAACTCTTTTGCTTTGGCTAATACTTTAGTCTCTAGCTCCGGAGTTAAAGCAATAGCTGTAGTAACTTTTACTACTTCTACTCCACTCAAATCATTGTATAATTTATTGAAAGCATCTGCAACATTAGACAAGATATCCAATCTTTTGTTTTCTGCCAATAATCTCAATAAAAGTTTAGCATCTTCACCCACTTGAGCGAATACCTCAAGAAGAGCTGATAATTTAACTTCTGAAGAAATTACCTGATTGGTTACAAAAGAATGAAGCTCTGCATTTGAACCTATTGTTTGAGCTACAAGCAACATATCTTTGCTGGTTTGCTCTAATGAGTTCTGTTCTTTAGCTCTTTCTAATATAGCTTTTGCGTATCTTATGGCTGCTCTGTTTGACATATCCATTAGTTTAGCTTAACATCATCTAACATTTTGTTCACCAATTTCACTTGATTTTCATTGTTAGATAATTCTTCTTTCAACAATTTCTCAGCAATTTCCAACGACAAAGACGAAACTTGGTTTTTAAGTTCAGCCATTGCTTGGTTTTTCTCACTCTGAATAGTAGCTTTTGCTTGCTCGATGATTTGAGCACCTTGCGCTTGCGCTTCTTCTTTAGCGTCAGAAACCATTTTTTCTTTTAGCTCACGAGCTTCGCGAAGCATAGCATCTCTTTCAGCACGAGCCTCAGCTAATAATTTTTCGTTATCAGCTTTTAGGTTTTGCATTTCTTTTTTAGCCTCTTCAGCAGCAACTAATGCACTTCTGATTCCTTCTTCTCTTTGGTTTACTGCATCCAAAATTGGTTTCCATGCCAATTTTTTAAGCAAGAATACAAGAAGAACAAACAAAAGTAACATCCAAAAGAAAAGACCTTCTGAGAACTGATTTATTAAATTTTCCATATAGTTATATCAAAAAAGATGATTTAATTCGTTTAAAATTACATCAGTTGCAACCAACCGTTACAACTGATGTTTGTTTTTTTTATGATTAAGCAGCGAAAAGAGCAGCGAAACCAATACCTTCAATAAGTGCAGCAGCGATAAGCATAGCAGTTTGAATTTTTCCAGAAGCTTCTGGTTGACGAGCGATAGCATCCATAGCTGATCCACCGATTCTTCCGATCCCTAAAGCAGCTCCGATTACAATTAGACCTGCACCTACAATGTTTGGAATTGTCATAACGTATATATATTTAATTAAACATTCAATTTATTAAAGGATTGTAATTTAAGAAAATAAACTTCAGAAATTATAAACCCGTGATTTTTTATTAATGATGAGCTTCTTCGTGGTGATGCTCTTCGTTTGCTGCCCCGAAATACAAAGCAGACAACATCGTGAAAATATATGCTTGAAGTGCAGCTACCAACAACTCAAGTAATGACAAAGCAAAAGCTAGAGCAAATGATAACGGACTACCAATCCAGTTTTTAAAGATAAACATCAAACCGATAATACTCATAAGCACTACGTGACCTGCAACGATGTTCGCATAAAGACGAATCATCAATGAGAACGGCTTAATAATAGTACCCAATAATTCAATTGGAGCCAAGATAATTTTCATCGGCCATGGCACACCCGGCATCCAGAAAATGTGTTTCCAATAATTTTTATTACCTGTAAATGTAGTAATCAAATAAGTAAGCAAGGCTAAACATCCTGTTACTGCAATATTACCCGTAACGTTTGTTCCTAGCGGAGTAAGCCCGAATAAGTTCAAGAACCACACAAAGAAGAATATAGTAAGCAAATAGCTCATATATTTTTTGTAATTCTTACCAATATTCGGAATAGCAATATCATCTCTGATGTAAAGAATAATCGGCTCGAAGAAACGCCCCGCACCTTTTGGAAGACCGCCGTTTTTAGCATACGAACGAGCCATTGAAGAGAATAATACAATCAACAAAATCGATGTTACAATAATCATCGCTACGTTTTTGGTGATTGAAAAATCCAATGGTTTTTCGTTTAAAACTTTATGATTATCATCATAATTTATAGTTCCTTCAGCGTCAGTTTTATAGATTTTACCGTGATAAAGTTTGTAAAAGTTACCCTTGCTTTCCGCAACAGTTTCACCATGATGGAATTTTGACGACATGAAAACATGCAATCCATTATCAATCAAAATCACAGGAAGCGGCATTCCGTAATGCGTTCCTTTCCAAGAAGTAATATGAAAATCGTGATTATCTTGAAGGTGATGATCTATAAATTCTTTTATTTCTGTTTTTTTATCTTTTGGCTCGGCAGCCTCTGCGTGAGCGTGCTCTTCTACATTCGAAAAACCAAAAAATGGAACAAGTGCAAGAGTAAATATTGCTGAAAATCGTAGAAATTTGGTAACAATCATCATTTTGATGTACTTAGTTTTTAGGTGTCTAAAATTTTGTGCAAAGGTAATTTTTTTATCAATAATACAAAACCTATAAATAAAAAAATCTGAGAGTTATTAACAATGCTACGTCAATTAAAACACTCTCCTTGCATTTTGTCTAAAATGTATTTCAAGTGCGCCTTGTCCGTATCGCTGGAAACTAGCCTCTTGAAACCATATATTTTCATATCTTTTTAGGATATATTCAATTTCGGCACGCAGCCTCCCATCACCAACTCCGTGGATTAAAACAATTTTTGGGATTCGGTTCTTAATTGCAAAATCGATATGTCTTTCGGCAGTTTGTATTTGCAATTCTAACATATCAAAAGACTGCATTCCTTTGGTTGACGGAATCAACTTCTCGATATGCAAATCAAAAGCGACTTCTTTGGATTCTTCTTTTTTACGGAAATTTAGCTTTGAGGTGGACCGCTCCTGCTTGTCTTGGATAATTTTACTAATGCCTTGAACCGATACATTTTTGAGTTCCTCCCCTATTTTTATCAATTCCTTTTGCTTATAAATAAGTTCGAAGCCATCTTCGGTTGTCACATAAACATCATCTCCTTTTACAGCAGACACCACTCCGTTGATATTATCATCGAGCACCGTTACCTTATCGCCTTTATTTATCATCGTTTTCCTCGGGTTGTTCTGGATCTGAAAAAGTATTACTTGTCGTTTTTTGATTTACAAACAATAGCCCTATCATAAATACCGCTATACAAATAGCCGAAATTATCACATTTGGGTTGGGCTTGGACTGTTCGTAAAAAGCATAGACTCCCGCCAAAACCATTATTAGATATAGTATTTTTTTCATCATAAAATTTTAAAACTCAAAAGTAGAAAACTTTGAAATAAGATTTAGCCAATGCTCTAAAATAGATAAAAAATTCTTAAAATTGCAGTATAAAAAACTAAATTTCGACTTCTTATGGATTTAGAAAAATACATGTTGCCTTGTATGAACAAAAAACTGTTCGGGATGGAATGTATGGGCTGCGGAATTCAACGCTCTCTAGCTATGATTCTCGATGGTAGATTTGTGGATGCCTTCCATATGTATCCGGCGATTTATCCGCTGATGTTGTTTTTTGTATTTATTGGGTTAAACATTATTGACAAATCCAGATCTTACCACAAATTAATTTTGATTACCGGAATTGTCACTTCGGTATTTATGACTGCATCATACCTTTTTAAAGTATTTAATCATTAACCAATACATAAACCAAAAACTATGGAAAAACAAAAATTACCTAACAGTACAGCTGTGTTAGTATTAGGAATCGTTTCTATTGTACTTTCGTGTTGTTGTTCAATCTTCGGAAGTATTTTAGGAATAGTAGGACTTGTACTAGCTAAAAACGCTACAAAACTTTATAATGAAAATCCAGATCAATATGACGGATTTAACAATGTAAAAACCGGAAAAATCTTAAACATCATCGGAATTATACTTGGTCTGGTTATGGTTATTGTTACTATTGTTCAGATTATGGCAATGGGAGGCTGGGATGCATATATGGAGAACATGCAAGAACAAATCCGAATGGCACAAGGAATGTAATTATAAATACAAGGCTGTCGAATGACAGCCTTTTTTATACGTATGAACATCGAACAATTATACGAATTTTGTTTGTCTAAAAAAGGAGTTACCGAAACCTTTCCGTTTGACAACGACACTTTGGTTTTTAAGGTGGGCGGAAAAATGTTCGCTCTTACTTCTTTAGAAAATTGGGAAAAAGGAACACCTGCTATCAACCTAAAATGTGATCCGGAATGGGCTTTGGAATTGCGCTCGGAATATGAAGGCATACAAGCCGGTTATCACATGAGCAAAAAACATTGGAATACGGTTACTATCAATCAAGATATACCCGATAAGAAACTCATAGAGCTTATCAACCATTCTTATGAGTTAGTTTTTGCTAGCCTAACTAAAAGCGCCAGAGAAGCTTTATAAATCAATTTTATTCATAAAAAAGGGTCGGAAATTCCGACCCTTTTTTATTTATATATTGAACAATTAGTTCATTACTTTTTTAACCGATTGTTGTTTGGCATCAAACTCTACTCTGATAATCAAGATTTGCTTGTTTTGAGCTATCGGCAAGGCGAATGAATTGCCATTTACAGATGACTCATACACCAATCTTCCTAGCATATCAAATACTTGAACTGAATTAAAGTTTTCTAACGAATCAATTTGTAATTGTCCATCAACTCTAGAAACTGACCAATCGATTGTATCGATAGCTTCAACTGTTGATTTTTTGTAAACAATCTCAAAACGGTTGTTGAAAGTTCCAGCTTCTGAGTAGAATTCATACTTAGCTTCTTTCAAGTTATGAATCACATTCAATAGATTATCTTTCAAGAAAATATCACTATTCTCTTCCGCAAATAATCCTTCAAAACTTGGTAAAACTACCGAATACATACCCGCATTTTTAACTGCGTATCCCAGAGCTAAAGAATCGTTGGAATCAAACGGTAATGCACGACCTTGAATAATAGTTTTTTCATCTCCTAATAGCGTATACACTTGGATTTTAGCTTCGTTTTCCAGCATTTTTGCATCCAAATCTTTATCCATTGCATTCGTTGCTCCTTCTAAATATCCTACAAGTGTTTGTCCATAATAACCGGCTTCGCTTTCAAGATTTACCCAATAGCGGTGGTTATCATTCATGATTACTCTATTGAACGAATTATTGTTATTACCAACAACTCTGTGGCTATTTTTAAATACTACAGTTCCTGATTGATTACCTGTGATAAAGAAAGCTTGACCCGATGCAATCATAGCTGTTGGCATCTGAGTAGTTGGAGATTGTGTTTGACCCGCACCTCCTACTGCGTTATAGGTTGCAAAACCTTCGTATTGATACACAAAGTTTCCTCCCACTGATTCGTATCCATTCGTCCATAGATAAACTACTTTATCTAACTCGTCATTATCCTCATCTGCCAAGAATGTCTCAATGTTAATAGCACTCGGATAAGGATTTCCTAAGAAATTAAAATTATCACCTCCAAGAACACTTACTGTAATATCTCCGTTATGTGGAGTTCCTTCAAAGGTCAAATTATGTACTTGAGGAGATAATAACATTGGAGCTCTAACTATATATCCATTTCCTGCTTCCATCACTTGGTTTCCTCCTGCGTGTTGAGTCCAAGATTGTCCGTTTACATTCCAACTATAAAAATAAGGTGATGCTGTAAGCGGTGATAATTCATTTAATCTCCAACCTTCTACCGGTGAAGACCAATAACCGTAGTTTGATTGATCCATAGGCTTAGTAGTTTTCTCAACTATAATCTCGCCTAAGTTATTCACACCATTAACCTGAACTAAACTAGCTTGGTTTCTTAAAGTTAAAGTTCCTCCCAACACATTTACTTCATTATATATAGTTAATGTTCTACCAGAATTAACCACCATATCACCTGAAACTAACACTAAGGAACATCCTTCTAAATTAGAGTTTAATATAAAATGTCCTTGGATTATCAATGTTGTATCAATTGTAGGTGTTTGAGACCAACTTGAACCGTTCCAAATAGCAACTTCTGAACATCCATTATTTTCAAACGCACCAATATCAATACTAGAACCAAATAATCTTAAATTACCATTCAAATCTAAATCTTCGTTGATATCCCCACTATATAAAGCATTATTTCCTGCATCAATAATTGGGCTATTAACCGACAAGTTGAAGTTCCCCGAAGCCGCATTCACAAATAATGGATTCACATTACCGTCAATGTTTCCGTTAGCATCATTAGCAGTAAATCCTTGTACTAAACTGCTATGGAATTGCACAACAGAAGAAGAATTAGTAATTGATGGTAATTTATTCCCATACACTAATGTATTCCTAAAAATCATTTGAGAATTTGTATTTCTAACGATGCTATTACCTATAGTATTACGAGAGATTGTAACATTTTCTAGGATTACAACACTCCCGTTTAGGTTTTCCATAACAGATCCTTGGTTTGAGCTATTATTAGTAAAAAGAACATTAATTATTCTAGGAGACGAATTATTATTATACATCCCGCCCCCTCTTGGAACACTGTAATTGTTGGCAACAATAAGATTCTTTAATGTAGGGGAGGCAAACATATTGTAAATACCAGCCCCTTCATCAGCAACTTGTACATTATTACCTGTAATTGTAAAGCCATCCAAAACAGATGAAGATGTTAATCTATTACCTTGAGAATAAACATTACGAATAACGCTTCTTCCATTACCTAGTAAAACTGTTTGATATTGAGCCCAATCTCTATCGTCCATTTCTGCAGCATCATTATCATTAGGGAATCCTCCGTATATCTCAACACCTTCTTTCATTGTAAAAAATTGTCCCGCAACTGGTTGATAAGTTCCTTCTGCTACCCATATTTCATCCCCAGCAAGACTATTATCTATTGCTTGTTTCAAATCTGTAAAAGCATTTTCCCAACTCGTTCCATCATTACTTCCTAAAGCCCCTGCTTTTACATAAATTGTTCTAGTCCCTAAATATACATCCTGATTCTCAAAAGCACCAATGTCAATTGTTCCAAAAAAACGCGCATTCCCACTTAAATCTAAGTCGCTAAGATCACCATCATACAACAAATTTGACCCGGCATTTACTAAAGGACTATTTAATGCTAATGAAAAGTCCAAATTCAAATTAGGATTTGTATCTCCATCTAGATTTCCATTAATATCATTAACCGTAAAACCTTGAATTAAACTATAAAAAAAATGAGGAGTAGAAGAAGTGTTAGTTATTGAAGGTAACTTATTACCATAAACTAGAGAATTTTTAAAAACAGGATTCGAATTAACATTTCGTATCATACTATTACCCGTTAAATTTTTAGTAACAGTAACATTTATAAGCTCTAAGTTTGAACTTCTATTATCCATAACAGCTCCTTGGTTAGAACGATTACCGGAAAACAAAACATTAATTAATGTAGAATTAGAGAAGTTATTATACATTGCTCCTCCTCTTGGAGCACTATAATTATTAACAATCTTTAGGTTTTTTAATGTGGGTGAAGCATAACTATTATAAAAACCCGCTCCTTCATCAGCCACTTGAATATTATTTCCTGTAACCACAAATCCATCCAATACCGAAGCAGAAGTCATTCGATTAGACGAAGTAAACACATTACGAATTACACTTCTTCCGTTACCTAATAAAATTGTTTCGTGAGTATTCCAATTTCGGTGATTCATATTAGCCGAATTGTTATCCGCTGGAAATCCTCCATAAATCCTTACTCCTTGTTTCATCGAGAAAAATTGCCCAGCAGCAGGCTGATAAGTACCTTCCGCCACCCAAACTTCGTCTCCTGATACAGAGGCATTAATCATCGCTTGAAAATCCCCTGAGGCTGCTGCCCAAGACGAGCCGTTTCCTGAACCACCTTGCTTAACATATCTAATCTGTTGAGCAGACAAATTAAAAGCAAGCAGAAAACAAACAACCGTAAAAATAATTTTTTTCATATATACACAACTTTTCATATGTTTCTTATCACGCAAATATATAACTTTGCCCATAATATAAAGCATTTTATTCTAAAAAAAATTAACATTCTTATCCTTTTCACTCAATTTATAATCACCTATTAAACAATAAATTATTTCCCTTCTACTTCTTAGATTGAAATAAAATTTAACATGAGCAAAAAAATCCTAAATAGCGAACTAGACCGAAAATCTGTTACAGAATTCAAAACATCGGACAAAACTCCTATCATTATTTTACTTGATGACATTAGAAGCCTCAATAATATTGGTTCGGTATTCAGAACATCGGATGCATTTTTGATTGAAAAAATTTATTTGTGCGGAATTACCGCCACACCTCCTAACAAAGAAATTCACAAAACAGCACTTGGAGCTACCGAAACAGTTGAATGGGAATATTGTAAAACCATTGAAGAAGCTATCGAAAAAGTGCGAAATACCGACACTGAAATCTGGAGCGTGGAACAAGTCGAAAATTCGGTTATGCTCAATGATTTTTCGGTAAAACCAAATAAAAAATATGCGCTAATTTTCGGAAACGAAGTAAAAGGAGTATCAGAAAAAGCTATTGAACTTTCGGATGGTTATATTGAGATTCCCCAACTTGGCACTAAACACTCGCTCAATATTTCGGTAAGCGCCGGTATTGTGGTCTGGGATTTGTTTAACAAAATTAATGCTCTGAAATAATGGAATACTACAACTACCTAAAAGCATTACATCTGATTTTTGTCATCACTTGGTTTGCCGGACTTTTTTACATGGTACGGCTTTTTGTGTATCACACCGAAGCCAAAGTCAAACCCGAACCGGAACAATCTATTTTGATTAAACAATACCAGATTATGGAAAGCAGACTGTGGAATATCATCACCTTCCCTTCTGCCCTATTGGCGACTATTTTTGCCGTAATGTTACTTATTTTAAATCCTATTTTATTAGAAATGGGATGGATGCACATTAAATTAGGGTTTGTAGTTCTACTTTGGATTTATCATTTGAAGTGCCATTTTATACACAAAGAACTTCAACAAAATATCACCAAATATTCCTCCACTTTTTATCGAATTTGGAACGAAGTAGCCACATTAATCTTGTTCTCCATTATCTTTTTAGTTATTCTAAAAAATGCTTTTAACTGGATTTTTGGAGTTGTCGGATTATTCAGTTTGGCAATTCTATTGATGATTGGAATTAAATTATACAAACGAATTCGCGAGAAAAACAACAATCGATAATTTTATTTTTTCTTACTAAAAACAAGTAATCCTAAAAAAGTAATCGCTGCATTAAGAATAATGAGTTCGTTGTCGAATTTATACCTTCCAAACAACAATTCTGAATTCTCAACAATGAGATAAGTAAGCAGCGGAGAAACCACACATATTAGCGGAACTATTTTATCGATTACATTTCGGTTTTTCATAAAAATACCGAAACTATATAGCCCTAGCAATGGCCCGTAGGTATAAGATGCCACTCTAAAAATCATACTTACTACCGACGCATCGTTTATAGCATTAAAAACCAAAATCACCAAAAACATCAATAGCGAAAAGACCATGTGAACCACATATCTTTTTCTGACTAAAGATTTATCGCTCGGCTTTTTGTCCATCCCTAAAAAATCCACGCAAAACGATGTGGTAAGCGCCGTCAAAGCCGAATCGGTAGTAGCGAAAGTAGCTGCTGTTAATCCTAACAAAAACACAATAGCAGGAATCAAACTAAAATGATTGAAAGCAATTTCAGGAAATAGCAAATCGGTACGCATTTTTCCTGTTGCCACATCCAACGGTACTTGAATTCCGTTTTGGTCGGCATATATATAAAGAAGCGCTCCAACACTCAAGAAAAGTAAATTCACCACCACAAAAATTCCGGTAAAAGTCAACATGTTTTTTTGGGCTTCGCCAATGTTTTTACAGCTCAAATTCTTTTGCATCAAATCCTGATCAAGCCCAACCATGGCGATGGTTACAAAAATTCCACCTAAAATCTGTTTTACAAAATGGTATTTGCTTCCAATAAAATCTTCGTAGAAAAATATTTTTGAATAATTACTCTCTTTCACTTGATTAACAGCTTCTAAAAAGCTAAAATTCAAACTATCACATACAAAGTAAATAGTAAAAATCACTGAAGAAATCAAAAATAACGTCTGTAAAGTATCGGTAACAATAATAGTTTTTAGTCCTCCTTTATAGGTATAAGCGAAAATCAGAAGTAACGAAATAAGCACCGTTATCCCAAAAGGAACTCCGTAATAATCAAACACAAATCGCTGAAGAACAATTACTACCAGATATAACCTGAAAGCCGATCCGATTGTTCGGCTAATCAAAAAAATGAGTGCCGAAGTTTTGTAACTATAAACACCCATTCGCTGTTCGATATACCCATAGATCGAAGTAAGATTCAATCGATAATACAACGGAAGTAAAATTTTGGCAATGATCAAAAATCCGATTGCATTCCCAAGCACAAACTGAAAGTATTTAAACTGCTCTCCATTAGGCGAACCTACTTCGCCGGGAACCGAAATGAACGTAACACCCGAAAGTGCCGTACCAATCATCCCGAAAGCTACCAAATACCACTTCGAATTTCGATTAGCAATAAAGAAAGCTTCATTACCGGAATCTTTTCGGCTAACAATAGTAGAAATTGTGATAAGCATCCCAAAGTAAATAACAATAATCGTAAGAATTATAAGTGGAGTCATTTATGAGTGTATATTTTCGAGCAAATATAAGTTTTAAAATATTAAATAAAACTCATTTAAAACAACATCACACATAAATATTATTCTTAAAATGAATACCATACAAAAAAATATTTACTAATTTTGTCCGCCTAAATATTTTTTTAATTCAAAATTTGTATTAATAAAAAACCACATTTACTTATTATATGCCTAATCGATTAATTGTTTTATTTATTGCTCTTACTTTCTCTCTCTTGTCTTCTTCTCAAGAGAGAAATTTTGATTTTGAAAAAATTCATCAAAAAGCAGCACAATATATGGCTTCGCGTCCGGATAGCACAAAACACTACCTGGATATCCTAAAGAAAAACATAGCCGAAAAAAAACTTCCCGATTCTCTTTGGGCTAGATATTATAACACCACCGGAGTTTATTACAGTCAAGTTTCCAAACTCGATTCTTCAAAATATTATTTCAAAAAGGCCATTGAAAAAGCTTCGAAACACCCGAAGTATAAAGCCATGACTACACTCAGTTATGCGAATGTCTTAAGAAACGAATATAACTACAAAGCCTCCTTAAAATACCTTGACGAAGCGCTAAAACTTTATTCCTCTATAAAAGACACGGTCGGGATTGCTATTACTTATGGTGAAATAGGCTCAAATTATGCCTATATGCTTGAAAACAAAAAGGCAATTGATCACTTTTTAAAAGGAATTAAGCTTTTAGAAAACACCAATGAAGTTCAGCGATTAACCATAATCAAACAAAAACTCGCGAATCTATACCTTAAAAACAAAGAATTCGAGTTTGCTATAGAATTGTATGAAGAATGTCTTCATTCTATGAAAGAAACTAAAGACATGAGAAACTATTACCTAACACTTATAAACTATGGTGATTGCCTCATTTTTCTAAAGGAATACTCAAAAGCTAGAAAAGCACTTTTAGAATCTATCGAAGGGCTTAAACTCTTCCAAAGTGATGAACTCTTGGCTATTGCTCACAATAAGCTGTCGCTGGTTTATGCTGCCGAAAACAATGTAGCTACTTCGCTCAATCATGGCGGAATCGCCTTTGAGTACATCAAAAAAACTACTTCTTTTAGAATCATGCGTATTGCAGCCGAATATATAGAAGTATTAAATATTGCAAACAAATATAAAGAAGCATTAACCGTAATTGACTTTGTTGAAAAATTCCCTTATCAACACATTTTTAATGTGGAAGATCAAATGATCTATCAAAATACTATTTCAAAAACTTATAAAGCAGTTAATCTAAAAGACTTAGCCATTGCTTCACTCGAAAAAGTATCTGTACTTAAAGATTCTATCTCTAATATCAATAGAGAAATAGAAATTCAAGAGATGCAAGCCAAATTCCAAAACAAAACTCAACACGAAAAGAATAAAACCCTTCAAGAAAAAAATAAATTTTTGGACGAGAAGATTAAAGCTCAGAACAAAAACTACATTTTTTTGGGTATTATAATTATTGTCCTGATAGTAGCTATGATAGCCTTTGCTAATATTAGCAGACTTCGCAATAAACTTCAACTTTCTAAACTCAAAGAAGCAGAAATCGAAAACGAACGCATATTAAAAGAAATCGAAGAGGAATTAAAAGAAGCCGAAAAACAAAAACAAATCATCAACCTCAGAGACCAAGAACTTACCTCGGTTGCACTTCGGCTAGCCGATATGCAAGAAAAAATAATCGCTATTATCAATAGTGGAAGTGCTGAATTACAAAAAGCAGAAAACATCAAGCACGCTTTGAGTAATCTTGTGAAACAAGAAGATTATTGGAAAAAGTTTGCGCTTAAATTCTCTCAAATCCACCCTAATTTCGAAAACAATATTAAAGAGCGTTTTCCGGTACTTACCAAAAATGACATGGATTTTATATCCTTACTTAAACTTAATTTGTCAAATAAAGAAATTGCAACCCTACTTCAAATCTCTCACGAGAGTGTAATTTCTAAAAAGTACAGAGTTAAAAAGAAAATGAATATTGAAGACGATGAAGTGTTCAACAAAATCATCTCTGAATTATAACCCACCTCGTTTTAAGTTTTTTTTCAACAGATGATTCATTCCTAGAAACACAAAAGTAATCGATTACTACAAAACCTTCCAAAGACGTAACAAACGTTACATAATTCACATTATTTCCTTAAAAGTTTTTCCAACATAGACAGTTATCTATACAAATACATATAGATATTATATAGACAAAACAAATAATTAAAACAAAATCAATAAGTTATAAAGCAATTTAGATTTTTTTGTCTAGTCAAACATCTATGTTTTGTCCATCCTAAAAATTTCTTCCTTTTGCAATTTAGCAGGTACTTTGTATTGTAAATAATACGAAAGACCAATTGCAAACCCTTTCCTTACATATAGCCTTGATTAAAACTACTTCTATCAATCAAACTGAAGCTATAACCTTATTTATCTCTTAAAACTAAAACAAAACTCTAATTCTACTATGAAAACAAAATTAATTTATTTGTTATGTTTTTTGCCTGCGCTCTTTTTCGGGCAAAACAACTTAGTTAGATGGAACAGCAACGCTGATTCCGGAAAAGCACCCAACATCCTAGTAGCAAATATTGGTGCTAGTTCTGTAAGTTCAGCAAGTGGAATCACTAATATCACTTTTAATTCTTGGGGAGACAATACTAGCCACTTGAACTTTAGTCCGATTACTACAGCAGGCACTTTACAATCTGACTATTATGTTCAGTATCAAATTTCAGCCAATTCAGGCTATAAAATAGATTTAGACAAATTCTCATATGTAGCTTGGTCAGAAGCAGGCTCTATAAAATATCAAGTTAGATACTCTAAAGACGCTTCTTTTGTTAGCGGAGTAACTACTGTTATTAACGAGACTTCCCTAAGCCCTTCTGAAACTACTATAAATGTAAATTTAAACGGCGTAACGGTTTATCCGACTGAAACTTTATATCTAAGAATTTACGTATATGGCAAAAATTCAGGATGGAATTCAGGATTCAGAGTTAAAAGATCCGTTTCAGGTCAAGGAACCTCAAGTAATATTGGACCTCTTTTTACAGGGACTGTGTCTGCATTTTCGAATGTCATGACCGCTGTTAATGATGCTTTTATAGCTCAACCTAATCAAACCACAGCTTTGAATGTATTAGCCAATGATATTGCTGGAGGCGCAGCTATTAACGCTGTAAGTTTAGCTACCGCTCCTGCTCATGGAACAGCAGTATGGAATATTTCTACTCAACGATTTGATTATACACCAACCACTAATTATTTCGGAGCAGATTCTTTTTCATACACTATCAACAACGGAGTGGACGCTAGCTCTACAGCAACTGTTACCTTGAATGTACAAGGAACAACTCCTACCGGTAACTTAAGCGGAACCTATTTTATCGATTCACAGTACGGACATTTTGCAACCATTACTAGCGCTGCCAATTATTTAAACACACATACTGTTACTGCTCCTGTTACTTTTATCTTAAACAATAACACTTATAGCAACTCAACAGGAGAAGTTTTCCCGATTGAATTCACTAGCAATAATGCTCATTTAGTAACTTTTAAACCGGGAGTAAACAAAAACGTAAATATTGATGCTTATAATACAAATGATTGGACTCCAGTTAAAGCTGTATTCAAGTTTAACGGAGCTGCTAAAATAACCTTTGACGGTTCAAACAATGGTTCAGATTCTAAAAACCTAACTATAAATAACTACTGTAATATTTTAAATGGTTCTGACAGAACTATTATTTGGCTTAGTAACCAAACTAACAACCTTACTTTTGAAAATCTTACTTTAATGCAAGGTTCATACAATAGCAATTCATCAATGTCTTGTAGTATATACGCCGGAAGCAATTCTAACATCAATACAGGCACAAGCGGAGCAGCTGCAAATCCTGCATCAAACATCACCATTACCAACAACCTTTTCAAAGGAGTTAAACAAGGTGTATTTTTCAACAACTCAAACAACAACTTTTCTACTAATATAACGGTTAGCAATAATGATTTCGGTACGGAAGCCGGAGTAGATAAAATCACTCACTCTATCTACTTAAAAGGAGCTCAAGGCTTTAATATATCTGAAAATATTATTTATGACCTTGAAATCGAATTCACTGCAGGGCTTGATTACAGCGGAATTTATGTAGCTGGAAATAGCCGAAATGGTATCATTTCAAAAAACAAAATTCTTGGAATCTATCGTAATAATAACTCCCAACAAGTATCGGGTATTCATTTAGCGACTACGTATAGTTCAAACTCTAACATTGCTCTGGTAAATAACTTTATTTCAGATGTATATTCTCCGGGATCTAACAATAACTTATCAGGTGGGGCATACGGGATTTATCTTCACGGAGGAAAAGGTTATAAAATCTACCATAACACCGTAAGTCTTTCTGAAAATGTAACAGATGGAGTATGTGCCGCAATTATATTCAGAGGAACGGCAAGCCAATATTCTGAAATAGATATGCGCAACAATATCTTTAAAAACAATCAAACCAATGGTAATTACGCTAGTGGTATTAGAAAATTTGCCATTGCTTTTGAATTTGCTTTAACTTCGAATTTGTCTAATATCTTCACACACTTAGACAACAACAACTATTATGCTCCTGCTAATGGAGGATTTATTGCTGGACACACAAGTTTGAATACCGGAACCACCTATCCAACTCACTTTTACACCACATTTACAGCTTGGAAAGATTTTTCAGCAGCGGCTTTCGATGCCAATTCAGGCACTGATAACACCACTTTTGTAAACAATTATAATTTACACGTTACTAATCCAAACGCATGGGTAAATAACAACGGAGTAGGTCTTGCCTCTGAATTTGCTGCTTTAGGATTGCCTTATGATGATATTGACGGACAATTAAGAAGTTCTTCTAATCCGGATATAGGAGCAGATGAATTCGGAGTTCCAGCTCCAGAACCGGGCGTTTGTGAAACTGTGCTTTATTGGAACGGATCAAGCTGGGGTGATATTAATGGTAATCCTGTAGTAGAAAACGGTGAGATTATCACTCAACCAACTAGTAACTTCGTTACCGAAATTCGTGGTGCATATAACACAGAACTTCACGGTAGCTTCACAACGTGTCAATTGACAATCGCAACAGGAGGTTCATTAAGAATTAAAGCAAACGATTATGTTTATATTGTTCGTAGATTGATTAACAATCTAACTTCATCAGCTGTAGTGGTTGACAATAACGGAAGTATTATTCAAGAGTTAGACATTAACGAAAACGTAGGAAACATTACTTATAAAAGAACTACTATGGCAATGTTCCGTTACGATTACACCTATTGGGGCTCACCTGTAACCGGACAAACAACGGCTACTTTATCCTCTAACTCTGGTAATTACCGTTACCGTTGGGATGCAACTATTATTCCTAGCCCATCCGTTCCAGGATTTTATGAGCAAGCTAGATGGAAACTTCACAACGGTGTAATGCTACCAGGACATGGATATATCATAAAAGCACCGAATAGCTTCCCGAATAGCCCAAGTGCAACACCACAATTCTTTACGGGTAGTTTTGTTGGGGTACCCAATTCAGGAACTTATACCATAGAAACTGTAGGTGATATCAATGATATCCTACCAGGGGATGAAAATAATAACCCAATTACCGGTTATCCTCGTGATACTTACGCTTGGAACTTCTTCTCTAACCCCTATCCATCAGCTATGGACGTTAAAAAGTTCCGTGATGCTAACAATATGATATTAGATTACAACGTATATTTATGGACACACAACACTAAACCTATTTTATCAGGAATTTACCTTACTTATTCTGCGAACGACTTTGCGGTGTATAATATCGCTCTAGGGCAAGGAACAGCTGCTGATCCCTATGAAAATGTTGGTGGTCAAATCAATCCAAATCCGAATGTGAATGTGCCAACCAAATTTATCGCATCCGGACAAGGATTCTTTATGGCAGCAAAACAAGGTTCAGTTCAATTTAATAACAGTATGCGCGTATCCAATACTAATAACCCGCATGGCGTGATTCCTAACAACCAATTTTATAAACAAAATACTCAAGTAAGCACTGAAAGTACTGCAAGTGATGAAAAACACATCCTTAAATTGAGTATCAGAAATAACGAGGGAGCTTTCCACCAAACCATGATTGGATACATTGCTAGCGCATCAAACGGATTAGATAATGTTGATGGAGCCTTATTCGGAGGAAATTATGTGAGTATTTATACTTTGGTTGAAAACGCTGCACAAGTAGTGCAAGGTAGAGCGCTTCCTTTTGAAGACACAGACGAAATTCAAGTAGGATATAGCGCAACAATGGCCGGAAACTTCTCTATCAATTTGGATTATTTTGACGGAATTTTCAGCCCGGACAATGCTAATCAAGCTATCTACATCAAAGATCATTATTTAAATACGCTTCACAATCTAAAAGATGCTCCGTATGAGTTCTATTCAGAGATCGGAAGCTTTAACGAAAGATTCAGCATTGTTTACAAAAACGCGCTTAGCACCGGAAACATCGAAGCTGACTTGAATTGGGGTGTGGTTACTAAAAACAATAAAATTGAAGTGTATGCCAACGGATTTACGATAAACCATCTAGAAATCTATGACATCACAGGTAGAATGATTTACAAACAAAAAGATTTAAATACAAACTTCCATACCATAAACAATTTGTATGCAAATCAAATTCTGATTGTAAAAATTACAACTGACAGCAACAAAACTTCAGTTAAAAAATTCAAAAACTAAAATTGAGGAATTATTAGAATTTGAAGCAAAAATCCCGAGTAATTCGGGATTTTTTTATTTGTATAATTTACATCAGAACAAAAATAAAGTCTTCTATAAAGCTTCTATTTAATCCAAAACAGATTATATATTGCTGCACAAGACACAAGAAACCTTACATTATCAATATATACTTCGGTTTATTGCTAATTTCTTACCCTCTCCCACTGAACATAATTATTTATGGGGTAATAAAACTAATCAAGTACTTAACGCATAAAATTACCTCATAAAAAAAGCCTTCGATTTCTCGAAGGCTTTTTAATTTATAAAGGATTATAAATTATTTTTTAACGATTTTTTCAGTTACTGAAGCACCGTTTGAAGTTGCTTGTAAGAAATAAACTCCTTTAGACAATTCAGAAATATTGATTTGAGCATCATTTACTCCTAATACTACTGATTTAACTACTCTTCCGTTCATATCTGTAATAATAACTTTCTCAATAGCATCAGCAGCGTTAGAAACATTGATTACATCATTAGCAGGGTTTGGATATAATTTAAAACTGTCCATATGTAATAAGTCAGTAGATAAGTCTGTTGTACCTTCAATAAGCATATTTACCCCATTAAATGTCAATCCCAATGATGGAAATGCAGACCATTGCCCAGCAGTTAAACCGAATAAACCTCCAGAAGTTGCAATATGAGCATCTGAACCTTGAGGTGCCGCTTGATACCAATTCCATCTTGCTGACCCTGTAACCGTTAACCCTGTATTTACTACTGCAGCAACAGAAAGCCAATATTTTGTTCCTGCTTGAGCAACAAAACCATCTGTTCCACTTAATGCTGCTAAATCAAAAGTAAATATATGCGAATTACCATCAGAAACTTTTGTAAAACCTGAAGCATCAGCAGTAACTACATAGCCAAATAACCACGAATCTGCAGCATCAGGAGTTCCTGAAGGTTTGTTCTGATTATCTGCAAAAATATAAATTTGAGCTCCTTGAAATATATCATCAAAAGTTGCAGAGTTAGAAAAACCCTCTACAGTGATATTTGTAATTAATGAAGTTTCAGAAAGAGTAAAATCATCAGCACTCCAAGCACCTGCATTAGGCTCAATAGTTTGAAAACCTGAAACAATCCCATTAGTTCCACTTACAGTTTGCTCATACAGAATAGTTTGCGCCTCAGCAGCAAAAATAGCAGCAAATATAAAAGCTGCAGAAAGTAAAGTTTTTTTCATAATTTCTAATATTTAAAAGTTCCCCAAAGATAAATAAAATTAAAACCAAAAAACAAGCATTAAAATTTTACATACCATATTTTTAATCAAAACAAACAATTGTATATACAATAGATTGGCATTTTTTAACTCTCAAAAGATAATTTTAACCTTTCATTAAACACTAAAATCAGGCAGGAATCAAAAAAAATTATCACATACTTTTATTATTTGCGATATAATTGTATTTTCGCACACTTAAAAAAATCAAAAACTATTTAATTTAGATATAAAATGGCAGTTTTATCAAAAATCAGACAGCGTTCGCTTTTAGTTATTGCAGTTGTAGGGATCGCTTTATTTGCTTTTGTAATCGGAGAAGCTATTCAGAGTGGAGGTTTCGGAGATTCAGGGAGATACATCGGTTCTATTAACGGAAAAGACATCTCTACCGAAGAATTCAGATTCAAAGTTGCTAACCAAGAACAGCAAAATCCGGGTGCTTCACCACTTATGATTGCTAATAGCATTTGGGGACAAGAAATAAAAACTGCTTTGTATGAAGAGCAATTCAAAAAATTAGGTCTTCGTGCAGGTACAGCTCAAATCCACGGTGTGTTAGAGCAAAGTGGTCAAACAATGTTTTTGGATGAATTAGGAAAATTCAGCCAAGACAAGTATAACCAATACATCGAGATGGTAAAACAACAAAACCCAACTCAATGGAGACAATGGTTAGAAGAATACGAAAAACAACTTCAAAACTTTGCTAACGAGCAAACCTATAACACTTTGGTTAAAGCCGGTTTCAACTCAACTAGCCTTGAAGGAAAAATCTTATACCAAAGAGAAGCTAACAAAGTTAACTTTGATTATGTAGCGGTTTCTTACTCTACTATTAATGATGAAGAGGTTAAAGTAACTGACCAAGAGATCATCGATTATATGATGAAAAGAAAAAATCAATACAGATCAGATGATTCTCGTGATTTCGAATACGTGCTTATCGAAACTAAAGCTTCAGACAAAGACGTTAAAGAAATTGAAGAAAAACTTAGCTCTTTATTAGAACCAAAAACTGTTTACAACGAAACTACAAAAGAAAACGAAACAGTTCCTGGATTTGCAGCAATTGACAATGTACAAGAATTTGTAAACGAAAATTCAGACATTCCTTTTAACGAAAAATATGTTTTCGCTAAAAACCTACCGTCAATTTCTGATGTAACTGTAGGAAGCGTTACATCTCTTTACAAAGAAGACAACTACATTAAAGTTTCAAGAATTCTTGATAGCAAAGTAATTGCCGATTCTGTAAAATCAAGCCACATCATTATTCCTTTCAAAGGTACAATGGCTGCTAGCCCAGAAACTACACTAACTAAAGAAGAAGCTAAAAAACAAGCCGACAGTATCTTTGCTTTAGTAAAAAATAGCGATGATAAATTCAAAGAAATCGCTAACGAAATCAACACTGACGGAACAAAAGGAAACGGTGGTGACATCGGATGGGTAACTTATTCTCAAATTACTTATGAAGGATTTGACAAAGATTTCGCTGAATTCATTTTCTTTAACCCTAAAGGAAGTGTTCAAGTTGTTGAAACAAAATTCGGATACCACGTTATCAAAATTAACGAAACAGGAAGCAAAGCAACCGCATACAAAGTAGCTACTATCGCTCGCGAAATTGAGCCATCCACTACTACAAACGACGAAATGTACAGCTTCGCTCAAAAAATCGAAATGGAAGCTCAAAACACTTCATTCGAAGAATTAGCTAAAAAACATAATTTAACTGTTGTTCCTGTAAGTGGCATAACTGCGGTTGAAGAGAACATTCAAGGAATCGGCCCTCAAAGAGCAATGGTACAATGGGCATTCAACAAAGAAACTAAAAAAGACAACGTAAAACGTTTTGAAACTCCTCAAGGTCACGTGATTGCTAAACTTAAAAACATTAACGACAATGGTCTTCAATCTGTAGAGCGTATGAGAGCTACTATTGAACCACTTGTAAAAAATGCTAAAAAAGCAGCTATCATCAAAGACAAAATGAAAGGTGCTACTCTTGAAGAAATTGCTAAAGCAAACAACGAATCGGTAAGAAATGCTACCGGAATTACACAATCTAACCCAATGATTCAAGGTTTAGGAATGGAACAAAAAGTTGTGGGTAGAGCATTCTCTATCGAGCCAAACAAAGTTTCTGAGCCAATCGAAGGAAAAGCAGCAGTATATGTTATTTCGACTCAATCTGTAGTTAACGCTCCTGAGCTTCCAAACTACACTACATATACCAACAGAGCGAAATCACAAGCTCAAAATATGGCTCAAACCAGAGTATTCTCTTCTCTTAGAAACAAAGCAGAAATTGAGGATAAAAGAATTGATTTAGGATTCTAAAAATTTATTAGTTATATATTCAAAATCCGTTTTTGTCAAATTGCAAAAACGGATTTTTGCTTTTTACTCTATTTATATTGTTCAGATAGATTTGAGTTCAAGACTGTAAATCTTATCTTTGCCACACGTAACTTCCCTTTTACAATGAATTATCTTTCAGTAGAAAACATATCCAAATCATACGGCGAAAGAGTCTTGTTTGACAATCTTTCGTTCGGAATAAATAAAGACCAAAAAATTGCTTTCGTAGCAAAAAACGGAACCGGAAAAACTTCGATTCTAAAAATCATTACCGGCGAAGACACGCCCGATTCTGGGCAAATTGTGATGCGCAAAGAAATCAAAATGGAATTTCTATCACAAGAGCCGAAACTCAATCCGGAACTTACCATTGAAGAAAGCATTTTATCTTCGGACAATCATGTTCTAAAAATTATTGCCGAATACGAAAAAGCATTGCTGAATCCGGACGATCACGAAACCTATCAAAAAGCGTTCGATAAAATGGATTCGAACAACGCTTGGGATTTCGAAACCCAATACAAACAAATTCTTTTCAAGCTTAAACTCGATGATTTATCACTCAAGGTAAAAAACCTTTCTGGAGGACAAAAAAAGCGTTTAGCACTAGCAATTTGTTTGCTTAGTAAACCTGATTTACTTATTCTCGACGAGCCGACCAACCACTTGGATTTAGAAATGATTGAATGGCTAGAAAATTATTTCGCCAAAGAACCCATTACCCTTTTTATGGTAACGCACGACCGTTATTTCTTGGAGCGCGTATGTAACGAAATCATCGAGCTGGACAACGGAAAACTCTATCAATACAAAGGAAATTATTCTTATTATTTAGTAAAAAAGGAAGAGCGCATCGCTGCTGAAAATGCATCGGTGGACAAAGCCAAAAACTTATATGTAAAAGAATTGGATTGGATGCGTCGTCAGCCCAAAGCCCGAACGACAAAATCCAAATCACGTCAGGATGATTTTTATGTAATCAAAGAAAAAGCGCATTCCAGACGAAAAGAACACCAAGTTGAGCTTGAAATCAACATGGAGCGTATGGGAAGCAAAATCATTGAAATGCACAAAGTGTCCAAAAAATTCAATGATAAAGTGATTCTTAATTCGTTTGATTATACCTTCAATAAAGGCGAACGCATCGGAATCATCGGCAAAAACGGAACCGGAAAATCTACGTTTTTGAATATTCTAACCCAAACCATGCAACCCGATTCCGGAAAAGTAGTAATCGGAGAAACCATCAAAGTAGGTTATTATACCCAAAGCGGAATCAATCCAAAACCGGAACAAAAAGTAATTGATATCATCAAAGAATTCGGCGAATACATTCCGCTGACCAAAGGCAGAACCATCTCGGCTGCGCAACTTTTGGAGCGTTTCTTATTCGACCGTAAAAAGCAACATGACTATGTCGAAAAATTATCCGGAGGAGAGCTGAAACGCTTGTATTTATGTACGGTTTTGATTCAAAATCCGAACTTTTTGATTCTCGATGAGCCAACAAACGACTTGGATATCGTTACGTTAAATGTGCTCGAAAATTTCTTGTTAGATTATCCGGGATGTCTTTTGGTAGTGTCGCACGACCGTTATTTTATGGACAAAATTGTGGATCACTTATTCGTTTTCAGAGGAAACGGAGAAATAGAAGATTTCCCTGGCAATTATTCGGATTTCAGAACGTATGAAGATTCAGCTGAACCCATAAAAGAAGAAGTTGTAGAAGGACAAACCACAAAATCTAACTGGAAAGAACAACAAGTTCAAAAGGGTTTGTCGTTTAACGAGCAAAAAGAATTGCAAAAACTAGAGCGCGAAATCAAAGATTTGGAATTCAAAAAGAAACAAATCGAAGACGAATTCTCTTTAGGGAAAATTTCAGATGATAAAATCTCTGAAAAAGCACTTGAGTTAGAAAAAATCATAAAATCAATGGAAGAAAAAGAAGAACGTTGGTTCGAATTATCTTCTAAAGCCGAATAAATCAATAATTTACTTGCTCGTAAATTTGCACTCAAAGTGAGTAAAAGTCTATATCTGATGAGTTTGATTCAATCTTATTTTAAATTTTTAGTCCAATCCACAAATGAGCACGGAGTACACTCTCCTTTTGTGTTTCAGTTGGTGACGCAATGTTTTTACGACAAGAAAAAGTATTCAGAATATCAAATTTTAAAACAGCACAGAAATTCACTTTTAAAGAATAAGGAAACGATTCACGTTAAGGATTTTGGCGCTGGCTCCCGAGTTTTTAAATCCAACCAAAGAAAAGTTTGTGATATTGCTAGTAATGCCGGAATTTCACCGAAAAGAGCCCAATTGCTTTTTAGAATCGTTCAATACTTCAAGCCGGAAAATATTTTAGAAATCGGAACTTCATTAGGACTTGCCACTTCGGCTCTAGCGCTCGGCAATCCGAAGGCGAAAATTACAACTCTTGAAGGATGCCCCAATACGTTATCCATCGCAGAGAAACATGACCAAAATCTAACAAACGTTGACTTCATAAATACAGAATTTTCGGATTATCTAAAAAACCATCAACAAGCAACTGTCAACTATCAACTCGTCTATTTTGACGGAAATCATTCCAAAGCAGCCACGCTCGAATATTTCCATCTTTTACTGCCGACGATTCAAAACGATACCGTTTGGATTTTTGACGATATTCATTGGAATTCAGAAATGAACGAAGCTTGGGAAATCATCAAAAGGCACGAAACAGTAACGGTGACGATTGATACTTTTCAGTGGGGATTGGTATTTTTCCGCAGAGAGCAAGCCAAAGAACATTTTACAATTCGGGTTTAATTTTTTGAACTTTAAACTAATAGCAGTACATTCGCACATCAAAATAATTTTCAAAAGCAACAACAATGAAACATATTCCACTTAGACACATTCACGAAGGTCTTGGAGCAAAAATGGTAGATTTTGCCGGATTTTATATGCCTGTACAATACGAAGGAGTTAACGCAGAACACGAAACGGTTCGCAACGGCGTTGGTGTATTCGACGTATCGCATATGGGCGAGTTTTTACTTACCGGAGAAAACGCCCTTGCACTGATTCAAAAAGTAACTTCTAACGATGCTTCGGTAATAGAAATTGGTAAAGCGCAATATTCTTGCCTTCCGAATGATAAAGGTGGAATCGTAGATGATTTAATCATTTACCGAATGAAAGAAAACCAATATTTATTGGTGGTAAATGCTTCAAACATCGACAAAGATTGGGCGTGGATTTCAAAACACAACGATTTGGGCGTAGAGATGAGAAATCTATCAGATGATTACTCGCTACTTGCCATTCAAGGTCCGAAATCGGTTGAAGCTATGCAAAACTTAACTTCGGTAAACTTATCTGAAATTCCTTATTACGGATTTAAAGTAGCTGATTTCGCAGGAATTGAAAACGTAATCATCTCTGCTACCGGATATACAGGTTCTGGAGGTTTTGAGATTTACTGCAAAAACGACGAAGTAGAACAAATCTGGAATAAAGTATTTGAAGCAGGCGAATCTTATAACATTAAACCCATTGGTCTTGCAGCACGCGACACCTTGCGTCTGGAAATGGGATTCTGCCTATACGGAAACGATATTGACGACACCACTTCGCCTCTTGAAGCAGGACTTGGCTGGATTACTAAATTCACCAAAGATTTCGTAAATTCTGAAAACCTTAAAAAACAAAAAGAAGAAGGCGTAACTCGCAAATTAGTAGGATTCGAACTCATCGAAAGAGGAATTCCAAGACACGATTACGAAATTGTAGATGCAGAAGGAAATGTTATCGGGAAAGTAACTTCCGGAACTATGGCACCGTCTCTTGGAAAAGGAATCGGGATGGGTTATGTAAAAACTGAATTCAGCAAAGTAGATTCCGAAATTTACATCAAAATCAGAAACAATAACGTTAAAGCCAAAGTGGTTAAAATGCCATTTTACAAAAAATAATTTTTTATAAGGAACTTTAAATTTAAAGTTCCTTTTTTTATTTTTTTCAGAATAAACTACTTTTGCAAACAATTAAACAACTTATCGAATAAACGATTAAACACATAAGGAAATGGGAAGAGCGTTTGAATTTAGAAAAGCCAGAAAAATGAAGCGTTGGTCAGCAATGGCAAGAACATTTACCCGTATCGGTAAAGATATTGTCATGGCTGTTAAAGAAGGCGGATCGAATCCGGAAACCAATGCAAGACTAAGAGCTGTTATGCAAAATGCAAAAGCAGCCAATATGCCAAAAGAAAATGTTGAGCGTGCTATTAAAAAAGCATCTGATAAAGATACCGCAAACTATAAAGAAGTGCTTTTCGAAGGATATGCGCCTCACGGAATCGCAATCTTGATTGAAACTGCAACCGATAACAACAACAGAACTGTAGCTAATATTCGTAGTTATTTCAATAAATGTGACGGTACTCTCGGGACACAAGGTTCGGTAGAGTTTATGTTTGATCACAAATGTAACTTCCGCATTCCAAATTCTGGGCAAGATATCGAAGAATTAGAATTGGAAATGATCGATTTCGGAGTAGAAGAGATTTTCGTAGACGAAGACGGAATCATGATGTATGCACCTTTTGAGAGCTTCGGAGCGATTCAAAAAGAATTAGAAAACAGAGGTTTTGAAATCTTATCTTCCGGATTTGACAGAATCCCTCAGGTAACTAAAAAGTTAACGCCGGAACAAGTTGCCGATGTGGAAAAACTTCTAGAGAAAATCGAAGAAGACGATGACGTACAAAACGTTTTCCACACTATGGAAGAATCTGAAGAGTAATAAAACTCAATCGTATACTAAAATCCGTTAAGCATTTGTTTAACGGATTTTTTGTTTTCTATAACCACTCAAATTCAAGGAAAACCCGTTTGGATTTTGTAAATTTGTTACTCATTAATTTTTCCGAAAAATGACAATCACACAACTTCAATACGCCTTAGCGCTCGCCGAGCATCAAAATTTTACTTTAGCCGCCGAAAAATGTTTTGTCACTCAACCTACGTTGAGTATGCAAATCCAAAAGTTAGAAGAAGAACTCGAAGTTGTTATTTTCGATAGAACCAAAAAACCGATTCAACTTACTAGCGTGGGGCAAAAAATCATTGAACAAGCGCGAAAAGTAGTGAACGAATCCGAGCGCATTATTGATATTATCGATATTCAGAAAGGATACATCGGCGGAGATTTCAAATTAGGAATTATCCCAACAGTAATGCCAACGCTACTTCCGATGTTTTTGAATACTTTCATCAAAAAATACCCGAAAGTAAACTTGATAATTGAAGAGCGCAACACGACCGACATCATCCAACGCCTCAAAAACGGACATCTCGATGCCGGAATTTTGGCAACTCCGCTTGAAGAAAATGAATTAAAAGAAAAAGTACTGTATTACGAGCCTTTCGTGGCTTATGTTCCGGAAAATAATGTCTTGTATCAAAAAGAAAATATCCTCCCGGAAGAATTGAATTTGGAAGAATTACTATTGCTCCAAGACGGACATTGTTTTACGGAAGGCGTGTTGAATTTCTGTAAAAACAAAAACGAACACCAAAACACTCCGTTTGAGCTAAAAAGCGGAAGTTTTGAGACCTTAGTTCAACTCGCTAACGAAGGATTAGGCATTACGCTTCTTCCGTATCTGCACACACTGAATATTACCGAAAAAGACAAACCGAAACTCAAACATTTCACCAAGCCCGAGCCCTCTCGTGAAATAAGTATTGTTCACACCAAAGATGAGCTCAAAATGCAAATTATTGAGGTATTATACAGCACCATTCAGGCGATTGTGCGCGGAGCGATTGCTTTTCAGGATGTGAAGATTATCAGCCCGCTCAAAAAATCATAACCATTCGACTCAACGATTTAACGATTCAACTCTATGAACATCATCATAACAGGAACCAGCCGCGGAATAGGACTAGAATTAGCCAAACTATTTGCCGAAGCCAACCATCAGGTTTTGTGTCTTTCTCGCAAGAACAATCCTGCGCTGACTCAAAATCAAAACATATCTTACCTCTCGGTTGATTTATCCCATCCAACCGATTTACAACTCGTCGAAGATTTTATTTCGAATACTTGGCAAAAAGTAGATATACTTATTCACAATGCCGGAGCTTTGGTGAACAAGCCTTTTGAGCAAATAACTAGCCAGGAATTTGAATACGTATATAAAGTAAATGTTTTTGGCGTGGCAAATCTGACCAAAACCGTACTTTCGTTTATGCAAAGCGGAGCGCATGTGGTTACCATCAGCAGTATGGGCGGCATTCAAGGAAGCATGAAGTTTGCCGGTTTGGCTGCTTATTCATCCAGCAAAGGAGCCGTAATCACGCTTTCAGAATTATTAGCTGAAGAATACAAAGACCGTGGCATAGCCTTTAACGTACTTGCCTTAGGAGCCGTACAAACCGAAATGCTCGAAGAAGCCTTTCCGGGGTACAAAGCTCAAATTGAACCACTTGACATGGCGAAATATATTCTTAACTTTGCTTTAGAAGGACATAAATTCCATAACGGAAAAATTATACAAGTTTCTAATTCGACTCCGTAAAAAAAATTAGTTCGATTCAACGATTAAACGACTCAACAACAAATGGCACAATTCATCAAAATTTATCCGGAAAATCCAAACGAAAGAGAAATTGCCAAAGTGGTAAAAGTGCTCAAAGATGGCGGTTTAGTTATTTACCCGACCGATACGGTTTACGGATTGGGTTGTGACATTACCAATTCGAAAGCATTAGAAAAAATCGCTAGAATCAAAGGTGTAAAGCTCGAAAAAGCCAATTTTTCGTTTGTTTGCTCGGATTTGAAAAACATTTCTGATTACGTTCGCCAAATCGACACGCCTACTTTCAAAATCCTGAAAAGAGCTTTGCCGGGCCCATATACGTTTATTCTCCCGGGGAATAATAACCTTCCGAAAGAATTCAAAAAGAAAAACACAGTGGGTATCAGGGTGCCGGCTAATAATATCGCTATTGAGCTGGTTCGTCAACTCGGCAACCCGATTGTCTCTACTTCTATTTATGACGAAGACGAAGTATTGGAATACACCACCGATCCGGAACTAATTTTCGAAAAATGGCAAAACATGGTGGATGTCGTTATCGATGGCGGATACGGCGACAACTTTGCTTCTACCGTGATTGACTTTTCCAGTGGCGAGCCGGAAGTTATCCGTGAAGGCAAAGGAAGTTTAGATATTTTATAAAATTTCGGCTTCAAAACACCCCCTACCCTATTGTTTTTCAATACAAATACAACTTTAACAAATAATTTTGTAACCTTTTTCGTTATCTAAACGTATAAGAAGTAGCAATGCACCAATTAAAGTTATTTTAAGGAGGATATACAAAAATGAGACAGCTCAAAATTACCAAACAGGTTACTAACAGAGAAACCGCGTCATTAGACAAATATCTACAAGAAATCGGTAAAGTAGACCTGATTACTGCAGATGAAGAAGTAGAATTAGCACAACGCATTAAAGCCGGAGACCAGAGAGCTTTAGAGAAACTTACCAAAGCTAATTTGCGCTTCGTGGTATCTGTGGCTAAACAATATCAAAACCAAGGACTTACACTTCCTGACCTTATCAACGAAGGAAACTTAGGGCTTATCAAAGCGGCTCAACGTTTTGACGAAACTCGTGGATTCAAATTCATTTCGTATGCCGTATGGTGGATTCGTCAATCCATTCTTCAGGCGTTGGCAGAGCAATCTCGTATCGTGAGATTACCGCTCAATAAAATCGGTTCTATCAACAAAATCAATAAAATGTATGCACTTTTGGAGCAATCGAACGAGCGCCCGCCAAGTGCAGAAGAGATTGCAAAAGAGTTGGACATGACAGTAAATGACGTAAAAGAGAGCATGAAAAACTCCGGACGTCACTTGTCGATGGATGCTCCGCTTGTGGAAGGAGAAGATTCTAACCTTTATGACGTATTGCGTTCGGGGGAATCGCCAAATCCGGACAGAGAATTGATTCACGAATCATTGCGTACCGAAATCGAAAGAGCGCTTGAAACGCTTACGCCTCGTGAGGCTGATGTGGTTCGCCTTTACTTCGGACTGGGTGACCAACATCCGATGACGCTGGAAGAAATCGGAGAAACTTTTGACCTGACCCGCGAGCGTGTTCGTCAGATTAAAGAAAAAGCGATTAGAAGACTAAAACATACTTCGAGAAGTAAAATATTAAAGACGTATCTAGGTTAATAACCTACTACTCAAACAAACATTTATGGAACCTGTTCTTGCAAAAGAGCAGGTTTTTTTTATGCTTTCTAGCCAAAAAAAGCTGTACAGGTTCGAGGAAAAAGCTGTACAGGTTCGAGGAAAAAGCTGTACAGGTTCGAACAAAAAGCTGTATAGGTTGGAGGAAAAAGCTGTACAGCTTCGAAAACGAACCCCTACATCTTGTAAAAAACTCCATTTTTGGTTTTTTTCGTTTTTTAGGTCATTTTTTACTGCCCAACAGGTGCTTTTTTGCACCAAAAAAGCTTGAAAAACCCGCAAAAATTACAGCTATTTGTGTTAAAGTTTTGAAATATTGTCTAAATATTTTTATCTAAAAATGTTAAAGGAAATAAGTTTTTTGTTATTTTTGGAATGGAATTAACGTAATAAGACGTTTTATTTTAAAAAAAAATATAATGCGTTTTAGCGAAATAAAGTTTTGCAAAGCGTGATGTTATATGCCATTACCTCGGAACACTAGTGAAATTAACAACTAACACAATAAATTAGAATTTTATGGAAAAAGATTATTCATACATTTTAGAGATTAAAAGAAGAATAAAAGAAACAAGCTGGAATTTTGAAAGAAAGCAAATTATGCTTGAAGCTGTTCTCGAACTTAGAAAAAGAGGACACAATGATTTGATGATTAAAAAATTATTTCAACTTGAAGTAATTAAAGAACAAGACAATTCTCATATGGTAAATAACAATGTTAGATATCAAGAATTACTTAATGAAGTTTTAGCAGAAAACAAATAATATTATGTGTGTAATCGATTGGCCTACTTTTTTAGGTATTTTAGGAGCTCTTGGAGGAATTGCAGCAGCAGCAATTGCTTGGTTTCAGTTGTCAAATTTAAACCAAAGTTTAAACGCTAGTAACTTAATGGCAATCTTTGAAATTGAGTTTGAGCTGAACAGAAGAAAAGAACGTTTATCAGAAATTCGAAAAGAGAATGAAACCCTGTTACTTAATGTTAGTAATCCAGCAACAGCGAATGAAAAAGCGGCGATAAAAATGCTCGAAGGTCATCGAAAGGAAGCTTATGAAAATTACTTAAATATTTTTGACCGTTTGTGTTATTTCGTTTTGCAAAAAAAATTAAACGAAGAAGATTTTAGACTCGAATATCGAGATATGCTTTTTCAGACAATTGAAAAAGATGGCGAAAACAATTTTAATAATGGAAGTAAATTTCGAAATATGCTTAAACTATATAATTCGTGGAAAGAAAAGTAACGGCATATAACAGCCGTTTCTCCCCGCTACCTCGCGAATCCTTTCGCGTGGTAATTAAAAAATAAACAGCCTAGCAAATCGAGTAAAGTTAAAAGACAAAGAAAACTATGACATATAGTCTCTAGAACAAATCCAGAGTTACAGAGCTATTTTAAGTTTAACCCGAAAAAACTATCTTTGCTCAAAACAACACAACACCCATGAAAAACACTCTTATTGCCCCTTCTGTGCTGGCGGCAGACTTTGCCAACCTTCAACGAGACATCGAAATGATTAACCAAAGCCAAGCTGATTGGTTTCATATCGATATTATGGACGGCGTATTTGTGCCCAACATTTCGTTCGGAATGCCGGTTTTGGAAGCCATAAACAGACACGCCAAAAAAACGATTGATGTACACCTGATGATTGTTCAGCCTGAGCGATACATCAAAACCTTTGCAAAACTCGGCGCTAATATCCTTACGGTTCACTACGAAGCTTCGACGCATCTGCACAGAACCTTACAAGAAATCAAAGCCGAAGGCATGAAAGCCGGAGTGGCTCTCAATCCGCATACTAACGTAAGTTTATTAGAAGATTGTATCAATGACATTGATTTAGTTTGTATGATGAGCGTAAATCCGGGGTTTGGCGGGCAATCATTTATCGAAAATACTTATAAAAAAGTACGTCAACTCAAAGAAATCATCACTCGCAATAATGCTTCAACGCTTATCGAAATCGATGGTGGCGTAACCTCTAACAATGCAAAACAACTCACTGATGCTGGAGCCGATGTGCTAGTTGCCGGAAGTTTTGTATTTACTTCACAAAATCCGACAGAAACTATTACGAATCTTAAGAATACGGCGAATCAATAAGTTTTTTGTTATAAATCGTGTAACAATTAATTATTTCGCTCGTCTTACTCTAAAAATTCACACTTATGATTCGATTTATAGTTTACTTAATCACTTTTTTATCCGGAATTTATCTTTCCGTAGCCCAACAAATTACAGCTAGAGTTATCGATGCTGAAACTAAAGAAAGTATTCCGTTTGCAACCATCAGAATTGGCGAGAATGATTTAATCACCAATGATGATGGATATTTTACGCTATCCGGTTCAAACACCGAAGAAGGTAAATTGCTTGAGGTTTCGTTTATCGGTTATCAATCGCAGTCTATCAGTGTAAATGACCTTAAACTAAAAAACAACATTATCACTTTGCAAGCTGTGGTATATGATATCGGAGCGGTTTATGTATCCAACGTAAAGCCCGATCCTAACCAAATCATGAAACAAGTAAATGCAAATCTGACTAAAAATTATACTAAATCAGACTATCAATCCATGATTTTTGTACGTGAAAGCAATGTCTTTCAACCCAAAAAAATGGAGTTTGAAATCAAAAAATCAACCGGATTTTCGAAATCAGATTTAAAAGAAGTCAATAAAGACATCGAGAGAATGACTTCTTCTATAACCAAAAATCCACCAAGACATTATACCGATAAATTACTAAATCTATATAGAACCAAAGAAAGCGATAAAATCTCTATCAAAGTAGATGTGCTTAAAGCCATCCAATTGAAAGACGAAAACAAAGCTACCGGCATAGACGAATTACAAGAAAGAACCGAAAATTTATTCCTCAAACATTTGGATACCACCAAATTCTATAGAATAAAAAGCGGATTGATTGGCTCTCGCGATACCATTTCGTTTAGCAAAGAATTCAACGATAAAAAGAGAGCTAAAAAAGCGGCACAAAATAAAGATAAAGCTGAAGCTGTATTTACTAACCTTAACTCAGCAAAAACAGCCATCAATTCTTTCATTGCTGAAACGTCTCCTTTACATAAAGAAAATTTTGAATTCATTACTCAACCGGACTTGTACACTTATACCTATGTAGAAGCTACTTATATGGGCAACGATTTAGTGTATGTTTTGGAATTCAAGCCTAAAAAGAGAAAAGCAAATTATGTGGGTAGACTCTATATTAATGACGAAGATTATGCGGTTCTTAGAGCAGATTTCAAATTAGGAGAAGGAAAAAAACTAGAAAGCTTGAATCTTAAATTATTATTAGGAATCAAGTTCGCCAATAACCTACATACCGGAACCATTATTTATAAGAAAAATTCATTTAATACCACTTACCAACTCCAATATGCTTCTATTGAAACGGGTCAATATTTCTATGTACACCGTCCGTTGAAGTTCATCGAAATTACTAGCGGCGATAAAGATGTGTTGAAATTAGACTTCATTGTGGAAGGAAGTTCTATTGAAAAAACCGAATTCTTGAGCATTTCGACAAAACCACTCAATCAAAGTGAATTTAAAGAAATCAAAGAAAAAGAATTCTACTATCAAACCCTTAAAAAATACGACCCATCCGTTTGGAAAGGTTACAACATCATAGAACCTGTATCCGAAATGAAAAAATTCGAAGTGGTTGAATAACATAAATCCTCTCCTTGTGAGAGGATTTTTTTATCTGTACAAATTCTTGATTAACAATCCTACAACCTTTTCATTCAACAAAAAAGACTAAATTTGCAGTCTTTTTTAATCAAACTATGAGAACCAAATCAATTAAGAAAAATAAAATCAACGTAATTACCTTAGGTTGTTCCAAAAACGTATATGACAGCGAAGTATTAATGGGGCAACTTCGTGCTAGCGGCAAAGAAGTAACTCACGAAGCACAAGGAAAAGACGAAGGAAATATTATTGTGATTAACACTTGCGGATTTATTGACAATGCCAAAGAAGAATCGGTAAATACGATTTTGAATTATGTGGACAAAAAAGAGCAAGGAATCGTTGATAAGGTTTTCGTGACTGGATGTTTGTCAGAGCGCTACAAACCGGATTTGATTAAAGAAATTCCGGATGTTGATCAATATTTCGGAACTACCGAACTTCCGCTTTTGCTTAAAGCTTTAGGCGCTGATTATAAGCACGAATTATTAGGAGAACGAATCACAACAACACCAAAAAATTACGCTTACCTGAAGATTTCTGAAGGATGCGATCGTCCGTGCAGCTTTTGTGCGATTCCGCTAATGCGCGGAAAACACGTTTCGCAACCGATTGAAAAATTGGTGAAAGAAGCACAAGGATTGGCGAAGAATGGCGTAAAAGAACTAATTCTTATCGCCCAAGACCTTACCTATTACGGATTGGATTTATACAAAAAGCGCAATCTTGCCGAATTACTTGAAAATCTAGTAAAAGTAGAAGGTATTGAATGGATTCGCTTGCATTATGCCTTCCCGACCGGATTCCCAATGGAAGTTTTGGAACTAATGAAGCGCGAGCCAAAAATCTGTAATTACTTAGACATTCCGTTGCAACATATTTCGGATAATATCTTGAAATCAATGCGTCGCGGAACTACGTATGAAAAAACTACGAATCTTCTGAAAGAATTCCGTCAAGCAGTACCTGAAATGGCAATTCGTACTACGCTTATTGTAGGTTATCCGGGTGAGACCGAAGAAGACTTCCAAATCCTAAAGAATTGGGTAGAAGAAATGCGTTTTGAGCGTTTAGGATGTTTTACCTATTCACACGAAGAAAATACACACGCTTATTTGTTGGAAGACAACGTTCCGCAGGAAGTAAAACAACAACGCGCCAACGAAATTATGGAAATCCAAGCTCAGATTTCGTGGGAATTGAATCAAGAAAAAATCGGAAAAACCTTCAAATGTGTTATCGACCGTAAAGAAGGACAATATTTTGTCGGAAGAACCGAATTCGACAGCCCAGACGTGGACAACGAAGTGCTGATTGATGCTACGCAGACTTACTTGAAAACCGGCGAATTTGTGAATATCAAAATCACCGACGCTACCGAATTTGATTTATACGGAGATCCTATTAATTAGTTGACAGTCGACTAGAAAACTAATTTAAAATAGGATCTTATAGATTTTATTTCATAACAAAACCGATAACTGATAACCAAAAAAACCGACAACGGAGAAAATGCAAAGCATCATTCTTTTATTTCTGTGTTTGTTAATCGGAATTGCCATACAACGCGTTAAAGCCTTCCCGAAAAACACGCATACGGTTTTAAATCAATATATTTTGTGGGTGGCTTTGCCAGCGATGGCTTTGTATTATTTGCCAAAAATCGAATTAAGTTTTGATTTGCTCTTTCCTGCATCAGTCGCGTGGATAGCTTTTGGGTTAGCCTTTTTATTTTTCAACTTTTTAGGAAAACAACTCGGTTGGAGCAAAAAACTAATCGGTTGTTTAATCCTCACGGGCGGACTCGGAAATACTTCTTTTGTTGGAATTCCGATTATTGAAGCCTTATACGGAAAAGAAGGGCTAAAAACACTCATTATTGTTGATTTACCCGGTACTTTTATCGTGCTTTCTACGCTAGGAATATTAATTGCGAATGCTTATTCCAAAAACACGCAATCGGTTTCATTTGTAAAAAAACTCATCAGTTTTCCACCGTTCATTGCTTTTTTGGTAGGGATAGTATTAGCAATCATACAACTTGATTTCCCCACCGAATTATCTGAAACTTTCAAAACATTAGCTTCAACCATTTCACCCGTAGCGCTTATTTCTGTCGGATTTCAACTCAAATTCAATCAAAAGAGCAAACACTACAAGCATTTAGCATTAGGATTAGCCTTTCAACTACTCATCGTTCCTGCTGTTATTTTCGGATTGTTTTATGGCGTATTCGGCAAAAGCGATTTAGCTACTCAAGTTTGTATTATCGAAGCGGCTATGGCGCCTATGATTACCGGAGCGATACTTGCCAGCTCCTACGGATTAAAACCGCAACTATCAAACATGATGGTCGGGTTCGGAATTCCGATTTCGTTTATCACCATTGGATTGTGGTATTTGCTCCTACAAGTTGTGATGTAGGAACTAAAAGTCGTATTTTTGAGCTATGAGCAACTCAAAATCTATATTGGAACTTCGTGACTTGAGCATCGGATATCGAACCTCCGCTTCAAAAACCGTTATTGCCCAAAACATCAATTTGGATTTGTCCGAAGGAAAGTTAATCGCTCTTATCGGAACAAACGGAATCGGGAAATCAACCTTGCTCAAAACAATTTTGACCTTTGAAAAACCGCTCCAAGGCACTGTAAAACTCTACGGAAAAAACATTTCCACCTATTCTCAAAAAGAATTATCAGAACACATTAGCGTGGTATTGACCGAAAAACTCCCTCCGAGCAACTTATCGGTATATGAACTTGTAGCTTTAGGTCGCCAGCCTTATACGAATTGGTTAGGCGAATTATCCGCAGAAGACAAACAAAAAGTAGATGAAGCATTAGCATTAGTAAGCATAACAGAACTTGCCTCTAAAAAATATTTTCAGCTCAGCGACGGGCAATTTCAGAAAGTGATGATTGCGCGAGCATTGGCACAAGACACACCAATTATCTTGCTTGACGAGCCAACTACGCATTTGGATTTATTACACAAAATATCGGTATTTAAATTGCTCAAACAATTGGCTTCAACGACCGGAAAATGTGTATTGTTTTCTACGCACGACATAGAATTGGCGTTAGAATTTTGTGATGAGATTATTGTAATGACCTCTCACCAAACCCTAAAAGACAGTCCAAAAAACTTGATTGAAAACGAAGTTCTCGACCAAATTTTCGAAAATGAATCGGTTCGATTCGATAAAGAAAATAGAAAATTTATTTTTGATTAACCTTTGAAGAAAGAATCAACAAATTCGATTTTATTGAATACCTGAAGGTCTTCGATTCCCTCGCCTACTCCGATATATTTCACCGGAATTTGGAATTGATCCGAAATACCAATTACTACTCCTCCTTTGGCTGTTCCGTCGAGTTTAGTTACGGCAAGAGCCGAAACTTCGGTAGCAGCAGTGAATTGTTTGGCTTGCTCAAAAGCATTTTGCCCCGTAGAACCATCCAACACAAGCATCACATCATGCGGCGCATCGGCTACCACTTTTTGCATTACTCGTTTTACTTTGGTAAGCTCATTCATTAGGTTTACTTTGTTGTGCAAACGCCCTGCCGTATCGATAATTACCACATCGGCATCCTGAGAAACCGCCGATTGCAAGGTATCAAAAGCCACCGATGCCGGATCGCTTCCCATTTGTTGCCTTACAATAGGCACTCCCACGCGGTCTGCCCAAATTTGCAATTGATCAATAGCTGCCGCTCTAAACGTATCGGCTGCACCAAGCACTACTTTGTATCCTTTTTTCTTGAATTGATAAGCAAGTTTCCCGATAGTTGTGGTCTTACCTACTCCGTTTACTCCAACAACCATAATCACGTATGGTTTTTTATTAGCTGGGATGCTAAAGTCGGTTTCGTTTCCGGTATTGGTCTCTGAAAGCAGTCCGGCGATTTCTTCTCTTAAGATTGAGTTTAATTCGTCCGTACCTAAATATTTATCGCGAGCTACACGAGCTTCGATTCTTTCGATGATTCTAAGTGTGGTATCTACACCAACATCCGAAGACACCAAAACTTCTTCTAAATTATCCAAAACATCATCATCTACCTTTGATTTTCCGGCAACTGCTTTGGTTAGCTTCGTAAAAAAACTAGTTGATGATTTCTCTAAACCTTTGTCGAGAGTTTCTTTTTTATCTGATGAAAATATTTTTTTAAAGAAGTTCATATTCTATTGGCACTTATATTTCAAGGATACAAAAATACCATTATAATTTAATTTATAATATTTTTTATCTAACCATCGAAAAATGTCCTTTAATTTCTTGCCCGCTTTCGCGTTTGATTATAAACCAATAATCGGTAGAAGGTAGTTTTTTGCCATTATAAGTTCCGTCCCAACCGCGATCTCTTCCTTTAAAAAAGTGAATGAGTTTGCCGAATCGGTCGAAAATAAATAATTGCATATTCGGCTCTACAAAAGCATATTTTATTTGCCAGAAATCGTTAAATCCGTCACCGTTTGGCGTAAAAAATGTAGGATACATCAAAACTGTAACATATTTAGAGTCTACACCACATCCATTTTTATCTTTTACCGTAACTAAATACGTTCCGCTATCTACATTTTCAAACAGCGGGCTATCTTGGTAAATTAGTCCATTTAAAGAATATTCATAATCTCCAATACCATATACACCAACTTCAATGGAATTATTATTCAAACTAAAATCAACAACATTAATTTCGGAAATAATAGGAGCCGAAGATTCTATAACTTCAAAATTATAGGTTGCTGAACAATTATTTTGGGTAACAATTACCCAATAATTCCCTCCATCATTAGTATAAAAATTTGTGTCTATGCTTCCATCCGACCATAAGTAGGAATCAAAACCCTCTAATATAGAAATCTGTAACATCTCACCTTCACAAATATTATATATATCAGATATACTCGTAAGATGTGGAAAATCCTTTGCTATTACCTCAAAAGAGGTTAAAGAAAAACAATCTGCAATTTGACTACTATTAACACGAACATATATAGTTTCGTTACTATTAGTCTGATAATTAAGAGGTAAAGAATTTTGATTACTAATAGCATTTTCAACAGAATTAAAATACGATATATTAAAATTATATGTTTGAAATTCCTGATGAATATAATATGTAACTTCCTGTAAATCGATATATTCTCCTTTACAATTTTCTATGTTCGGTAGATCTGCTACAATAGTGGGAACAATCTCTAATCCAATAGTAAATAGAGTATCCACAAAACAAGAAGCATTATCACAATCGAATATTTTTACATAAATTATTGTATTCTCTTGAATTAAATAATGCTCAAGATCATCTATTGAGTTTTGATTCTGTATTAAATCCTCATATGTTAAGAAATATTTATAACACAATTGAGCTTGCGATTCAAATAAATATCCTTCAGCCGACGACAAATTAAACTCTACAGGTTCACCATCTAGTGAACATAATTTATACACAGGAGTTGGTAAAAAATCTCCAAAACCTTCCACTATTATCAATTGAGTTTGTTCTATACTATTTCCTGAAATATCAGTATATATCCACGTAATGGTATATGAGCCTTCTTGATTATAATGTAACAAATTATTAGTGGTTGCCTCGACTTGATTTCCACAACTATCTATTGCTTTTGGAAAATCTGTTATTGTTATTTCACATAAAGCATTAATTGGTGGTAAATTCTCTAGTACAGGAATTGGTGGTAATCCGGAATTGGTACTTGCTTGCAAATAAGTCTGAAAGTATCCATAGCACGTTAAACCTCCAGAAATATAACACGTATAAAAACCTTCATTATCTATAGTTGCAGTAGGAATAATGGGGTTTTGTTCTGTACTCACAAAATTATTAGGGCCAGTCCATAAGTAATTTGTACCGCCACTAGCTGTTAATTGCAAATCACTTCCTATACAAAAATTACCATACTCTGTAATCTCAGCCTCGCTTTCACAACCTTCAAATTTAACTAAATATGAATGCCAATCTCCACTTCCTCTAACTTCTTGATAAGCACCTGAAGTAGAAATACCTTGATCGCTATGAGTTGTGCCATATAAATAAATTTCATCTTGAAAACCAATAGCTAATCGACAATATGTTTCTTCTTCGTTACCACCATAATAAGTACCCCATTCCTTTTGTCCATTCGTATTTAATTTAATAAGAAAAGCTTTATCAGAATTATTCGGTTTAATAGGCATGAAGCTCCCAGGAGTAGCTATACCAACATTAAAATTTTGTCCTGCCCTACCACTATAAAATATTTCGCCTTGGGAGTTTACTCCAAATCCTCTTACAGCTGAACCTTGTACATCATAAGACCATAGAAATTGTTTATTTAAAAGATCATATTTTTTAATTACTTGATAATTAGGTGAAATTCCATTTTGAAGTCCGATATAGTAATAATTTCCAACAATTTTTGATACAAATCCTGTTGGACCATCATAAAAGTATTCATCCAACATTTGACCATTAACATCGAATGTAACAATACACCTATTAGTCGGAAAATCCTCTTGATTGTAAGCATATCCTGACAAAACAAGATTTCCACTCAAATCAAAATCAAAAGTTCTAAAATCACTTTGTGAAGGAGAGCCGATTTTATAATAATAAGTACCCCAAATTCGATGTCCATTTGGATTAAACTTAATCACAAAAGCTGTATTCCCTGAATTAAATTCAGAATCTCTTGTTTCTAAATACGCTCCGGGAGAAGTAATATTATTATTACTATAAGTACTTCCTATTACATAAATATTATTATTGTTATCTATTTTAATATCTGTAAAATTTTCGCCACCTTCTCCTCCATAATAAGTAGCCCATTGACGAACTCCAAGTGCATTAAATTTATATAAATGCGCTTCACTATTCCCACCAGAAAAATTTTGTTGGTATGAATTAGAATCAGTAAAATTTGGTACGCTATTATTGACACCTCCACAAACAATTAAGTTGTATTGATTATCTATTATCATAGCTTGTCCTCCTACTGAATGGTAAGTCCCCCAAATTCTTTCACCACTTGAGTTTAATTTTGCAAAAAATTGGCTAGAAGTTCCAGTAAATACTGATTGATGAGTACCCGAAGTAGCAATATTTGTTGTACTTGTTGTGCTCCCACTTATATAAACAAAACCAAGATTATCTGTAGTAACTAAATTATGATTGGATGAATTTTCACCAGAATAATATGTAGCCCATTTTCTAACAGGTGTAGGGTCTATTATTATTTTGTCATTAATATCCTTATACATTTTAGGAAGTTCAAACCCATAAACATTATCGGATAATTCTTTGTAGGTAATTTTTAATATTTCATTTTCATCTTTTCTTTCAACCCAACTTAAAGGAATCGTTTCTATCATTTCCCCAAAACTTAGGTTCATAATAATTTCATTCTCTACAAGTTTACTTTCAGCCCCATCAATTTTCATTTTTATATCATCAATATTTCCGCCTTGATGAATGACAAAATTATATTCTACGGGCTTTTGTTGGTTTTCAGGGATATAAAATTCTAAGTCAATTTTATTATATAAATTCTTATAAACTATTTTCTTATATCTACTGACAAAAGTTACTCCATTGGGTTGATGATTGATGTTATAAAAATGATCAAAATCTTGTAATTTTTCAAAAGGAACAATTGTTACCTTAGAATTAGAATTTAAAAAGGTAAAATCCACTCTATGATAAACTTGTTTATAATTATAACCAACTAAAATACTATCATTAGTATATAAGTTATTTTGGTATAATTCATCGGTAATTTGTTGTTCATAAACATCATATGAAAACCCATCATTTTTGAGTTGTACATTCAATCCCTTGGTATTTAACAAATATCGAATATCCGAATTGGGATGTTTATCCTGATTAATGATTTGCCCTTTATTTTCATAAAAACCATTTTTGGCCTGAGATAAAGCAAAAAAAGGAAGTATAATAAACCAAAAAAGAAATATTTTATTCATTTTACTCAATCAAACTAAAATAATTAAATCTTGAAAGAACAAATTAAAAAAATATATTTAATTATTAAATAATTACTTTAACAAAAAATAGCAACAAAATTTAGAAAAAATAGGATTAAATAATTAAGATGATTGAAATCATCGTAGCATCGAAAAATGTCCTTTAATTTCTTGCCCGCTTTCGCGTTTGATAACAAACCAATAATCGGTAGAAGGTAGTTTTTTGCCATTATAAGTTCCGTCCCAACCGCGATCTCTTCCTTTAAAAAAGTGAATAAGTTTGCCGAATCGGTCGAAAATAAATAGCTGCATATTTGGTTCAACGAAAGCATATTTTATCTGCCAGAAATCATTAAATCCATCTCCATTTGGCGTGAAAAATTTCGGATACATGAGCACCATTAACGATTGAGAAACAACCCCACAACCTTTTTTGTCCCTTACAGAAACCATATACATTCCGCTATCTACATTGCCGAAAACAGGACTATCCTGGTATTGTACACCATTAATAGAATATTCATAATCCCCTATTCCTTGAGCAGTAACCTCAATAGTATTTTGATTTAAACTGAAATCTACAACTTTTACATCGACAATAGTTGCCGGCTCAGATTCTTCTACACTAAAATGTTTTGTTGCAGTACAAATTCCATCAGTAACAGTAAGCGAATAATCCCCGGCTTGAGTAATTGTAAATGTCGAAGCGGTACTTCCGTCTGACCAAAAATAAGAATCGAATTCTCCGATATTTATTAATGTGATGGTATCTCCTTTACAAATTTGATAATTATCCTCAATATTCAGAATTTCCGGATTTGGATGAACAATTAGCTCAAAAGAAGTCGTTAAGTAACACTGTGGAAATTCCGCATTGAATATTCTAACATAAATGGTTTGGCTTGATTCGGCTATAAAATTATTAGCCATAGCATTCTGATTTAACTCAGCATCATCTTGGGTAGCAAATAACTTTATATCAATACCATCATCCGAATATTGTCGAATCAATTGGCTAATTAAGGACGAAAAGTTTACACTGCTACCTTCACAAACTTCTTTATCATCGAATGAAATAAACGGAATTTGTCGATTTAATGTCACATTTACAGTTGCCGTAGCGGGTTCTGTACAGCTTTCGACGTGAGCGACTACCGTATATTCTCCGTCTTCCGTTACAAGAAGTGTAGATGAGGTTTCCGGGAGAATATTCCCGTTATGAGTCCACTGAAAAACAATATCAATTACATCCGAAAAAGTAGCATTAAATTCTGCTTCTAACAAATGAGAATCTAAACAACTGGCAACATTGTAACCAATACTTACCCCACAAGCAAAATCACAAGAAGTAGAACCTGATCCACTCATCTGTGTCAAAGAAATTTGCCCTGGGCTACCTTCATAATTGGTCATCAAAAACACATAAATTTGTCCTGTTTGAGCATTCGGAATAGTAGCTACTTCTTCTGCTAATGGCGAATAACTGCAATCGATAAGGTTCGCATTTTCCGGGTTTGCTTGTATTGCCGAAATAGCATTATCAATCGTACTAAAAGGTCCCCAAAGAGCAAAATCAACATCAATAGGAGATCCTGTATCAGTAACTTGAGAAATATTAAATATCAGATTTCCGGAAGTAGCAACTTGAATAAAATACCAACTTGGATTAGGTGTAGAACCCAAACAATCTACTTCACCCATATTTCCGGCATTAAATCCGTTGCCTACATTAGGAAAAACAAGACTTGAACCACCCGCACAAAACTGATTCATAGTAGGAGGCACGCTCCATTGAGAAAAACCATAGAGCGAAAAAAACAGGAATAGATATAATAGTTTTTCCTTCATTTATTTCAATTACAAATCTACCACTTTGTTAAATTTATCTTTCAGGCGTTGATCATGAGTAACAATCAACAAAGCTGCGTTGTACTGTTTAGAAAGATTAGATAACAAATCGGCGACAATTTCGGTATTTTCATCGTCTAAACTCGAGGTAGGCTCATCGGCTAATAATACTTTTGGCTCATTGATTAATGCTCGAGCAATAGAAACGCGTTGTTTTTGCCCTACGCTCAACTGCGAAGTATTTTTGTGAAGATGATTTTCTAAACCCAATTGAGTCAGAATTTGTTTTGCCTTTTCTTCTTTTTTCGATTTATCCGAAAGCCAAGAAGACAACACTACGTTTTCTAAAACTGAAAGCGAAGCAATAAAATGGGATTCTTGAAGGACAAGCCCAATGTGTTGACCACGGAAAGTATCCAGTTCTTTATTGGATAAATTTACAATATTTGTGTTGTCAATTATTACTTCACCGGAATTGGGACGAATAATTCCGGATAAAATATGCAGAAATGTCGTTTTACCTTTTCCTGATTTTCCTGTAATTAAGAGTGTTTCGGATGGATTACAAGCGATATCCGGAAAAACAAAATCTAAATTCGGGTAAGAAAAACAAACATTTTGGGTAGTTATCATATAACAATTTTTGACTTAGCAAATTACTATTTTTAACACATAAATAAAAGCATTTCAAAATTATGAGATAAAAGCTATTTTATATTTAAAGAAAAGTTATATTTTTGCACCTCTTAATATAGAAAATTATTATGGCAACGTATAACAAAAGAGGTTATAAAGCACCTAAACCAGAAGTTGAAAACGAAAAAGAAACTAACGAGTTTGACCAATTAGATAAAATATCTGACCAAGACAGCACGACTGCTGAGTTATTTAATACACTTGATTCTGGAGCAAACAAAATTGAAGAATGGTTTCAGAAAAACCAAAAATTGCTTTTAGGAGTAATCGGAGGACTTGTAGTAGTCGTTGGAGCTTATTTTGCTTATGACCGTTTTGTATTGGAACCTAAAGAAGACGAAGCAGTTAACGAAATGTATCAAGCTGACCAACATTTCACCCAAGCTGTAAACGGAATTGCTAGTGATTCTCTTTTCAATTTAGCATTAAATGGTGCTGAAGGAAAACTTGGATATTTAAAAATCATTGAGCACTACAGCGGAACAGATGCGGCTAATAGAGCTCACTATGCTGCAGGTATTGCTTACTTAAACTTACACAAATACAAAGAAGCTATCTCTCACCTCGAGCAATTCAAATCTGATGATGAATTCTTAGGAGCACTTGCTCTTGGAGCTATCGGAGATGCGTTCGTACAAAACGAACAATTAGAAGAAGGTCTTGGATATTACGAAAAAGCTTTCGCAGCTAAAAATAACGATATGACTACGCCAAGATTCTTATTCAAAGCAGGTCAAGTAGCTTTAACTCTTGGAAAGAACGAGAAAGCTTTACAGTATTTCACTAGAATTCAAGACGAATTTGGAGCAACTCAAGAAGCTCAAAACATTGAAGGATACATCGGACTTGCACAAAAATAATGGCAACAGAAAATAAAAATTTATCCAATTACGATAAAGCAACAATCCCAAACACGAACGGACTTCGGTTTGGGATTGTTGTTTCAGAATGGAACGACCAAATCACTGGCGGACTTCTTAAAGGAGCAATCGAAGCACTAACCGATAACGGAGTAAACACCAACGACATTGTCCAATGGGATGTTCCGGGTAGTTTCGAACTTATTTACGGATGTAAAAAAATGGTTGAAACACAAAAGGTAGATGCTGTAATTGCTATCGGGTGTGTGATTCAGGGCGAAACCAAACACTTTGATTTTGTATGCGAGGGTGTAACGCAAGGAATCAAAGACTTGAATATCAAATACGACGTTCCGGTGATTTTCTGTGTTCTTACCGACAACAACATCCAACAATCTATCGACAGAAGTGGCGGAATTCATGGCAACAAAGGTACCGAAGCCGGAATTACAGCAATCAAAATGGCGGATTTAAGAAGAAAAGCTTAAAACTCTTCTGCTACTTCAAACCTCATTATTTCTTGAGTTATAGGATGTATGAATTCCAGCAGTGAAGCTTGTAGATACAATCTATCTGCAGATTTGCCATACAAATCATCACCCACAATTGGAGCATTCAATCCTAAATGGTGCGAGGCATGCATACGCAATTGATGTGTCCTACCGGTGTGCGGATAAAAGTGAATTTTCGTTTTTCCTTCTTGCTGGCTTATTACTTGATATTCTGTGATAGCTTTTTTACCTTGCTCAAAGCAAACCAATTGTCTTGGTCTATCTTCAATATCCATCATTAGTGGAAGTTTAATCATCCCTGTTTTAGACTCAATAATTCCGTCTAATAAAGCCGTATAACGCTTTTTAACGGTTCGTTTCAAGAATTGTTTTTGTATGATTTTGTGAGCCTCTTTAGTTTTAGCCACCACTAACAATCCCGAAGTAGGCATATCCAAACGATGAATAATCAAAGGCTCAATATTGAGTTGATATTTCAAACGCGTATATACTGAATCTTGAATATTTATTCCCGGAACAGATAACAGTTCGTTAGGTTTATTCACAACTATTAAATAGGAATCTTCGTAAATAATCTCTAGCTGTTTTGCTTCTCCAAGATTTTTAAGCAACGGATTTTCGTCCAGTTCAACCCCTTCAAGCATGTGCTTTAAAATGGGTTCACACTTACCTGTACACGCCGGATAAAACTGCTTGTGCTTTCTGACTTCTGATTTTGGCGAAGCGCCCCACCAGAACTCAGCCATAGCAATCGGTTTATAGTTATGTAAAAAAGCATATTGCAACAATTTTGGCGTAGCACACTCCCCTGCTCCGGCAGGTGGTTTTCCAAAAATCGTTTCTGAAAAAATAGCTCCTATACTTTTGGATTTCCCGTACTGATTCAAAAAAGAATATTGCTCAAACAATTGTTGTTGTAAATCCGAGGATTTTTCTTTTCTTTCTTTTTTTAGCAGTTCAATGGCATCCTCAAACGAACGAAGCTGGGTTTGCAAGGCTTCAATTTCACCTTGCCAATAATTCTCAAGCATATTAAATTCGTGTTTATCTCTGAGGCTTTGCTTGATTAAATCGGCTTCTAATAACGCGTATTCATCTGGTGAGAGTACACTTTTATTGGCTTGACGAACTTTTTTTCGCTCGGCTTTATTCTCTTTCAAGAGTTGTTTTTGCGCATTAATCTGCTGCTCGGCTTGTAATTTAGCTTCTTCTAATTTATTGATAAGCGCAACATAAGCCGGATTGGATTCTATTTGGTCAACTTGACTGTTGATGGCATTCAACACTTCTATTTCCTTTAAAAAGAAACTGTTTTCGGTAAGCATATCAAACACCGGAGGAACAAACTTAACATGAGTATTAGTGCCGCCCAATTTACCCGAAAAAGCCGAAAGATAGCCTAATTTACCATGGTGGTCTTCAACTATCAAAACTCCAAACATTTTCCCAATAACCAATCCTTTTTGCTGAGGGTCAAGCCCGAAATTGTGCTCAAAATTATCTTGATGTTCCAAATAATTTTGCAAATCGGCAGCGGCAATCTCAGTAATTTTGTGGGGTTGGTAGAAAAAAGGAAAAGTGAACTTCTGTGGGAGTTCAATACCTTCAATCTGTTTTGGGTCAAAATAAGTTATCAATTTCTGGCGCAATTTAAGAGTGCAAAAGTAGCGAGGATTCTACAATATTCAAACTGAACTAATAAGTAATAGCCATAGTCACAATACTGACTTTACTATCCGGAATTTTCAATACGGCTTTGGCACATTGCTCGAGCGTAGTTCCGGTCGTAAGTACATCATCCACAATCAAAAAATGCTTGTTATGATGTTCTGAAGTATATACAACATCAAAAATATCTTTCGTTACTTCGGTTCGAGAAGAAAGGGATTTTTTGGTCTGGGTTTTAGCGTAAATTTTTCGGACTAATAGTTCTTCGTTCAGCTCAATTTGTAATCGATTCGAGAGTGATTTACAAAAAGTAGTCACTTGGTTATAGCCTCTTTCTTTCAGCCGTTTAGGGTGAAGCGGCACCGGAAGGATGATATCTACATCGTTTAGTTTGTCTTTTATAAGTTCAACATACCAATCACCAAACAACACCCCTACCTCTTCATGCCCTTCGTACTTGAGTTTATGAATAATTTCTTGAACTAAACCGTGCTTTTCAAAAACAAGCATACTCATCACTAGCTCCAACGGAACACGACCTGCAAGGCGTTTGTAGGAATCATTTTCGACAAGCAAATGATGATTAGTGAGCGGAAGTTCATGCCGGCAAACCGTACATAAAACTTCCTCTCCCATTACCAATAATTCATCACATCCTAAGCAAGTTTGCGGATAGAGTATGTCTATTAAATGATTGATCAAATTGAACCGATTAAAATTAACTCATTCTAAAACTGAAAGTTACAAAATAGAATTCATCAATTCAATGGTGATTTTTTATTCTTTATTTTTCGAATCGATTATAATCGTGACCGGACCGTCATTGATAAGTGCAACTTTCATATCGGCTCCGAATTCTCCGGTTTGGATATTTTTACCTAAATCTTGTTGAAGTTGTGCTATAAACTTTTCATACATCGGGATGGCAAATTCAGGTTTAGATGCCTTGATGTATGATGGACGATTTCCTTTTTTGGTAGAAGCATGAAGCGTAAACTGGCTCACCAGCAAAATATCACCACCAACATCCAAAATCGACTTGTTCATTACTTCGTTTTCATCCGGAAAGATGCGTAAATTCACGATTTTCTGACACAACCACTTGATGTCTTCATCCGTATCGGCATCTTCGATTCCAAGTAAAATAAGTAAACCCTGCCCAATCGAGGATTTTATTTTTCCGTCAATAGTTACAGAGGATTCTATAACTCTTTGATTTACTACACGCATATTTCCCTAAAATTAAAGCATCCAAAATTAAATTAAAATCAAAGATTTTATCTTAATTAGCCGTAAATTTGTAGGAAATATTACAAATTATGGAGTTTCCGGAAGGCAAAAAAATAGTGTTATTTGACGGCGTTTGTAACTTGTGTGACAACTTTGTTCAGACTATAATCAAGCATGATAAAAAGGATGAATTCCGCTTTGCTTCTCTTCAATCCGAGTATGGGCAACAAGTTCAACGCTATTTAGGGATTGATTCTTCCCAAATCAAATCTATTATTTTATACGAGCCGGGCGTGGCTTATTACCATAAATCCGAAGCAGCTATTGAAATTATCAAAAGTTTCGGAGGGGTGTATTCTATGATGGGATTTTTTAAGATATTCCCGAAGTTTATCGGAAATGTAGTCTATGATTTTGTCGCCTTTAATCGCTATAAATGGTTCGGAAAAAAAGACAATTGTATGATTCCTACGCCTGAATTAAAAGCTAAATTTCTAGATTGATTTTATTACTTTTGTCTCTCTGATGAAAATAACCGAACAAATAAAAGAGCCGATTAGATTTGAAATGGAATTATTCGAAAAGAAATTCCATTTGTCTATGTCATCTCGTGTGGCTCTACTGAATCGAATCACGTATTACATCGTTAACCGCAAAGGGAAACAAATGCGCCCGATGTTTGTGTTCTTGGTGGCCAAAATGGTTAATAACGGGCAAGTAAACGAGCGTACTTATCGCGGTGCTTCGGTCATTGAGCTGATTCATACCGCAACTTTGGTTCACGATGATGTGGTGGACGACAGCAACAAACGAAGAGGATTTTTTTCGATAAATGCACTTTGGAAAAACAAAATTGCAGTTTTAGTAGGTGATTTTTTACTCTCAAAAGGACTTTTACTTTCGATTGATAACGGAGATTTTGATTTACTTCGAATCATTTCGGTAGCTGTACGTGAAATGAGTGAAGGTGAATTACTCCAAATCGAAAAAGCCAGAAGGCTTGATATTACTGAAGACGTTTATTACGAAATCATCCGACAAAAAACCGCAACACTTATTGCTGCTTGTTGTGCTTTAGGGGCAAAAGCCGTATTGGAAGAATCGGACAATTCCAAAGTAGAAGATATGCGCCGATTTGGGGAATATATCGGGATGGCATTTCAAATTAAAGATGATTTATTCGACTATACCGATGACGCTATCGGCAAACCAACAGGAATTGATATTAAAGAACAGAAAATGACGCTTCCATTAATTTATGTACTTAATAATTCAACCGAAAAAGAAAAAAGCTGGCTTATCAATTCAGTTAAAAATCATAACAAAGACAAAAAAAGAGTAAAAGAGGTTATCAATTTTGTAAAAGAAAAAAATGGCTTACAATATGCCGAGCAAGTCATGAAAGAATACCAACAGAAAGCTCTGGATATTATCAAAAATTATCCGGAGTCCGAATATAAAAAAGCACTTATTCTGATGGTAAATTATGTGATTGATCGCAAAATATAAAAAATAAAAAAAAGCGATTTCAAAATTTGAAATCGCTTTTTTTTATATTACTACCAAAGTAATTTATCTATCACAATCTGCAGTCCAGGTTTTGTTTCCGTCTTTTGTGTAAAGCATTCTCAAAGTGGACGCTGTGATTCTGATGTATTGCACTCCGTCTTGAAAATCCACATTCACCAGTACATTATCGCCATCATTTTCAAATTCAACTCCTGTTAAATCAGGAATTCCATCCGAAAAACGGAAATAATAATTATTTCCTGTTTTAACCACAGTTACAGCTCCGTCATCCACTGATATAGTTTCTCCTTCCGCTGCATAACTGATTGGTCCGTTATACGTTCCTACAAATAAATCATTGTTTGCCGGATCATCATCATCGCTACAAGCAAATGCTAAAAATGCAATACAAAATACACCGAAAATTTTAAGTACGTTTTTCATAACTAATGTTTTAATGGGTTATGTCCATTAAATTCCAATAAACATTCCATCTCCCACTGATGGTAAAAAACAAAAACTCAAATAATTGATTTTCAGATATTTAAAACTAATTAAAATTCAAATATCATTTTAGTTATTGTAGAAATTCAACACAATTACTAGATTTTATGTAGAAAAAATGACTCAACACCTCACTATTTACACACAAAAACCTCAAATTATATATTATTTAAAATTTTCAATCCAACTTTTGGAATTGTCAAAAAGCTTCTAATCAAAGATAAATTCACTCAATTAATTATCAAACCTATAGAACTATCAATTTGCTTTGTAGTACTTTTGCAGCCGAACATACTCATAAAAGTATATGTTCAATAATTATGAAAAGAGTAGGAGAATACCGAAAATTATTAGGAGTAACTGCCGATGTTACTTTAAAAGAATTGAAACTAATTTATCGCAATCAAATGAAAGCGACACATCCGGATAAATTTGTAGATGACGAAGAAGGTCGTCAATTGGCAGAAGAAAACAGTAAAGAAATAATTACAGCTTATCATTTTCTGACAAGTATTAACCCGGAAACGCATCAAGCCAATAGTAAAGAATTCCTAAATACAATCACTCATTCAGGGATTAAAGATTTTTACTTCGAAAAAAGAGTGCTGTATATCAATCATGAAAACGGAATTAACTATGAATACTTAGGAGTGCCTCAAAGCACTTTTGTAAAAATGATTAATTCAGATTCGGTTAGCCGATTTGCTAAACGACATATTTATGGGAAGTTTTTATTCCGTAAATCAAGTAATGTAACTGAAGTTTAAATAAAAAAACCAGCTAATTAAAGCTGGTTTTTTTTATTTTATTTCTGATTCTCAATCCATTTTCTGGCATTGATAAAAGCTTCTAACCAAGGAGAAACCTCATCTTGACGTCCGTCAGGATAGTTTGCCCAATTCCATTGGAAGATTGATCGCTCAATGTGAGGCATCGTTACTAAATGTCTTCCTGAAGCATCACACATCATCGCTGTATTGAAGTCAGAACCGTTCGGATTTGCCGGATACCCTTCATAAGAATATTTTGCTACGATGTTGTATTTATCTTCCGAATAAGGCAATTTGAATTTACCTTCTCCGTGCGAAATCCAAACTCCGAGGGTAGCTCCTTCAAGCGAAGAAAGCATTACCGAATTATTTTTCTGAACTTTTACGGATGTAAATCCACTTTCGTGTTTTCCGGAATCGTTGTGGTGCATTTTTCCGTGAATTTCGTGCTCCGGATTAATCACTTCCAACTCCATAAACAACTGACATCCGTTACATATTCCGACAGACAAAGTATCTTCACGTTTGAAGAAGTTTTCTAAAGCCGTTTTCGCTTTTTCGTTATACAAGAAAGCTCCGGCCCAACCTTTGGCACTTCCCAGTACGTCTGAATTCGAAAAACCTCCTACAGCTCCAATAAATTGGATGTCTTCCAGAGTTTCACGACCCGAGATTAAATCGGTCATGTGAACGTCTTTTACGTCAAATCCGGCCAAATACATAGCGTTGGCCATTTCTCTTTCGGAGTTACTTCCTTTTTCGCGAAGAATAGCTGCTTTTGGTCTAGCACTATTTGGCACTATTGGTTTTTTTCCTGTAAAATGCGAAGGGAAAACAAATTGCAGCGGTTGATTTTTGTAGTTTTCGTAACGCTCTTTTGCCTTGTTGTTTTTAGTTTGTTTCGCATCCAATAAATACGAAGTTTTATACCAAACATCTCTCAACTCTGCAACTGAGAATTCGAATTTATCTTGCCCATTTATTATCGAAATTCTATCGGATTCCGTAGTTTTTCCGATAGTGAAAAACTCAACATTATTGTCTTTTAGAATTTGCTCTACGTCTGATTTGGCCTGGAAAACAATTCCGATATTTTCAGCAAACAAAAGTTTAGCCGTATCTTTTTCGCTTAAAGATGAGAAGTCAAATTCAGCACCTAAGTTATTTTCAGCGAAACACATTTCCAGTAAGGTAGTAACGAGTCCGCCACTTCCGATATCGTGTCCCGCTTCGATTTTTCCGTTTTTAATTAACTCCTGAAAAACATTAAATGCTTTTTTGAAATAGTCCGAATTTTGGATAGATGGAGCTTCGTTCCCAATTTTATTCAGAATTTGTGCAAACGAAGAACCTCCTAATTTGAAATTATCTTGTGAAAGGTTGATGTAATAAATATTACCTCCGTTTTTCTTCAAAACAGGTTCAACCACTTTGTTGATATCGTTACAATTTGCAACGGCTGAAATAATCACTGTTCCCGGAGCAATCACTTCATCATTCGGATATTTTTGCTTCATCGAAAGGGAATCTTTTCCGGTCGGGATGTTGATTCCAAGTTCGATAGCAAAGTCTGAACACCCTTTTACAGCTTCATATAATCTGGCATCTTCGCCTTTGTTTTTACAAGCCCACATCCAGTTTGCCGAAAGCGAAACGCTTTTCAAACCGTCTTTTAGCGGAGCAAAAACCATATTCGAAAGCGATTCTGCAATGGCATTTCTACTTCCTGCTACAGGGTCGATGAGTGCCGTGAGTGGCGAATGTCCAATAGTGGTTGCAATTCCTTCTTTTCCTTTGTAATCAAGAGCCATCACTCCCACATTGTTCAGAGGTAATTGTAAAGCTCCAACACATTGCTGTTTAGCCACTTTTCCTCCAACACATCTATCGACTTTATTCGTTAACCAATCCTTACAAGCAACTGCCTCAAGTTGTAAAACTTGCTCCAAATACGTTGGAATTTCACTTTGTGAATATTCTAAATCCTGATAATTTGTCTGAACCGAAACATCTTCCATAATGGTTTTCGGACTGCTTCCGAACATATCCGAAAGTTCGAAATCCATTGGTTTTGTTCCTTTTTCTTTAGATTCAAAACTAAAGTGATTGTCCGAAGTTACATCACCTACTTCATACATAGGTGAACGCTCTCTATCAGCAATAGTTTTTAATTTTTGGATATTTTCTTGACCGATAACAAGCCCCATTCTTTCTTGAGATTCGTTACCGATGATTTCTTTATCTGAAAGGGTTGGGTCACCCACAGGTAATTTGTCTAAATCGATTTTTCCTCCGGTTTCTTCGATAAGCTCCGAAAGACAGTTCAAATGTCCTCCGGCTCCGTGGTCGTGAATGGAAACAATCGGGTTTTCGTCTGATTCTACCATAGCACGAATGGCATTGGCAGCTCTTTTTTGCATTTCAGGATTAGAACGTTGAATAGCATTTAATTCAATTCCTGAACCAAAAGCTCCTGTATCTGCACTCGAAACTGCAGCTCCACCCATACCGATACGGTAGTTTTCTCCTCCAAGAATTACGATTTTATCGCCTTCTTTCGGTTTTTTCTTAATGGCTTGGTCTTTTTTTCCGTATCCGACACCTCCGGCAAGCATAATAACTTTGTCGAAACCTAACTTTCGATTATCTGTAACTCCGATAGAGTTGAAAACTCTGTCGGAGTTGTTATTTTCTTGATGTTCAAATGTCAGAACCGAACCTGCAATTAGTGGTTGACCAAATTTATTTCCGAAATCCGAAGCTCCGTTTGAGGCTTTTATCAGAATATCCATCGGAGTTTGATACAGCCATTCTCTTTCGTTCATCGCTTTTTCCCACGGACGATTTTCTTCTAATCGAGAATACGAAGTCATATAAACCGCTGTTCCGGCTAGTGGAAGGGAGCCTTGACCTCCTGCCAGACGGTCTCTGATTTCCCCTCCTGAACCCGTTGCAGCTCCGTTGAACGGCTCAACTGTAGTCGGGAAGTTGTGAGTTTCCGCTTTAAGCGAAATTACCGATTCGAATTCTTTTGTTTCGTAGAAGTCCGGTTTGTCAGCTGATTTCGGTGCAAATTGCTCTACAACAGGTCCTTTGATGAAGGCTACGTTGTCTTTATAAGCCGAAACAATGTCGTTCGGATTAGCTTCTGATGTTTTCTTGATAAGTTTAAAGAGTGAAGTTGGTTTTTCTTCACCATCAATCACAAAAGTTCCGTTGAAGATTTTATGACGACAGTGTTCTGAGTTGATTTGAGAAAATCCGAACACTTCAGAATCTGTAAGTTTTCTACCTAATTTTTTAGAAAGATTTTCTAAATACTCAACTTCTTCAGCATTCAAAGCTAATCCTTCTTTTTGATTGAACTCCGCTATGTTTTCGATTTCTAAAACAGGTTCGGGAGTGATATTTATAGTGAAGATATGCTGATGCAATCCGTTATATTTCTGGAAAAGCATCGGGTCAAAATCTGTAGCATCAGCATCTGATTTATAAAACTCCTCGATACGAAAAATCCCTTCAATACTCATGTTTTGAGTGATTTCGACAGCATTCGTACTCCAAGGCGTAATCATCGCAGCACGAGGACCTACAAAAAATCCGTCAAGTTCTTTTTGCTCGATTTTTTTGGCGTTGCCGAAGAGCCAACAAAGTTTAGAAATAGTTTCTGGGTATAAATCAGAGATTGCCTGAACGGCATAAACCGTTTGGTTTTGGTTTTCAAAAAAGTGAATCATTGTGTTGTTGTGTTGAATAGGCAAATTTACTCCAAAAAAATGAAAATTAAAAGTTTGCTTTAACACTTGTGATTTGAAAAAGATGTACATTTGCTCTTATTTAGATTAAATATATATAACCCAATGAAAAAAATAATTTTATCCTTAATTTTTGCAGCCGGAGCTTTTAGCTTTTCTCAAGCACAATGCTCTACAGTTAGCAGCTTAAACGAAAATTTTGACAAATGGAAAGACATCGATAAATGTTGGAAAGCTGAGTCGGGAGAGGCAATGCTTTACATTAAAGAAGGTCGTGTAGTATTCTATTCGATGATGAATCCGGGAGAAAATATGTATGTAGCTACTCCAAAAATTGCTGCCGGAAAATATACTTTAACGTTTGATATTTCTGTAAATAACGGTAATGCTACTGTAGAGTTATTTTCTATCGGAGATACCGCTGACGCAAAATCATTTACATCGATATCAAAATCTTCTGAAATCAAAGACGGAAAAAAAACATATACGATTACCCTAAAAAAAGACGTTCATTTAGGAATTAAAGCCATGCTTAACGGAATTCACCAAGCAGTCTATTTAGACAATTTGTCTTTACAGGCTGTTAAGTAAATAGTTTCTTCATAAATACACCTGTTTTGGAAAACACCTTCGCATAGCGAGGGTGTTTTTTTATTGTCTTTGTCTTACAGCTTCATACAAGAAAGCGCCACAAGCTACAGATACGTTAAGCGAAGAAATACTTCCGTACATCGGCAATTTGGCTTTGTGGTCTATAATTTTCAAAACCGAAGGATTAATTCCTTTATCTTCAGAACCCATTATGATGGCTACACCTCTGTTGAAATCTACATCATAAAGCATATTTTCGGTTTTTTCGGTAGCTCCTACTACTGCAATATCGGACGATTGCAGGTAGAATACCGCGTCCTTCACGTGATCCACTTTGCAAATTGGCATATTAAATACGGCTCCGGCAGAAGTTTTTACCGTATCTCCATTTACAGGCGCAGCACCGGTTTTAGAAATAATAATTCCATGAACACCGGTACATTCAGCTGTTCTGATGATAGCCCCGAAATTGCGTGCATCCGAAATTCCGTCCAAAATCAAAAAAAGTGGTTTATCGGTTTTTTCTGCTGTAATTTCTAGAAGGTTTTCGATAGAATAAAACTTAATCGGAGCGATAGTCGCCACTACTCCTTGGTGATTGTGAGCGGTATAACGATTTAGTTTTTCTACTGGAACATAATTAAAACTAATATTGTTCTTTTTCAAAACAACAAAAAGTTCTTTTATCAAGGTTCCTTGAGATTCTTTTTGGATAAAAATTTTATCTACTTCTACTCCCGAATTTATTGCTTCTATTACGGCTCTGATACCGAAAATGATATTTTCTTTTTCCATAGTGCGAAGATACTTATAATTTGATTTCCTAGAACGATTAAAATTGACAACAACTTAAAAATTATTAAGCAATTACACTCCAAAAAACATAAATTTGCAAACGCGATTCAATTAAAAACTAATCAAACATGAAAAAACTAGTACTCTTAGCTTTATTACTTACAGCAGGATTATCACAAGCTCAATCAGTAACTTTCGGAATTAAAGGAGGAGCGAACTTCTCGACCATTGACGGAAAAATGGGAAGTCAAAACCTAGATTATAAAACAGGTTACCACGTTGGAGCCATTATGGAAGTAAGTTTATTTAGAATATTAGACATACAACCGGAAATCATCTACTCTACACAAGGAGCAAAAGTTGAAAATGGAGGTAAGGATATCGAACTAAACTACATCAATGTGCCAATTATGTTGAAATTAGGCTTAGTTCCCGGAGTTGTTAATCTTGAAGTAGGACCACAATTCGGTTTTTTGACCGATAAAAATATTGCTAAAACCTACGAAACAGAAGATTTCGATTATGCTTTAGCAGGTGGATTAGGCGTTGATTTAGGAAATACGTTTTTCATTCAAGCGCGTTATGTTGCCGGATTAAGCGAAGTTTCGAAAAAAGCAGAACTTAAAAACAATACTATTCAACTCTCTGTAGGATTGTATTTCTAATCGAATGATATAAAAATGAAAAGGAGGCTTTCGAGCCTCCTTTTTTATTGAATAAAATTGATAATTTCTTTAATTACTTCTTTATCGCCTAAGATTCTTCGGTGACCTAAACCTTCTGTCAGTAATAATTTTCCATTCGGAAGATGTTTGTAAATGTGTTCTCCACAAACATACGGAACATCTTTGTCGTGTTTGTCGTGAATTACAAAAACCGGAATATTCACTACCTGAGCCGCTCGAAATACATCATAGTCCACCAATCTGGAATTGAGTTTTTTCTCTACTTTGTCTTTTAGCTTTTCAGCAATAATTGGCTTTAGTTTTAGTGTCTTTACAAAACCTTGGAAAATATCAATCAAAATATCTCCGGCACCAATAATAATAGCTTTATCAGCTTGTAAACCTCTTTTGAGCGAATTCATCACAGCCATCCCTCCTAAAGAATGCCCAATAACAATCTCAAATTTGCCGTATTGTTTCTCGAGTTCTAATATACTACGAACAAACATATCCATGTGAGCGGTTTTTCCTTCGGATTTTCCGTGAGCCGGACCGTCAAAACTAATGGTCATATAACCTTGTTTCAGTAACGCATCAGCAATGCTTATGAGTTGCGTTCCTCGGCCGCTCCATCCGTGAACCAAAAGTACTTTTCGTTCGGATTGACCGTATTCATACACGCAAATATTTCGCTTAATTTCCGGAATGTATACTGACTTTTGCACCGATTGTTTTTCCATTTTCTCTTCGCGAACAGGCGTTTTATGGCGAATCGGCGTAACAAACAATTTATAGGCAAATTCGGTAGCTAGTTTATACGAAAGTTTTTCCAGCAATTGTGCTGTTTTGGTAATCGATGCAGGTATATTTTGTTGAGGTTTCGGAAGTTGTTCCATGTTTTAAAAATCTAATGAACCGGTTAATTCTTTTAAGGCAATTTCAGATAATTTTGCTTGAAATTTAGCAATGCTGCTTCTGGTTTTTGCCTGAAGATAATTGAGTTGAGCTGTACGGAATTCAACCGTTGTGATGGTTCCGATTTTGAATTTTTCGAGCGTAATATCCAAGTTTTGTTTAGCAATTTCGGCGTTATTTTCTTCTAATTTTGCCAATTCAATATTGGTTAAATACGTCTGATAGCCGCTTGCAAGTTGGCTACTTATGTTTTGTTCTTTTTCTTGAAGCGCGAGTTGTGTATTTTCGACTTGGAATTTAGCAATTCTCTCTTTTCTTCGTTGTGAAAGCCCATTGAAAATATTGATCGAAGCTCCCACACCATAATTCCATCCTTTTGAATGGTTTTTAGTAGCAATTCCAAAGCCTGATTCGGTATCGGTTACATTATAACCTCCGATTAAATTCACTCTTGGCAAACGATCCGCTTTTACTTTTTTGAGTTCGTATTGAGCAATTTTTTGTTCGATTAGTGCTAATTGCAAATCCGGATTTTGAGATTTTGCAAGGCTCATTAAATCCTCAAATAACAAGGTTTGGTCAAGCTCTGCATTTTCCTCTACGGTAAATTCCGTATTCACATCGCGCGCCAAGAGCTCATTTAGATAGATTTTTGTGTTTTGAAATTGTTGTTTTTGATTTAAAAAGCTAGTCTTATCCGTATTCAAATCTACTTGCGCATTTAATACTTCCAGTTTGGATGCTTTGCCAATTTTATAGCGATTATTAGCCAATTCATAACGCTGAGTAGAAATCACAATCGCTGAATCAATAGCATGCAAAAGTTGTTTTTGCTGAACTAGTGAATAATACGTTTCGAGCACCTGAGCCACTTTGGATGTAATGGTCAATTTCAGCTGGGTTTCACCTAATTTCTCCAGTTCATTCAACTGATTTTTCTGAGCAAACATCCCAAATCCATCAAAAATAGTCCAGCCTAAACTCACTCCATAACTCATTGAGCTACTCTTATTGTCCGGAATATTTCGCTCCGTCCCGTCCATTTGTGTCACGGTAGTATTCAAATCTGATTTGTTGTAATTGAAAACCCCATCCACACTTGGCAACGCATTAGTATTGCCCCATTGGTTGTTTTCTTTGTCTATTTCTAGTGAATTAGCCGCTATTTTGATTTGAAAATTATTGTTCAGCGCAATCTCAACTGCTTTTTGAGGTGTTAGTACTTCCTGAGCACTTACTGATAAGAAAGCAAAACTGAACAATAGAGAAATATATCTTGACTTCATCGAATTATTTGTTTTTAAAATATATAAGTTGATCATTATCCATTGAAATGATTCTGTCTGGCGGAAAATTTAACTCCGGAGCCTTTACTCCACTTTCTAAAAATGTATCCGAGGTAAACACTCGAGCTTCATCCCACAAATTATCTGCAATAAATGAATTCAAAACTTTTTGTCCGCCTTCTACAATCACCGATTGAATTTGATGTTTGTAAAGCACGTGCAGGATTTGTTCATTTCTATTATGAGAAAAATCAATAGTTTCGAAAATCAGATTTTCATGATTTGACTGCGTTTGTTTTTCGGTGAGAAAAATGGTTTTTACGCTTTTATCATATACGGAATAAGTAGTTGGAATACGAAGTTCTCTGTCCAACACTACTCTCACAGGATGTTCTCCTGCCCAATCTCTGAGATTGAGTTGCGGATTGTCTTGCAAAACGGTATTGGTTCCGACCAAAATTGCTTGTTCTTCTGCTCTCCATTTGTGTACTAATTGTCGGGAATATTTATTCGAAATCCAAACCGGGCGATTTTCCTCTTTTTTTAGCGGAGCGATAAAACCATTTTGCGTTTGTGCCCATTTCAGAATCACATACGGACGTTTCTTCTGATGATACGTAAAAAAACGCTTATTAAGCTCGTGACATTCATTCTCCAAAACACCCACTTCAATTTCTATTCCGGCGTTTTTGAGTTTAGCAATCCCGTTTCCGCAAACTTTAGAAAATGGATCCATCGTTCCGATTACCACTTTCGGGATTTTACTTTCGATAATCAAATCGGCACACGGCGGTGTTTTCCCAAAATGAGAACAAGGTTCCAAATTCACATATAGCGTACTTTGTGACAAAAGACTTTTATCTTTTACCGACTTTATTGCATGTACTTCGGCATGTGGTTCGCCTGCTTTCTGGTGCCAACCTTCACCAATAATCTTGTCGTCATACACAATCACACTTCCTACCAACGGATTCGGATAAGTAGTTCCTAAACCATTTTGAGCAAGAGTTATACAACGAGCGATATAATGTTGATTGGAAGACAAAAATCTCATTTTTAATACCCCTCAAAAGTAGCTATATAAAGCCGAAAGTCAAAAATGTAAAATCTAAAAGTCTGTTAAATTCTATACTAATACCCCGCACAAACACTTGAATTTATTATCACTCAAACTATATTTTGATTATCTTGCACACATTTGAAAATGTACCTTAAATTCTGAAAAGAGCAGTCAAAATAAAGAGTTTATCCTTGCGAATGAGAATCTTCCTATCGATGATTCTCCTTACGCTGATTGCCTCGGCATTGATTGTACTTATTACAATTCTACAGTTCCAAAGTCAAGCCAAAGAATATCACGAAATCCGCCTCGAAAAGAAAGAACATTCCATCCATCAGCACATTAATTATGTACTGAAAACAACCACATATCCGCTGACAGAAGAAAATCTTTCGGCTATTTTCAAAGATAAAATCCATGAACTATCCAACATCCATAATCTAGAAATTGTACTGTATGATTTGAACGGAAATTTCATCCGCTCTTCGAAAGGTTCTTTTTCGGTAGATGCCCCTACTCCACCGATTAAACCTTTTATCCTGAAAGCTATCCGGAATTCTTCGGACAAACGATATATCGAAATCAACACCATTGATTCTGAAAAGTTTCGCTCTTCGTACACCTATATTAAAGATTTGAAATTCAAACCACTTGGCATTGTGTGTTTACCTCACATCAAAGACGATGGTTTTTATGATGAAGAATTAAAGAGCTTCTTGATTCAGCTCTTCCAAGTATATGGATTCTTGTTGCTGTTTGCTATTTCTTTGGCGTATTTCCTTTCAAATTACATCACCAAAACACTTCAGGAAATTTCAAAAAAAATTACTCAAACCAATTTGGAGAGTAAAAACGAGAAAATTCAGGTAAAAGAGGCCAGCAAAGAAATTCGTTTGGTTATTAATGCCTATAACGAAATGGTGGACAAACTCGAAGAAAGCGCTTCGCAGCTCGCTCAAAATCAACGTGAGGAAGCTTGGCGCGAAATGGCAAAACAAGTGGCACACGAAATTAAAAATCCGCTCACGCCAATGAGGCTCACAGTTCAGAGTTTTCAACGCAAATTTGACCCGAACAATCCTGAAATTCATCAAAAACTAAACGACTATTCGCAAACGCTCATTCAACAAATCGATACGATGAGTGCTGTGGCTTCTGCCTTTTCGAACTTTGCTTCGATGCCGGCTCAACAAAACGAAACGCTCAACATTGTGGATGCCGTGGATTTGGCTTTGGATATTTTTAATGAAAATTATATTGAATTCCGCTGCAGCGAAAAAGAAATTTACGCTGTAATGGATCGTACGCAACTCATTCGCGTAATTACCAACTTAGTTAAAAATGCCATCCAGGCCATTGATGAAAAAAATCCGAATCCGAGTATTGTGGTAAGTGTAGAAAGACAGGACAAACACATTATTATCTCGGTAAAAGATAACGGAAAAGGCATTTCGGTCGAAAATAAAAATCGTATTTTTGAGCCTAAATTCACCACCAAAACAAGCGGAATGGGTCTAGGTTTGGGAATTATCAAAAACATCATCGAAAGCTATAAAGGTGAAATCTGGTTTGAATCCGAAGTAGGAAAAGGAACAACCTTTTACGTAAAATTTGCCGTGGCAGAAGAACATCAATAATCTTAAATTCAATAAAAGCATTATGTACAAAAACATTTTAACTCAACGAGAGAACTTTTTAGAAATAATCACTATCAATAGACCGGACAAACTCAATGCCTTGAACAAAGAAACGATTCAAGAATTACACGATGCGTTTGACAAAGCTAACCAATCGGACGAAGTACGCGTAATTTTAGTAACCGGAAGTAGCGAAAAAGCCTTTGTAGCAGGAGCAGATATTTCGGAATTTGCTCACTTTTCAGCCACTCAAGGAGCTGAATTGGCGCAAAAAGGACAAGAATTATTGTTTGACTTTGTTCAAAACCTAAAAACTCCGGTAATTGCTTGTGTGAATGGTTTTGCTTTGGGTGGAGGATTAGAACTAGCGATGGCTTCACACTTCAGAATCGCAAGTGATAATGCCAAAATGGGACTTCCGGAAGTATCATTAGGAGTAATTCCCGGATACGGAGGAACACAACGCTTAGCACAACTTATCGGAAAAGGAAGAGCAATGGAACTGGTTATGAGCGCTTCGATGATTGATGCGCAAACGGCATTGAACTACGGACTTGTAAATCACGTGACGACTCAATCAGAATTGTTGGATTTAGGAAAATCTATTGCGGCTAAAATCATGAAAAATTCTCCGATGGCTATCGGAAAAGCAATCGAAGCTGTAAATGCAAACTTCCAAGACGGTGTAAACGGATTTGAAAGCGAAATCAAACTTTTCGGAGAGTGTTTCGCTACCGAAGACTTCAAAGAAGGGACAACGGCATTTTTAGAAAAACGCAAAGCAGAATTCAAAGGAAGATAATCAAAAAGCCTCACATCAGTGAGGCTTTTTTTATTTTATAATCAACTTACGGGTTGCCGTAAAATCGTTTTCTTTAATCTTAATCAAGTAAACTCCGGGGGTGAGCGAACTTAAACTGAGCTCTCGCACCACGGTTGCTTTCAGTACCGATTTCCCTAATACATCAAAAATCTCTACTTCTTTATTGGTTGTTGTACCCGTGGTGGAGGTAATAAAAATTTTACCATCTACTACCGGATTCGGATAAAAGTTCAATTCGGTTTTTTGCGTCACAACAGTTTTGTTGTTTTGCGCAGAAACTTCTGAACAAAACAGCAATGATACAGCAAAAATCAAATATGTGAAGTAGTTTTTAATCATCAGGATATCAATTCTTAGCAAAGTTAATTTTTAATTTTAACAATTCAAATACTATACCATATTTTTTAGCGTTTCAATACAAGAATTTTATTTTACTATTTTTACCAAAAATTATTCGAAATGCGTTACATCTCTTACTTGTTTATATTGTTCACTCTGCTACTGGTTAGCTCTTGTAGAGAAGATTTTAAATTCGAACCAAGCACCGGAAATCTTGAATTTTCGAGAGATACCGTTTATTTGGATACAGTTTTTACCAATATCGGGTCGAGCACTTATACGCTCAAAGTATATAACAGGAGTAAGAAAAACATCAAAATTCCGACACTGCGTTTAGGACAAAGTGAAAATTCAAAATACCGCCTTATGGTGGATGGAATGCCCGGTAAAGTATTTCACGATGTAGAATTGCTGGCGCGTGATAGTATGTTTATTTTTATTGAAACGACTATCGATTATGATGATTATGTCAATTCTGAAACTTCGTTTTTATATACTGACCAAATTATTTTTGGTACGGAATCACAACATCAAAAAGTAGAACTAGTAACACTCGTGCAAGATGCGGTTTTCTTGTACCCGCAACGATTCGATAACGGAGAATATGAAGGATTGCCTATAGAAGGTTCAGATGATACAATTTATGGATTTTATTTGGATGAAAATGACCCAACAAACGGAAATGAATTGATCTGGACGAACCAAAAACCGTATGTTGTTTATGGTTACGCGGCTGTCCCTAGCGGCAAAACATTACAGATTCAAGAAGGCGCTAAAGTTCATTTTCATGATGGTTCGGGAATTATTGTAGCTCAAAATGGAGCGATACAAGCAGAAGGAACCCTAGAAAACCCGATTATTTTTGAAGGAGATCGATTAGAGCCTTATTTTTCGGATGTACCGGGGCAATGGTCCACAATTTGGATGACGAGTGGAAGTGCGCCGAGTTCAATTAAAAATGCAGTAATTAAAAATTCTACCATCGGGCTTTATGTGCAAAATTGTGAATTGGAATTAGAAAACGTTCAGATTTACAACGCTTCGAATTTCGGGATTTTGGCGACTACAGCGACTATCAATGCTTTTAACGTCGCTATAAACAATGCCGGACAAAGCTCGCTTGCTTGTACTATTGGCGGTCATTATGACTTTACACATTGTACCATTGCCAATTATTGGAACAGAAGTCATCGCTCGCTACCCGCACTAATTTTAGACAATACATACGAAACCTCCGAAGGCATTAAACCGTTGTGGGCAAAATTTGAAAATTGTATTGTTTATGGAGCTAACAACATGGAACTATCCATCAACAAGGCAGAAAATTCAAATTTTGAGTTTTCGTTTGATTATTCGCTTATTAAATTTATTGACACGATGAATCGATTTGCGAATGATCCGTTATATGATTTTGCGAATTCAACCTTATACGACAACAGCATAATTGCTAAAAACTTCAACAATAATAAAGTTGATTTTGTCAATACGGCTAAAAACGATTTGAGAATTTTAGAAACATCGGCAGCCAAAGGAACAGCGAACTCTAATTACAGCGGAACGAGAGATATTCTAGGGAATCTTCGCTCAGGGCAAATCGATATGGGAGCTTATAATTTTGTGGTATTGGATTAGTCATCAATCCTTTCTAATACCACTTTGATAGGTTGATTGGTTTTTCGTCCGAATTTAGCCACGCGCGCTTCACCGGTACATAAAATGTACATATTGAAGCTATTTAATGGAATGAATTGGGTTTTATAAATTCCGTTTGGATCTTCAATCTTTACACGAAAATATTCAGCTTGGAATTCGTTATTAACCGAAATGAGATAGGATGCGTTGGCAAAATAAAAATACCATTTGCCATCCGGATGATCTAGTGAAACTCGATTGCCTTTGGCATCAATTTTATAGTTTTCATAAAACTGCATGACCTCGTTGTTCTTAATCCAAGAATATTGGTTGTCTTTATTGACTAAGTCAAAACCAAAAAAATCAACGAGCGTAATTTTGAGATTTTGAATCACTTCGGTTTTTCCATCTTCACGAGGTTCGACCACAAAATAAGAGGTAAAATCATAGCCACAGTGAATCTGTTGGGAAAACCCAATAAATGAGACTAATAATATAAACGATATAAGTATTTTTTTAAACATAACTCTACAAAGGTAATTTGAATTTATTTGTAGTCAAAATATAGCTCATACTCAATATCCTAAAATTATTTTAAAATAAAACTATTATATTTGCGAGATTCGATACAATAAACACTATGAACACGAATAACCACAACAATTCTCAAGAAATTGATTTAGCTAAATTATACAACAATATCACCTCATCCATTGCTCTGAAGATTTACAATTTGATGCAATTTTTCCTTAAAAACATCATTTACATCATCATATTGTTTGTCATTGGCGCCGGAATCGGGTTTTATTTAGATAAACAAAAAAACAAATTGCATGAACATCAAGTAATTCTTGCCTTAAATTTTGACAGTTCGGCATTTTTATACAATAAGATACAAAATTTAGACCCAGAAGAATTCCCGGAGATTGCTAGTGCTAAAATTGAACCTATTATTGATGTGGTGACTTTTATTCAAGCAAAATGGGACAATATTAAAATCGCTGAATACTTAAGTGAAAACAACATTAGCATTCACAAATACAAAAAAGGAGAACAAACAGAAAAGATTTATAGATATCATTTACTGACTTTAAAATCGGAAGAAGAAGATGTAAATGGTTCTATCATTAATGGTTTTTTAGAAAAGTTAAATCAAGAGCCTTATTTCTTGAACAGAAAAATTATCGAGAACCAAAACATCGCTATGCAAATAGCTGAACTGGAAAAATCTATAGAAGATTTAAATAAAATATTCCAGAATTTAGGTTCTGAAATGGCCTCTACCGGAAACGGAATCAAGATTGAAACCCAATCGCAAGCCAACGATTTACTTAACAATAAGCAAAATATCATTGAACGATTGAGTGAGCTAAAAATCATTCAATCAGAACAATCAAAAGTATTTTATGACCTTACCCGAATTACTAATATCCAGTCCAATTCCGTTTTATTCACGGTTTTAGTTCCTGTAGTGTTATTATTCTTATTGTTCTTTTTTAACGGACTGCGTTTTATCTATATAAAATACCGTCCAAATTAAAATTTGAATTGATTTATCTGAAAAGATAAACTAAACCAACATCTATGTTTATTGCACAAAACAATCAAAGCCATAAAAAAAACTTAGTCAGCCTAGGTTTTAATAAGGCAAAGAATCACTTGTCTTTGATTGTAATTCTGTTGGGTGCCGTTTGCTTTTTGTTTACCAATATCCTCTTGCGCGAAATTTTCAACGAGAATACTTACGGTGTGTATTCGGTAATAGTGTCGTATTTATCAGTGATTTACATCTACGGCTTATTGGGATTTGAGCAAGTATTCATGCGATTTTCCCATCAATTAGGACGTAATATTATTACTACGCAACGCATTCAAATCATTTATTTAACGATAATTATTTTAGCGACAACACTTATATCTGTTGTGACTTATGAGGTTTATTTTTCGCATTACCTCCATATTAATTTAATTTTATTGACATTAGGATTTTTGTGCATGATATCAAGTTTGATTCTCTTTAATATTTTCCGATTAAACGAGAATTTTGTGGTATCTCAAATCGTTTCTAACGGCTGGAAAATACTGATGAGCCTTGTGGCATTAGGATTTTTTTTCTCTAAAAGTCTAGACTTAGAACTCTTTGTATCTATCGTTTTGGTTTTGGTTATTACGATCAGTTTAATTGCTGCTTTTTACATTTCAAAAAATTTCAAATTCGTCTATAACCACGACCTCAACACTAAAGATACTCGAGTAGCTTTTATCAATTTCTTTATTGCTATTACGGCTTTTTCTATTGTACTTTTTGCAGACCGATTTATTATCGAAAGCAAATTAGGTACAGCGGTATTCGGAGATTATTTTTACTTGACTACACTTGTACTTTCTCCATATACTATTTTACAGAATTATGTAGGATTCAAGCAATTGGTGCATTTCAAACAGCATTTTGACATTCAAAATTTTATTCGATTTAATAAAAAAATTATCGTTTTTTCACTTGCAATTGGACTTCTATTAGGTACTATGATTTTTGTAATCACCGAATTAAACTTTTTAAATTTTGATTTTAAAAAATATACCACAACCATAGGATTTATTTTAGTGTTAGGAATTGTAAGACTCTATTCATCCGCTATTTTATCAGCTTTTGAAGCGCGGACCAGTATCAATACGCTCAAAACCGCCAATTCGATAGTTGTATTAACAACCGTGATTGTGAGTCTTTTTGTGGTATATGCTTCTTCGACGCTCAATGAAATTATCTTAGGATTTATCGTCATCTGGACACTGCGTAGCCTTATTTATCGCCAACTATTGTTGAGTCAAATCAAGAAAACACTATAAAGGAATGATTACACTCAAACACATATATACTTTCTTGTTTTTAGTTGGACTGTTTTTTATACCGTTCAATGAATTCGAGGGATTATCGTTTTTGGGTGAATACCAAAGCGAAGCGGCGACATATTTTTTCTTATCCGGATTTTTAGTTTGTTTAGCCGATTCTTTTCTCAAAAAACGAATCAATTTTCCGATAAAAAACCCTTTGATACTGCTTTTATCTGCTTTTATTATCTGGACGTTTCTATCCACACTCATCAATTATCCAACCGTATCAGAAAGTTTTTTCAAAGCCACATCTGGAGTAAGCCGATACATTCGTCAAACGATTTCGCTCTTGATTTCAGCGGTTTGTTTTACTTTTTTGTTTTGGAATGTGATTAAAGATTACTCTTTACAGGATATTGTTCTGAAAATCAGAAAAGTACTTTTATACAGTTTTATTTTTGTTGCGGTATATGGGTTTATAGAAATCGGAATTGTTTACTTCGGGATGGGCTTCCTGAAACCTGTTTTGGATGCGTTTGAATATTTCCCATTTGTAACTACGGATTTAAATACAGGAGAACGAATCGGAATTTCATCTGTTACGTTTGAAATTCCGGCACTGGGAAATTACTTAATCTTTGTAACTCCGTGGCTGGTGAGTTATATATTCACTCATAAATCACTTTTTAGATTTATTCCCCTTTTAGTATCTGTAATCTTAATGTTGTTTTCGGATGCTCGCGCAGCTTTTGTAGTAATTTTATTACAACTGATTTGTTTAATAGTGATTTTACTTTTGGATGAACGTTATCGAAAAAACACGCTAACAAGCGTCAAAGTATTCGGAATACTAACGGTCTTGGCAATTGCCCTAAATACCGAAACGATTTACAAATCAGTCAACGAAAAATTGGACAAACTCAATTTCTCGAAAAACTTAACCAAAAACGTTTCGAATCAATCCAGGTTCGGGATGCAATATGCCGCACTCAAAGTGTTTTCTGAAAATCCGATTTGTGGAGTAGGTTTCGGGCAAGGAACTTATCACATGATGCATCATTATCCGTATTGGTCGACCGCCAATAATTGGGAATTTCAATACATGTACAAAAACCAACAAGAGAAAGCATTTCCTCCGCAATACAACATGTATACTCGATTACTAGCAGAAGTAGGAATTGTCGGATTTTTACTTTTTGTCAGTTTAGTAATACTTTCAATTACATTTTCCTTTTCGTGCTGGAAAAAATCAAACCCTGAAACTAGATATATCTATGTTGTTTTGCTCATTTCACTTATTGGATTTAGTGTAAACTGGCTTCAGTCCGATTTTTTCAGACATTACGGATTTTGGTTAGTTCTCGCTCTATTGATTAAAGCACTATTGGATTTAACTTCAAAAAAAGATTTAACTTCAAAAGTAAATTCATAAAAAAACTCGTTATTACACTTCATTCATCAAGTATAATCCCATTTGATATACCCGCAATAAATATGTATTTTAGCCGATTATAAAACGCATTGCCAAAAGATAATTTGCAAGTATACTCTTAATTATTTATGAATACTAATTCCACAGAAAATTCGCCCGAAGTAATCATACTTATGGCACATTATAACGATCATGAACGAGTAATAAAAGCGGTTGATTCAATTCAAGAACCTTTTCGGGTAGATGTATTGATTGTGGATGACGGAAGCAAAATTAAGCCCAATGAAGGAGTATTAAAATCCATTTATGGCGATCGAGGTACGCTAACTGTGAAATTTGCACCCCAGAATATGGGAGCAAGTAAAATCAGAAATTGGGGACTTAGCATGATTTTGGAATCTGCGGCTAATTACAAATATATTGCTGTAATGGACTCTGATGACACAAACAAACCTAATCGCATCAGTAAGCAATTACACTTCATGAAGGAAAATCCTGAAGTGGCACTTATGGGTTCTTGGGCAGATTATTATACTAGTTCCGGAGAATTTATCTTCACGCTGAAACACCCTACGACAGATAAAGAAATCAAAAAACAAATGTATCTTAACTCTATGTTTGTGCATCCATCTGTGATTTACAAAAGAGAAGTAGTCGAAAATATTGGAGGATATCTCGAAAAATACAAAAAAGGAGGCGTAGAAGATTATGGTTTTTTGTTCAAAGCTGTCAAAAATTATACGGTAGCCAATTATCCGGAAGTTTTGGTTAACTATACCATAAACGAAAACGGACTTTCATCCAAACAACGCTTTTGGCAAGTATTTGGTCGCATTAGAATTATTATGGATAATTTTTATTTTGGCTTATACCCTATATACGGAATTTTAAGAAATTCATTACTTTTAATAGCTCCTAGAAATATAGGACTTAAATTGCGTAAGATATTTCGGATTGAAAAAATGCCTATTTAATTTTATAACTATTGAGACACTTAGACAAAATATATAATTATATCTTTCTGTTACTTTGCTTTGTTATTCCTTTTTCCGGACTGGCAAAAGCATTCCCGAATATACTTATCATCGCTTTAGTAGTTCTTTTTCCTTTTCATAGTCAAAAAAAAAAACTTTCCAATTACAAAAAGGAAATAGGTCTACTTCTTATTTTTTGTCTGCTAATCACTATAAATACCTTAATTTTTGAGCGATTTGAAGACTTAAAAATCGTCTCTCGATTATTTTATATACCGCTAGTTATTGCATTATCTTCCGTCGTTTCATCTACTACGACTGTTTTAAAGTATTTTGTAGGAGGATCTTTATTCATCCTCATTATTTCTTCGATTAAAGTTCTTCGAAGTGGCGGATTTGAACTCGCTAACGGAGATGAAGTCAATCAACTTCTGATGGGAGAACGTCCTTATTTAGGGTTTGTATATGTAATCTCAGCGCTCTTTTGTTTTTATCTAGGGATGAAATCCAAAACACGTTTACTGAAAACTCTTTATTGGATTACCAGCGCGGTATTTGTTGGATTTATTTTTTTGATTGCTGCTCGACTATCTACCCTTTCAGTATTCGTGGGGTTAATTTTGGCTTTCTTTTACTTTATCTCTAACAAAAAAGTAAAACTGTTGGCACTTATTTCTATTCCCTTCTTTTTGGTTTTATTACTTAGTTTTTCGGATAATCTCTCTAAAAGATTTTATATAAATGAGGAGTATGCCAATTTTTTAACTTCCGAACCAAGATACTATATTTGGGATTGTGCTTATCAAATCGCCCCCAATTGCGCTCAGGATTTTATTTTCGGATATGGATATTACACTACAGAAGCTAAATTAGGAACATGTTATACCGAGAAAGACAATTTCATCGACAGTCAGCATAAACAATGGTTTTTGGATTGTAATTTCAATACGCACAATCAGTTTTTAGATATTTTTTTAAGTCAAGGACTCTTAGCCCTTATCGTTTTTATAGTTTCAATTCTATATTTACTAATTAGAAGTAGAAGTAATTTTTATGCTCTTAGTCTTGCGTTATTTATCGTACTATTTTTTAGTTTTGAAAATGTCTTAACTCGACAAATTGGGTGTATGCTTATAAGCATACTTATAATAACTATCACTAGATTTAATATTTTAAACAGAAATAAGCTATTAAATCACACCTAACATCAATTACTATGCATAGAAAATTTGGACTTCTAGGATTCTTTATAATTATCTCGTTACCTTTTTTCCTTTTTCTCGGAAGAGACTCTATACAAATATGGGATGAAGCTAGAAATACTTTGAATTTATATGAGATGTATCAGAGTAAAAATTATTTGGTAATGACCTACCATGGAACTCCTGATATGTGGAACACCAAACCACCTCTACTTCATTGGATTCAAAGTATTTTTATAGAGATTTTTGGTTTTAACGAATTCGCTATAAGGCTACCTTCTGCTATTGCGGGATTTTTAACTTGTGTGATAATCTGGTATTTTTTCAAAAAAAATTACACAAACAAATATCTTCCTTACATAGCATCATTTGTTCTTGCATCCTCTAGAGGGTTTATAGATATTCACTCAGCTCGAACCGGTGATTATGATTCACTCTTAGTTCTATTTAGTACTATTTCAGCTTTAAGTATTTATTCTTATATAGATACACTTCGTTCTAAATATTTATACTATTTTTTTATATCACTATCTTTAGGAGTACTTACAAAAAGTATTGCTATATTACTTATTTTACCCGGCATTGGTTTGTTTATTCTCCTGAGCAGAAACGTACTAACTATTCTCAAATCCAAACATTTTTACTTAGGTTCATTAATTTTCGTAGTAATAGTTTCTTCATTTTATTTACTTCGTGAAAAATACAATCCCGGATATATTGACGCAGTATTAGAAAATGAAATCTTGGGAAGATATAATAAAGGTTTAGAAGGAAACGAAAGACCATTTAACTTTTATTATGAGAATTTCAAAACGAGATTCAAATGGTGGTTGTACTTTATACCAATAGGTTTATTATTTGGTTTTTTAAACAAAAATGCCCGATTTACTCGTTTAACTCTATTTTCAGCTAGTATTTTTATTACGCATTTTTTAATAATTTCTTCTGCCAAAACAAAACTTCCATGGTATGAATTACCGGAATATCCATTTTTATCGATTATAGTTAGTATTGGATTGTTAGGAATCTTGAAACTATTGCATAATGAAACTATTTTTGAATTTGGAAAAATCACACAGTTTAAAAAACAAGCTATTACTATTTTCTTTCTTATTATTTGTATTATTCCATTTGGCATGATGATGAAGAAAATAGTAACTGACGAACAAGAAGAATACTACCGAAACAATCAAATCTTACCACGATATTTCAAAGAAGTTTTAGAAGGTAAACGTGAATTGGAAGACAATATTTGTGTTTGTGTAAGTATGCTTAATCAACATTACCATACTGAATACTATCTTATTAAACTCAAAGAAAAGAACTATAATATTAATTTTTGTGATTGGAAAAATATTCCAGAAAATCAGATTATAATTATGGGGCATGATGATTGGCTAAAAACTATCATTGAGGAATATTATGAACATGAAATCCTTGAACATCACCAATCTGATTGGAATTATTGGGGTATCAAAAAATATTTAATCAAAAAGAAAATTAAAGAATTTGAAAATATATGACAAAGACATTATCCATTATAGTACCTATATATAATGAAGAACAAATCATTCCTGAACTACACCAAAGACTCTCGGATGCTGCTCAAAAAATCACTCACGATTACGAGTTAATCTTTATAAATGACGGAAGTCGTGATAATTCTTTATCGGAACTTATCAAATTGACCGAAAAAGACAATAAATCTTTTTTCATCAACTTTAGTCGCAATTTTGGACATCAAATTGCTGTTACTGCCGGAATTGATAATTGTAGCGGAGATGCCGTAGTAATTATTGACGGAGATTTACAAGACCCACCGGAATTGATTCCAGAAATGTATCAAAAACACCAAGAAGGATACGAAGTGGTGTATGCTCGTCGTGCTAATCGTGAAGGAGAAAGTTTTTTCAAGAAATTTACGGCTAAGATGTTTTACCGCACACTTCGCAATTTAACTTCGGTCGATATTCCGTTGGATACCGGAGATTTTAGGTTAATTGACAGAAAGATTGTAGACGCGCTTAAAGCGATGCCTGAGCAAAACAAATTCTTACGCGGTCAAATCGCTTGGCTTGGGTTCAGGCAAACAGCTGTTTACTTTAATCGCGATAAACGCAAATTCGGAAAATCCGGCTACCCACTCAGCAAAATGCTGAAATTTGCCATGGACGGTATCACCAGTTTTTCAGACAAACCGCTGACATATGTTACTAGAATAGGATTTTTTATTTCAGGACTTTCTTTTCTGATTATCCTCTACGCCGTATTTGCTCACTTTTTCTTAAAACAAACCATTACCGGATGGACTTCGCTGATTGTAAGCTCTATGTTTGTGGGTGGAGTTCAGTTAATTTCTGTCGGAATAATCGGAGAATACATCAGTCGAATCAATAAAAATGTATTGAATCGTCCGCTGTATATCATCGAAAAAACAAATTTAAAGGAAGAAAAATCGGAGAAAAACTAATTGGCGTACTTTAAATAAATAGCTTCCATCTTGGAGATATTGTTGTAAATATTGTAGCGCTGCTCAAATTTTTCTTTGGATTGTTGTTCGAATTGAGTTCTCAATTCGGGATTATGGATAAGTTCTAGAATAGCATCCGGCATTTTGTCGGATAGCTCTTCTTCCGGGATTACAAAACCGTTTTGTGCGTGGTCTACCAAATCTCTATTTCCGTCACAATCGGATACTACACAAGCTTTTCCGATAGAAAGTGATTCGATAATAGAATAGGGTAATCCTTCGTATCTCGCCGTTGATATATACAACAGTGATTTTTTTATGACCGGAAAAACATCTTCTCTGGAAATCCAAGGAATCAAAATGAATTTATTTTCGAGTTGGTATTCTTTCAGTAGTCGTTTTACATTGTCCAAATTCGGAGAATAAAACCCTACTCCCATCAATACCATATACACATCGGGAACTTTTTGACTTACTTTTCGGTATACTTCGACCATTTCTTCGATGTTTTTCTGATAAGAAGGTCGTCCGATAGAACAAATATATTTTTCAGGCAATGTGATGGAACTCGCTTTTTGAGTTTGTTCTTCAGTAATCGGCGGAACACTATTTTCAAATACAATTACATTCGAAGTATCAAACCCTACTTGATTTAACCCTCGTTTCGCTTCTGAATAAGAAGAAGCCAACAATATAGAAAAAGGTTTAAGTACCTTTTCAACTCCTATGAAAATGCTTCTTTTGAGTTTGTTAGAAGTACTTAAAAACGAAAATGCATTGGGTGTGTATAAAACTTTAGTTTTATAAAATAATGAAGCTACTCGCGCCAGTACGCCTCCTTTGCTACTATGAGCATGAATGACATCCGGCTTTTCGTTTTGGATAATAGAAATAAGTTTCATCGTAGCTACAAAATCCTTAATCGGATGAATGTTTCTACTTATTCCAATTTTATATTCTTTTATAGAATTGCCGTTTTTGTCTACATAATTTTCTTTAGTATCATCAGTGCCATGTGCTATAATTAGCTCAAATTTATCCGTATTGATATGGCTTATAATTTGTCTAATATATACATCTACCCCGCCTACAGCATGTCCGATATGTAAAACTTTTTTCTTACTCATTTGTTTTTTTAAAAGCAAAGGGCTACAAAAGTAAACAATATATTCAATATTACCGTCTTATCAATTGTTTTCAAAACATTATCAATTACAACATTTACGCTAACATTTATTTAAGACTAAATTAAAATTATATTGTTAATTTTGCTGGAGGTATAATTAAAAACCAATAATCATTATGAAAAAAATAGTTCTAAGTTTGTTTATTGTTGCTGGACTAGCTTTCACAGCAACTAGTTGTAAAAAATCTGGTGCTGCTGATGCGGAAGAAGTAGCAACACAAAGCGCTGAAGCTGTAACTTATACAGTTGACACTGCAGCTTCTGTTATCGAGTGGAAAGGAAGCAAAGTAGCTGCTGGTAGCCACAACGGAACCCTGATGTTATCAAGTGGAGAAGTTAGTGTAAAAGACGGTGCTGTTGAAGCTGGATCTTTTGTAATCGACATGAACACTATCACTGTTCTTGACTTAGAAGATGCTGAGAAAAAAGGATGGTTAGAAGGACACCTTAAAGGAGCTACTGAAGAAAATGCTGATCATTTCTTTAATGTAGGTCAATATCCTGAAGCTAAATTCGAAATCACCGCTATTAATGCTGGAACAGTTGAAGGTAACTTAACTTTAAAAGGAGCTACTAAAAACGTGAAATTCCCTGCTACAATCACAGTTACTGAAAACGAAGTATCTATTGTTAGCGAAACTTTCACTATCAACAGAACTGAATGGGGTGTAAACTTCAACTCAGGAAGTGTAGTTAAAGATTTAGCAGCTGATCAAGTAATTTCTGATGCAATCGAATTAAAAGTTACTGTAAAAGCTACAAAATAATTTAGGTTACGTATTAATTCGTGCTTATTTATAAGAACTTTGCTCACTTGAGCAAAGTTCTTTTTTTTGTGCTTATTTGTACATATTCATAAACTCTTCTGCTTTTTCTACCATGGAGGTATTTCCGCAGAAGAACGGTACTCGTTGATGAAGTTCTGTTGGTTTAATTTCCATAATACGGTTGAAACCATCTGATGCTTTTCCTCCGGCTTGCTCTGCCACAAAAGCCATCGGGTTACATTCGTACAACAAACGCAATTTTCCTTTTGGGGATTTTGAAGTTTGAGGATAGATATAAATTCCGCCTTTAAGCATATTTCTATGGAAATCCGAAACTAAACTTCCGATATATCTCGAAGTATACGGTCTATTTCCTTCTTCGGACTGACAATATTTCAAATAATCCTTTACGCCTTGCGGGAATTGCAGATAATTTCCTTCGTTAATCGAATAAATTTTTTCTGCACTCGGGAATTTGATATTCGGATGTGACAAATAGAATGTTCCGATGGCCGGATTAAGCGTAAATCCATTTACACCGTGACCGGTTGTGTAAACTAACATAGTTGAAGTTCCGTAAATCACATAACCTGCCGCCACTTGAGCCGTTCCGGGTTGTAGAAAATCTTCTAGGGTAACCGGAGTTCCGATGGGCGTTACACGTCTGTACACCGAAAAAATAGTTCCTACCGACACATTCACATCAATGTTTGACGAACCATCCAGCGGATCCATAAGCAAGACATATTTGTTATCGTTACATCCGTTTTTGCCGTGAATGGTAATGAAATCATCATTCTCTTCGGAAGCAATTCCACAAACAATCTCACGATTTATAATGGTTTGAATAAACACATCATTGGCATAAACATCTAATTTTTGCTGCGCTTCACCCTGAATATTTTGAGTTCCTACTGCTCCGGTAATATCGACCAATCCGGCTTTGTTTACCTCATGGTTCACCACTTTTGCAGCTAATCGAATGGAATTGATAATTCGAGATAATTCTCCAGAAGAGTATTTGAATTCTTCTTGTTTTTCAATAATAAACTCTCCAAGAGTTTTGCTTCTTTCTTGCATTGTTTTTAAATGTTTAGTTGTGGTGCAAATATCTAAAAAAATATGATTTATCCCGTTACAAGTTTTACATTTGTAGCTTTAAAATCAAGCCAATGAAAATTTTAAAATTCGGAGGAGCTTCTGTCAAAGATGCTGTAGGCGTTCGGAATGTTTGCCAAGTCTTACAAACCATTCAGGCGAGCGAAGTATTGATTGTTGTATCAGCCATGGGCAAGACCACCAATGCGTTGGAAGTTGTAATAAAAAACTATTTCGGCAAATCTCCTGCCTTATCCGAATCCATCCAAACCATTAAAGATTATCACGCGCAAATCATCTCCGAATTATTTGATTCGAATCACGAGGTATATACCGACATTGAAGCTTATTTTACAGAACTCCATAATTTTTTAGATAACAACAAATCACAGAATTACAATTTTGTTTATGACCAAGTCGTGAGTTTTGGAGAGATGATTTCATCTAAAATCTTGCATCATTATTTAAACGAAAACAATTTAGCCAATCATTGGCTCGATTCCAGAAATCTAATAAAAACCGACAACACCTACCGAGACGCAAATGTAAATTGGGAACAAACACAAACACGCATTTCTGATACGGTTGATAAAACCAAAAATTACGTTACTCAAGGATTTATCGGTTCGGACGAAAATAATTTCACCACGACTTTAGGTCGCGAAGGTTCGGATTATACAGCGGCAATTTTTGCCTATTGTTTGGATGCCGAAAGCGTGACGATTTGGAAAGATGTTGCCGGCGTGCTGAATGCGGACCCAAGATACTTTGAAAATACTACTTTGCTGGAGCAAATTTCGTATCGCGAAGCCATTGAATTGGCTTTTTATGGTGCATCGGTAATCCATCCGAAAACCCTACAACCATTGCAACAAAAAGAAATTCCGTTTTTTGTAAAATCATTTATCAATCCGCTCGAAAAAGGAACTTCAATCAGCAAAGGCGCCGATTTACAACCAAAATTACCTTGTTTCATCGTAAAACAACCTCAACATTTGATTTCGATTTCTTCCAAAGATTTTTCGTTCATTATGGAAGAAAACATTAGTTACATTTTCTCGATTCTGCACAAATACAAAGTAAAAGTTCACTTGATTCAGAATTCAGCCATCAGTTTTTCGGTTTGTATCGAAGATAAATTCGAAAACTTAGAACAACTTATCGCAGAACTTTCCGAAAAATTCCGAGTGAAATACAACACTAACGTTACCCTTTATACCATCCGACATTTTGACCAACAAGCTATCGACAAAGTAGCTCAAGGCAAAGAAATACTGATGAAACAAACGTCGAGAGAAACCGTTCAGATGGTATTACAATAATTTTAATCTCTACAATTTGTATAAATGAACCTATATTATTCTCAATCCGGTTACGAAAAATTCAACGACTGTGTCCGTCAAAAAAAATACTCTAAAATTTTTGTCCTGACTGATTCAAACACTAACGAGCATTGCAGTACGCTGTTTCTGCAAGAACTCGCTACCGAAACCGAAATTGAAATTATCGAAATCGAAGCCGGAGAAGAACAAAAAAACATCACAACTTGCGTAGAGATTTGGAATATTTTAATCGAATTAGGAGCTGACCGAAAAAGTCTTTTGATTGGCTTGGGCGGTGGCGTGATTACTGATATTAACGGATTTGTAGCTTCGGTTTTCAAACGCGGAATTGACTTTGTGAATGTTCCGACTTCCTTGCTCGGAATGGTTGATGCAGCTATCGGAGGCAAAAATGGCGTGGATTTATCGAATCTGAAAAATCAAATCGGTACCATTACTAATCCGGAAATGATTTTGGTGGATTTCCGATTTTTGGACACCTTGCCGCCTCAAGAAATTCGCTCCGGATATGCCGAAATGCTCAAACACGGACTTATTCAAGACAAAACATACTGGAAAAAGCTATCCGATTTTAAAAATATTGATTTCGGAGAACTCGACGAGCTTATCATTCGATCTATCGAAATAAAAACCAGCATCACCTCAGAAGATTTAACCGAAAACGGCATCCGAAAAGCACTCAATTTCGGTCACACATTAGGGCATGCTATAGAGAGTTATTGCATTGAAAATCCACAAAAAAATAATTTATTACACGGCGAAGCCATTGCAATCGGGATGATATTGGAGAGTTATCTGTCGCTCAAAAAAGGCCTACTTACACAAGAAGAATACACCGAAATAAAATCCATTCTACAAGAAGTTTATCCGTTTGTAGAATTTAACTCTCAAGACATCGAAGCTATTATTAAACTGCTATCATTCGACAAGAAAAACGAATACGGAAAGATTTTATTTGTCCTCTTGGATTCCATCGGAAATTTCAAAATCGACCAAGAAATAGAAAACGAATTGATTTTTGAAGCATTTGAAAATTACAAGCTTCAAAATTGAAAAATACTCAACAAATATCACTAGAAAAATCAGCTTTTTACAATAGTGATTTTAAGAAACTTTTATTCAAAATATTTTTCAAATAAAAAATATTATTTTTTACATTTGCCCGAAGTGAAAAAATGTAAAACCAATATCCGAAAAACTACAAAAGTTGCGTATTTTAATGCTTTTCAGAAAGTGTTAGAGCGCCTGTTTTTTGTATCTGAAATTATTTTTTCTACCAACACCGATACCAGTACAGAACTTGAGATAGTATATGCTAATATCAGGGTTTGAGATTCGTTCATTTTTCGTTATTAAATACTGATTACAAACCTTTTTAATAATTACACACAAAATGAACACTAAATATTTCGACCTTATAAACCAAACATTTTACTTTCCTCAAGAAGAGTTTACTCTTGATAAAGACAACAACCTACACTTTCACAATATTGATTTGATGAAATTGGTAGAGCAATACGGAACGCCACTCAAGTTCACTTATTTGCCTGCTATCTCAAACAACATCAACAAAGCCAAAAATTGGTTTAGAAAATCAATGGAAAAGATAGGTTATGATGGGGAATATTACTACTGTTATTGTACCAAAAGTTCTCATTTCAAATTCATCATGGATGAGGCTTTCAAAAACAACATCCACATCGAGACTTCTTCTGCCTACGACATTAACATCGTAGAAAAATTGATGGAAGAAGGTAAAATCAAAAAAAACACCTTCATTGTTTGCAACGGATTCAAACGTGAAGCTTATATAGATAATATTGCTACGCTAATTAATAACGGACACAAAAACACCGTTCCGGTTATTGATAATTATGAAGAGCTGGATTTATTATTAGAAAAAACGGACAAAAAATTCAAAATTGGTATCAGAATTGCTGCCGAAGAAGAACCGAAATTTGAGTTCTATACCTCGCGTTTGGGAATCGGATATAAAAATATTGTTCCGTTTTACAGAAAACAAATTCAAGAAAACAAACAGTTGGAGCTGAAAATGCTTCACTTTTTCATCAATACAGGTATTCGCGATACGGCTTATTACTGGAACGAGCTTACCAAATGTATGAAAGTGTATGTTGCCCTGAAAAAAGAATGTCCTACACTAGATAGCTTGAATATCGGTGGAGGATTCCCGATCAAAAATTCATTAGGATTTAATTATGACTATGAATATATGGTTGAGGAAATCCTGAATCAGATAAAAATTGCTTGTGACGATGCCGAAATTCCGGTGCCTCACATTTTTACAGAATTCGGTTCTTTCACAGTTGGCGAAAGTGGTGGTGCCATTTACCAAGTGTTGTATCAAAAACAACAAAACGACAGAGAAAAATGGAACATGATCGATTCATCTTTCATCACTACTCTCCCGGATTCTTGGGCGATTAGCAAACGTTTTGTGATGATGGCGGTAAATCGTTGGAACGATACTTATGAACGCGTGCTTTTGGGTGGACTTACGTGTGATAGTGATGATTATTACAACTCTGAGCAACACATGAATGCGGTTTATTTGCCAAAATACAATAGAGATAAACCACTTTACATCGGATTTTTCAATACCGGTGCTTATCAAGAAACAATTGGCGGTTTCGGCGGAATTCATCACTGTTTGATCCCACAACCGAAACACATTTTAATTGATAGAGACAAAAACGGAATTATTGCTACCGAAGTATTCTCTGAGCAACAAACCTCAGAAGATGTACTTAAAATTTTGGGTTACAATAGATAAGATTTCGTACTTTTAGAAATAGTAAAAAATTATATAAAACAATATTATGGGAGCGGTAAGAGATTTTATCGAACACAATTACAGACACTTTAATGCGGCAGCTCTAGTTGATGCGGCTAAAGGATATGAGCAACATTTATTGGAAGGTGGTAAAATGTTGATTTCACTAGGAGGAGCAATGTCAACGGCAGAATTGGGTGTGTCACTAGCTGAAATGATTCGTCAAGATAAAGTACATATTATTTCTTGTACCGGAGCTAATCTTGAAGAAGATGTAATGAACTTAGTAGCTCATTCTCATTATAAAAGAATCCCGAACTGGAGAGATTTAACACCACAAGACGAAAGAGAACTATTAGACAATCACTTCAACCGCGTTACAGATACTTGTATTCCGGAAGAAGAAGCTTTCAGAAGACTCCAAAAACACTTAGAAGACGTATGGCATGCTGCTGAGGCAAAAGGCGAGAGATATCTTCCTCATGAATTCTTATACCAAGTAGTGAACTCTGGAGTGTTAGAACAATATTACGAAATCGACCCAAAAGATTCTTGGATTGTAGCGGCGGCTCAGAAAAATTTACCAATTGTATGTCCGGGATGGGAAGATTCTACTACCGGAAACATCTTTGCTGCTAACGTGATTAAAGGAAACTTAAAAGCATCTACTGTAAAATCAGGAATCGAATACATGATTTACCTTACAGAATGGTACAGAGCTAATTCTGAAGGCAAAGGAGTTGGATTCTTCCAAATTGCAGGAGGTATCTCTGGAGACTTCCCGATTTGTGTAGTTCCGATGATGTATCAAGATTTAGAGTGGGAAGATGTTCCGTTCTGGAGCTATTTCTGCCAAATTTCTGATTCAACCACAAGTTATGGTTCTTATTCAGGAGCTGTTCCGAATGAGAAAATCACTTGGGGAAAACTAGACACAGATACGCCTAAATTTATGATCGAGTCTGACGCAACCATTGTTGCTCCACTAATTTTTGCTTATTTATTAAACCAATAAAAATACATAGCCTTTAAACTACATATGAAACGAGTTATTGTCGATTATGCCAAACTTACTAACGAAATTTTGACCCTTTTGGTCGAAAAATTTCCTGACGGGTATGATGATTCAGATATTATCCGATTTAAAAACGCAAAGAACGAAACAGTTGAAGCTGTAGAAGTTCGCACAGAAGATACTATCTATTTGGTGAAAGTAAGTACCAAATTGGCAGATAGAATCGAAAACTTTGAAGAAGACGACTTAGATATGGATTTAGTAGTGACTGCTCCTATTAAAGATATCGAAGACGATGGAATGAATGACGACGAGGAAGAGGATGACAGTTATAGCAAAGACCGTCCGGAGTTTGATGATGAAGACGAAGATGGTGATAGCAATGACCCTGTTGACGAAGGCGAGGATGAAGACGAAGAGTAATAATAAAAAAGAGAGGAAAAATCCTCTCTTTTTTATTTGATTCAAATTTAAAAAACATAAAAAAAGCTGCCTTAAAGCAGCTTTTTTGTTTATGCTAACATCGTTACCGGATTTTCTATAAAATGTCTTAGGGTTTGTAAAAACTCCGCTCCTGTAGCTCCATCCACCGTTCTGTGATCACAAGCTAGCGTAAGCATCATGGTGTTACCTACCACAATTTGACCATTGCGAACTACTGGTTTTTCTACAATTGCCCCTACAGACAAAATAGCCGAGTTCGGTTGATTGATAATCGAAGTAAATGATTCGATTCCGTACATACCTAAATTAGAAATAGTAAACGTACTTCCTTCCATTTCGCTTGGCTGGATTTTTTTACTTCTAGCGCGAGAAGCCAAATCTTTCACCGATTCCCCGATTTGAGATAACAGCAAACTATCCGCGTGTTTTACAACCGGCACAACAAGCCCGTCTTCAACCGCTACAGCCACCCCAATATGTACATGATGGTTGAGTATAGTTGCCTCATCTTTCCATTGAGAATTTACTTTTGGATGTTTTTTAAGCGCCATGGCTACCGCTTTAATTACCATGTCATTGAATGATACTTTGGTATTCGGGATGCTATTGATAATACTTCTGGATTGCATGGCATTATCCATATTCACCTCAATATTCAAGTAATAATGCGGCGCAGTAAATTTAGATTCTGACAATCGCTTAGCGATTACTTTTCTCATCTGAGAGTTTTTAACTTCTTCCGATGATTCCTCTCCAACAGCCACTACAGGTCTTGAAACAACTTCTGATTTTACAGCTACTGCTTCGGCTTTAGGACTTTCTGCCGGAGTACCTGAATAGTTCTCTACATCCGATTTAGTGATTCTTCCGTTTTCTCCGGTTCCCTTCACTTTTGAGATATCAATTCCTTTTTCTTGAGCAATTTTTTTAGCAAGCGGAGAAGCAAAAATTCTCTCTCCAGTATTTGAAGTTGTTTCTGTTTGAACTTGAACAACATCCTGTTTTACAGTTTCTTCTTTGTTAGAAGTAGCAGATGATTTTTCTTTTCCGAAATTAGCTACTACACCCGAAATATCTGTTCCTTCTTTTCCGATGATCGCCAAAATGCTATCTACCGGTGCCGACTGGCCTTCTTGAACTCCGATATACAAAAGCGTCCCTGAATTAAATGACTCAAATTCCATAGTCGCTTTATCGGTTTCAATTTCAGCTAAAATATCACCTTCTTGAATTTTATCTCCTACTTTTTTGATCCAAGTAGCCACCGTTCCATCCGTCATCGTATCACTCAGACGAGGCATAGTTACAACTTTTACGCCTTCCGGCATTACAAAACCAGAAGATGAAGCGCTTGTAGAAGCTTCTTCTGTTTTTGTTTCTTGCGGCTGAGCCGATTCAGTTTCTTTAGATTGACCAGCATTTAAAAGATTTGAATAATCTTCGCCTTCATTTCCGATAATGGCTAATATACTGTCTACAGGAGCCGTTTCACCTTCCTGAACTCCGATATACAAAAGAGTTCCCGATTGAAAAGATTCAAACTCCATCGTAGCTTTGTCTGTTTCAATCTCTGCTAAAATATCTCCTTCTTGTACTTTGTCACCAACTTTTTTAAGCCAAGTTGCAACAGTTCCATCAGTCATTGTATCGCTTAAGCGAGGCATTGTAATAACCTTTGCCATTCTTATTTCAGTTTATGTGGTAAAAAAGGATAATTATCTTGGGCATATACCGTATCGTACATTACATTCATATCCGGATACGGTGATTCTTCTGCAAATCTTTCGCATTCTTCAACCAAATCTTTTACACGGTTGTCGATAGCTTCGATTTCTTGTTCAGTCGCATAGTTTCTTTCCTTGATGATATCAAGAACCTGAGTAATTGGGTCGATTTTTTTGTATTCTTCAACCTCTTCTTTGGTTCTGTAATGTTGCGCATCCGACATAGAATGACCTCTATAACGATAGGTTTTCATTTCTAAGAAAGTTGGTCCTTCACCACGACGCGCTCTTTCCATAGCTTCGTGCATCGCTTTGGCAACTTTCTCCGGATTCATACCGTCCACCGGACCACAAGGCATTTCATACCCTTTACCTAGTTTCCAAATTTCGGTATGGTTAGCGGTTCTCTCTACTGAAGTACCCATGGCATACCCATTATTTTCACAAATGAAAACAACTGGTAACTTCCAAAGCATCGCCATATTGAAAGCTTCGTGAAGCGAACCTTGACGAGCCGCACCATCTCCGAAATAAGCTAGAGTTACTCCTCCGGTTTCAAAATATTTATCTGCAAAAGCAATTCCAGCTCCGAGAGGAATTTGACCTCCTACGATTCCGTGACCACCATAAAATCCGTGTTCTTTAGAGAAAATATGCATTGAACCTCCCAATCCTTGCGATGTTCCGGTTGCCTTCCCTAAAAGTTCTGCCATTACTCTTCGTGGATCAACACCCATCCCGATTGGTTGAACGTGGTTTCTATAAGCAGTAATCATTTTGTCTTTGGACAAATCCATTGCGTGGATAGCTCCTGCCAAAACTGCTTCTTGACCATTATATAAATGCAAAAAACCTCTTACTTTTTGTTGAATATACAATGCTGCTAGTTTGTCTTCAAACTTTCTCCATAGCAACATATCCTCATACCACTTCAGGTAAACCTCTTTTGTGATTTCTTTCATAAAATCTATAATTAGATTAGTTTTTCAAAAAAATACCAACTACAAAAATAAGTAAAAAATACATAGTAATCTCAACAAAAAACCAAAATAAAAGCCTCTCAATAGAGGCTTTATTAGATTACAGCAATTCCAATGTCCTTTCTAAGGCCATTCCACGGGAGCCCTTAATCAGAATATGGCTGTCGGCTAATTTATTTTCAGTTAAATATTGGCTTAATTCAGCATAAGATTCAAAGAATCGGAAGTTATCTTTAGAAACTTTATTGGCATAAAAATCATTCCCAACAAAAAATACTTGAATCGTTTGCTCTTTCTCTAACAACAAAACAATATTTTTATGTTCCATTATACTCTCTTGCCCCAATTCAAACATATCGCCCAAAATCATCACTTTCGGACTAACTTCTAAATTGAGAAAATTTTCAATCGCCACCTTCATACTACTTGGATTGGCATTATAAGCATCCAAGATAATCTTATGATTATTCTTTTCGAGGATTTGAGAGCGGTTGTTTGCCGGAATATAACTCTCGATTGCTTTTTTAATATTGGCGTCATCTATTTTAAAATATCGCCCCACAGCAATTGCTACAGCAATATTCGTAGCATTATAAGCCCCTATAAGATGAGACTCGATTTGAGCATCCGCAAAAGCAACCTTTACAAAAGGATTTGCACTCATCGAATGAATAAACAAATCCGCTTGGGTATTTTTGAAAGAGAAAGAAATTTGATGTAAACCTTCGGATTTTTCCACCTGAATCGAATCGTCCCAATTCACAAAAACTTTTTTGCGATTATCTAAATCTTCATCCTCTAATTCTTCGGGATAATCTTTTAAATATTGATACAATTCGCTCTTCCCTTTAATCACTCCTTCTATCCCACCGAATCCTTCTAAATGAGCTTTCCCGAAATTGGTAATATACCCTAAATTGGGCTCAGCAATACTACACAAAAACTCTATTTCTTTTTGATGGTTTGCCCCCATTTCTACAATTCCGATTTCGGTTTTGTAATCAAACGAAAGCAGCGTCAGCGGCACACCGATATGATTGTTTAAATTACCTACAGTTGCTTTAGTGTTGTATTTTTGAGACAATACAGCGTGCAAAAGCTCTTTAGTAGTCGTTTTTCCGTTACTTCCGGTAAGTGCGATGATAGGCAATTTCAACTCTCTGCGGTGATAGTTGGCTAATTGCTGTAAAGTTTGTAACGAATCCTCAACAAGAATAGTTCTGTGGTCAATGAAATAATCCGGATTATCAATCACTACACACAAAGCGCCTTGCTCTAAAGCTTGCTTAGCAAAAGTATTGGCATCAAAATTCTCTCCTTTAAGAGCAACGAAAAAGTCATTATATTTTACTTTTCTGGAATCAATTACAACACCGCTAGATTTCAGAAAAAGTTTATAAATTTCTTGGATGATCATTTTACAACAGTTTTAATACAACAAAAGCCCTTTCATCTGAAGGGCTTTTGAAATTTATCTATCAGAGGATTACCCTCTTGGTTTTTTCTTGTCTGATTTTGGTCCTGCTTTTGATACCGCACATCTGAATCCGATATCATCAGTTGCCATATATTGAGGATAGTATCTACGTTGTGCTGGGTCTAACCAATAAGCTCTATCTCTCCAAGAACCTCCTTTATAAACTCTAGCGTCGTCATTAACAAGAGTTGTTCTTCCTCTTGTTTTATCCCATTGTCTGTCTAAAACTTCTTCACCTGTTAAAGAATCAACTAACACTTGAGCTCTGTGCTCAGGAGAGTTATACATTCTTCTTTGGTTGTCTGTATCTTCAGACCCTGAGTTGATATAATCTTGTCTAGATTGAGCATCACCATCACGGTAGTTACGGTTATCACTCTTATCGAAGTTATACCTTAAATATGTTTCATTCTCATCAATTGGCACTTTGTGGATTTGACCCGGTAGTGCAACCGCAATTTTCTTACCATTAGGTAATGTTTGGAAAACAATTGAATCTGAAGTTACAAACTTCACCTTTCCGTCTTCTCCGATTTGATTTTTCGTATAAACGTTACCTCTGTAGTAGTTAAAGTCATTGATTTCATCATCTACAATTGGTCTATATACGTCAAGTACCCATTCGTTTACGTTACCTGCCATATCATACAATCCAAATGCATTTGGAGGATAGCTACCTACAGGAGCTGTAATATCAGCATTGTCACTAGACCATCCAGCAGGCCCTCCGTAATCTCCTTTACCTTGTTGGAAGTTCGCTAATCTATCTCCCTTCATCTTTCTGCTTGATGAAGCTGTATAAGCACCACTCCAAGGATATTTCTTTTTACCTCTATAAAGGTTATATTCTCTGTTTTCTCCTAATGCCATAGCTGCATATTCCCATTCAGCTTCAGTTGGAAGTCTATATTCTGCAGGAATAACACCTGAAGACATAGTTGCATATACGTTAGTAGAATCTTTAGAACCACGTGGTGCTTTTTTCAAAGCTTGACCTCCGAAAGCAGTACTTGGCGAAGTAATATAAGCCTCTCTAGAGAAGTAAGTACCATCGGTAAGCTCTTTAGATTTTGCATCTTTACCTAGATATTTGTTTTTCTCTAGCTCATTCATGGTAGCAAAATCTGTTCTCCATTTACAGAACTCAGTTGCTTGAATCCAGTTCACCCCAACTACCGGATAATTCCCATACGCAGGATGCCATAGATATTCAGTAACCATTGACTCATTGTATCCTAAACGGTTTCTCCAAACCAAAGTATCAGGAAGAGCTCCGTTATAAATATTTTTGTAATTTTCTTCTGTAGGCGGGAATACTTTTTTCATATAGTACAAGTACTCTGCATACATCATATTGGTCACCTCATACTCATCCATAAAGAATGACTGAACGTGTTGTTGTGTAGGGGTATTGTTCCAATCATGCATTGGATCATCTTGCACTTTACCCATTGTAAATGTACCTCCATCAACAGCAACCATCCCAATAGGCGTCTCTTGTTTTTTGAATTTGGTATTGTAATTAAATCTACCGTCTTTACCATCAATTTTCCAACCGGTAGCTCTAGATACACCAGAGTTTTTCCCTTTACTACAACTTGTCACACCTGCTGATAAAGCAGCAAGAAGAAGTAAATTCAAAAATACGATTTTGTTAGTTCTCATACGTTTAATGACTACTAAATTTTGCGTTGCAAGATAAGATAATTCCAAATTAAATTACAACTGTTTATAAAAAATTTTTATCTAGGCTGAGCCCTCGATGAAAGAACGCAAATTTAAAAGAATTATTATACAAAAATATGTTTCGAATAATTATTTTTACTTTTTGGTAATATTTAACACATAATCCCGTTATTTGTAAGCAATGAAGAACATTCTTACCCTTATAGCCTTACTAATTTCAGTGGTTTCTTTTGCTCAAAATGAAACTGTTATAACTTTGGATTGGAAAGACACTCCTCTTCCATACTCTAATAATATTAGTTTTAAAACACCGCATTTTCAGACGGAATATTTCGAGTTCATCCCCGAAAAACAGCAAATTCTATTTAATTACTCCAAGCTTACAAACTCAGAAAATGATTTTCTTATAGAGAACATCACCTACGAAAACATTTCTAAAGCACAATTAGGCGATTTAAACCCCGCATTAATTCCGCAAGAAATTAATAAAAAAACACACATTAATAAGAGTCGAAACGAACGATACATCAATTTGGTGTTTTCTCCTATTATTAAAGAGAATACCAATTCATTTAAAAGAGTAAAATCTTTCACGCTTAAACCCATTACATCTCCTTCTGCATTTAGTACGAATGACACTAATAATATGCCTGAAATTACTAATTCCGTACTTTCTTCGGGTGAATGGTATAAGTTTTATGTAGAAAAATCAGGCGTTTATAGACTTAGCAAAAGTTTTATCCAAAGTTTAGGGATGAATCTAAACTCGGTTAATCCGAAGAAAATAAAAATCTACGGAAATGGCGGAAGGATGCTTCCGCTTATGAATAACGTAGATTATCCTTTTGACCTTCAAGAAAACGCTATCCAAGTAATTGGTGAAGAAGACGGAAGTTTCGATTCGCAAGACTATATTTTGTTTTATGCCGAAGGCGTTGATACATACAATCAAGAAAGCGACACGCACCTTAATTTATATAGCGATCGCTCTTATTATTACATCACGACAAGTGGTGCTCAGAACGGAAAACGAATTCAAACCATGAATGAGCCTTCTGAAAATCCTACCCTAACGGTATCCGAATTTGACGACTATCAATTCCACGAAAAAGATTTAACCAATTTTGCTCGTCTAGGCCGAAAATGGTTCGGAGAAGCTTTTCATATCCAAAACACACAAACTTTTAAATTTAATTTTCCGAACTTAGTTTCGTCTGTACCGATAAAAGCAAAAGTAATTACCGGAATCGATAAAGATTTAAACGCTTCTTTTACAATTAAAGCCAATAACAACGACTTCGGAACGATTAACTTTTCTACTACAAACCCCAACAATGATTTATTAGGCAGAGAAAGAACCCTAAATACAACTTTTACTACTAACGCTGACAATGTTGACATTACAGTTGTATTCAATAATAATGGAGTTCCGTCACTCACCGGTTATTTAGATTATATCGCCCTTACGGCACGCCGACAACTCCGCGGAACCGGAAAGCAATTCCATTTCTTCCATGAAGATGCCATTTCTAATACCGGCGTAATTGAATACCAAATCAGCAACGCTTCAACTATTAAAGAAATTTGGGATGTAACTGATATTTATAATGTCACTAAAAAAGCAAATGCTTCTGCGGCTAGTTTTTCTTTTACATCCTATATGGGCGAACGAAGAAAATACATCACTGTCGAACCTTCGGATTATTATACACCCATGCGCGAAACACAAAATATGCATGTGAGTAATCAAAACCTGAAAGGAACTGTTTTTAAAAATGCATCCGGAGCTTTTACTGATGTAGATTATCTTATTATTACTCCTGCATTTTTAAACACTCAAGCCGAAAAATTAGCTCAATTCCATAGAAATAAATCTGGGTTAGTTGTTAAAGTAGTAAATCTCGAAAACATTTATCAAGAATTCTCCTCCGGCAAACAAGATATAGGCGCGATTCGCAACTTTATCCGATACGTTTACCACAATGCTTCGTCTGAGGATAAAAGAGTAAAATATGCAAACCTATTCGGAGATGCTTCTTTTGACTTTAAAAACAGAATTCAAGGCAACACCAATATTGTCCCGATTTTTCATCAATATCCAGGAAACAACTCAAGTATGAGTTTAAATATATTTTGCTCTGATGATTACTTCGGAATGATGGATTCGAACGAAGGAAACATAAGCAATAATGACAAAGCCGATGTCGCTGTAGGGAGAATGCTCGTAAGTTCTACTACTCAAGCCGAAGAAATGATTCAAAAAGTGTTTGACTATTACGATGAAAAATCATATGGTAGATGGAGAAACAATATCACGCTTATTTCTGATGATATTGACAATGGAGGAGATAGTTCAATGCAATTCAAGCTGAATCAATTAGCAGATGCTATTCAACAAAACAAACCTTTCTTTAACGTAAACAAAATCTATACGGATTCTTATGTACAAGAAACGGCTTCCGGAGGAGGGAGATACCCTCAAGCTCGCAAAGACATTGTGGACGCATTTGAATATGGTTCTCTTGTATTTAATTATTTAGGACATGGAGGTGAAGAAGGACTAGCGCATGAACGAATTTTTGAAAAATCAGATGGTCAAAACCTCGGCAATCGATACAAATACCCAGTTTTTATTACCGTTACTTGCGAATTTACCAAATACGACAATCCATTGCACCCGACAGCCGGAGAATATGTTTATTGGAACAAACAAGGTGGTGCTGTAAACATGATTACCACCACACGACTGATCGGTATTGGCACTGCTGAAAATTTTAATCTGACATTAGGTCAAGTATTATTTTCGTACGGAACTTACCAAAACCTTCCTTACACTACTATAGGTGAAGCCTTGCGTAAAGCCAAAAACGATTACGGAACCATGAATAGTACACGTATGGTAGCTTGTGTAGGGGATCCTGCTTTGCAACTTGCCATTCCTAAACCGCAAGTGATACTCACTCATATTAATGACACACCCATCGATGAATTTGAAGGAAGCCTAGAAGCTCTTTCTTACATTACCATGAAAGGATATGTAGCCAATGAGAGTGGCTCTATCTTGTCGGGATATAACGGAGATTTAGCCATTCAAATTTTTGATAAAAAAATAAACCGAACTACTCTTGGAAATGACGGATACGCTCCAGGCGGGCAACTCCTCACAATGGATTTCGAAGTATTGGGCGAAACCATTTTCAGAGGAAATGCATCGGTAGCTAGCGGGAATTTCGAATTCGGATTTGTAGTTCCGAAAGACATTAAAATTCCACTAGGCAACGGAAGAGTGAGTTTTTACACGAAACGCCTATCTCCACTAGAAGACCAAACCGGATTTAATGAAAATATAGTGGTTGGCGGAATTAACGAAAATGCTCCAGTAGACAATACACCTCCTACTGTGAAACTTTACATGAATGACACGAGCTTTATTTCAGGAGGAATTACCAATAGCTCTCCTATCTTCTTAGCTTTATTGGAAGATGAAAACGGAATGAATACCGCTGGAGGTATTGGTCACGATATGATTGCTATTTTAGACGGAAACGAAAGTAATCCGTATATCCTTAATGATTACTACCAAACGGAATTAGACAATTACAAACAAGGAAATATCCGCTTTCCGTTCCGAGATTTAGAACCCGGATTACACACCATTACCTTCAAGGCGTATGATGTGTACAACAATATGGTAACAGCCGAAATTCAATTTGTCGTAGTCGGAGAAGATGCTATTAAGCTTGAAAACGTGCTCAATTACCCGAACCCGTTTGTGAGTTATACCGAGTTTTGGTTTTCGCACAACAGACCTTTCGAACCGCTTGACGTTCAAGTACAAGTGCTCACAATTACCGGAAAAGTAGTGTGGACCAAAAACCAAACTATACTTACCGAAGGCTTCTTGTCTCGCGATATCACTTGGGACGGAAAAGATGATTTCGGAGATAGAATCGGTAAAGGAGTATATATTTATAAGCTCACTGTTCGCTCTACTTTAACAGGTAAAAAAGCAGAAAAATATGAGAAACTTGTCATACTTTAATATAGAGTATTATATTTGCTAACTTTTAATGATTAGAATTTGATATGAGAAAAATCGTTTTATCCTTAATTTGCTTATTACCTTTCCTTAATATTCAGGCACAAACTGTCGCAGACAGAGTAATTACCACCGCCGTTCCTTTCTTAATGATTACAGCCGATGCACGTGCTGCCGGAATGGGAGATGTCGGAGTTGCCACCTCTGCAGATGGATTTTCACAACAACACAACCCAGCTAAATTTGCTTTTTCTTTGCAAGAACATGGGATTACTGTAGGATATACTCCTTATTTAACAGAAATCGTAAATGATATTAACTTAGGTCAACTTGGTTATTTTTATAGAATTAATGAGCGTAGTGCTGCTGCGGCTTCTCTTCGTTATTTTGGATTGGGAGATATTATCTTAACAGAAGGACCAAACGATCCCGGAAGAACGGTTAGCCCAAGCGAACTAGCTTTTGACGTATCGTACTCACTCCGTTTAAGCGAGCGTTTTGCTATGGCTGTTGCCGGACGTTATATCCGTTCAGGTCTTAAAATTCCAGATGCTACATCGGATGCTTCGGCTGCAAGTACCTTTGCAGTGGATATTGCCGGATACTACCAATCAGAGCAAATTGCTTATAGCGATTTTGACGGACGTTGGAGAGCGGGATTCAATTTCCAAAACATGGGACCAAAAATCAAATACGATGATGATGAATTTAGCGCCAACTATTTACCTGCTAATTTAAAGCTGGGTGCCGGATTTGATTTTATCTTAGACGAATACAGCACGGTTGGAGTAACTTTAGAAGCCAACAAACTAATGGTTCCTACTCCTCAAAAAGTAACTGACAAGAACGGTGACGGAGTTATCGACAACCAAGATAGCGCAATTGTTGATGAAGAATACCAAAAAACCAATTGGGTTTCTGGAATGTTCCAATCTTTTAACGATGCACCTGACGGGTTTAGCGAAGAGCTAAGAGAGTTTACTTTAGGTGCCGGAGTTGAATATTCGTACATGGATTCCTTCTCTTTCCGTTTAGGATATTTCAACGAACACGAAACTAAAGGAGCAAGAAAATACTTCACGCTAGGAGCCGGATTCAAATACACTTCTATCAAAATTGACGTGTCTTATTTGTTATCTACTTCAAAAGTAAATAACCCATTAGAGAATACCTTGCGTTTTTCTCTTACTTTCAACTTTGGTGATTCTTACGACGAATATTAATAGTACATCCAACTAATGTCGTGTAATTTAAATTCAAAAGCGATTGAAAAAAATTAATGTAAATACCACCTTTATAGTGTTTGAATCTCTGGAAGAACTCGATAGCTCTACCAAAGATTTAATGCTAAAAGCTATAGAAATCCGCAAAAAAGCGTATGCGCCTTATTCCAAATTTAGAGTAGGTGCGGCTCTACTTCTTGAAAATGGTGAAGTTGTTCTTGGGAGCAATCAAGAAAGTGCGGCTTACCCTTCGGGATTATGTGCCGAGCGTGTGGCTATATTCCAAGCCGGAGCTATACATCCGAATCAAAAAATAATTAAAATTGCGATTTCTGCTACTTCGGATGTAAACCCTACTAAACGCCCAACCCCCCCGTGTGGAGCGTGTAGACAAAGCATTTCAGAATACGAACAAAAACAAGAATCACCTATCGAAATTTATTTCATGGGCGAATCCGGAGATATTTACAAATCTGACTCTTTGGAAAATTTACTTCCTCTGAGTTTCCACAAAGACTTTTTATAATCACAATAAAAAAATCCTGATAAGTAACTTATCAGGATTTTTTGTTTAACAACCTTTATAAATTAAGCAGATGCCGTCTGAACATCTTTGTTGATTTTCTTAACTAAACCTTGAAGCACATTCCCCGGACCAACTTCTATAAATTCAGTAGCTCCGTCGGCAATCATTTGTTGTACAGATTGCGTCCACCTTACGGGTGCTGTCAGCTGAATAATCAAATTTTTCTTGATCTCATCCGAATCCGAAACCGCACTAGCCGTCACGTTTTGATACACCGGACAAATCGGGTTTGAGAATATTGTATTTTCAATTGCTTTCGCTAATTCCTCTCGAGCCGGCTCCATCATAGGCGAATGGAACGCACCTCCCACCGGCAAAATCAAAGCTCTTTTAGCTCCTTTTTCTTTCAATAGTTCACATGCTCTCTCAACGGCACTCACTTCTCCGGAAATCACCAATTGCCCTGGACAGTTATAATTTGCAGCTACCACTACTCCATCTACTGATGCACAAACTTCTTCCACAACATGGTCTTCTAGTCCTAAAACGGCAGCCATAGTAGAAGGCGTAATTTCACAAGCTTTTTGCATAGCCATTGCTCGTTGAAAAACCAATTTCAATCCATCCTCAAAAGACAATACTTTGTTGGCTACAAGAGCCGAAAATTCTCCAAGAGAATGCCCAGCTACCATATCCGGCTTGAAGTTATCTCCTAAAGTCGCTGCAAGTATTACCGAGTGCAGAAAAATAGCAGGTTGAGTCACTTTGGTTTGTTTGAGTTCATCAGCAGAACCTTCAAACATAATATCTGTAATTCTAAAGCCTAAAATTTCATTTGCTTTTTCGAACATTTCTTTAGCTAACGGAGAATTATCGTATAAATCTTTCCCCATCCCTGTAAACTGAGCTCCCTGACCCGGGAAAACGTATGCTTTCATTTTTTTGTAGTAATTTAGATGATTGTAAAAAACAAATATAGAAATTTCTTATGAATACACATCCCGCCCTGATAAAACAGATTTCGTACGAAGAAACCTATCCTATTCGCCAAGTTGTCCTCAGACCAAATCGACCACTCGAAACTTGTTTTTTTGATGGTGATTCTCTTTCTACCACTCATCATTTTGGGGCATTTCAAAACGAAAATCTTACAGGGATTATATCTATATTCAAAAACAATCATTCCGTTTTTGAAGAAAAAAATCAATATCAAATCCGAGGAATGGCGGTTTTACCCGAATTCCAGAAATATGGTTTGGGCAAACAACTGGTTCTCCATACCGAAGAATTTTTAAAACAACAGAAAACCGAACTGATTTGGTTCAATGCGCGCGAAGAAGCCGTTGATTTTTATCAAAAATTAGGCTATCAAATCATCGGAGAAGCTTTTATGATTGCTGATGTAGGCATACACTTTGTAATGTTTAAATCAATTTAACCCACTGAAAACAAAAACTTTAAAATAAATTTTTAAAAGTTGTTGTAACAAAATAATTGGTCATTCGTCTTGACTGTATAAAACCGCTACTAATGAGTTCAAAAGAGTTTTTAGATTTAGTACTTCCGATAAAGCAGAAAATCTTTCGCTTGTCGAAACGATTGCTCACCAGTACGGAAGAGGCAGAAGATGCTACTCAAGAAATACTCATTAAGGCTTGGAACAAAAACAGCGAACTAAAGAGTTATACTAGTGTGGAAGCGATGATGATGACCATGACCAAAAATTATTGTTTGGATCGACTCAAATCAAAGCAAGCCTCTAATTTAAGAATCGTTCACACTAATTATACCAATAGAGAAAATTTAGATAAACAAACCGAAGACAGAGATAACCTCTCTTGGGTCGAAAAGATAGTAAGCCAGCTTCCGGAAGCCCAAAAAATGATTATCCAACTTCGAGAAATTGAAGAATTAGAATTTGAAGAAATCGCTCAGATTATGCAAATGAGCGAAACCAACGTTAGAGTAACTCTATCTCGAGCAAGAAAAACAATTAAAGAAAAAATGTCAAAAATCAGCAACTATGGAATTGCATAACATAAATGAATTACTAGACAAATATTTCGACGGAAATACGACTCTAGCCGAAGAAAAACAACTTAAAGCTTATTTTTCTTCTGATAATGTGGCTCCGGAGCACACGCAGTTTAAACCCTTATTCGGGTATTATACCGCCGAACAAACATCAGAAACGCAAAAAGTATTTAAGTTGGACAAAAAGCCAAACAGACAATGGCTTTGGGCAGCTGCCTCGGTGGTTGTGATGATTGGAATCGGGCTTACTGTCTTGCAGAAAAACCCAGCTCAACCTGAACAACTAGGCACTTTTGACGACCCGGAAATGGCTTATCAAGAAGCACAAAAAGCCTTTCAACTCATTGCCGAGAATTTAAACAAAGGCAAACAGAACATCCAATATTTACAAGAATTTGAAAACAACAAAAACAGAATTTTCCAACCATAAATTATATTTATTATGAAAAAGTTAATCTTAACATTATTCGTACTGATTCCTTCCCTATTCTTCGGGCAATCTATATTCGATAAATACGAAGGTAAAGATGAAATCACAACTGTGATTGTCAACAAAAAAATGTTTGAAATGATGGGTAACGTCAAATCAAACGACAAAGAATCACAACAATTCTTACGCCTAGCCAAAGGAATTGACAATTTGAGAGTATTTACTACTACTGACAAAAAATGGTCTAGCGACATGAAAGCCACTGTAGATAAACACCTAAAATCAAATGCTTTAGAAGAACTAATGCGCGTATCGGATGCCGGACAAGTGGTAAAAATCTATATCAATTCTGGAGGAACAGCTACTAAAGTAAAAGAATTGCTGATGTTTATAGAAGACCCTAAAAACGAAACCGTATTAGTTTCACTCACCGGAAACTTTGACCTGAACGATTTATCGGTATTGAGCGATAAAATTCCGGGCGGAGAAGAGCTTAAAAAAGCTTCTAAAAAGAAATAATTTAACTAGTCAAACCTAGTTACACCTTAAATCACTTCTTATGAAAAATTATATTAGGTTAATTGTGTTATCGCTACTGTTCATCGGCTGTAAAAGCGAACCAAGTCTTCAGAAATATATGGCAAAAAACTCTGAAAACAACAATTTTATAGCCCTTGATTTAGGAGCGGATATCCTCAGAGTAGGTCAAGACAAATTGACGACTGACGAAAAAGAGGCTTTGAATGCTTTCCAAAAACTAAACATCTTGGCGTTCAAGAAAAACGAAACCAACGGAGAGCTCTTTCAGGCAGAAAAAGCAGAAGTAGAGAAAATTTTGAAAGAAAATTCAAAGTATGAGCAATTGATGAGTATAGGTTCTGCCGGACAAGGAGGCTCCGTATATGTAGTCGGGAAAGATGATGCTTATGATGAATTTGTCTTGTTCGGAAATCAAAAAGAAATCGGTTTTGCTATCGTTCGCATCATTGGTAATGACATCTCGATGAACAATATCATGAATTTCATGTCTGTACTTAAAAAAGCAAATGTAGACAATGAAAAACTAAAACCACTTACGGATTATTTTACACCTACAAAAATCGAAACCGCAGAAGTAAAGCCATAAACTTCTACAATCCATACCATAATTTAGAAATTTTAGTTAGATTTTTGAGTTTTACCAGAGCCTCGAGGATAGTTTCTTCGAGGTTTTCTATTTAATAAAAAGTGATATAACTGCTAAAATGAATATCAGGAATACCCAAACTTGTAACATCCATTCTTTGCGCAAAGAAGTCAAAAAGTTAGACCCAATCAACGATAAAGGAGCAAAACAATACAATAACAATCCGTTGTGTTTATCGCTGGCCAGCAAATACACCACTAACCCGAGCATTAACCACAAAATAATGAGTTTTACTAAATTTTGTAAGGTTGCCAAATAGGTGCTCATTTGCATCAGTTGTTGGGCTAACATGAGTAAATATATTGATAAAAACACGCCTAACGAAAACGAATTAAACATACTGGTTAAATATTCGAAGCCAAAATCAACTTTAGTCAAAATCTGAGTGACAACTCCTAATTCGAACATCAAATCAAATAAAACAACCAAAACCACACCGGCGATTACCCCTACTAATGGCACTATCCAGTTTTTGACTTTAGATGAAGCATAAATAAGTATAGCGGCATAAACAGCAAGCAGAAATAGAATCGTCCAAAACTCAAAAAAAGCCGAAATAGTAATCCAAAACGAAGCGTCAAACAGCTTTTGTTTTACTTGTAATTGCGATTGCAAAGACAACAATCTTCGGAAAGCAAAAAGGATAAACAAGTTAGAAACCACTACCGACAAATCCGTAAAAACATCCGAAATCAACAATAGCCATAAAGAAAACAACAAAATAGCATAGCTGTCATTTCGGTTGATTTTATTCTTTTTGGACATGAAATCAATCAAAAATCCAGAAAGTAACAAAATCAGCAACACGCCTATTGCCTCATTCACAGTAACGGATTTTTCTTCGGATGAAAAGTTGGTATAAATACTAAAACTGAACGCTACTATAATAAGCAATCCGCAGAGTATAAAATTCACCGGATTTGACCTTCCAAAAATCTTTGCAATCATATTATTAATTTATATATTTGCAAATGTAAAATAATAATGCTTTAGCGATGAAATCATTTTTTGAAGGAATACAGTATCTTTTTGAAGAAATATTATTTATGCCAATGAACTTTTTCCGTACGACGGAACTTGCAAACTGGTGGACAGCTAACTTAGTAAACTGGATTTTTACCATAATCTGTATGGTTGCCATGGTTTATTGGTTAAAACAACTTAAAATTTTCAAAGAAAACAACGAAGACGACCAAGATACAACAGCACATTCGTTCTTGAAATAATTCGTCAAAAAACACGATACATCCATCCTCAAAACTTTTGGTTTTGAGGATTTTTTGTTTGTATACCTTTTGTTTACCCTAAATTATTCAGGTCAAAATGAGTATTTTTGCCGAATATAAAAGTAAAATTTCACTTATGAAGAAAATCATTTTAAGCTGTTTTCTACTTCTAGCTATGGTAACTACAGCACAAGACAGCACCAAAGTTTGGACAAGAGCTGGTAACATCTCTTTTTTGTTTAACCAATCGACTTTTGATAATTGGCTTGCCGGAGGAGAAAACAGTTTTTCCGGAAATCTAGGGCTAAATTATGATTTCAATTACAAAAAAAACAATTGGACTTGGGACAATAAAATCATAGCTGAATATGGTATTTTACAAACCAAAAATGCGCAATTCGAAAAGAAAACCAACGACCGCCTAGAACTCAACTCACTACTAGGCAAAAAAGCTTCAGGATATTGGTATTACTCAGGATTTTTGAACTTCAAAACACAATTTACCGAAGGATATAATTATACCAAAGTCGACGGTGTGGAAGTTCGCGGAGAAGCGGTGACGGAATTCATGTCGCCGGGCTATTTAACTTTCGGACCGGGTATGTTATGGAAAAAATCAGATAATTTCAAAATCAATCTGGCTCCGGCTACATCTAAGCTAACTTTTGTTTGTGATGATTTCACTTCTGCAGAGGATTACGTGGACGGAAGTTATTTCGGTGTAGATAAAGATAAATCTATGCGTTATGAGCTTGGATTCTATGCTTCGGGATATTTAAAATTCAATGCGATGGAAAACATTTCGGTAGAAAACATCTTGAATTTGTATTCTAATTATCTGGAAGATCCTCAAAATGTAGATGTAGATTACCAAATGAATATTGTGATGACCATCAACAAATACATTTCGGCGAATTTGACTTTCCAAACCATTTATGACGACAACGCCTTCAAAGGTTTTCAAACCCGTCAAGTATTTGGAGCCGGCGTAAATTATGCCTTCTAATAACTCGTTCTTCAATAAAAATCAAAAGCCATCTTTTCTGTAAAGGTGGCTTTTTAGTATTTGATTTTACGAAGCACGCGCATGACTTCTTTAAAATTCTGATAAGCAATCGGATATTGCTCTTTTAGAAAAGGTTTTACATGAATCAATTTATCAACCGCTTGATGAAAATCGTTAAAATAACAGACCAGTAAAGTCGCCGGAAGATTATTCAAATCATTCCCTTCTTCTAAGGTTAATTCTTTTTGATTTTCTACTTTCGAAAGTAAAATAAGCGAACTATTATAAATGTGATGTAGTGTTTTTTTATTGGCAACGGGTGGCGTGAAAAGCAATTCTGTTTCGATAGAATATTCTCCGTTATTAAAAAAATTAAGCGTAGTGCGCTCTAGCGGATAATAATCCAAATTTCCGTTCACCCCCAACGGAACATATTCGGTAATGGTAAAACTTTCCTGATTATACGTGATTTTCACCTCATCCAACGTGGAATAAAAAAGCTTGATTTGCTCGTTGATAAGTTCAATATCTACGCGGGTCCAAAAAGATTTATCATTGACTTTTTTCTCGATTCCCGCCCAACAAATCACAAAAAGTTCTTTAAAAACTTTGTATTTTGAAGTCAATCCTTTGTGACGATTATTCACAAAATCCATCACAGCATCCAAAGTATCTTTAATGCTATTTCGAGAATTGAGTTCAATATCGCGAACGATTTCTTGATTTTCCAGAGATGGCTTTTGTTGGGTAGGGTTAATTGGCAAAGAATTACTTCCTACCCGAATAAAAGAAGATTTAGCCGGAATATTCCAGACTTTTTTCTTGAAATACGAATTTTCCTTTTTGGATTTAATGGTCACCAAACCAATTACTTTTCCTTTTTCCAAATCCGGAAAAGGAACATTTTCATAAAGAATGTCCGGTGGATTTTCTAGATTCGCATTGATGAGATTTTGGATTCGGCTATCGTCATAAAAATCCGTTCCGGCAATTTGATTGTTATCTTCAATCCCGACAACAATGTATGAATTGTTCTCGGGATTGGAGTTTGATAAAGCGCAAATGTGTTTCAAAAACTTGGCTTTACCTTCTTTTGTATGCAAATTGAGTTGTCGTTTTCTGTCAAAAAATGTATTCTCCTGCTGATAGGCAAGTAAGTTTTTTATCAGAATACGTTTGTTAATCATTTTATTTTGCTTTAAGGTACTCTATGACCTTGGCTTTCTGCCCAAATCGCAAACCAATCTTCTTTGTCCAAATTCAAAGTAGTTGCTTTTTGTAAATTCTGAATACGTGCCGAGTTAATCGTTCCGGCAATCGGAATGATATTAGCAGGATGTTTCATAATCCAAGCCAATAAAATCGTATCAGAGCCCACGCGATATTTGTTTACCAAATTCGCCAACAATTCTTTCAGACGACGCGTTTGCGAAGTGTTTTCTCTAAATACGCTTCCGAGCGGATTCCAAGCCAGAGGTTGAATGTTGTGAATTTGCATATAGTCCAAACTTCCATCTAACATAGCATCGAAATTAGTTGCTGAAAACTGAATTTGGTTATAATCCACAGCAATTTTACTGCGAATTAGTTCGGTTTGAGAACTCGTAAAATTCGACACTCCGAATTCTACAATTTTTCCGTCTTTTTTGAGTTTAGTAACGGCTTCGGCAATTTCGTCTGCCACCATGAGTGGGCTCGGGCGGTGTAATAAAAGTATATCTAAATAATCGGATTTAAGGTTTTTGAGCGAATTCTCAACCGACCAAATGATATAATCTTTGTCGTATTGGTAATGTTTGATTTTGTTATCTCGATTCTCACAAACATATTGAATTCCGCATTTAGAAATAAGCTGTATTTTTGTTCTATCGGTTTTGCTTTTTTCAAAGGCTCTTCCGAAGGAAGATTCAGTAGTATATCCACCATATATATCTGCTAAATCAAAAGAAGTTATTCCGTTCTCAATAAAAATTTGGATAAGACTCGACATTTGAGTCGAAGTGAGGTTTTTATCCCATGAACCCCAATTCATTGTTCCTGCTACAACAGGTGATAATTTAGTTTTCATTATACAGGTTATTTTAGTCCTTAAAATTATAAAAAATTACTTATAAAAAACCCTTAATAGACGGAAGATTTGAAAACTTTTAACGATGTATTAACACGTATAATCTGACAAAATTTTCAATTTGCATTGAATTAAAAACAATACAATTAAATAAAGTATAGATTTGCTATTATGGAAGAAAATTCATCTACTTTAGACATTCGTTCTATTAACGAAAAAATCGAAAGAGAAAGTGCCTTTATTGATTTGCTGATGATGGAAATGAATAAAGTGATCGTGGGTCAAAAGTATATGGTTGACAGATTACTCATCGGACTTTTAGGTCAAGGGCATATTTTGTTGGAAGGAGTTCCTGGATTAGCAAAAACATTAGCTATCAATACCCTTTCTCAGGCAGTTCAAGGAAGTTTCAGCAGAATCCAATTTACTCCCGATTTACTTCCTGCCGATGTTGTCGGGACAATGATTTACAACATCAAACAAAATGAGTTTTCTATCAAAAAAGGTCCTATCTTCGCCAACTTCGTACTAGCAGACGAGATTAACCGTGCTCCGGCTAAAGTACAATCAGCTTTGCTCGAGGCAATGCAAGAAAAACAAGTAACTATCGGAGAGCAAACTTTCAAACTCGATAAACCGTTCTTGGTTCTAGCCACTCAAAACCCGGTAGAACAAGAAGGAACCTATCCGCTTCCGGAAGCACAAATGGACCGTTTTATGCTGAAAACGGTTATCGACTATCCAAAAATGGAAGATGAAAGACAGGTGATGCGCCAAAACCTAAAAGGTTCATTCGAAAAAGTAAATCCGGTTGTGACGACTGAACAAATTATTCGCGCGCAACAAGCCGTACGTGAGGTTTATATGGACGAAAAAATCGAAAAATACATCCTCGATATTATTTTCGCAACGCGTTATCCTGAAAAATACAAACTCGAAAGCCTAAAACCACTTATCAGTTTCGGAGCTTCGCCAAGGGGAAGTATCAATTTGGCATTGGCAGCAAAATGTTACGCTTTTATCAAACGCAGAGGATATGTAGTTCCGGAAGATGTTAGAGCAGTAGTTCACGATGTGCTTCGTCACAGAATCGGAATTACTTATGAAGCCGAAGCTGAAAATATGACTTCTGTGGACATCATCAATAAAATCGTAAACGAGATTGAAGTACCATAAAATTTTGTTGAGAGGCTCAACTTAAAACAAAAAAAATGGACACAAAAGAACTTCTAAAGAAAGTACGTAAAATCGAGATCAAGACCAAGCGGCTCAGTGATCATGTCTTTTCAGGGGAATACAACACCACCTTTAAAGGAAAAGGTATGACCTTTAGCGAGGTGCGTCAATACCAATACGGCGATGACGTAAAAAATATCGATTGGAACGTGACCGCTCGTTACAACGAACCTTATGTAAAGGTTTTCGAAGAAGAACGAGAACTCACCATGATGCTCATGGTGGATGTGAGCGGCTCCGGAGATTTTGGGACTAAAAATCAATTTAAAAAAGAAACAGCTACTGAAATTGCCGCTACATTGGCTTTTTCGGCAACTAAAAACAATGATAAAATCGGTCTGATATTATTTTCGGATCAAATCGAGCTGTTCATCCCACCCAAAAAAGGAAAATCACACGTGCTCCGCATTATCCGAGAGCTTATTGACTTCACACCGCAAAGACAAGGAACCAATTTGTCGGAAGCGCTAAAATTTTTGAGCGGCGTTCAAAAGAAAAGAGCCATCGTTTTTGTGATTTCTGACTTTATTGCGGATGATTATCAACACACTCTGAAAATTGTCAGCAAAAAACACGATGTAACCGGAATTAGAGTGTTCGACGAAAAAGAACAACAACTGCCAAACATCGGATTAGTTCCGATGCTGGATGCAGAAACCGGAGCACAAAAATGGGTAGATACCAGTTCGAAAAAAGTTCGAATGCAATATGAGGCTTATTTTCACGAGAAATACAATTATTTTAAAGATGTATTTTCGAAATGTGGTGCAGGAGTTATCAATACGAGAGCAGACGAAGATTATGCGCTGAAATTGTTGGGATATTTTAAAGCGAGATAATAAGATTGGAAATTAGACACCATCTTTAATTTGGAAATGAAAAAACTACTTTACATACTTTTTATCTGTATCGGATTTGCCACTTTTGCTCAGCAAAAGCAAATTGAAACCTATGCCGATTCTACAAAAATCAAGATTGGTTCGCAGTTTCATTTGTATCTGAAAACCAAAGTGGATACAGCCAGCGTGGTACATTTCCCGAAAGAACAATTTTTCGGTGCTTTGGAAGTACTCGAAGAATATCCAACCGATACAATTGTCGATAAAAACAACCGTGCAAAATTCGAATTAATTAAAAAATACGGTCTTACGCAGTTCGATTCAGGGCGTTATGTGATTCCGCAACTTAAGGTTTTCATCAACAACAAACCTTTTTTAACCGATTCGCTTTATATCGAAGTAAATCCGGTACAAGTTGATACGTTAAAACAACCTTTATACGACATCAAAGATGTAATTGCGGCTGAAGGTTCTTCTTCCTCTAAAATTTGGTTGTGGATACTTATCTCTATTGCCATTTTAGGTCTTGCCGGATTTGGAGTGTATCACTATCTGAGAAAACGAAAAACAACTCCAAAAGAGTTACAAGTTATTTATACTCCCATCGAAAAAGCAACAATCAGCCTTAAACAACTCGAAGAAAAACACTTAATAGAAAAAGGAGCCGTAAAAGAATATTATTCTGAACTAACGGATATCACCAGAACCTATATCGAAGAAGCGGTGAAGTTTCCGGCAATGGAGAACACTACCGATGAGCTTCTCGAAAATTTAAAACGAACCGCTATTCGCAGGAAATTAGCTTTTTCAGATGAGATGATTGCTTCGCTCGAAAAAGTGTTGCGTCAAGCGGATTTGGTAAAATTTGCTAAATCAAAACCACTGGAATTCGAAATTGTTGAAGACAGAAATACAGTCGAGAAAACACTTCGCACTATGCACGGAGCTATTCCTTTGAAAACTCCAGAAGAAGAGGAAGCCGAACGCAATGAAGAACTTCGCTTAGAATTAGAACGCAAAAGAAAACGCAAAAAACTCATCTCGAACTTGAGTTTTGTCGGGGCTATTGTAGTAGTAATTGGGCTGGCTTATTGGATGGCTACCAGCGGAATTGCTACCATTAAAGACAAATTATTCGGAAGCTCAACTTCTGAACTGGTAACAGCAGAATGGGTTACTTCAGAATACGGAAATCCACCTATAAAGATGGAAACCCCGAAAGTGCTCAAACGGATGGATACCTCGACTATGATTGCGGACGAATTAAAACCCGCTTTTAAAAACATAGCTATTTTTGGCGACGGAGCCATATTCGGAGATTATGCTGTAACGGTATCCACCATGCAATTCAACACCCCGGAAGGGCAAGAAGACATAAGCTCCAAAATAGATCTCGGAATGCTGTTGGAAGGAATGTATGCATTGTGGGAGGCACAAGGAGCTAAAAACATCTTGATGCAAAAACAAGAATATACCACACCGACCAGGACAGAAGGAATGAAAGCTTTCGGAACGCTCGATTATATCAATCCGCTTACCAAAAAAAGCAATAAGTTTTATTACGAAATTCTCGTATTCAAACAACGAGACGTAATGCAACAAGTTATCACTGTTTTTAAAGAATCAGACCCTAATAAAAACGAAATTATTGATAGAATTATCAGTTCAGTAGAATTAGGACAACTAAGGTAATTATGACAAACATAACATTTTTAAATCCTGAATTCTTTTGGCTTTTCGCTTTGTTTCCCATCCTGATTGCATGGTATGTAATCACGTACAAAAAACAAAGTGCTACGCTCAAAATGAGTTCGCTCAACGGATTTGGAGCGTCATCATCATTCAAAGCAAGCATAAAACCCATTTTATTTCTGTTGCGCTTAGCTGCCTTATCGCTGATTATTATCGGGCTTGCACGACCACAAACCGTTGATGTTACCAGCCGAACCAAAAGCAGTCAAGGTATCGATATTATTATTGCTGTTGACGTTTCAGGCAGTATGCTTGCTAGAGATTTAAAACCAAATCGTCTGGAAGCCTTAAAACGAGTAGCCTCGCAGTTTGTCAAAGAACGCCCAACGGACCGCATGGGATTGGTGGTTTATTCGGCAGAGAGTTATACAAAAACTCCGGTTACATCCGACAAAGGAATTATTCTGAATGCTATTCGAGATGTAAAATACGATACGGTAATTCAAGACGGAACTGCTATCGGGATGGGATTAGCTACGGCTGTAAATCGTTTGAAAGAAAGTCAAGCCAAAAGCAAGGTAATCATCTTGATGACTGACGGAGAAAACAACTCCGGATTCTTAGAGCCTAGAACCGCAGCCGAAATTGCCAAAGAATACGGAATCAAAGTATATACTATCGGAATCGGAACTAATGGAATGGCAGAAATGCCCTACGCTTACGCTCCGAATGGCGGATTTATTTACAAAATGATGGAGGTGAAAATTGACGAGAAACTCATGCGTGATATCGCCAATACAACCGGAGGAAAATACTTTAGAGCAACGACCAATACAAAGCTAACGGAGATTTATGACGAAATCAACAAACTCGAAAAAACCGATGTAGAAGAGCTTCGCTATTTCAATTATGACGAAAAGTACAGAAACTATATTCTACTGGCAGGAATGCTATTATTAGTGGAATTTTTGCTCAGAAAAACGCTTTTTAGAGGGATTATATAATTTTATGAACGCAACTCAACTTCTTATCAAATAGAGGTTATAGATATGGAATTAGAAGAATCAAAATATTTATACTTATTGTTTGTAATACCGGTTTTGGTGGTGATTTTCCTATTGTATTTACTCTGGAAAAACAGCCGCTTAAAACGCTTTGCCAACTACAAACTCTTCAGTAAGCTTTCTCCTGAAAAGTCCAACTTTAAACCGATACTGAAATTTACGGTTTACCTATTGGCTTTGATGGCACTGATTTTTGCTTTAGCCAATCCGAGAATCGGAACGAAAATCAAAACCGTAAAACGCGAAGGAATTGATATTGTTTTTGCTATTGACGTATCAAAAAGTATGCTTGCGGAAGATGTCGCTCCGAATCGATTAGAGAAATCCAAACAAATTGTCTCTCAAATCATCAACACACTTGGTGCGGATCGTGTGGGAATTGTCGCCTATGCCGGAAGTGCCTTACCGCTACTGCCCATCACAACCGATTACAGTTCGGCTAAGATGTTTTTGCAGCAAATCAACACCGATATGCTTTCTTCGCAAGGAACGGCTATTAGTGAGGCTATACTTTTGTCAAGTGATTTTTTTGATCAAGTAGATACCAATAAACTTTTGGTACTTTTATCGGATGGTGAAGACCACGAACAAGGAATTTCTGAAGCGATAACCACCGCCAAAGAAAAAGGAATAAAAGTACTTACTATCGGAGTCGGAACTCCAAAAGGCGGACCTATCCCTATCAAAGTGCACGGAAGTGTTCAAACCTATTTGAGAGATTTGAATAACGAAGTAGTAATCACCAAAATGGATGATGTCATCCTGAAAGAAATTGCGAACGAATTAGTAGGAAGTTATGTATCAGGAAATAATTCAAAACAAGTTACCGAGCAATTCAAAAAAGTGGTGGATACTATCGAAAAGACACAATTCGAAAGCCAAGAAGTAGCCGAATTTGATGCCAAATTTCAATGGTTTTTAGGGATTGCATTTTTCCTCTTAGTTTTGGATTTGTTCTTCTTTGAACGCAAAACAGCGTGGATCAAAAAATTAGATTTATTTAACGAAAAGAAATAAACCATGAAAGTAAATAAATTTCTTATCGTACTATGCGGACTTATTTCCTCATGCGGATTTTCTCAAAAAAACGAGAAAATCCTCAAGAAAGGAAATGAAGAATTTAAGGATAAAAATTTCGTAGAAGCCGAGGCAAATTATCGCATCGAAAAATCCAAATCCGAAAAGAAAACGACCGCAGCTTATAATTTAGGGAATGCCATCTACAGACAAAATTCGTATGAAGAAGCAAAAATCCCCTACTCGACTGTAATTGAATCATCGGACAATAAAGAAGAAAAACACAAAGCCTATCACAATTTAGGCAACATCTTGATGAAAGAAAAAAACTATCAAGGTGCGGTAGAAGCCTATAAAAATGCTTTGCGCAACAATCCATACGATGAGCAAACGCGCTATAATTATGCCTTAGCCAAAGAAATGCTGAAGAAAAATCCGCCACCACCTGATCAAAATCAAGACAAGAACCAAGACCAAAAAAATCAGGATCAAAATCAAGACAATCAAAACAAACAAAACCAAAAAGGCGGCGATAACCAAGACCAAAAAGATAACAATCAAGATAAAGATAAAAATCAGGACAAAGGCGATCAAAACCAAGATAAAGATAAAGGCGATAATAAAAACGACCAGAACCAAAAAAGTGATGGCGATCAAGATAAAAAAGACCAAGGCAATCCGTCCGGAATGTCAAAACAAAGAATTGAAAACTTGCTAGAAGCCGTAGAAAATCAAGAAAAAGGCATCCAGCAAAAAGTTCAAAAAAGTAAAGAATTAGAACAACGTAAAGGACAAACAAAACAAGCAGAGAAGAATTGGTAATAATTGTGTAAAAGGCATTATTCATTCCAACCATTCAATGACAAACCATGAAAAAGTTAGCATTCATACTCTTATTTCTTACCTCTCAACTGATGTTGGCTCAAGTGGAATTCACTGCTAAATTGAGCCGAAACAAAATTGGGCAAAACGAAAATGTAAGAATAGACTTTACGATGAATACCACAGACGGAGACAATCTTGAGCTTCCGTCTTTTGAAGGTTTTAGAGTTGTAGGCGGACCTTACCAACAAATCAGTCAATCGATTGTAAATGGTAGACGCTCTTCATCCAAAAGTTTCGGATTTACCCTTCAGCCCACCAAACAAGGCGTATTGACCATCGGTAGTGCCTCAATTACTATCAACGGTCAACTCTATCAAACCGATCCGGTACAAGTAACGGTAACTGCTCCGGTACAACGCCCGAATGACACTTCTGTTCCTCTAATTGAACCCAATGAAAGTATTCACTTAGTGGCGCAAGTATCAAAATCAAATCCGTATTTGAACGAACCGATAACTATTCTTTATAAACTTTACGTAAAAGAAGGTTCCGGCTTTAGAAACTACGCCCCTACCGAAACACCCGAATACAATGATTTTTGGGCACATACTATAGAAGTTCAAGGATTAGAAACCAAAGAAGAAATCTTCAAAGGTGAGCGCTATACGAGCGTAATGGTCAAAAAAGTAGTGTTGTATCCGCAAAAAGCCGGCTCACTTACTATTGCTCCGCTTGGGTTAGATGTAGCTGTAGAATATCCGACTAATAAAAGAGATTTCTTCGGAAGACGTGTATATGGTGTTGCCAATGTAAAAGTATCGACCGGAAGTCAAAAAATATCGGTAAAACCACTTCCTGAAAAAGGCAAACCGGAAGATTTCTCGGGAGCTGTTGGGACGTTTGATTTTATCGTCACACCAAACCGCACGGCTGTACGCCAAGGAGAAACTATTGAACTAAGCATTGATGTAACCGGAAAAGGAAATTTAGAGTTATTCTCTCTCCCGAAACCAATTGTTCCGAGTGCTTTAGAGATGTACGACCCGATTAGCAAAAAACAAGTTTCGGTATCGCTATCGGGTATGAGCGGAAAAGTGTCCGACAAATACACCATCATCCCACAATACCAAGGAAAGTATATCATCAAACCGATGAGTTTCTCGTATTTTGATTTGACTTCTAATTCGTACAAAACCATTACGTCCAAAGAAATCATGATTGACATGATTGACGGACCAACCAGTAGCGAAGCACAGAATACAACTGATGATGATATTGTTTTAAATAATAATAAAGAATCGCATTCTCAATTTAAATTTATTGAACTTAAAACAAGCCTTCAACCGATTAAGAAAAAAGATTTTCTGTCGTCGACTTCGTTTTACCTTTGGTATTTATTTCCGCTTGTGCTAATTCCGGTATTGATATTGGCGATGCGCAAAAAACGTGAAAGAGACGAAGATGTAGTCGGAAACAAAATCCGTTCGACCAATAAATTAGCAAAAAAATACTTATCAGAAGCTAAGAAAAATCAAAGTGATAAACAGAAATTCTATGCATCGCTCGAAAAAGCATTGCACAATTTCTTGAAAGCTAAACTCAACATCGAAACTTCGGAAATGACCAAAGATAAAATTTCTGAAATCTTAACCGAAAGAAAAGCAAGCCCGGAAAGCATCAAAAACTTCTTGTCGCTACTAGAAAGTGCCGAACTCGTAAGATATGCTCCGAGCCTCGCCTCATCAGTTGACCAAGATTACCAGAAAGCGGTAGATACGATAACTGAATTAGAAAAAAACATCAAATAGGCTAATCGTTTGAGAAAAGAATTAAAAAGATGAAACTATTTAAAATATTATTCCTGCTTTTTGTTTCGCTATTTGGATATAGCCAAAGCTCGTTTGACAAAGCCAATGAGCTGTACAAACAAGATAAGTACGAAGAAGCCATCCAAGAATACCAAAAAATCCTCGATAGCGGCATGCATTCGGTAGAGGTGTATTACAATTTGGGGAATTGTTATTACAAACTCAACCAAATTGCGCCTTCCATTTATAATTACGAAAAAGCATTATTGCTCGAGCCGAATAACAAAATGGTCAAAAACAATCTCAAGTTTGCTCAAAACATGATGATTGATGAGATTAAAGAAGTACCCAAAGTGGGCTTTTCAAATTGGTTAGGACAATTTACGGCAGTGTATCACTACGACAAATGGGCAAAAATTGCTATTGGTTTTTCGTTTTTGGTATTGATAAGCTTTGTAGGATATTACTTCTCTCGAAAAATGTTGGTAAAACGAATTTCGTTTGCTATGCTGTTTGTGTTTTTTGGGATTTCTGTGCTTGCGATTTTCATTTCGATTTTCGAAAAAAACAAAACCGAAGATTATCAACCGGCTATCGTTTTTGCTGAATCTTTAGCAGTAAAAGCCGAGCCTAAAACCATTGCTAATAACGAAGTCATCATTCACGAAGGTGCTAAAGTATTTATTTTGGATAAAGTAGATAATTGGTACGAAGTCGAGCTTTTGGACGGTAAAACCGGTTGGGTACAAGAATCGGGAATTAAATCTTTAAAATAAATCTCAAAAGTTTATAAATAAAAAAACCTGTCAAATGACAGGTTTTTTTGTATGGTTGGGTTGGATTATTTTACTTCTTTAATGATGTATAAATATACCGGGAAGTGGTCACTGAATCCTACTTCGTTATTGGCATTTCTAAGCGGATAACCTTTATACTGACCTGTTTGTTGCACTAAGTAAGAACGGTTGAAAATTCCGGCTTTCCAGTATTTGTAAGTCGAATAATCATTATCATTGGTATCCAAGAAAGCTCCTGTGATGATGATTTGGTCAAACAAATCCCAAGCATCTCTATACGCTAATGTTCCTAATCCTTTTTTAGACATTTCTTCAAACGGATTGAAAACACCATTCATTTTAGTATCTTCTTTTTTACGCTCAGCCCCCAAAGCTACTTTTACACTTCTGTTGTACGGACCATCGTTCAAGTCACCCATGGTCATTACTTTTGCTTTTGGATTGATAGTTAGTAAAGAGTCAATGATTTTTTTGTTTAACGCTCCAGCTGCTTCACGGAATGGGCTACTTCTCTTCTCTCCTCCTGAACGCGATGGCCAGTGATTTACGATAAAGTGCATTTCTTCTCCGTCTAAATGTCCGCTTACTAATAATTGATCACGAGTGTAAACTCTTTTTCCGGCATCATCAGAAATATAAAGTGGAATACTCGAAGTGTTACTGATTACAAAATCTTTTTTTCTGTACAACAAAGCTACGTCAATACCTCTACGGTCCGGAGAATCGAAATGTACAATTCCGTATCCTAAATGAGCCATTGATGGTTGTTTGATTAAATCTTCTAACACACCTCTGTTCTCAATCTCAGATACCCCAATGATTGTAGGTGGTTCTTTTTGTTGGTCGTTAGTCCCAATTTCAGGAATCACACGGCTAAGGTTCGCTAGTTTTTGTTTGTATTTTTTATGAGTCCAAGAATTTTTGCCATTTGGGGTATATTCCTCATCAAAAATTTCTGGATTTCTGATGGTGTCAAACAGGTTTTCTAAATTGTAAAATGCAACCGTGTGTGCTTTGTATTTTTTTTGCTGAGCTTCGGCATTTACTACCGCTAGAAAGCCTAAAAACACAAAGAATAAATTTCTAATTTTCATAGGATTAATAAAGAATAAATTTAAGTGATTTGGTATTTTAAATTAAGGTAAACTTTTGAACAAAATTCAAGCCAAAGGTAAATAATAATATTAAATAATGTACATTTGCCCCGAATAAGAAATTTTTTCTTTTTTAAACAACCTTAATAATTTTATAAATTCTTATGAGAAAACTCGTATTGAGCATCTTGTTTTTGATGCAAACAGTTTTGGTTTTTGCTCAGCAAACCGGTTCTATTACTGGTAAAGTTGTTGATTCTAAAAGCCAAAAAACGCTACACAATGTGGTAGTATCTCTTCAAAACACTACTGTGACACAATTAACAAACACAGAGGGTGTATTCTTACTAGAAGGTGTTTCTGCCGGAAACCACCTAGTACAAATCAAGAGTGATGGCTACACCTCTCAAATTATCCCGGTAGAACTAGCAGAAGGACAAGTATTAGACCTTGCTCTTATTTTACTAGAAGAGGATATTACATCTGAATTACAATTAAGTTTGATTACACTGACAGAGAATGACTTAGGTGACGACAACTCAGGTTCGGAAACAACTTCTGGTCTATTACAGGCTTCAAGAGATGCGTTTGAACAAGTTTCTGCATTCAACTGGGGACAAGCTCGTTTTAGAATTAGAGGACTTGATAACGAATATGGTACTGTAATGATTAACGGTATCACTATGAATAAACTATATGACGGAAGACCTCAATGGAGCAACTGGGGAGGATTGAACGATGCAACTCGTAATCAAGAATTCACTACCGGTTCTAAACCTTCTAACTATACTTTCGGAGGAGTTCTAGGAACGCAACACATAAACACTAGAGCTTCATTCCACAGACCGGGAACCAGAGTTTCATTTGCAGGAGCAAATACAAACTACAACTGGAGAACAATGGTTACTCACGCATCGGGTCTAAACAAAGACGGATGGGCTTACACGCTTTCTGCATCATACAGAATGGCTGAAGAAGGACATTTTGAAGGAACAGATTATGATGCCTTATCATTATTTGCTTCGGTTGAGAAAAAAATCAACGACAATCACAGCATTAACTTTACTTCTATTTATGCTCAAAACAGCAGAGGTAAAAACTCTCCGAACACAGAAGAAGTTAATGATTTAATGGGTATTAGATATAACTCTTATTGGGGATGGCATGATGGCAAAAAACGCAACTCTCGCGACAAAGATGTTGAAGAGCCTGTATTTATTCTGAGCCACTACTGGAAAATGGATGACAAAAACAGATTAAACACTAACATCGCTTTCCAAACAGGACACATTGCTAACTCAAGATTTGATTACCAATCAGCAAACAATCCTGACCCAACTTACTACAAAAACTTACCAAGTTATTATATCAATAACGGACAACCGGAATTAGCTGATGAAGCTGCCGATTTCTTCCGAAACAACAGCCAAATCAACTGGGGTTCTATCTACCAAGCTAACCAAGCTACTGCTGACGGAAACAGTGCTTATGTATTATACGAAGACAGAGTACAAGACACTCAAGTTACAGCAAACGTTTTATTTGATTCAAACTTATCAGAAAACATCTCATTCAACGCAGGTGTAATCTACAAAAACTTACGTTCTGAGAATTTCCAAGAATTAACTGACCTTTTAGGTGGTAAATACTTCAGAGATATTGATTTATTCTATGTAGGAGATGCTTCTCAATCGGATCTTAACAATCCGAACAGAATTGTTGGAGAAGGTGACAGATACGGATACAACTACAAATTATACGCTAACGTTTATGACGCGTTTACCCAATTCAAATTCAACTACAGAAAATTTGATTTCTATTTAGCTCAAACCTTCACCCGTACTGAATACGAAAGAGAAGGATTATACAGAAACGGAATCTATGCTGACAATTCATACGGAAGAAGTGGTTCTAAAGTATTTGAAAACTTCGGATTCAAAGGAGGATTTACTTATAAATTAACAGGTAACCACTTATTTGACTTCAATGGAGCTTACATGACTAAAGCACCAAACATGAGAAATACTTTCTCTAACGCTCGTCTGAACAACAACTTCACACCAAACTTAGACAGCGAAACTATAATGGCTGCTGACGCTAGCTACATCCTAAGAACTCCTAAATTCAAAGGAAGATTAACAGGTTATATGTCGCAAGTACACAACGCAACCGAAATCTCTTTCTATTATGCTGAAAGTATTGGTGACGGAACAGGAGATGAAGATGCTTTTGTAAGCGAAATCATGACAGATGTAAACAAAAGAAACATCGGTTTAGAGTTAGGTATGGAATACCAAATTACTCAAACTATCAAACTTACCGGAGCGGCTTCATACGGACAATACATCTATTCAAACAACCCTTCGTTATACATCAATGATGACGAAATTGCAGCAAACGGAGGAAATCCTCTAATTGATTTCGGTAAAGCATCTCTTAAAAACTACAGACTAGCAGGTATGCCTCAACAAGCTTACTCACTAGGAATTGAGTATAGAGACCCTAAATACTGGTGGATTGGAGCTAATGCAAACTACCTTGATGACAATTATCTAGACGTATCAAATGTTCTAAGAACACAAAACTTTGTACTAGATACTAATGGTGAACCTTACCCTGGAACTTCAGAAGAATCAGTGAGAAATTTCTTGAAACAAGAAAAATTTGATAGCTTTTTCTTGGTTAACCTTACCGGAGGTAAATCTTGGATTGTAAACAAGAAAACAAGAAGTACTTTAGGATTCTTTGCTTCTGTAAACAACGTATTTGATGTAGAATACAAAACAGGAGGTTTTGAACAATCCAGAAAAGCGGCTTTCCCTGATATGGTAGCAGACTCTCAAAACGGTAGCCGTTCTTTTGGACCTAAATATTTCTACGGATACGGAAGAACTTATTTCGTAAATTTATACATCAATTTCTAATTAAGGACTCACAATGAAAAAAATAATAAAATCATTACTAATCCTATCAATCGCACTTAACTTTACAAGTTGTGTGAGCGAAGATGATTTCAGCATCCCTGAATTTGCAGAATATCCTATTTTCGAATCATTTGAAAGTTCTACTTCGGGTTCGGGTGCAAATGAAGTACCGGTATCTTTGGAGGGTTGGATTAACACAAATCTTGGTACAGGAAATAGAGTTTGGGGCGTAAAACAATTTAGCAACAACAAATTTGCAGAATTTTCATCATTCTATTCTGTTGCTCCAGATACAGATGAGGCTTGGTTAATTACAAGCGAAATTAACTTAAAAGACAAATCATACATTTTCACTTTTGATGCTCAAGTTAGATTTTTCACAAATAACAATCTAACTGTTTTGATTTCTCAAGATTTTTCAGGAAATGTAGACGAAATTAACGATGCAACATGGGTGGAACTAAATGCATCTTTACCTGGTTCAGGACAAGAAAATAGTTTTTACCCTAGCGGAGAAATTAGCCTTGATGAGTACAAAAACTCAACTATTAGAATTGCTTTCAGATATATCGGAAGCAAACAAGCTAATACAACAAGTACTTTCCAAATAGATAACATTAAAGTTTTTGAACAACAATAGTATGAAAAATATAAAATTCATTTTAACTTCTGCTGTACTAGCATTTTTAGCAAGTTGTGCTAATGATGACAATTATGGTGCGCCTAACTCAACTGGGGATTGCCAAGAGTTAACAGTAACTAACCAAGTTTCAGAAATCACTAGTATGGCTACTAACACTATGCAACAATTCCAAGGAAGCGGTGTTATTGAGGCTTTTGTAACTTCAAGTGATGAAGGAGGTAACTTCTATAAATCTATATCTTTTGTTTCTACGGATAACGACAAAGGATTTAGCATGCCAATTGATGACTATAACCTATATACCAAATTTGCTCCAGGGCAAAAAGTTTATATCAAATTGGATAGTTTATATTTTCAAAACAGAACAGCTCAAACAAGAGGTCTTCAAATTGGAGCCAATTATGAAGGTAACGTAGGAAGAATTGCTCCTATTTCATACCGCAATATCATTATTCCGGCTTGTGAGGGTAGTGTAGAAGAAGATTCTATTACATACAAAATAAAAATTAGTCAAGCTAAAAATGACAATTACCTTAACAAACTTATTAAGTTTGAGAATGTACAATTTACAGAGGCTTCATTAGGACATAATTATTTTGCTCCTGAATTGAACAGTTTAGGTGGTGCAACAAATCACATACTAGAAGATAATGAAGGTGGAAGTATCATTGTAAGATTTAGTCAATATGCTACTTTTGCTTATAACCAAGTAGCTTCTGGAAGTGGTACCATTAAAGGAGTACTTACTAAATATGGTAGCGATTATCAATTCATGGTTCGTACTGAAAGTGATATCGAAATGGATGGAGCAAGACTTACTGAGCCAGAACCAGAACTTCCTGGTGACCCTACGAACTTACTTTTCACTTCTTCTGATTTCGAAAACTGGGCAGGATTTACTTCAGCAATCAATAATTTTGGTTTACAAAGTTATGCTGTTCAAGGTAACGGAATGGGAGTAAATGGTGGTGCTTCATTACATTTGAATGGTACTCCAACTGCTAACGATTATGTATTTACTGTATTGGCTGCAGCTCATGGAAACATCCCTGCTAACCCTACAAAAATTACTTTCTGGGTAAAAGGAACGTCTAGTGCTAAATCAATCTCTTTGAATGTTTATCGTTCAACTACAGGATATGATGTATTCAATGTAGGAACACTAGGAACTTCACCGGTTGTATTGAGCAAAGCGAACCTAAATAGCTCTGGAAACGGAACCAATTCTTACACCGGAACAATTGACACAGCAGGTCAATGGGTAAAAGTAACTCTAAATATTTCGGATGTTAATTTAAACATGGGAACTACCGGAGATTTATTTGCTCTTAAAGTAGGAAGTGCTTCTGCTTACAACTTACATATTGACAATATCGAAATAGAATAATTCAATTCTATTTAAACATCACAAAAAGGTTCGGTTTTCAATCGAACCTTTTTTATTTTTGCGGATATGAAATTCTACGACATTCTTATTATCGGCGGTGGAGCAGCCGGATTTTTTACGGCTATCAATTGTGCTGAAAAAAATCCTAAACTCAAAATCGCCATACTCGAACGAGGAAAAGAAACCCTTACCAAAGTACGCATCTCCGGCGGCGGGCGCTGTAATGTGACCCACAATTGCCCCGAAGTAAGTAATTTGGTAAAATACTATCCTCGCGGAGAAAAAGAATTGCGTAGCCCTTTCTCGGTCTTTTCAATCAAAGATACCGTCACTTGGTTTGCTGCTCATAAAGTAAAGCTAAAAATAGAAGACGATAACCGTATGTTCCCCGTCACCGATTCTTCTCAAACCATTATTGATTGCTTTCTGGAAGCGGCTAAAAAATTGCGAATTGATGTTTTCACTTCGCAAAGCGTACAAAATATTTACCCGAGTGAAGAATGCTGGAAAGTCGAAACACAAGACCAAAAGTATTCGTGTGAAAACTTAGTTTTCACCACCGGAAGTAATCCAAAAATGTGGGATTTGCTTCAAGAATTAGGGCATAAAATCATTAGTGCCGTTCCTTCCCTATTTACTTTTAATATCAAAGATGCTCGCATCAAAGATTTAATGGGATTAGCCACTCCGGCAGATGTTAAAGTAAACGGAAGTAAACTCTCGGAATCCGGACCACTACTAATTACTCATTGGGGACTCAGCGGACCTGCTATTCTTAAATTATCGGCGTGGGGAGCGAGAGAATTATTTGACAAAAATTACCAATTCAGCATCTCGGTAAATTGGCTTGATACTATTAATTTTGAAGAATGTGTACAAGAACTGAAAACCGTAAAAGCTAACGATTCCAAAAAATTGGTTCGCAACCGAAAAGCTTTTGATATCCCAACCCGATTGTGGGAAAGCTTGGTGAGCGCTTCTTCGATTCCGGATGATTTAAAATGGGCAGACTTGAGCAAACAACAACTCAATAACCTCGCTAATGAGCTTACAAATGGTCAGTTCGAAGTGCGTGGAAAAAGCACTTTTAAAGATGAATTTGTAACTGCGGGTGGAATTGATTTAAAACAAGTCAACTTCAAGACTATGGAAAGTAAAATTCACCAAAAGCTTTACTTTGCCGGTGAAGTATTGAATATCGATGCGATTACAGGAGGCTTCAACTTCCAAAACGCTTGGACAGGTGGGTGGATCATAAGCGAGCAGTTCAAAGCCATATAATTCTTCAAACTGCTCTCCTATTTATTATTCTATTTCTACCAATACCGGACAGTGGTCCGAGTGCTTGGCTTCGGGTAAAATTACCGCTCTTTTAAGTCTTGATTCAAGAGGAGCGCTTACCAAATTATAATCAATTCTCCAACCTTTGTTATTGTTGCGAGCATTGGCTCTATAACTCCACCATGAATAGTGATGCGGTTCTTTATTAAAATGACGGAAACTATCGATAAATCCGCTGTTGATAAATCCGTCCAGCCAAGCGCGTTCTTCCGGTAAAAACCCGGATACTTTAGCATTGCGAATCGGATCATGAATATCAATAGCTTGGTGACAAATATTGTAATCACCACAAATTATCAAATTCGGAATCGTGTTCTTAAGTTGATTAATATATGTTTGAAAATCATCCATATATTTAAACTTATGCCCTAGCCTGTCAATGTTTGTTCCCGAAGGTAAATACAAACTCATTATCGAAAAATTTTCGAAATCAACTCTAAGATTTCTTCCCTCAAAATCCATATAATCGATTCCGGTACCGAATTCAATATTTTTCGGAGCTATTTTCGATAATATCGCGACTCCACTATAGCCCTTTTTTTGAGCCGAATAATAATACTGGTACGGATATCCCGCTAATTCAATTTCCATTTTCGGGATTTGATCTTCGGTGGCTTTGATTTCTTGCAAACAAATTACATCGGGACTGGCTTGTTGCAACCATTCTAAAAAACCGTTTTTGATAGCTGCACGAATGCCGTTGACGTTATACGAAATGATTCTCATTCTAAAAGATGGTATTAGTGTTTTGGATAATCATATTATTTTCAAATGTAAAACAAAATAGCCGTTCCGAAAAATTCGGAACGGCCATAACCGTCAATACTGTAATCAAAAATTATATGTGCTTAACCTTCGATAACCTCAACCTGTGCAGCTACTTTCCCTTTTCTTCCTTCTTCTTCTTGGTAGCTTACTTTATCACCTTCTTTAAGTGATTTTGATTTTAAACCTGTGATGTGAACAAAAATGTCACTTCCTGTTTCTGAATCTGTAATGAATCCGTAACCTTTTGACTCATTAAAGAACTTAACTGTTCCTGTTTGCATTGTAATTAAAATAATAAATTAATGTTGGTAAAGATAAACTTTATTACATTACAAACTACATTTGAGTAAAAATTTTACATAAAAAAAATCATTTACCAAAAAAGTTTACAATTACATTAAGACACCTCTTATTTTTAATGTATTAAATTGCACTGATTATTTAATAAACTATGAATACAATTAAAATCTTATGGGTTGATGACGAAGTAGAGTTACTCAAGCCACATATTATATTTCTGGAAAAGAAAAACTACCAAGTTACTACTGCCAACAATGGTCAAGATGCCTTGGAGATATTCGAGAACGAAAATTTTGACGTCGTTTTCTTGGACGAAAACATGCCCGGACTATCCGGACTCGAGGTTCTTGCGGAGATGAAAGAGAAAAAAGCGTCCATTCCGGTTATTATGATAACTAAAAGCGAAGAAGAATACATTATGGAAGAGGCGATCGGTTCTAAAATTGCCGATTATCTGATCAAACCTGTAAATCCGAACCAAATCTTGCTGAGCTTAAAAAAGAATTTGGATCATTCGCGTTTGATTTCAGAGAAAACCACGATGGATTACCAAAAAGAATTCCGTAAAATAGCTATGGATATGGCTATGGTCCGCTCATACGAAGATTGGATTGACCTTTACAAACGCTTGCTTTTTTGGGAATTAGAATTGGAAAACACCGATAATTCGGCGATGATTGAGATTCTAGAAAATCAAAAAATAGAAGCCAATATCCAATTCGGAAAATTTATTGAAAAAACGTACGAAGATTGGTTTGAACCTAAAGCTGACAAACCCATTTTGTCCCACACGCTTTTCAAAGAACTGGTAGTTCCTCATTTGAAAGAAAAAACGCAGCCGGTACTTTTTATCGTGATTGACAACTTGCGCTACGACCAATGGAAAGCTTTCGAGCCCATTGTAAACAATCATTACAAACTCGAAAAAGAAACACCCTATTACGCCATGTTGCCCACAGCGACACAATATGCGCGAAATGCTATTTTCTCTGGATTATTGCCTTTAGAAATGGAAAAACGCTACCCGCAATACTGGAAAAATGACGTGGATGACGGCGGAAAAAACTTGTACGAAGCTGAATTCCTAACCGAACAGCTTAAACGTTTAGGCTTGAGCCTCAAACAAGAATATTACAAAATCACCAATTTTAAAGACGGTAAAAAACTTGCCGACAACTTCAAAGGCATCAAAGGTAACGACCTAACTACTGTCGTTTATAACTTTGTGGATATGCTTTCGCATGCTAAAACCGAAATGGAAGTAGTGAAAGAATTGGCTTCAAATGATAAATCGTATCGTTCGTTAACGCTGAGTTGGTTCAAGAATTCTCCTCTTTTGGAGATAATTCAGCAAGCGCAACAAATGGGTATGAAACTCATCATCACTACCGACCACGGAACTATCAATGTAAAAAATCCGAGCAAAGTAATTGGCGACAAACAAACGAGTTTAAACCTTCGTTACAAAACCGGACGAAGCCTCACCTATGAAGATAAAGATGTTTACGTGGTAAAAGAACCACAAAAAATTGGGCTTCCGGCCATCAACATGACCAGCTCATTTATCTTTGCTAAAAACGATTATTTCTTGGCGTATCAAAACAATTACAACCACTATGCGAGTTATTACCGAAACACTTACCAACATGGTGGAATTTCGCTCGAAGAAATGATTGTGCCATTCTTGGTATTCAACCAGAAATAATACTTAAAGCCAAATTGAACTAAATAATGAAAATTGAATTTTCTTTAGAAGATATCGACCGAGTTGCTCAGCAAATACTCGATCAAAACCCGAAAAAAGTCATCCTTTTCCAAGCCGAAATGGGAACCGGAAAAACCACTCTCATCAAAGCTTTGTGTAAAGCATTAGGCGTTGAGGACATCATCAGTAGCCCGACTTTTTCGCTAGTAAATGAATACGAAACCACTTCGGGCGAGCAAGTCTATCACTTTGATTTCTATAGGCTCAAATCCGAGACGGAAGCTTTGGATTTTGGCGTAGATGATTATTTGTATTCCGGAAGTTTTTGTTTTTTGGAATGGCCTGAAAAAATCGCAAATCTTATCCCTGACGAACATACTGTAATTACCATTACTACACTTAAAAATGGCAATAGGAAACTTGAAATGAAGTGATTTATCTTTTATAAAAACAAAAATCCAACTTTTTAAAAAGTTGGATTTTTTATTTAAAGACAAAATTTCGTAAAAAGCTTACTCTTTATTCTCATACTTCACTCCTGCTTTGATTTCGACCGGCAAATCGTTTTGTTCGGGTGGAATAGGACATGAATATCTGTAATTATAAGCACAATACGGATTATACGCTTTGTTGAAATCCAAATAAATAACATCTCCTTCCGGGATTTTTACATCCAAATATCTACCACCTCCATATGAACAAACGCCACTGGTATAATCGGTAAATGGCAAGAAAAGTGAGTTTTTATACATCGGGCTTTTAGCAAATTCCACATTTTGGAAAACATCCAAACGACACTCTTTGCCGTCAAGCGTAAAATGAATTTCGCCATATTTCACATACAACGGCTTGCGGTCAGTTGTCGTTGGCATTTCGAAAGGCTTTTCATCGGGCGTGCGAATAAATTTTGCCTTAACAAAGTACTTCTCATTGGGGTCAAAAAACGGAAGACCCGAAAACTTCTCTAAATCTTCTTTCTTGAGCGGGCTTTTTTCCGGATTTGCATAATGTTCATTCTGTTCTTTCCGATACTCCAACACCGATTTTAGGTCAAAAGTCTCCTGAGCAAAGCCACAATAGCCTATAAGAGCGAATATAAACGCGTAAATACGATTCATAACTACTAATTAAGAAACGTAAAGATAATAACTTAAAACGTATTATAAGAGGTTCCACACCACAGATGATTCGGTTATGAATAATAAATGGTATATTTGGCGCTTAATTTTAAGCCAATTAGACATGAAAATTGAAGAACAAATCAGACAGCGCAGCGGAAACCAATGTGAGCTATCCGGAAGTACTGAGAATTTAGTGATTTATGAAGTTCCGTTTGCTCCTAGCACCGATGCGAGCGGTTCTATCCTTATCAGCCAAAAATGTTTAAACCAAATCGAAAAAAAAGAAAGCCCGGACAGTAAATTCTGGGAAGGCTTCTTGCTAAGCTCGATGTGGAGCGAAGTTCCTGCCGTTCAGGTAGTGTCTTGGAGAATGTTAAGCCGTTTCCGCAATGAGAGTTGGGCTGCTGATGCACTAGAGATGATGTATTTGGATGAAGATGCACAAGCGTGGGCTGAAAAAACAGGTGATCACCTAGGTGAAGCTTCTAACTTACATCAAGACTGCAACGGAAATATCTTGGTAAACGGAGACACCGTAACACTTATCAAAGATTTGGACGTTAAAGGTTCTACGCTAAATGCTAAAATCGGTACGGCTGTAAGAAACATCAGACTAGTTCACGACAACCACGAGCAAATCGAAGGAAAAATCGAAGGGCAGTCTATTGTAATTCTTACTAAATACGTAAAGAAACAATTATAAAAATCATTCGATAAACCCAATAAAAAAAAAGCTTTTAGATATTCTAAAAGCCTTTTTTGTGACGACGACAGGATTCAAACCTGTAACCTTCTGAGCCGTAATCAGATGCGCTATTCAGTTGCGCCACGTCGCCCTATTTGCGGGTGCAAACTTAAGTATATTATCTTAAATTACAAAATAATCTTTGCAAAATTTTACTTTACTGCGATTACCGAAATCTCCACATCTACATTTCTGGGCAATCTCGACACCTGAACCGTCTCACGCGCAGGCGCATAATCTTGCGGAAAATAGCTTCCGTAAACTGCATTAATACGAGAGAAATTATCCATATCGGTAATAAAAATTGTTGCTTTTACTACATCTGCAAAACTCATACCTGCTTCTGTAAGCACTGCATCCAAATTTTTCATTACGCGATTCGTCTGGTCCTCAATAGAACCCATTTCCAACTCTCCGGTTTGTGGATTCAAAGCTACTTGCCCTGAAACATACAATGTATTTCCGGTTAAAATTCCTTGGCTGTATGGTCCAATCGGAGAAGGTGCTTTATCCGTAAAAATTACTTTTTTCATCGGTTGATTGTGTTTTTATAAGGTAAAATTAGTTAATAATCCCATCTGCGTTGTTTGTTGAGTTCTTCTTGAGCTTCTATTTCCTCAATCGGGATTACCTTCAAGAAGGAAGGATGTTGCTCAATCGCATATTCGATTTTCTCAACAATTTGTTCGATAGTTTCGTTTTCGTAATCAATATCCAAAGGTTGCTTAATCACTAACGACTGTAAGATTCCTTTCTTTTTGGTTCGCAATCCTTTTTTATCAAACGAACGTCTAAAGCCATCAATTACAATCGGTACTACAATCGGTTTGTGATTCTTGATAATATGAGCCGTTCCTTTGCGGATAGGCTTAAACGATTTGGTTGTTCCTTGCGGGAAAGTAATCACCCAACCGTCATCCAAAGCTACTCCAATATTTTGAGTATCATTCGGATTTACTTCTTTTTTTTCTGTAAGCTCTTTCCCTTTAGCACGCCAAGTACGCTCGACACTAATTGAACCCGCATAAGCCATAATTCGAGGCAGAATACCCGACTTCATAGTCTCTTTAGCCGCAATGAAATAGATATTTAGTTTAGGCTTCCAAAGGTATCCAATGTTATTAATGTTATTTTCTCTACCTTTTAAACTCGCATTAAACACATGCAGCATTGCTACCACATCGGCGAAATACGTTTGGTGGTTGGAAATAAATAGAACACCAGTAGGCGGAAGACTTCTGATAACTTCTGACCCTTCTATTTTGAGCTGATTAAAACCTTTATAACGACGATGTGTCATCATTCCGGCAAACAAAATCAACCATCTTTTTACAAAAAGTATATGTCCGAAAGGATTTTTCTTGAATAAACCCATAATTTGAAAACCTAAATTTTACCCGAAAAAAAAAGCCTGATAAAATAACTTATCAAGCTCATTTTTATATGTAGTTATTTTTTAGTCGAATAAGAAAATATATCCTACAGAAAAGATAACAGCAAAGTCGTTTGATTTATTTTCTTTATAAGTATTTGGGTCAGGACGCAATCCATCAACCCAGTCACTATTAAACAATTGTCCTCTTAAATCTACCACTAAATCAGCTTGTCTTGATAATTTATAACGAGTACCTATACTACCTACAAATGAAAACGTACTTCCACCTTCGTTAGTATATCCATTCATATATTTAACAGGAGTAGTAAACGGACTTCCCATCGGACCTAAATCTGATTTAACCTCCGGTGTATAAAAATTCACCTGAGTTCCTAAACTCACATACGGTGCAAATGATCCTTCTGCATAATTAAAAGTTGGTAAATCCATCGGAAACCACACCAATTCTACGCCTAAGTTCACAATAGAGGTCGATCCGTTCATTGCTCTTAATTGTTGAGCCATCAGCGAATTTTTTCCTGGCTCTACCCATCTACCATTATGTTCAAAACTTACTTTAGTGTATGAAAATTCTCCTTTTAGTTTAAAATGATCTTCAAAATATCCTCCTCTATTATAAGAGAAATCCATAAAATAAACTATTCCAACATTAACTCCGATATTACCAGTTGTTGACTTAGAATCACCTTTTTCCCCATAGTCAGACTGGAAAGACACCAAGCCGGCTGTGAAACCTAATTCGTGTGCTGTATATTGTGAAAACCCTACAGACAAGCAACTAAATACAAGAATTATTGATAATTTTATTTTATTTCTCATTGTAACCTCTTAACGTTTAGTTATTTTAACTTCGCAAATATATATAAAAACATTAACAAACATCAACATTCTTTCAAAATTTAAATTCACTCTTTATAATTATTTACAATAGCCCTTTAACTACTTGACTGAATTTAAAGAGTATCTCCAAAATTTAACAATTAATGTTTTCATCAAAAAATAATTACAACTAATTATTCTAAAATGTATATTTGCGACACTTTAATCCTATAAACATATTTATTTATGGAAAAACATATCTCGGATTTCGTAGAAATGGTTGCCAAAAGAAATCCGAACGAACCTGAATTTATGCAGGCAGTTCAAGAAGTTGCCGAAACGGTAATTCCGTATATGGAAGATAAAGACATCTACCGCGGGAAAAATATACTTTTTAGAATGACAGAACCTGAAAGAGTAATCACTTTCAGAGTATGTTGGGTAGATGATCAAGGAGAAATCCAAGTAAATAGAGGTTACAGAATCCAAATGAACTCGGCTATCGGTCCTTATAAAGGAGGACTTAGATTCCACCCTTCTGTGAACCTAAGCATTTTAAAATTCCTTGCTTTTGAACAAACGTTCAAAAATGCCCTTACTACACTTCCAATGGGTGGTGCAAAAGGAGGTTCAGACTTTAACCCGAAAGGAAAATCAGACGGCGAAATCATGCGTTTTTGCCACGCTTTCATGAGCGAATTATACAAATACATCGGACCAAACACTGACGTTCCTGCCGGAGATATCGGAGTAGGCGCAAGAGAAATTGGATACATGTTCGGGATGTACAAAAAATTAAAAAATGAATTCTCAGGGGTGATTACCGGTAAAGGTATGAGCTGGGGAGGATCACTTATGAGACCACAAGCAACCGGATTTGGTGCTGTGTATTTCTTACAAGCGATGCTCGCTACCAAAGGAATGGATATTAAAGGCAAAACCGTTGCGGTATCTGGATTTGGGAATGTAGCTTGGGGAGCTGTAACGAAAGCCAACGAATTAGGCGCCAAAGTAGTTACCCTTTCAGGACCCGACGGACATATTTATGATCCAGACGGAATCAGCGGAGAAAAAATCGACTATATGCTAGAGCTTCGCGCAACTAACAATGACATTGTAGAGCCTTATGCTAAAAAATATGGCGTAGAATTCTTCCCTGGAAAATCCCCATGGATGCAGAAAGTTGATATCGCAATGCCTTGTGCAACTCAAAACGAATTACACTTAGAAGACGCTAAAAACTTAGTGGCTAACGGATGTCAATTTGTGGTGGAAGGAGCTAATATGCCAACAACTCCGGATGCTTTAGAATACCTACAAAAAAACAAAATCATGTTCTCACCAGGAAAAGCTTCTAATGCAGGAGGTGTAGCAACATCAGGATTAGAGATGTCCCAAAACTCTCTTCGCATCGAATGGACGGCAGAAGAGGTGGACAGAATCTTAAAGAAAATCATGACGGATATCCACGACTCATGTGTGAAGTACGGAACACAACCTGACGGATACATTGATTACGTTAAAGGAGCAAATATTGCCGGCTTTGTAAAAGTAGCTGATGCTATGCTTGCTCAAGGTGTTGTATAATCACCAAGGGATATATAAAATAAAAAGGGTTGACTAGTCAACCCTTTTTATTTTAGAAAACTTCTGATTCTTTTAGTTTTTCGGTATTTGCTACAAGCTGTAGCTCATCGATAATTTTATCAATATTACCGTTCATTACCCCGTCTAAATCATACAAGGTAAGCCCGATTCTGTGATCGGTCACCCTACCTTGCGGGTAGTTATAGGTTCTAATTTTTGCCGATCGGTCACCGCTACTTACTTGTGAGTTGCGTTTTTTAGCATCTTCTTCTTGCTTTTTGGCAAGTTCCATTTCATATAAACGCGAACGAAGTACAGCCAGCGCTTTATCTTTATTCTTGTGTTGTGATTTCTCGTCCTGACATTGCGCCACCAATCCGGTTGGAATGTGTGTCATACGCACCGCCGATTTCGTTGTATTTACCGACTGCCCACCAGGCCCTGACGAACAGAACAAATCGATACGCACATCGTTCATATCAATCTGCACATCAAATTCTTCTGCTTCCGGAAGCACCATGACAGTAGCTGCCGAAGTGTGAACACGCCCTTGAGTTTCGGTTTGAGGAACACGTTGTACACGATGCACTCCGGCTTCGTACTTCAAAATTCCGTACACATCCTCTCCGGTTACTTCAAAAATAACCTCTTTGAATCCACCTGATGTACCTTCATTTAAATCTACTACCGATGTTCTCCAGCCCTTCCCTTCGCAATATTTGGTGTACATTCTGAATAAATCTCCGGCAAAGATACTCGCCTCATCTCCACCTGTACCAGCGCGAATCTCAACCATTACGTTTTTAGCATCTTCCGGATCTTTAGGGATAAGTAAGAATTTTATCTCTTCTTCTAGCTGCGGCAATCTTTCTTTAGCCTCATCGAGTTGAAGTTTTGCCATATCTACCATTTCCGCATCGCTTCCGTCGGCAATAATTTCATTTGCTTCAGCAATATTATCATTCAAACGGATGTACTCATCACGCTTTTCAACAATTGCTTTAAGGTCTTTGTATTCTTTGTTAAGTTGCACATAACGCTTTTGATCAGCGATAACATCGGGTTGAATAATCAAATCCGAGATTTCGTCGAAACGTTGCTTTACATATTGTAACCTATCTAACATCTTCAAAAATTTTGGAATGCAAATTTACGTTTTTTTTCGGTTTTTAACAGAGAGAGATAACAACTATCTTCTGAAAATATCCAAATCGACTTTAACCGAGAAAATATTAGAGTACAAAGCCACACTTTGATCACCAATATCGGTAAGGGCGTAATCAATTTGAATGCCTTTGTATCTGAAACCCAATCCGATGTTGGGTTGGAAGTTCACTTTTTCGCCTCCGTCGAGTTGTTTTACATTTTGGAAGTTACCAACCCCACCACGCACAAATACCATATCCAAATAACCTGCTTCGATTCCTAGTGCCGGGTCAATACTCACAAAGCTCGTTGAGAACACATCATTTGTCTGGGCAAATCGCATATTCAGATTCGCACTGGCTAAAAGACTGTAATCATAACGGATGATAAACTTGCGAGCCAAGCCCAATTGAGCCTTAGGCAAGGTCATTTCGGTTGCTTCGGGTGGTTCTTGATTTTCGCCCGGTATAGCATTTTTTATTTTTTCGTATTCTTTTTCGTTGATATTCCAAATGTTATACGTCGTTGTAATATCACGAAGCATCAGCCCTACCTGCCAATCGTTGCGCTCAAACTGAATCCCCACATCAAAACCAAATCCCCAAGAATCAGCAAATTTCCCGATTACTCTTCGAATCACTTTGGCATTCACGCCATAGGTAAATCCGTCTAGCGGCAGCCTTCTAGCATACGAAAACATAGCTCCGTAATCAGCCGCGGAGAATAAACTAATACGATTATAATCAATATTCCCTTCGCTATCAATAAGCTCAGTGGTATTCATAATATCATCCACCCCAAAGCGAATGAGCGAAACCCCGAATGCGCTGTTATGGTCAATATTTTTGGCATAGCCCACGTAGTCATACTGCGCAATATTGGCAAAATAGCTCGCGTGCATCAAGGCGACTTGCGAATCTTCTACATGGATAAGCCCGGCCGGATTCCAATAACCCGCCGTCACATCCGACACGCTTGCCGTCACCGCACCCGACATCCCGAGTGAGGCAGCATCTACCCCAATATTCATAAACTCGTTGGAATACTTTCGGATAACTTGGGCGGAGGCGGTCAAACAGCCTATCAAAGTAAGGTATGTGAAGAATCTCTTCAAGGTAAATCTATTTTGGGCAAATATCATATAAAATTTCCAAACACTAAAACTCAGAAACCTATCAACTTATTGCACAGCCGCAGATTTTTTTGATAATTACGGCTTTTGCTACCCATATAAACGGATTTTTGTACATTCGCATCTTATAAAATACCATAGCCATGTTGCGTCACTTACCGAATTTCATCACATTACTCAACTTATTTTCAGGATGTATCGCATTGATATTTGCCTCACAAGGCGATTATCTGAGCGCCTTTTTGTTTGTGAGTTTAGGAATTTTCTTCGACTTTTTTGACGGATTTTTTGCCCGCATCTTGAAGGTGCAAAGCGAACTGGGGCTTCAATTGGATTCCTTAGCCGATATGGTGACTTCCGGTGTAGTACCCGGATTTGTGATGTTCAAAATGCTTTCGACCTATTCGGATAATGACTATTTGCCTTATTTGGGCTTTATTATCACTCTTGGTTCTTGTATGCGCTTGGCGAAATTCAACATCGATACCCGCCAAACCGATTCGTTCATCGGGCTGCCTACTCCGGCGAATGCACTATTTATTTTGAGCTTACCGCTCGTAATTGACGGCTCGGGTTATGCCGAAGTCGTGAAGATACTGACCAACACTTGGGTATTATTGGGAATTTCAGCACTGAGCGCTTATATCCTCAATGCCGAACTCCCGTTGTTTTCTTTAAAGATTAAAAACTTCAGCTTCGCCAAATACAAACTGCAAATTTTCTTCTTGGTTCTGTGTTTGGTGTTTTTAGGCTTGTTCCGATTTATGGGGGTACCGATGATTATTTTGTCTTATATTCTTCTATCGATAGTAGCTCCTAAAAAACCTTAGTATTATTTCACCCGCTTCATCGGATAGCCTTGAGGCTGACCTCCGCCCGAAATCTCAGCAAATATAGAATCGTTATTGACGCGAGTATAGGTGATTTTCTTAGGGAAAGGATTTTCTGCATTTTCAAATACCAAAGTGTTTTCTGAGCGCGAAGTCAGTTTAAACGGGGTTTCGGTATCGGTGGAATCGGTCAGAATCAGGACGGAATAAAACACATCCTCTCCTTTTTGGCTGAGTATCGCTCTCTCGGCAAATACCGTATCGTTCTGTACCACTACAAACGATTTGCCTTGATACGTACTATCGTTTTCCATTGTCCAATACTCCGAAAAGTTTCCTTGCTCTGAGTTATTTGCCCACGAGCCCAACATCCACGCTGCTGATTTTAATTGGTCATAGGTTGGCACTGCAACCTGGGCAGGTGCTTCTTCTTTTTTACAGGCTCCGAGTACGAGCAATCCGGATAATACAATAATTTTTCGCATGATTAAATCTTTAAATTCCAAACAAATATAAACATCTTTCGGTTTATTAATTGGCATCAAAACACAAAGTTTCAGCACCTACCAATTGGCTTTTCCATTCCTGAGGAATATTCTCTTCGCTGTAAACCAACACTGCTAAACCTCCGGTAATAGCGGCTGTAGTATCTGTATCACTACCGAGGTTTACGGCTTTGAGCACAGCATCACGGTAATGATCTGTAGTGAGCAAGCACCAAAGTGAGGCTTCGAGCGAGTGTATCACATAGCCTGAACTTTGTATTTCACTTTCATCCATATCAAAAATATTGTTATGTGTCAATCTTTGGAATTTTTCTCTTTCGGATAAACCGATTTGTTTTTGATACATAAAATCCGAAAACTCGGATTGCATTTCGAAGTATGCTTCTTTGGGAGTTTTCGCATTGAGAAGTTTTAGAGCGAACTCCAAGTAATAATAACATGCTAAAATAGACCGAATATGCGAATGAGTCATTGACGAAACCTTAGATGTAAGCTCAAAACGCTTCTCCAAAGACAAATCTTTGGTCAACACAAGCAAAGGTAAAATCCTCATGAGGGAGCCGTTTCCGTTATCACTTTCGCCCGAAAAACCACACTTTTCAGGTAGAACGCCCGCTTCCATACGCCCAATAGCCGCTAGAGTCGTACCGCCTATATCGAACATATCTCCGTGAGGTGTATAAGCTCCGTGACTCTTCCAAGCGATGAATTTTTGCGCCAATTGGTTTAAATCCAAGCCTTCAACTATGCTTTCAGCCAAACACAATGAGAGTGACGTATCATCAGACCAAGTGCCTTTGGGTTGGTTGTGTGTGCCATACTCCAACATATCCGTTACAGGATTTTCTCTGAGATATTCCCTTGATTTGAACTCAACAGGAACTCCCAACGCATCCCCGACCGCAATACCTAAAAGGATTTGTGAAAGAAGTTTATTCATTTTTCAATAATGTTTAAATATTTTTTCCCATTACAGAGAGGACATATTTTTTTATCCGTTCTGATTATATATTTATCATCCCGTAATTTTCTACAAAATGTATTTGCATTTTGATTGTGTTTATATCCCAATTTATTAGAAATACATTTATCACAAATCGGTTGATGTTTTAATATACAGCCATAAATTGTTTTTTCTTTTTGTGTCATTTTAAATAGTACCATCAAATTGTGAATTATTTAATACAAGCGCTTGCTTATAAGTTTCTATCAAAAAACTTTCTCTGTACTCTTTTATTCGATGTTTTTGATTTGGAGATCTGTCAACCATAGGTAAATTGTTTATTTCATTATAAAAATCAACATCTCTACTATGCAAATAATTACAGTACGCTAATGTTCTTTGATTATCCGTAAAATGTATTCCTCTTGTCTTTGGTGTTGGCAACATAAAACAATTAAATCGTCTCTCTTCCATAATACAAACAAAACTCCAAATCCGTCCTGCTACTTGATATACCTCTTCAATAATTAAGTTATCTTCAAAAACCCTTCTAAACCAACCAAAAGGAGATTTCCCATCAAGTCCGGTTGCTGTAAAAAATAAGTTTTTCAAACCTGAGTTTTTATTTATCAAATCTTTTACTCCATAATTCAAACTTATGTTTTCTATCATGAAATTATCTGATTTTTCAACAATCATTAAATCCTCATCAGCACTACTCTGAGCTCTCCTATTAGTACGATATAAAGCATCTGTAATAATAATTTTATTATCTTCGAGTAACTTAATACAGTTAGATATTGTAATAGGATTATTGTTATCAAAAGCTTTAAAAACATAATCCCAAAACTTACTTTGATTACTCCCATAAAAAAACCTAAATCTAATTTTATTTTGAATATTATTCTCTTGAGTAACATTTAAGTTTTCATCAAGTATGTTTGAACATGCATAAATAGGGAAAGAACCTATTACTAAACCTGTATATTTTCCCATATGCTTTTTTTCATACTCTAAGTACGGATGTTGTTCTAAAAGTTCAATTGGCATAATTCTGTTTTTTTTAATCAATAAATACTCTCTGCTTTATAATCTTCCCATATCTTTAACAAGCGCTCGTTTTTGGCAGTAACAATAGTTGCGATATAACTTTCTCTATAGCGATAAGCAGGAGGGAAATAATTTTCATAACTTATACTTCCAATAAAATACATCATATTATCTCGAAGAAAAAGATCAAAATAACAATGATTTTGAAACTCTCTCTGATTATCCTCATCGTTCATATCGGGTTTATCTTCAAAATACATCTCCGAAGAAATCATACTGAATCTTACTTGTTTCCCTTCGGGCATAGTACAAGAAACGACAAGTTTTTCATTTAAGCCATAGTCTATCTCCTGTATGCGCACAGGTAATACATTCCTATGAAATAAGAACTGTTGATTACTGCCTTGATACCTCAAAATTAAATCAGCCTTGAAAAGAGCTAATGGTTTATTTATTTTTATCATAATATAGAAAATAAAATTATTGCTTTTCTAAAAACTCTTTTTCTTCAAGAGTAAGGCTTTCTATTCCTTTTTCACGGATTTTATCCAAAATCTCATCCAAAGAAAAATAAATCGGTTGATCAAACACTATCTCACAAGGATGAGACATTACGAGGTCTTTCATATAAATATTCCAAAAAAACTTTTCATCTCTAGTTCCGCTTACCGTAAGAGTATATGCTATTATGGAATGATTTTGAAAATAAACTTTCTTAAAAATAATGTCGTTTATAAGGTTTTTACGGGAATGTCTTTCTTTGAAGTAACTTAGAACAGCTTTAAACTCTTGACTAAAAGCACTCCACCATTCGCTAAATTCAACCTCTAGAGGTTCTATATCAATCGCAAAAATCTTAGTTACAAAGCTGGGATAGTCATAAAAGCTATCATCTTCATATTCTTGTAATGTAAAAACATAGTCGGTCTCTTTTGGATTTTGAGTCGGATGATTCAGAATTATATCCGCCAAGACATCCGCATACGGTTTTAACTCTGTAGTCGTAAGAGGTTTTAATTTCAACAAGTCCGGAATCAACAAGTCATTAGTCCAAGCCTTTTTGGTATAATCGCTATAAATTTTGGAAAATATAACATCTCCAAGAACCGCAAGATAATCTACTTGCTCTGGGTTATCCTTTATCAGCCCCTCTAATTCCAAAAGGATTGACTCACTAATTTCTGGTTTTTCATCTTTTATCCATTGCTTAAAATTGCGCAGTTGAGCACCCTTTAAATTAAAAACCTTAATAGCAACATCAGACATTATAAAGAAATTTAGGTGGTTTTAACTCAAAATTCGCTACTCCTAACCCAGTTGTAATTATCAAAGACAACTACTCATAGTACTCAATTGTATATATCTCATTAAAAACTCCTGGGCTTGTAGTTTTTAATAAATATCCCTCATCATCATATTCATTTTCATACACATATTCGTATGAAGTAGAATTATTGTTATAACGGTTAATCTTTATAATGTTGTTTTTATTTGTATTTAAAAACAAATCAAGTTGTCCACGGTAAGTTATACCTAACTCTTCTGCAATCTTATTACAAACAAAAATTTTCTTCATATTTGAAAGAAGATTTATAAAAGGATTTTTTTTGTTATCATAGGTAAAAACCGTTACTCCCGTACTATTTTCTTCTTGAAATTTGTTATCATTACTATCAAAATCATAATAAAAATAAACTTCAGAATCAACAAAGCCTGCATAATCTAATTTTCCATTTGTATAGAAGTATCCAAAATTGACATAGTCACTATCATAAATATTATTATATTTTTCGTGGACTAACCTCCCATCTTCATATATATATATATTCAATAGTAGTTTCTACTCCATATAATAGTTTTGATTGAACAGGAATCCCATTTTCATAGTAGAATTTCCACGTCCAATCAGATTCTCCGTCTTCTTTATGAATAATCTCACGAATTGTATTATCAGAATTATAGGAAAACTCATAAGAATATATTGTTGGATTAGGGTCTGGTATTTCGGAAGAAACTACAACAAAATTGATTTTCTTAGGCAACTTAGTATTAAGTTGCTGATTGTCGCCTCCTCCCGAATCATCTGACGAACAAGATAAAACAATAGTTGAAATTAAAATTCGGAATAGTAATTTAAGATTTTTCATAGTTATCAAAATTTATTTTATGCTAAAATATGTTACTTATTAAATATATTTGAATTAAAATAATTTATATCAGTCATTAAATGTCGTGCTTTTATGAAACAACTAGAAAGAATAAAATTTATTCACAACCTATTATTAAATAAAAGCCTAACTAAACTCGAATTGTTACAAAAATTAGAGTCGAGAATTACATTACGTCAGTTAGAAAGAGATTTAAAAGATTTAGAAAAACATTATCTAAAGAAAGATGAAAGGTTGTATGTAAATAAAATCTCCAAAGAATATTCTTATCAGATTATCCAAGAAAGCAATTACAAAACACAACTGCAACCAAGTGAATTTATCGCTTATGATTTAGTTGTAAATTCGGGAAATACTATTTTTTTTGATAAAAACGTAAAAGTCATTGAGCTTTTTGAACAACATAAAAAATCTATTCAGAATGATTGTGTTAACTCGGTTGGTTTTCCGATAAGCAATATTATTGACAGAACAAATTTTTATGAATTGCAGAAAGACGGGCAGTTTCATAAGAATATTGAACTTTTGTATAAAGCTATCAGTTCAGAAAAAAAGATTTTTGTTTCAAAAATAAAATACTATGCAACAGCTGAAAACAATACTGATTTAGAAATTACTGATTTAGAATTGATTCCTGTAAAAATAACATATCACAGAGGAGATTTTTATTTATGTTCGTTTTACAAAAAAACATTCAGAACAGACGAAATCGGACAAATTATAGGCATCAAAATATTAGACGGAAAATTTGACCGAAAAACACAATTACAAAAGGCAGATTTGGAATTGAAAAAACGTTTCGGAATTTCAAAGAATACAGATAATAAAATTTATGATATAGAACTTCAGTTTTCTGAATCGACAGGAGTATTTGTCGAAAAATTCTTTTGGCATTCTTCACAAAAGTTTAAACAAATGAATAACAAAAACATTCTAATGTCTCTAAAATGTGGCATCAACCGAGAACTTATCGGTTGGATTTTTCAATGGATGAAAAATGTGAAAATCAATCAACCCCAAGAATTAATCGACAAATACAATGAAATGTTAGACGATATAAACAAAAATAAAAATAAAGCCCAAATTCCAAGTACAAATATTTTTAATAAATGAAGAGTAGTTTAATTACCTCTTAATAAATTGTCCGCACAATTTCTCATAAAGTATTTCACGTAACTGAATATTACTTTTAATATCAAAAAATGATTTAATCTTTTTGCAACTACAGAAATTTATATTGTTTCTTCATTCCCTTACCTTTACTTTTGCAAACTGTTTTATTTACCAAAAATGTCAAGAAAGAATAAAAAAGAAAACATCGTTTTCGAAAATATTGAAGTTTTAGATGCAGGAGCAAAAGGAGTTTCGGTTGCAAAAGCACCCGAAGGACAAGTCATTTTCATTCCGAATGTGGTTCCGGGAGATGTAGTTGATGTAAAAACTTTCAAAAAACGAAAAGCCTATTTTGAAGGAAAAGCCATTCGTTTTCACAAATATTCTGAAGACAGAACAGAGCCTGTTTGCAAGCATTTTGGAGATTGTGGAGGCTGTAAATGGCAAAATATGAAATACGAAAAACAGCTTTTCTACAAAAACAACGAAGTTTATAACCACCTAAAACGCATCGGTAAAATCGATTTACCGGAGTTCGAGCCGATTTTGGGCAGCGAAAAGCAGTTTTTCTACCGCAACAAAATGGAATTCTCTTTCTCGGATGCCCGTTGGATTACCGAAAAAGAAATAGCCGAAACCGAGAACATCGACCGTGGGAATGCCCTTGGCTTTCATATCCCGAAAATGTGGGACAAGATTCTTGACATCCAGCAATGTCATTTACAGCAAGACCCCTCGAACGAAATCCGCAACGAAATCCGTCGTTTTGCAACCGAAAATGGGTTTACCTTTTTCAACGCACGTCACCAACATGGCTTGTTGCGTACGCTTATGATTCGCACTACTTCGATTGGCGAAGTGATGGTACTCATCCAATTTTTTGAAGATAACAAAGCCAAACGCGAGTTGTTGTTAAACTTCTTGAAAGAGCGTTTCCCGCAGATTACTTCATTACAGTACGTAATCAACAACAAAGGAAACGACACCCTTTATGACCAAGACGTGATTCTTTACCACGGAAGAGATTATATCTTAGAGGAAATGGAAGGATTGAGCTTTTCTATCAACGCTAAATCGTTCTACCAAACCAACTCCGACCAAGCCTATGAGCTGTATAAAGTAACCCGCGAATTTGCAGGACTCACCGGCGAAGAATTGGTGTACGACCTCTATACCGGTACCGGAACCATAGCACAATTCGTCTCTAAAAAAGCGCGCAAAGTAATTGGCGTAGAAGCTGTGCCAGCCGCAATTGAGGATGCAAAAGCCAATGCCGAACGCAACAATATAACCAACTGCGAGTTTTTCGTAGGTGATATGAAGGATGTGTTTAACGAAGACTTCATCCAAACGCACGGAACTCCGGATGTGATTATCACCGACCCGCCACGTGACGGTATGCACAAAGACGTAGTGGATCAAATCTTGCGCATTGCGCCAAAGCGAGTAGTATACGTGAGCTGTAACTCCGCTACTCAGGCTCGTGACCTTGCCCTGATGGATTACCTTTATAAAGTAGTACGTGTACGCCCGGTAGATATGTTCCCGCAAACCCACCACGTCGAAAATGTCGTACTTTTAGAAAAACGATAATTTGATTTAAAATATAAAATGAAAAGCTCCCTCAAAAAGGGAGCTTTTTTTATTGAGTTATGTCACTCATCCCTAATAATTGCACTTTACCCCAAGCATTTTACCATTTATCCCTAAAAAACGTTATGTATCCCAAAAAATCGCAACTAAACATCAATAAATATACTTTTACTTCATATTTAATCTAAAAACAATAAACCATGAAACTAAAAAATTACTTAATTAAATTTAAGGTAAACTACAAAACTTTACTTGTATTACCTATGATGGCTATTATGAGTCAAGCTAACGCACAATGCCCTCTAGGTGATGTTGCATTAACATCGCAAGCAGAAGTTAATCAATTTTTGATAGACTATCCGAACTGTACTATAATCAATGGACTTCTACAAATAGGAGCAAATATATCAGATCCTTCAGGTGATATTACTGATTTATCTCCATTAGGAAATATCACACAAGTAAATGATAATTTGTATATTCAAAACAATGCAATTCTAGAGAATGTAGATGGATTAAACATCACAACAGTTCAAGGATTCTTATATATTGGTGGGGATGAAGAAACCAGAACAAATCATGAATTGAAAAATCTTGATGGGTTAAGTAGTCTTACATCAGTTGAAAATGATATTTACATCAATTACAATCAAAAATTAAATGATATTTCAGGTTTGCAGAATTCTACATTTAATCCATTTCAAGGTTATGGATTGACAATTCATGAAAATCCAATGTTAGCAGTATGTGACTTACCTAATTTCTGTGCATATCTAGCGAATGATCCTGCAACGCATCCAAGAGAAATTTCTGGTAACTTAGCTGAGTGTATCAATGAGCAAGCTGTCCTAGATGCTTGTAATACTGTAGTTGATACTTGTACGATTTCAAGTTTTCCATTTGAAGAAAATTTTGAAGCAGATAGCCCATCAAGAGCTTGTTGGACTAACGAATATGTATCCGGAAACTACGATTGGACTTATCAAACAGGTGGCGTGAATGGTGCAACAGTTAATACAGCTTATTCAGGCACTATAAACGCTGTGTTCAATGTAAATCAACAGGTAAATCATACTACAAAATTGGTTTCTCCTAAATTTGATTTAACCGGCATTACATCTCCAAAATTAACCTTCTGGTATGCAAATCAAGAGTGGTTTGGTGACCAAAACGAACTCAGAGTATATTACAAAACTTCTGAAAACGGAGCATGGACACTTATCCCTGATGCGGTATTTATGGAAAATATTACAGAGTGGACAGACATTGATTTAGACCTACCTTCACCAGGCGCAACCTACTATATTGCCTTCGAAGGCGTAAACAACTGGACAAGAGGAATCCTTCTTGACGATGTATCTATTACTGATGGTAGCCTTTCTGTTGGAGGTGTAAAATCATTTGATTTCACCTATTACCCAAATCCGGTGAAAGACATACTAAACATCTCGCATACTGCTGCCATCAACACAATTACTATCATCAATATGTTAGGACAAACCGTTCTGACACAAAACATCAGTACTGAAAACGCTCAAATTAATCTATCTGACCTACCAAAAGGAAATTACTTTGTAAAAGCAACTTCTGAAGGTGGCGTAAAAACAATAAAAATAGTAAAGCAATAGAATTTCATAGTTTGATTGTTGTTAATCTGGATTTTCTCAAGTATAGTTACATTCTCGAGAGTTTAAGTCCTGAAAAGCTCCCTTTGTGAGGGAGCTTTTTTCAAACCTACACCTACTATTTATTCCATACGGATTCCATTTTTTATTAAATTAGCTCTATTAAACCATAACGCACTCACTACAAACACGTTATTATACTTATTTATGTTAATAATTTTAAAATGCAATCTTATAAAAACCCTCCTATACTCCCTCTATCACTCGCCTACTTTAACCCTATTTCCAATCCCTTCCACCCATCATGAGAAAGCCCCTAACCCTTTTACTACTTATCCTATTTTCTTCATGTAGTCCTTTTGATGAACATCGGGTATTGAAACACGAAGACCAACTGACTGATTTAGCTGTAAAACTCACCCATTACCCTGCCGGATTTTATACAGAAGATGATATAAATGAGTTTGAAATAGACCTGTTTAGAGACTTAGATATTGACGCTGTTTACACGAACGGCAAGGACAAAAACACTTATTTTTCGGGATTCTTCGAAGAAAACGACATCCTTATAATTTTCATCCGCTACTCCGGTATATTTCATTCCTCAGAAAAACGAATCATCTACGACTACAAAAAACTTCCCCGAAAACACGACAGTGAAACCCTTCCTTTAGCGTCTTACACCATCAAACCACTCAATAACCGATGGTATTACTCCGAAAAAGGTTTTAATTAAACTCACTATCTTTGGTATATTAAATAAGGAATATTAAAATAACGATGAAAGTTTAATTTTTTTAAGTAAATAACATTTACAATATTTTTATTTTTACAGAATACAACTATAACAAAACAAAGTATACATAAAAACAAGCCATTAATAAATATGGAAATCCAAAACACATTATTAATACCTATATACAGTCAAAATCATATCTCCCAAAAAAATTAAAACCTCAGCAACTTTCGGGTAGTAGTTTTGCTAAAAAGTGCAGATATTTGCTTTTTAAGGGTAGCACACATGAACCAACAAGAGCTTAATTACGAACGGATTGCCAAGGCAATCGCTTATATACAGGCGAACTTTAAGTCTCAACCCCATTTGGATGAGGTGGCAGAGGTGGTGCATTTGAGTCCGTTTCACTTTCAACGCTTGTTTAGTGAGTGGGCAGGCACTACGCCGAAGAAGTTTTTGCAGTACATCAGCATCGAGCATGCCAAAGGATTGCTCCAGCAAAAGCAAGCTACCTTGTTTGAGGCGGCGCAGGATACGGGTCTTTCCGGTACGGGAAGATTACACGACCTCTTCATCACGATCGAAGGGATGACTCCGGCGGAATACAAAAACGGAGGCAAAAACTTAGTGATTAAGTACAGCTTTGCCGACAGTCCGTTTGGAAAGGTGATTGTTGCCTCTACCGAAAAAGGCATTTGCTATATCGCTTTTGACCCGCACGAAGGTGACGCGGTGAAAGGGCTGATGGCAAAATTCCCAAATGCGCAGCTACAACTTCAAAGCGATAACTTCCAACAAAATGCGTTAGGTATCTTTCATCACGATTGGAGCAAACTCAGCCAAATCAAACTTCACCTCAAAGGAACGGACTTCCAACTCAAAGTCTGGGAAGCCCTTTTGAAAATTCCGATGGGTCGGTTATCGACCTATGGTTCTATCGCCGCGCAAATCGGTACACCCTCTGCTTCAAGAGCCGTAGGCACGGCGATCGGGAGCAATCCGGTAGCGTTCTTAATTCCGTGTCATCGGGTGATTCAATCCTCAGGCGCTATTGGTGGCTATATGTGGGGAACTACCCGCAAAACAGCGATTATCGGTTGGGAAAGCGCTCAGACAGATTCCCGTGAAACCTTATAAAGAGATTTATTTCACTTTAAAAAGATTTGTAACATAAATCATTAGTACAACTCCGCAAGATTTGTAAATTTGAGGTTTACTACCTAGCTATTATGGAGTTACAACCCATCCTTATCCAAACACCGAGACTTATCCTCAAAGGGCTAACACCCGAGGATGTCACGTATATTTTTGAGAACTACACCAAAGAGGATATCAAAAAGTTACTCGGACATCAATCAGAAGAAGAGTACCAAAAAGAAGCCAACCGACAAATGAACGGCTATACTTCATTCAATAACCGGTTTATGCAGTTTATAATAGCAGATAAATTCTCTGGGGCTAACATAGGGCGTTGCCTATATCATAGTTGGAGTCCTGAGCACAAACGCGCCGAAATTGCGTATTACATTACCGTCGAATCTTTCAAAGGTCAAGGCTTGATGAGCGAAGCGGTAAGCGCCGTGCTCGATTATGGTTTTCACCAGATGCAATTACATCGCATCGAGGCACTTGTCGCCCCTGATAATACCGCTTCGCTCAGTATCATCAAAAAGTTCGGATTCACCCAAGAAGGCGTATTGCGAGAGCATTATTACACCAATAATCAGTATGAAGACTCGGTTGTGTTTTCGCTTTTACGCAGGGAATATATGAGTAAATAGTCTAAATAATGCTTTTACAACTTCTATTTTTCGCAAAACAAATTAACCAACTCTTTATTTTTTGTAGTAACTTCACTGTGAAGTTTTTAACGGAAATAAACATTTAAATCAACAGAAAAATGGGAAAATTTGTCATCACAAAACGAAAAAATGGTGAGTTTCAGTTTAACCTAAAAGCCGGTAACGGACAAACCATATTGACCAGCGAAGGCTACACCACCAAAGCTGCTTGTCTAAACGGAGTCGAATCTGTTCGCAAAAACTCGCAAGACGACACTAAATTCGATCGCAAGAATTCCACCAACGGCAAGTATTATTTCAACCTCAAAGCCACTAACGGTCAAATCATCGGAACAAGCGAAATGTACGAAAGCGCTAGCGGTCGAGACAACGGAATTACTTCGGTAAAAGAAAACGCTCCAAAAGCTACAGTGGACGAACAACTCTAAGGCAATGGTCTTTCTAACGCCTTAAAGTGTCTATTTACTCAACAGACACTTTATTTTATTGTTTAAAATCATCTTAAATTTCTAGAACAATGTTTACAGCAGAACAACTACACACCGCGCACAGCAAAGTAAAGTCCGGAGCAGATTTACCTGCATATATACAAGAAATCAAGGCGTTGGGCGTGACACATTACCAGACCTATGTGGCGGATGGACACATCGACTATCACGGAGCCAACCAACATATCGCCAAAGTACCGGCTAAGTATCCAGAAATGGCGATTTCGGATATCGTGAACCGCGAAGAATTTAAAAGCGAACTCAAAGCACACCAACAAGGTAAAACCGATTTTTTGACCTTTATTCAGATGTGTGCTAGTGTCGGTATTGAAAAATGGGAGATTTGTATGGATAAAATGACGTGTACCTATTATGACAAAGCCGGAAATGAAGTGCTGACGGAAACCATTCCACAATAGAAGGAAATCTAAACTACCAGACGATTCCGTTGCAGTTAAAATAATTTCCTATACTAAAATCACCACTTCATTTGAATAACCTCTGAAGAATTCGTAACTTTGAATAGTCACTTTAAGCATGACATTTCATTTAATATTCAGATAAAATTTATGTGGGAAAAAGTTCAGCAGACGGTTTCTTTTTTAAAAGAAAAAACCGGTTATACGCCTGATTTCGGAATTATACTTGGCTCTGGTTTAGGAGACTTTGTTCATGATATAGAAATAGAATTTAAAATTCCGTACGAGGATATACCTAACTTTCCGGTATCTACGGTCGAAGGCCACAAAGGCTATTTGATTTTCGGTAAGATTCAAAACATTCCGGTAGTGGCGATGCAAGGACGCTTCCACTATTACGAAGGCTACTCGATGGAAGAAGTGACCTTCCCTGTGCGCATTATGAAGTATTTAGGGATTAGAACCCTCGTTGTATCTAATGCTTCGGGTGGTGTAACCCCTACTTACCAAGTGGGTGATGTAGTGATTATCACGGATCACATCAATATGTTCCCCGAACATCCGTTACGTGGCAAAAATGACAAACGCTTCGGTCCTCGTTTTGTGAATATGGGCGAGCCGTACAATCGCAAACTTATTGCGAAAGCAAAACAAATCGCACAAGAACTCAATATCGAAGTGCGACAAGGGGTTTACTACGGCCTGCAAGGACCTACTTTTGAGACCTTAGCCGAATACAAAATGGTAAAAATTGTTGGAGCAGATTGCGTAGGGATGTCAACCGTTCCGGAAGTAATTGTAGCGCGCCATATGGATTTGGACTGCTTCGGAATCTCTATTATTTCGGACATAGGCTCAGAAGAAGAAATGGAAAACATCTCGCATGAAGAGGTTTTGAAAGCTGTAAAAATTGCTGAACCCAAAGCGCGTAAACTCATCAAAGAACTTATACTGCAATCTTAATCATGACCAAGCAAGAAAAGGTTGATTTTGTCATCAATACGCTCGAAGAGCTCTATCCCGAAACGCCTATACCGCTCCATCACAAAGACCCGTATACTTTGTTGATTGCGGTATTGCTCTCGGCACAATGTACCGACGAGCGTGTGAACAAGATTACGCCTTTGCTCTTTTCCCGCGCTGATAATCCGAATGATATGATTAAACTCGGCGTGGATACTATTGCTGATATTATTCGCCCGTGTGGGCTTACTCCGATGAAATCCAAAGGAATTTACGGGCTTTCTCAAATCCTTATCGATAAATACAACGGTGAAGTTCCGGCTAGTTTTGAGGCACTCGAAGCCCTTCCGGCTGTGGGTCACAAAACGGCAAGTGTCGTGATGAGTCAAGGTTTTGGTGTGCCTGCCTTTCCTGTAGACACGCATATTCATCGCTTGATGTATCGATGGAATCTCTCGAGTGGTAAAAACGTCGTTCAAACCGAAAAAGACGCCAAACGCCTTTTCCCTAAAGAAATTTGGAATAAATTACACCTCCAAATCATTTTTTACGGCAGAGAATATTCTCCTGCTCGCGGATGGAGCCTGGAAAAAGACATCATCACCCGCACCATCGGACGCAAAGAATTTTTGAAATAATTAGGCTTTATCCTCCAGAAGTGGAACGAATTTAAACGTACCAAACTCGTGTTTTTCAAATTGGGTTTCGTTTTTGCGGATAAGCATTGTCATCACTTGCTCTTTATCTCCGAGCGGAATCACCAATCGTCCTCCAATCTTGAGTTGAGCCATCAGGGCATTCGGGATAACTGAAGCTCCTGCCGTTACGATAATTGAATCAAACGGAGCGTAATTCGGAAGCCCTTTATACCCATCACCGAAGCATAAATACTTTGCTCGAATTCCTAATTTCGGCAATAAAACAGAAGTTTTCTTGAACAATTCATTTTGTCTTTCCACGCTATATACTTTGGCTCCCATTACGCAAAGCACCGCAGTCTGATAGCCTGACCCTGTTCCGATTTCAAGAATTTTGTGATCTTTTTTAACCTCTAATAATTGGGTTTGGAAAGCCACAGTGTACGGATGCGAAATAGTCTGCCCGGCACCAATCGGGAAAGCTTTGTTTTGGTAAGCAAAATTCTCAAAACTAGAATCTAAAAATAAATGTCTGGGAATCTTACGAATAGCCTCAAGTACAGTGATATCCGTGATTCCTTTTTCTTGCAGATTTTTAACCAATTGATTTCTAAGTCCTTGGTGTTTTGACGTATCGTTCAAAGCGTGAAGTTTTTCAGCTATAAAATTATTAAATTTATTGTATCTTAACAACACCAAAATAGGACTAAAACCTATGTAAAGCTAACAATATCGTTATTTAACGCAGTGTTAACAACCTAATATTTTAGCTATCAATACATTTGCTTAGGAATCATTTTATTATGAATAGATTGAAAAGTTTCAGATTTCTTGTTTCTCTTGGGCTTGGGCTGCTGACTTACTCTTGTAGCGACCAGAAGGACAAAGATTTTTCGGCTTACTTCGGTGGCGAAATCGTTAACCCGAAAGACAAATGGGTTTTATTCTATAAAGGAGAAACCCTAATCGATAGTATTCCGCTGGATCAAAACAACCGTTTTTTTGTCAAATTTGACTCTCTTACTCCCGGATTATACACCTTCAGCCATGAACCTGAATATCAATATGTCTATTTTGATAAGAATGACAGTTTGATGCTTCGTGTTAACACACACAATTTTGATGAATCCATTGTGTTTTGTGGGAAAGGAGAAGAAAAAAACAATTTTTTGGTCGATATGTACCTTAAGAGTCAAAATGACCGAAACCTTACTTTCTCTGATTTTGATTTAGACGAAAAAGAATTTTCTCGCAAAGCGGATTCATTCCACAAAGAACTCAAAAAGATATACGACGAACGCAAAGAATTCATCGCTTGGAATGAAGATTTTGATTTGTTTGCTCGCGCTAGCATTGATTTTCCGTATTACACCAAAAAAGAATTTTATCCGGTAGCCTACAAAAGACGCAGCGCTTTAGACAAATATCCGGAGCTTCCGAAAAACTATTACAACTATCGCAATAATATTGATTTCAACAACAAAGAACTGCTAAACTATTCGCAGTATTTGAGATATATCAACACGCTGGTAGAAAATTTATCTAAAAATGAACCTTTCGAACGTATTGATTTGAAAAAGCTTGAAATCCTGGATTCGCTAACCACCAATCAAGAACTTAAAAACAAAATTTCGAGCACTATTGCATTAGTGTACATCATTGATAAGGAAGACAACGCTAAGGATAAAGTTTTTATGGACAAGTTCATGAAAATTTCTACAGACAATACTAAGAAAGAAGAAATAAAATCTCTGGTAAATTCTATCTCAACCATTTCTGAAAAAGGCTATTTACCGGAAATCACTCTTCGAGATTTTCATGGAAATGAAGTGAGCAGCACTACTATTTTCCAACAAAAAACTATTGTATATTTTTGGTCAAAGAAAAACGCCGGACACTTTATGGCGGTGCACAAAAAGCTGGATAACCTCTTAGAAAAATACCCCAACATAGATGCCGTTGGGATTTGTTTGGATGATAATTCCGAAGACTGGAGGTACTTTTGGAACAAAAACAAAAATGTACCTAACCCAAAAATTCGTCAATACCGAATGAAAGACTTAACTTCTATGAAGAAAAATTGGGTGGTAACTCGTGTAACTAGAGCCTCTGTAGTAGATAAAGACGGGAAAATCATCAAAGGATTTGTGAATATTTTCAATCCAACTTTCGAAAAAGAACTGTAGTCAAAACCGTATAAAAACAAAAAAAAGGATTAAACAATGTTTAATCCTTTTTTGTTTCGGGTGAATGAGGGGTCTCGAACCCCCGACCTTCGGAACCACAATCCGACGCTCTAACCAACTGAGCTACAATCACCGTTTTCTCATTTGAGTGCGCAAATATAACAATTATTTTTCACCCGCAAAACTTTTATATCAAATCTGATAAACTTTTAACACCCACAAAACGCTCTACCGTAAAGCCTTCTGCGTATTCTACCCCAATCAAGCGACCTAAATCTTTGGCTCTGTACGCTATACTTTCTTGAAAATTTTGGGTAGCAATTGGGGTTACCGGCTCGTTAGAATTCGGGTTAAAAAACTGAGAATCATACGCAAAAACTGCTTTCAGTTTCGTTTCCATAAAGTCCGTAATATCCACAACAAAGTCAGGCTTGATGTTTTTCCATTGCACATAATGATACACCACGCTTGGTCTGTGCGCTTCTTGTTTTTTTCCTTCGTCTAGGGTCTCGATCATCTTTAATCCGGATAAAAAACACGCATCAGACACCAATTTACTGCCTTTTGGGTGATCAATATGGCGGTCGTCAATAGCATTACAAATCACAATCGAAGGTTTGTATTTGCGAATCATTCGGATAACTTCCATTTGATGTTTTTCGTCATTGACAAAAAAACCATCTCGAAACTTCAGATTTTCACGAGCTGAAACACCTAAAATTTCGGATGCTTTCGCGGCTTCTTGATAGCGTTTTTCTACCGAACCTCTTGTACCCAGTTCGCCTTGGGTAAGGTCAATAATTCCTACTTTTTTACCGAGCGAAATCTCTTTTGCCAAAGTACCGGAACAACCTAATTCAACATCGTCCGGATGGGCGCCAAATGCTAATATATCTAGTTTCATGAGTAAACTTATTTGTTTATTAAAACAAAAATACGAAGGTTTTATAACCTAAATCGGATTTTTAGAACAAACTCTTCATGGTTACTGATTTGTTCAAGGTTTCAAAAAATTCTTTTTCAGGATTACTATCTTTGGTAATCCCGCAACCAATATAGAAATACACCTTATCTGTTTCAATCTCCATACAACGCAAGTTTACGTACAATTCACTCGCATTTTGCCTATTCAATTCACCTAAAAATCCGGAATAATACTTTCGGTTATATCTTTCATGCTCCAAAATAAACGCCTTAGCCAAATCTTTTGGTTGTCCACAAACAGCAGGCGTTGGATGTAATTTTTCGATTATATTTTTGATGGAAAAACCCGATTTCAGTTTAGCCGAAATATCAGTTCTGATATGCAAAAGTGTTCCTGCTTGTGAAGTATACGGATTAGAAACTGTGATTTGTTCGGATTCCGGTTGTAGCGCTTTAGTAATAAAATCGGTTACAAATTGCTGTTCTTCACGCTCTTTTTCTTGCCATTCTACCTCTAGGGTTCCTTCAAACTTTTGGGTTCCGGCATATGCCATGGTTTGTAAAATTCCATTTTGGATAGAAACCAATTTTTCGGGTGTTGCACCTAGCCACATTCCTATCTCAGGGTGATAAAACCAATAGCGAAAAGCCGTTGGGTATTTATGTATAAGTTTTTCAAAAAGCTGAACAACATCAAGGCTTTTCGGCAAGAATTCTTCTTTTCTGGAAGCTACAATTTTATGGATTTGTCCTTTATTGATTTCGGAAATCATCTGAGTCACCAATTGCTCGAAACGCTGTTTTTCTTCTTCCGAATAGTGTAGAGAAAGTGTTTTCGATTCTTCAATGGTCTTGCTTTCTATTTTTTCACTGAAAAAATCAGCGTTCGAAGTAGGAATAAAAATAGATTTCTGATTCGAGTCAAAAGGAGCCAATACGAATCCTTGCTGAGAGAAATCTTCCAGATAATTTAACGAACTATCTTTCTGAAAAAGCCCCAACATTGCATCGGAATTAGGTTTGCAATACACCACAAAAGGCAATTTTTGCTTCAGACTTTCCTGAATTCTACTTAGCATTTCTCGGTAAAACAATATTGGTTAGTTTACAAAGCGAAACGAGGTTATCCTCTTCATCGGTGATTTTTATTTCCCAAAGGTGAATGGTTCGCCCTTTATGAATGATTTTGGCAGTGGCAAATACGGTTCCTTCGCGTTTACTTTTGAGGTGATTGGCAGAAATTTCGATACCGCGAACTTCGTATTTTTCGACATCGATAAACATCAGCGAAGCGGCACTTCCGACACTTTCGGCCAAAGCTACCGAAGCTCCGCCATGCAGAAGCCCCATCGGCTGATGAACTCGAGGGTTCACCGGCATTTTAGCCTTTAGATAATCCTCTCCTGCTTCTATATACTCGATTTCTAGAGTTTCCATTAGCGTGTTTTTACAGATTTTTTCAGAAAACTGTAAAAACTCTTCTTTGCTGTACTTCATAATGTGAGATGTTTTACTAGCAAAGATAAAATCCTATTCTCAATAAAACCTTAATTTGATCGGCAAAAAGCCTCGTTTTACAACTCTATTTTCTCGAGTTCTTTATAATTCTGATACAAACGCTTAAGCAGAATTCCGTAGATAATTCTATAGAAAACCCACATCAACGCTGACATTGCCAACAATATAAGCCCAATAATTACGATAGAAATTACCCAAAACATGGTTTCTTTATCCGAGTTCTCTACATCATTTAAAGTGAGTTTGATTTTATTATCATACATCATCATATTGACAAATATAACAATCATACAAAGCAGCCCCACTATAATGTTGTACCACACATAATACTGTACAACTTTTCGAACTTTTAAAATACTGTTCATCAGTGTTTTGGATGACGAAATCACAGATATATTTCTGAAATTTCGATAAAAGAAATAAACAAAAATCACCAAAACCGCCCAGTGGATGATAGTAGCAACATCCATAAAAGTTGACAAATGGTAATCGTCTATCATTTTTTTCTGCTTTTCGTCAGATAAAACGATGCTTAATACGGCCCAAAGCAAAATTTCTAATACACTGATAATAAATATCCACTTCACAATGGATGATGATTTTTTGTGAATCATATTATAAATTTCCTTCTCGCTTATATTGGGGAAATTCTTTTGTTTATTCCAGTCTTTTTTTAATAAATCTAATTCGTTCATCGCTTACTTCGGTTAAGGATTAATCAATTGTTTGAGCTTGGTTTTAACCCTATTCATTTTCACTCTTGCATTTACCTCTCCGATCCCCAATGTGTCGGCAATCTCTTTGTAATCTTTATCTTCGAGGTACATAAACACAAGTGCTTTTTCGATATCGCCCAATTGATGAATGGCTTTATACATCAATTTGAGTTGTTCTTCTTCTTCGTAATTATACTCCGTGAAATCGATTTTATGAATATTATTATCGATTTCGATGGTATTGATACTTCGTGATTTTTTTCGGTAAAGTGTAATGGCTGTATTTAGAGCAACGCGATATGCCCAGGTAGTGAATTTAGAATCACCTCGAAAGCTCGGATAAGCTTTCCAGAGTTGAATGGTAATCTCTTGGAACAAATCTTTGTGGTCGTCTTCATTGGAGGTATAAATCCTACAAACCTTATGAAGTAGATTCTGATGTTCCTTAACTTGTGATATAAATAACTGTTCTAGTTGCTCCATACTAAAACATAAGTAGCAAAAGTGATCTAATTGTTACAAATATCCATAAAAATTTTAGTAAAAATAATATAACGAACTTCTTTGATTACCATTTATAAGTCAAACCTAACCCTATGGCTTGTTTAATCTGTAATTTCGGACCTAATGTAATCACCTCTCCATTCACTTCTTCTTTTGTTTTTACATCATCATCATAAATCAAATGAATATTTATGTTGGCTTTCACGTATTTATTTACTTCGAAATCAAACTGCATTTGCCAATCTAAATCAATGTTTCCGAAATTATTATAATAATCCGAATACACACTCAAGCGGTTTTCGAAGTTGATATTTTCGTATACTTTTTTCTTCCAACTATTAGTTATCAAAAAACCAACTTCGGTTTTGTGAAGTTTTCCTTTTCGGATTCTATTGCCTTCTTCATCATACTGAGCAGCTTTCACACCAAACGAACCTTGATCGGCCAATCTTTGGTTGAGAACCATCGTAGATTTTACAGTAAGCGGAGAAATATACAGTTTAAATTCTTCTTTTTTCAAAAAATATTCCGCTCCCACCCCTAGAAATACATAAGCCGGAGCAAACGCATTCGAAATTGACACATCGGTATTCGGATAGGCATATCCACGTGTAAATTGAGTATTAAAACTAAATTTAGAGCTATAACTCCAATCAGATGTTTTGGTCATCTTGAATCCGGCAGTGGATTCAAATTGGAAAATATCATCGGTTTTGCGCATCTCCCTATCGTCTTGCTTATTGATACCGTAGCGAACCGTCAAATCGTTATTCCACGAAAATAAATCTTTCTCATAACGACGCTCAAAACGTCCTTTCAAGAGGGCTGAAATTGAATTTTCTCCACCAATGCTCCAATTGATAAACGAAACTTGGCTTAAGTCAAAGCCAACTTCGTTGGTTTTTTTCCATAATGACGTTTCTTTTTTCTCAACCAAAGAATCGGTTTGAACTTGTAAGGAATCTTGACCAAAAACAATTATAGGCAGTAAGAAGAATGCAAAAAATAACTTTTTCATAAACTAGTTTCGAACTAAACGATAAACACCAAGAATTATTTTGTAGTAAGACTTTTCATGTAAGCGACAATCGCCTCAAGCTCTTGTTGGGTCATTTTCTTGGTAATTTCTAGATTGGCTTTCATCACCGGATATTGTGAAGGATCCACAATAGGCTCAGCGTTACCTTTTAGGAACTCAATCATATTGGCTTGATTTTTCTCATAAACCGATACAATTTCTTGAACACTCGGTCCGATTACTTTTTGAGTAGGTTTATGACACGCCAAACATTGCCCTTGTCCGTTGAAGAGTTTTTTCCCCAGTTCTAAATCAGAAAGTTCGGTTTGTGTTTCAGGATATAAAGGTTGTTTCGGAGTTGGTTCGTTTTTACAAGAAGTGAAAAACAATACGAAAAGAATCCAAAAAGAATACTTCATCACAAAAAAAATTTTAAACTACTATAATTTCTTTCTTCTTACTAGTAAACTTCTGTCTTCTATCGGGTTTTCTTCTCCTTTTAGCGCCTTTTCAATCCCGTCTAAATACTCTAACGAATCATCAATATAGAACATTAAATCCGGTACTTTTCGGAGTTGTTGTTTAACACGTTGCGCCAAATCGTGTTTGATAAGTGGCGTATTAGAGCGTACTGCCGTTAAGATTTCAGGACCTTTTTCATTCGGGAAAATGCTTAAATATACTTTGGCGATAGACAAATCAGTAGTAACACTTACTTTCGATACCGAAATGATGAGATTTGTGATTCCGTTTTTACGTACTTCACCTTGAAGAATATCAACTAAATCGTTCTGTAGTAATGCACCAATCTTTTTTTGTCTGTTCGTTTCCATTGTATGAATTTTGCTCTCGTGTATTTGAGTGCAAAAGTACGAAATTTTTAGTTGCCGTGAATTCAAATAAAAAATCCCAAAACTGAAGTCTTGGGATTCACAACTATTTTACATAAATGAAATTAAATATTTTCTCTTCTATCGGCGAAAGTAAACAGCAGTGTCTGGAAAAAGGAAAGTATCAAACTAAACAGTAAAGCATACCAAAATCCATCTACTTTGAAATTATCCAACAAGTAATCACAAATTAGAATAACAAATGCATTGATGACCAGCAAAAACAAACCAAAGGTTACTAGCGTAGCCGGAAGTGTCAAGAATATCAATACCGGTTTTACAAAAATATTGAGTAAACTAAGCACTACAGCTACGATTATGGCTGATGGAAATCCATTTACATGAACGCCCGGCAAAAGGTAAGTCGCCAATAGATAGACTAAAATCGCGGTAAGAAATAATTTTATAACTGTTTTCATTTTATAAATATAAAAAAAAGACCTCATCTCTGAGGTCCTTTTTCAAATTTATTTTAGTTTGATAGTAGAATGGTTGCTCCCGGGTAAGAAGAAGCATTTACTAACGGAAGATGTGCGTTGTAATGTTTGTTGATTACTTTAATAATCTCATTAGCTACAATCGCATATCCTTTAGCATTCGGGTGAATTCCGTCTAAAGAGAACAAAGTAGTATGCAATTTACTTGTGCTAAAGTAGTTTGCATAGTACGTTTGACCATCTTCTGTGGTTAATCCTTTTCCGAAATCAGCTAATTGGTTCATGATAGCATTCATATCAGCAACAGCTATTCCGTTTGCATCTGCGATAGAACGAATAGCGTTGTTGTATGCTGTAGTAGCCGAAGCAACTTTGGTTTGTTCTGTTGGAGTAAGTACCCATTTGTTTGCCATCGGGAAAGTAACTCCGTTTAGATTGATTAGCGGAGATGGAGCTGCATCATTAACTTTACCAATTACTGATGAAGCAGGTAATACTACTAAATCACTTGCAGTAGCTTGACGCGCTTTTCCGTACACTTGTCCAAAAGCAGCAGCCATTTGAGCACCTAAAACTGGAGTCAAAGCACCTGTAATTTGAGCAGTTCTATCAGCAGCGTCCACATCAATAATCAAGATTGGGTTCGTTTCTGTATTAGAAAGTAATTTCACGCGGTTTGGCTCTCCGTAAGCAGTGAATACTTGAGCTAAAGGACCGTAAATTTGAGCATTTAGCGTAGCAATGTTTGCCTCACCACCTAAAGCTGCCGGTGTAAGCGGATTGTATGGTACTGTAGTGAAATAAGGAATAGCAGTTACACTAGGGATAGTTGCCACAACTCCTTTTGCTCCGTTTTGAGCAAGACCTGTAACTTGGCCCAAAAGTGGATGAGTACCTCCGTTAATAATTAAGTTATAAATTCCGGCAAACACTGCTGAATTGGTGATATCATTATTTCCATAAGTAAGCGGATTTGTATTTCCTGTTTCATTATGGTCTACTGCAGGAGTGTTTCCATCTGCATTTGCACCTCCGTTAGTAGCATAAGTTAACACATCATTTGCTCCAATCCAGTTGGTAAAGAATGTTGGATTCATAGTCATTGCATCTCCTAATACAGTAGCACTTGCACTAGTTGCATGTCTGATGAAATAAGGGTTAGCGTTTGGCAAGTTCGCCGCACTACCGTATCCAGGAACTAATAAGTGAAACGATTTTGCTCCCGGCACTCCCATATTGTTAAATGCTTTGGCCTGTGGAGTAAGCGTAATGGTAGATGTACCATTAATGTTTTCTGGTCCTCCTGCAGATGCATTAATAATTAAACGTGTTCCGAATCCCGGTATTCCTGTAATCCCCCCTAGGTTATTTACATCCTCTTCAAAAGAAGGTTGAGTAAATTCACCTCCACCTGCTACTGCAAACTGACCAGCAAGAATATTTGGGAATGAATTTTTTTGACCCGAACGGAAAACAGTGCCGTCCATATATCCAGCAGTTAGTGAGTTACCCACAGCTACATATGAGCTAAAGTCTGCGTCACCCGAGTGGTATGTATCTCCGTTAATTTCGTTTTTAAAATCAGAATCACACGAAGCAAAACCAAGTGCTAGAATTGATAGATATATAAATTTATTTTTCATGTCTGTAATTTTTTATTAGAAAGTATAAGATAATCCAACTCCTGGCGAGAACACAGTGTTTTTGTAAGTACCACCGAATTTAATTCCAGTATTTCCGTCTTCTGAATAATGGTTGTAAGAATTATCAACCTCCTCGAAGTGTAAGTATAAGAAGGATACATCCACACCTAATTTAGGCGTAATTTGGTACGTTAAACCAGCTGTATATCCGTTTGAATCATTACGAGGAGTTTCAGGAGCGAAATAGCCGTCTTGTACCGGGCTTTCGTCAAAATACCACCCCGCTCTGAATGAGAATTTTTCAGAAGCTTTGTATTGTGCTCCTAAACGGTAAGTAACCGCATCTTTGTAATTTCTTGGGTTGTGAGATAGTCCTGCTGCGTTGTCAAACTGAACATCAAGTGCTTTATAAGTACTCCATTTTGCTAGGTTAATATCGAAGGCAAATAACCATTTGTCATTCATTTCGTATGAAATACCTGCTGTAAGTTCTGCCGGTAACGGAAGATCTGCATCAAATTTAGCATCCGGAGTATATCCTGAAGCAATCATAAAGTCAGGAAGATTTCTAAATTTAGCATCACCTCCACGAGCTTCCATAGTGATTTCAGAACGATAATTCATTCCTAATCTAATTTTTTCAGTAAGATTGAACATAAATCCTGCTGTCCATCCCCAAGCTGTAACACCGCTTGCATCAAGTTGAACGTGAGCTCTTTCTCCGTCTGCATTAGTAATATTACGCGAAATGTTTCTGTCAAATTTAACGCCTCCCATAACAAAGATAGGTCCTCCACCGAAACTAAATTCGTCAGCAACTTTAAGAGCGATAGATGGTTGGAAGTAAATTGCTTTTAAATCAATATTGTTTACAAGATGAGATCCTTCCCAGTCTCTATCCCATTCTACAGCACTTCCGTAGGGAGAATAAATCGCCATACCCGCTGATAGCCAATTATTTACTTTGTACGCTGCATACGCATAGAAAGGCGTTCCAATGTTTTTGGTTTCTGCTTGCATGTTGTACGTAACATCTTGGAATTTGGTGGTTGCGGAAAGCATATTAGCTCCGGCTGAAGCGTAAAACTTGTTTTCTAAAAAGGACATCCCTGCAGGATTGAAGAACAACACCTCTGCACTATTGTTCACTACAGCAACTCCGGTGTGCCCCATAGCAAGTTGCCTGTTTCCTTGCATACTCACACGATATCCTCCGGCAAATACCGCAGAAGTACCTATAGCGAACAAGGCTAAAGATAAAATTTTTCTCATAATGTAATAAATTTTGGTTGTTATAATAATCCAAAGTTATTACAAAATACTAATTATACAACTGTTTTGGAAAAAATATTATGCAATCATAGTAAATTTTATCTCAAAAAAATCACAATCACTTTTTTACAGCAGATTGTTTGATAAAAATTCAAAATTGAAGCAAACAAACCCCTTATAATAACATTATTTTAAGAAAAATTTTAAGATTTTGAGCTAAAATACTGACTCACAAACAAATAGAACAAATCCGGGTTTTCTGCATGCAACCAATGCCCTGCATTTGGAATGGTTTCTATGGTTGCTTTGGGGAAGATTTGAAGAATATCTTGAACGTCTCTTTCACGAATATAGTTTGAATTTCCACCTCTCAAGAACAAAGCCGGCTTATCATAGGTTTTATCATTGGTGATTTGTATTCCCATATTATCGTATTGCTCGGTAAGTACTTTTAGATTCATCCGAAAAGCCAATTCATCCTGCGATTTTCTATATACGTTTTTCATCAAAAACTGAAGTGTTCCGAAATCGTGAATGTATTGCGCCATCTGTTCTTCTATATCCTTGCGCTCCTTCAATACTGAAAAATCTACCGAGTTCAACGCATCTAATATATCTTGGTGATGAGGCGGATATTCTCTTACACTAATATCGGCAACTACGAGTTTATCTACTAGCTCCGGATGAGCAAGCGCCAAAAACATAGCCAACTTCCCTCCCATCGAATGTCCTATTACATTAATAGTAGTCAAATTATGATACTGACAATATCCCAAAACGTCTTGCATCATCGCTTGATGAGAGAATTCATCCGAATGAAAACTCCTTCCGTGATTGCGCAAGTCGAGCGCGTGAACTTGATAACCATCTTGGGCAAATCTTCCGGACAACGTTTTCCAATTATCGGACATACCCAAAAAACCATGAAGTATCAGCAAAGGTTTTCCTTCACCTTCTATTCGGGAATACAGCAATTCGCTCATCTTTATTTTAATTTATGTAAATACATATTTACAACATTATCCAAACCTAAATACAAACTTTCGCAAATCAACGCATGCCCTATAGACACTTCGAGCAAACCTGGAATGTTTTCTTTGAAAAATTGAATATTGTCTAGTGACAAATCGTGTCCGGCATTGATCCCTAAATTTAATTCATTTGCCAACTTTGCACTTTCTACATAAGGTTCTATTCCTTTTTTGTTGCCCAAACCGTATTGATGAGCAAAACTTTCGGTATAAAGCTCGATACGGTCGGCTCCGGTTTCTTTGGCCCCTTCAATCATTTCCAAAACCGGATCCACAAAAATAGACGTACGGATTCCGTTGCGTTTGAATTCAGCAATGATTTCGGTTAAAAACGATTTATGTTTAATAGTATCCCAACCGGCATTCGAAGTAAGCGCATCATCAGCATCGGGCACCAAAGTCACTTGAGTCGGTTTTACTTCCAATACCATATCCATAAACTGCGGAATCGGGTTTCCTTCGATATTATACTCCGTATACACAATTGGTTTTAACCCATACACATCCGAATAACGAATATGTCTTTGGTCAGGTCGTGGATGAATGGTTATCCCATCTGCTCCGAAACGTTGAATATCTTGAGCAACTTTCAACACATCTGGCACATTACCTCCACGTGAATTTCGCAACGTTGCAATTTTATTTATGTTTACGCTAAGTTTAGTCATTTTCCAGATTATTTAATTTCTTGACACAATTCGATAAGCACGCCGTTGGTCGTTTTTGGATGCAAAAAAGCTACTAATTTGTTATCTGCTCCTTTTTTCGGAGTTTCATTGAGCACCGTAAAACCTTCTGCTTTTAATCTTTCGATTTCTGATAAAATATCTTCTACATCAAAAGCAATATGATGGATTCCTTCGCCTTTTTTCTCGATAAATTTCGCAATCGGGCTATCCGGATTGGTAGCTTCTAACAATTCAATTTTGTTCGGACCATTCATAAAAAACGAAGTTTTCACGCCTTCGCTTTCAACTTCTTCAGTTTTATAATGTGGCGCGCCGAAGAGTTTTGCAAATAACAGATTTGAAACCTCTAAATCTTTAACGGCTATGCCGATGTGTTCTATTTTTTTCATAAATTAAAATTTTCAATTATACCTTTACTTTTCCACAATAGCGAAGGCTCTATCAGCATTACACTAAATACTCCAAGTATGATTAATAATTTCAGAAAGCTATGTGAGGCCATAAAGTGAATCTTCTTTTCGGATTTCCACAAAAAAACCAAAAACAAAATCAGCCCCATCAAACTAAAATACAAGTACATATCCATATAGCCCACATCCGCCTTTTCAATCAAAACATAAACCGGAATAAGAGTTAGCATTACCAGAAAAGTAATGATGTATTTAGCTGCTTTTTCGCCATACACCACCGGAATCGTTCGGTAATTGTTCACAAAATCACCTTGCAGGTTTTCTAAATCTTTGACCATTTCACGAATAAAAATCAACAGATACAAAAACGAAGCATGAGCAAACACAATAAAATATTTGTGCTGATGGTGTAAGATATTAAAGAGTTCTTGTTTTTGATAATAAAAAAGTACAGCAAAAAATGGCAAAATTGCCAACAACGATGCTGTTGCATTCCCGATAATCGGATATTTTTTGAGTTTATGCGAATAAAACCAAATCAGAAAAATATAGCCCGAAAAGAAAACCGCAGCGCGCCACGAAATCAAAAACGCCATCAAGAAAACCACTCCATTCACTCCGAAATAGATTTTCAAACGTGTTTCTTGGCTAATCATCCTGTCGATTTTGGTCTTGAGCGGACGATTGATTAAATCCTTTTCGGAATCGTAAAAATTATTGATGATATAGCCCGAACCTATACACAAAGCCGTGGCTAGTACAATCACAAACATCTGCGGATCGAGCAAAATTGACAAAGCGCGTCGCTCGGGAGCTAACACAAAAATAGCAGAAAGGTATTGGGCAATAGCTATCACCCAAATATTATAAGCGCGCATCACAGAAAACAAACTAAAAATCTTCCAAAGGAATATTTTGTTTTTTCTGTTTAGCATCACATCGTATTAAAAATTTCGGATTGAATTAAAATTGATAAACCACTTCCAGGTTATGTCCTTCCAATGATTTTTTGGCTTTTTCTAAATCTTGTGTAAACCCAAGAATGTAGCCACCACCTCCGGAACCACAAAGCTTCAAGTAGTAATCATTGGTTTCGATTCCTTTTTTCCAAAGTTCATGGAATTTTTCAGGAATCATCGGTTTGAAGTTCTCCAACACCACTTTTGATAGTTTTTTGGTGTTCGAGAAAAGCGATTTCACGTCGCCTTTCAAGAAATTCTCCACACAAGCATCGGTATATTTCACGAATTGTGTTTTCAGCATCTTTCTAAAGCCGCTATCTTTGAGATTTTCCATAAAGATAGAAACCATCGGAGCTGTTTCGCCTACTATGCCACTATCCAGCAAGAAAACCGCACCATTGCCTTGAGCGCTTTGCGTCGGGATGCCTGTAGCTTCGATATTGTCTTTCGAATTAATCAAAATCGGAATGCTCAAATAACTATTTAGCGGGTCTAATCCGGAACTCTTTCCGTGAAAGAAAGACTCCATTTCCGAGAAAATCTGCTTAAGCGTTAATAATTTTTCGCGGGTTAAATTCTCTAGAACCGTAATTTTGTCTAAAGCATATTGGTCATAAATTGCTGCTACCAATGCCCCGCTGCTTCCTACTCCGTAACCTTGCGGGATGCTCGAATCGAAATACATTCCGCTATTCACATCGCGCTGTAATGCTTCAAAATCAAACTGTACCAATTGCGGGTTGCGAGCTGTCATTTCTTTGAGATAGCTCACATATTTCACCAAACTTTCATTGGATTTTTTAGCTTCTTCGGTAAGGCTTTCTTCAATTTTTAAAGCTCCATTATAAAAATTATACGGAATCGAAAGACCTTTAGAATCTTTGATAATTCCGTACTCTCCGAACAGCAAAATTTTGGAATAAAAAACCGGTCCTTTCATGCAGCAATTACGGTATAAGTTATTTATACACCACAAAGATAATAATTTTTGGCTCAACGAAGTTATTCAACTGAATTATTTCCTCACACTATCAGCAGGATATAATTTAAAAGAAATCTAAAGGTATTTTTTATTAGATTTGTCAAAACCTAAACTAAATAACTATGTACAATTTTATCAAAGAAGCTCATTCCTTTTGGGCATATGTGGTGTTGATTTTATTACTTATTGCTTTTGTAAATGCGCTAATAGGATTTAGCTCCAACAAACAATTCACCGCAAAAGACAGAAAAATTTCACTTTTCGCGCTTATTGCTTCGCACATTCAGCTACTATTGGCTATGTTTTTATATTTCTTATCGCCTTATTACACTACAATGAAAGAAATTGGAATGGGAGAAGTGATGAAAAATTCCGATTTAAGACTTTACCTTATCGAGCACCCAATGATAAATATCATTGCTATTATTTTGATTACTGTGGGATGGTCTAAACACAAAAAAGCAATTACCGAAAAAGCAAAATTCAAAGCAATTTGGGTGATGTATTTTATAGCGTATGCACTAATATTAAGTAGAATTCCTTGGAATAATTGGTTATCATAAATCAAATTTATTGAAGCATTTCATCTGCATATTATTGTGTTTTTCAGGACTGATTAATTATTCTCAGAATAAATCCAAAGAATCAGTCCTGAAAAACCCTATATCTCAAGACACACTCAAAAAGTACATTCTCAAATCCAAAACACACTTCAAACACAAATCGGACAGTTTGGCCAAATTATCGCCTGAAATTTCATTTAGCAACATTCAGCCTCTCGATTCACTATCACAAGCCTATACCAAACCCTTCAAAGAAAATGTTGTTGCTTCGTATTACGCCGATAAATTTCATGGTCGAAAAACAGCCAGCGGAGCAAAATACGACAACAAAAAACTCACAGCTGCTCATCGCACTTTACCTTTCGGCACCGTACTAAAAGTTACGAATCTAAGTAACGGGAAATCAGTTTTGGTAACCGTAAACGACCGCGGTCCATTCTCCAAAGGAAAAGAAATTGACCTTTCAAAAGCGGCTTTTATAGAGATTGCCGAAAACTTCCGTCACGGAACTATTCGAGTAACTATCGAAATTGTCGAGCAATTATAACCCAATCAAAAACTCAATTGTATCTACATTATCGGCATAATCCCACAATTGCGGATGTTGCGTTTGTCCAAATTTTACAGAATTTTCGATAGTTCCTGAGCTCACTACACATTGGATTTGCTCACTATCAGCCGCAAGTCGCTCTTTAAGTTGATTCAAATTCTGGTAATATTCATAAAAAACACTCGAAATAGGCGAAGCATAAGCCGTGTCTTCTTTGAGCGTCATGAATTCGTTATCCAAAATCAAGAAATTGCTCATCAAAAATACCGCTTTGTTGTAATCGTAGTTGTTGATGTATTTTTGATTGTTAATGATGTCCCCGTATTCGTACATCGCTGCAAAAAACAATTCGAAGTCATAATCTTTCGGCACGAAAATCTTAGACACATTTCGGCATCCTAGTCCGAAATACGTAAAAATATCTTTCCCTAATCCGATTAAATCTTCTTTGGTTTCACTTCCGGTTAATACCGCTACGGAATTTCTGTTTTTGCGAATGACACTTGGTTTATCTTTAAAATAATACTCAAAATAACGCGCGGTATTATTACTTCCGGTAGCGATTACGGCATCAAAATTTTCTAATTTATTTTCTACAAATTCAATTCGAGATGCCAATTCAGGTTCTATTCGAACTAAATATTTAGCTACAAAAGGCAAAATTTTCTGATCGTTAGAAGACATTTTCACAAGCGCTTTGTGTCCTGTCACCAAAACACTGATAAAATCATGAAATCCAACGAGCGGAATATTTCCTGCCAAAATCAATCCAACTGTTTTCGGGTGAGCATTCGGAATTTCATACGCGCTAAGCCATTTATCAATATTTTCCTGCGTTAACGCTTCTGCCCACGAGCGAATCGCGAAATATACTTCGCTTTCTACAAACCATCCGTTATAGTGTTTTTGGTTTTCGATAAGAAATACAAAATCATCATAAAACTCGTCATTACACAGAACATCCGTAGATTTCACCGTATTTTGACCGTCAAATTGTGCTAAAAATTTACCCAGTTCTATCAATGATTTTTTTGTCTTTTCTAACATCATATAATTTGTTTATGAATGGTTTTGCTCGTAATTTTGTGCAAAAATAAGTTTTATTAGAGCAAAGTCGTATTAATGAGACTTTAAACTTTAATTCCTATTCTAAAAAAATCTTACAAATGGCAATTATTATAACTGACGATTGCATCAACTGTGGTGCGTGTGAACCGGAATGTCCGAACACGGCAATCTATGAAGGAGCTGATAACTGGAGATACAAAGACGGAACGGCACTACGCGGAAAAATTGTTTTGCCAAATGGCGAAGAAGTGGATGCCGATGAAGCGCAAACTCCAATTTCAAACGATATATACTACATAGTACCGAGCAAATGTACCGAATGTAAAGGATTCCACGAAGAGCCACAATGTGCTGCTGTTTGTCCGGTGGATTGTTGTATTCCGGATGACAATTATGTAGAAGACGAAGAAACGCTTTTGAACCGTCAAGCCTTCTTGCACAATCAATAATCAAACAAATTATATGAGAATAGCACTCTTGGGTTACGGAAAAATGGGGCATGCCATTGAAAAAATTGCCATCGAAAGAGGTCACGAAATCGTTCTGCGAAAATCTGAAAATGATACTTTCGACGGGCTAGAAATCGCAGATGTAGCCATAGATTTTTCCGCTCCGAGCAGCGCTTTTACTCATATCACTGAAGCTTTAAACCGAAATATCCCGATTATTTCTGGGACTACAGGTTGGCTAGAAAAATACGACGAAATCGTTAGATTATGTCAAGAAAAAAACGGAAGTTTTATTTATGGTTCGAATTTTAGTTTAGGAGTAAATTTATTTTTCTTGCTGAATGAGAAATTAGCCCAAATCATGAAAAACTTTCCGGAATACCAAGTGCAAATGGAAGAAATCCACCACACACAAAAACTGGATAAACCTTCTGGAACTGCTATTTCGCTTGCCAATCAAATTATTGAAAATTCAAATTACACGTCTTGGCAATTAGGTCAAACTCAAAACGAAAATATCGGTATCGAAGCTAAACGAATCGAAAACGTACCGGGCACACATTCTGTATTTTATAAATCTTCTATTGACGAAATCGAAATCAAACACACCGCGCATTCTCGCGAAGGTTTTGCTCTGGGAGCAGTCATAGCTGCCGAATGGATTCTAGGCAAAAAAGGAATTTTCTCGATGAAAGACGTGCTGGGTTTGTAACTTTTTAAATATCTTGCGTACTTATTTGCTACATCATTTGTCTGAAATAACTCGTATTATTGCAGATTACAAAAAGTATGTATAACTAAAACCACTTATTTATGTCATTAACGGGTTGGATTCTATTTATTTTAATCATTCAGGTTATTCACTTTTTAGGAACTTGGAAATTATATCAAAAAGCAGGCAGAAAAGCATGGGAAGCACTTATTCCGGTTTATAACGCCATAGTGTTGATGCAAATCATCAATCGTCCGAAATGGTATGTTATCTTGCTTTTTATCCCGATAGTAAACCTATTGATGTTTCCTGTAGTTTGGGTAGAAACCATCCGTAGTTTTGGCAAAAACAAAACTTCACATACTTGGCTGGTATTATTAACTTTAGGTTTATACATCTATTACTTAAACTATGTTGAAGCCGACAAATTAACTTATATCGAAAATCGCAGCCTCAAACCGGCGAACAAAGTGGCTGATTTTGTAAGCTCAATAGTGTATGCCGTTATTGTAGCAACTGTAATTCATACTTATTTTATCCAACCTTTTGTAATTCCGTCTTCATCACTGGAAAAAACTTTATTGGTAGGGGATTTTCTCTTAGTAAGCAAAATGCATTACGGAGCGAGAACACCAATGACTGCCGTTGCCGTTCCGATGGTTCACGATACCATTCCGCTAATTCCAACCTCGTATGACGGATTACCAAAATATGTAAATCGATACAAATCGTACCTTAAAAAACCTCAAATCCCCTATTTCCGCATGCCGGGCTTTAGTGACGTACAGAAAAACGACATTGTAGTATTCAACTGGCCTGCTGATACCGTTCGTTTCTTCTTCCGTGACAATACGGCTATGAACATCCGTAAACCGGTTGATAAAAAATCGAATTACGTAAAACGTTGTGTAGGTACTGCAGGAGACACAATTGAATCTCGAGGTGGAGATGTTTATATCAACGGAAAATTACTAGAATTGTCGTATCGAGCTAAGCCTTTATTTTTAAACAACATCAAACTTAAAGATAATTCACTTGAAGTTTTAACGCAGTATGGAATAGAACAAAGAGACTTAATGGCTTACACCTATGTCATCAAGACTTCGATATGGGAAGATTCGGCTGTAAAAAATTACATCAATAATCCGCAAAACAGAGTGTCTCTATATGAACAAAACAGAGATTCTGTAAACGTATACGCTTCGGGCTATATGAACAATACCGAGCATATGCAGAAATTAGGCATTCAGATTGATGGAGTTCAAGCCAACATTACTATTCAGCAAGAACAACAACTCAAAAATGAACCTGCTGTTGTTTCGCTATCAAGAGCAACTAGACCGGAAGGCGGAATTTTCCCGCAAACACAGCCAACTTGGAGCGAAAGCGATTGGGGTCCTATTTATATCCCTAAAAAAGGAGATGTTCTTACCCTTACCAAAGAAACACTTCCGTACTATAAAAAAATTATTAGAGATTATGAACATCACGATTTGAAAGTAATCGGAAATGACATCTTAATCGACAACAAACCAGCGACTACTTATCAGGTAGAGCAAGATTACTATTGGATGATGGGAGATAATCGCAGCTTCTCGGAAGACAGTAGATTTTGGGGATATGTACCTGCTGACCACATCGTAGGGAAACCGGTATTTATTTGGTTCAGTTATGATTCGGTAAACAAAAAAGTAAGATGGGATCGCGTATTTACAACCGTGGGCGGTGATGGCGAGCCTCAATCCTACTTGAGATGGTTTATCCTTGCTCTTGCCGGATATTTCTTGATAGATTATTTCTTGAAAAAGAAAAAAGCGAAAGCATAAATCGATTTTCCAAAAGTCTGTTTGTCAGCTTAGTCTATTTTTTAACAAGATTTAATTTGAAAAAACCGACACAAAATTTTGGAAAAATAAAAAAATAACATACATTTGCACCCGCAATTGCACAGGTAATGGCCTATGGTGTAATGGTAACACAGCTGATTTTGGTTCAGTCGTTCTAGGTTCGAGTCCTAGTAGGCCAACAAAAAAACCGCTTCTTAATCGAAGTGGTTTTTTTTGTTTTAACACGTTTTGTAATATTTCTTCTCTCAAGCATTACTTATTGGTTTTATTTTATAAATTTACCTAAATCCTAAAAAATCTATGAATAAACTAATCAAAGGACTAATTGCCGGTTATGGCGCAAAAAAATTAGGTGGTGGATGCATAGGGACTATCATTGTCTTTGTGATTATTTGGTGGTTATTAGGTAAATTCGGGATGTAAAACACACAAGCATCTTTTTATCTAAACATGGTTATGAATTTCTGGAAATCATTTAGGCAAAGTACCTTCTACAAAAAATTTAAAAAAGACAAATTAGGAGTGCTTTGCTTATTTTATATCTTTTTGATGATATTCATATCCGTATTTGCCTATTGCTTGGCGCCAGACAATTCTAAAAATGCCAATTGGGGCGACTTATCCATAAAATCAAAACCTCCGGGATTTACTGTTTTAATTTTAAACATTCCTGCTTCGCATCAACCCGAATCGTCCTTATCCAATTATTTTGTTGGATTGGAAGACTATTCTCAAAGCTATCCAATCAAAAATTATTCAATTAAGGGTGATACGCTTGTTTATACGCTATACAACGAATCCGAAGAAATCAATATTGAAAAACAAGCCTCGCTTCGAGATTTTCCTACTGAAACTTCGATGCAGACAGTTGCGGATAAACACATCCAACCAAAAACGTTTTATTTAGGCACAGATAAAGCCGGAAGAGATTATTTGAGCAGAATGATTATTGGCTCGCGCATATCGCTTTCTATCGGATTTGTAGCGGTGTTTATTTCGCTTGTAGTCGGACTGTTTTTCGGAAGTATTGCCGGTTATTATGGCGGAAAAACAGATACTTTTGTGATGTGGCTCATCAATATTGTTTGGTCGATCCCCACCCTACTTTTGGTAATTGCCATTACGCTAGCTCTAGGCAAAGGATTTTGGCAGGTTTTTATTGCAGTAGGACTCACTATGTGGGTGGAAGTAGCTCGTGTGGTCCGCGGACAAATTATTAGCGTAAAACAATCGCAATTTGTCACGGCAGCTAAAGCTTTGGGTTATTCTAACCTTAGAATTTTGTTTAAACACGTTTTACCTTCGGTAATCGCTCCGATTATTGTGATTTCTGCTGCGAATTTCGCTTCGGCAATACTCGTTGAAAGCGGACTTTCATTTTTAGGACTAGGAGCACAACCGCCCACCCCGAGTTGGGGCGGAATGATCAAAGAAAGTTATTCGGATATTATCCTGGGGAAACCTTTTTTGGCACTTATCCCCGGAATGGCAATTTTACTATTAACCCTTAGTTTTATGATGGTCGGAAATACCTTAAGAGATGCATTAGATGTCAAAAAATAACAATTTCATAATTCCGAGTATCATTTACTTAAAATCAAAATAACATATTTATACCCAACTAATTCTATCTTTGTCAAACAAATTCGGCTGAATGAACCTCAAAAAGACCTACAAATTTGCCATTCGCTCTTCGTTTTACATTGCTGTTTTTTCAACGGCTTTTGTAAGTTTATTGCTGATGATTTTTTTTGAATTTTCATGGGAATTTGCTCTTTACTTTTTCTTCGGAGTTGGGATATTTTCGTTTTTCGTACTGCAATATCGCGTTGAGCGTTTTATTTATCGAAGAATCAAAAAAATATATGATGATGTTTCGCTTTTAGATTCGGCTTCACTTATCAATAAACCCATAACCACCGACATGGCAACACTTACCGAGCAGGTAAAAAAGTTTGCCATGGACAAAAAACTCGAAATCGAAACTCTCAAACTTCAGGAAGAATACCGCAGAGATTATATCGGAAATGTATCACACGAACTGAAAACGCCATTATTTACCGTGCAAGGCTATTTACTCACGCTCATTGATGGAGTGGATGATAAAAGTCTTCGCAAAAAATACTTGCAGAGAGCCGAAAAAGGTGTCGAACGACTGATTTATATCGTGAGGGATTTGGATATGATTACCAAACTCGAAACCGGTGATTTAAATTTGAATTATTCCCGATTTGACATCGTCGAGGTGATTCAAAATATTTTTGATTTATTAGAAATGAAAGCTTCTTCGAAAAACATTATTTTGATGTTTGACATGAAGTACATCAACCCGATTTATGTCTATGCGGACAAAGAGAAAATCCAGCAAGTCATTACCAATCTTATCGTAAACTCTATCAAATACGGTAAAGAGTACGGGACTAGTGAGGTTAGCATCGAAGAAATTATCGAAAATAAAATTCTAATTCGCGTAATTGACAACGGAGTCGGAATTGCTCAGCAGCACATTCCTCGTTTGTTTGAACGCTTTTACAGAATCGATAAAAGTGGCGCGCGTAAAGAAGGCGGCTCCGGACTTGGTCTATCTATCGTAAAGCACATTATTGAAGCACATAACGAAAAAATATTCGTAAAAAGCGAACTCAACAAAGGTTCTGAATTTTCTTTTACGCTCGAAAAATCGCAGTAAGAGCGACTTTTGGACATTATACGCAAAAACCGAATTTGTGTATCTTTGTAGCAAATAATCTTTTCATACATGAAACTTCTTCTTTTTAATGGAGCTCCGGACGCATCAGTAAGTGGTATATCTCATAAAATAATTGATTTTTTCAAATCTTATTTTCAAGATAAAAACATAGAAATTTCTACTTATAATCTTGCTGAACACAAACTTCCGCTACTTGAAATTCCGTTTAATGAAATTCCGGAAGAAGTAACTCAAATGACCAAGCAATTCTCGGAAAGTGATATTCAGATTTGGCTTTCGCCTATGTACCACGGCGGAATTCCGGGCAGTATGAAAAACTGCTTGGATTGGCTTGAACTCACCAGCAAAAACCCAAAACCTTATTTGTCGAATCAAATCATCGGAATGATTTGTTGGGCCGATGGCGTACAAGCCATGCAAGGCATTAACAATATGGATTCTATTGCCAAAGCGCTTAGAGCTTGGACTCTTCCGTATTCTGTGCCGATTCTGCGAAAAGATTTGATTCTGGAAGATGAACTCAACCCAACTTATGTTCAGCGCTTCACGCTTATGGCGGATTTGATTGCTACTTCTAAGTTGTAAAAATTCCTCAAGAGTTATATCTCCATAATATTAACATTTACTTAAAATTCTATATATTTGATATACAGATATTTTCAAATCATATAGAATATGCTAGTAAAAGTTTTTGGAAGCACCGTTTTTGGGGTCGAAGCCACAACTATTACAGTTGAAGTGAATATCGACAAAGGAATAGGCTATCACTTGGTAGGCCTTCCGGATAATGCTGTTAAAGAAAGTAGCTTTCGGATTGCAGCAGCTTTGAAAAACATCGGCTATCAACTTCCGGGCAAAAAAATTACTATCAATATGGCTCCTGCTGACCTTCGCAAGGAAGGTTCTGCTTATGATTTAACACTTGCTATCGGAATTTTAGCTGCATCTTCACAAATCAATAATGAACAGGTTGGCGATTATATTATTATGGGTGAATTGTCTTTAGATGGAACGCTTCAACCTATAAAAGGCGCTTTACCTATTGCTATAAAAGCAAGAGAAGAAGGTTTTAAAGGATTTTTTCTTCCGATTCAAAACGTAAAAGAAGCCGCTGTTGTCAATGATTTGGATGTATATGGCGTAGAATCCATCAAAGAAGTTATTGATTTTTTTGAAGGAAAATCAGATCTGCAACCCACCCAGATTGACACACGGCAAGAATTCATGAAATCGTTGGATTTTACAGAATTTGACTTTTCGGATGTTAAAGGACAAGAAAGCATCAAGCGTTGTATGGAAATTGCGGCGGCAGGTGGTCACAACATTATTCTGATTGGTCCGCCCGGAGCCGGAAAAACCATGCTCGCCAAACGATTACCCGGAATTCTTCCTCCGATGACTTTGCGCGAAGCGTTAGAAACCACCAAAATACATAGTGTAGCCGGAAAAATTAAAGATTCAGGACTGATGAGCCAACGACCTTTCCGAAATCCGCATCATTCAGCTTCTGCCGTCTCGTTAGTGGGTGGTGGCAGTTATCCGCAACCGGGTGAAATTTCGCTAGCTCACAACGGCGTTTTGTTTTTAGATGAATTACCTGAATTTGACCGTAAGGTATTGGAAGTTCTCCGACAACCGCTCGAAGATCGGGAAGTAACAATTTCTAGAGCCAAATTCACGGTGACTTATCCTTCGTCTTTTATGTTGGTGGCGAGTATGAACCCAAGCCCGAGCGGTTATTTCAATGACGGCACACATAATGTGTCCAGCAATGAAATGCAACGTTATATGGGGAAAATTTCCGGTCCGCTGTTAGACCGCATTGATATACATATCGAAGTGACCCCTGTTCCGTTTGAAAAATTATCTCAAGACGAAAAACCGGAAAGTAGCCACCAAATTCGTGAACGAGTTATCAAAGCGCGGGATATCCAGACCAAACGTTTTGAACACCTCCCTACCCTGAACTATAATGCACAAATGAGCACCAAGCAAATTCGTGAGTTTTGTGTATTGGATGAACCTTCTAAAGAACTACTCAAAAAAGCAATGGATAGATTGGGATTATCCGCACGAGCTTATGACCGAATCCTGAAAGTTGCTCGAACCATTGCTGATTTAGAAAATGCTCCGAAAATTCAACCGCACCACGTTTCGGAAGCGATTCAGTATAGAAGTTTAGATCGCGAAGGTTGGTTTAGCTAAACAAAAAAGCTACCAAAATCATTTGATGGCTCTTTGGAATTATAAAACGTGAAAAATTATTTTTTCACAATCTTCATAGTTTGGTCTTTTTCTCCAAAAGTAGCTCTCAGGATATAAATTCCGGAAGGTAAATTCTGCATATCTAATTGGTGATAATCTGACTTTACAGCTAGATTTTTGAAGACAATTTGTCCAAAAGAATTATACAAAATCAATTTATCCATTCTGTGAGAAGCATCTACATACAAATTCTCCGTAGTCGGATTTGGATAAACATTCATCACAACTCTGTCTGCATCAGGATTTTTAACCGATAAAGTAGCTTTTCCTTCTACGGCAATGTTATTAAAATGAACGCGCTTTCCGTCATCCACAAACATATCATTTCCGTCAAAACGAACGCGAATTTTGAAGTTCGGATTATTACTAGCCTCAGATACACTTGTAAAGTCAAACTCTTTCACCTCATAACTAGCTGCAACGGATTGTGATGCATTGGCTAATCCGTCCATACTCCACGCGGTACCGTTCCAATAATCGATGAGCACGGTTTGAGCCGCTCCGTCAGATTCGGTAGCAAAAGAAAGTTTAATTTCTTCGAAACCGGTCGTTGTCACATTGAATTCTAAAGTATTTTCGAGCGTTGCTGTTTTGAAAGGTTGTTTGATTTGAATTCCTCGCATGATACTACTCGAATACGGAATATCATTGTTGGCTTCCGGTCGATAATTGAGTGGCGTTGGCGCATTTCTTCTTTCCATAGAACCTTTTCTCCAATTTGGATGTGATTCGGTAAAAGGATAGCCTTCTAAGCAAGACGTATAATCGATTTGCGCCGATAATCCGTTTTTAGAATAGGTAGCCCCAAGGTTCAATAGTGGCGTGTCATTCGCAATATTTGAATCCATTAACCAAAAATGAATTACTTCTGTCGGATTGCCTACCCAATTAAAATTCGCTTGAATTTGCATTGTTCCAGCAGGCGTAAATGTAAGAGTTGCATCTGTTCCGCTCACATCACCTGACCAATGCGAAAACACATAACCCGGATTGGCAATTGCCGTTACAGTAACCGGAACCGATTCAAAATACACCCCATTCCATGGATACGGATTTTGTGAAACACCCGGAGTAGATGGCTCGATAGTTACTGTATTTATTTTAATAATACCTGCTTCTTGCTCAGACACATTCAATGTGAAATTGGACAAAGCCGGAAGGTTAAAGTGGTTTTTGATGTCATTTCGTTGTCCATTAACTCTGTTTTGTGCCCAATTCAAAAGATTTGTCTTCTCAGAATTGGTATAAAAATCATCTTTGTAAAAACGGTTTTGGTCTTCTGCCAAATACGGTTGTACCTCATCAAAAGTCTGATTGATTACCGTATTGAATCGGGAAGTTACAAAAGCCGTATTCATCAAATCTGCATAGCGATTGATAAATTGGTTTCTAAACTGGGTATTAGCCAACAGGCTGGCAAAAATTTGTTCGTTCGGCGAACTAGAAAGCGACGACCAATATTGCACCCAATTTCCGGATTTTAACGATGCTTCAAAATCCTGTACATTTATTCTCCATTTTCCGTCACCATACGTGTCATTTTCCGGGACTTTCGCTTTCCAGAATTTGCGCTCATAACTATCATTAGCCGAGAACATTTCGATTACAATGTGATCTATGAATGATTTCATATCCAACATACTTGCTGCTTGCTCATACATGGTTTGATTAGACATATCATTTTGGTTAATGAAATTTCTCATCTGGATGAATTCGTCAAAGTCAGAATCTTCTCCTTCGTCCAATTCACAATTATAACCTTTACAATCTATTTGAGTGATATTATCAGAATCTAATCCATAATTAATAGCATAATGATGATTGTCGAATCTATCTCTGATTGCTGTAATTCCCCAATATTCACCATTGATAAAATGTACGGCAGGGCGAATACGCGTCATTCCTTCGTAAACAGGTTGCATCAATCGGTTAAATACCACATCATACGCCACAGGCCCTCCTGTACCATCTCCGCGGAGCATAATTCTCTTGAAGTTTTGATTGTTCGGGAAAGGTGACCCCGGAATAATTTCATTCATCAGATTATGTTCAAAGATTCCCGATGAGCTATAATCCCCACGAGCATATAAACGCAAACTTTTAATGGCGTGTGCTCGAGAATTATTACCGTGAATTCTAAATCCACCATCCGAATTCATCACAGACGATAAGTTTACTCCGTCGAAAAATTCAACATTTAAAGGATATTCCCAAGTGCTTCCACTTCTCCAATAGTTACACCAATCAGGTCGATAGGCTTGATTATTGGTTGGGTTATTAGCTCTCCAAGTATCAAAATCCACTCCGGCTGTGTAAATTCCGTCATTATAATCAAATAGATAATTTTCTTGAATTTGAAGCGAAATTAACCGGAATTTGGTACGGATTGCTTGGCCACACAAAATAACTTTTAGACTCTATCGGGCTAGCAATTCCTTCAATATAAGCACGAGCTTTCACCACCGTACCTTTTCGAACCGAAACAAGCGGCACATAAATCGGGTGTTGACGTGTATTTTTATTAGCTAATCGATCCGGCTCATTCGAGCGGTCAGTAACAGTAAGTGGCGTAGTATAAGTATTTGAAATATAGGTTTCGGTCAAAAACGGACCCGGTGCTGAGCCTATTTCATAAGGATATTGGTTTTTGTACTGAAATGTAGTTCCACCAAGATTATTTATGTTGGGTTCCGAACCATCTACGGTGTAAATGATCACAGCGCTCGGATTAGGATGAGATATATTCAGCGTAAATGAATTGGAATAATAGCCGGAATTATGCGAAAAAACCGGAGGCGTCAACAAACTCGTAAGTCCGGTTCCGGTATTGGGTTGATTTGGTGTCGCGGTATAGAAAAACAACCACGGTCCGGTTCCGTCGGGTTGGCGACCAATAGAAACGTTGTCTTCTAATGCTTGACTTGGCGCTTGGTCTACCAAAGTTCCGTTTGGATGCGTGAGAACAATATTTTCTCCGCTGGAACTGATTTTAAAATTTGTATGAAGTGGCGCTCCAACAACTGTTCGGTTTTTATCTGATGCCCAAATTAACATATATTGATTGGGAGCAATCGTTACCGCCGGAAACACCCACTTAAATGGCGTGTTAGGATCATCTGAAAGTCCATACCCGTCTAAATTTACCGCTACGTTCCCGTAATTGTAAATTTCTATCCAGTCTTCATAATCTCCATCTTCGTCCGCAATGGTAGAAGAATTAGAAGACATTACCTCATTTACTGCAATTTGCTGCGCCTTCCCAAAATTGAAAAACAACAAAACAAACAGAATTCTAATCAATGTAATTTTATTCATAGATTTAGTATTAAGTCTTAAGATTTGAAAAGTAAAAATAAATCAAAAATTAAAACAAAATACAATCCATAAATAAACTATTTATATTTTACATAGATAAAACATAGACAATTTATCAAAAATTGAAGTTAAAGCCAAGAAAGTTAAAATCGTATTTTTAAGAAGATTTTTTGAATTTGATGCGATAGATAGCATACCCAACCACACCAACCAAAATATAGGGCAATGCCATAAGGTAAACTATTCCGTCATTGATGGCTTCTGCTTTAACACCTCCTTCTTCAGATTCCAACACAGCACGGCACATCGCACATTGAGCGTTGCTTTCTACAGAGGATAGAACAAAGAGAACAGTAAATAGAATATAGAATAATGTTCTTTTAGTAAACATAATACGGAGAAATCATCAGATAAACAATCACACCAGTCACAGCTACATACAACCAAAGCGGAAAAGTAATTTTGGCAATCTTTCTATGTTTGGCAAAATTACCGGAAATCCCGCGTACGTAAGTAATCAACACAAACGGAATAATAATTATAGAAAGCAAAATATGCGTAATCAAAATAAAGAAATACACACCTCTCATCACGCCTTCGCCACCATACGAAGTTGACTCCGAAGTCATGTGATAAGCCACATACATTGCCAAGAACAATACCGAACAAGTGATAGCAATTTTCACTAATCGCTCATGAAGCGCTCTGTTTCCGTTTTTAATAGCTTTTACTGCAAACACTAATAAAACTGCCGTAATCCCATTGATTGTCGCATAAATAGGAGGCAAAAAGGTCAAGGGTTGTACATCCACCCCAAAATCAGATAACTTTACTCTAAAAAGTATAGCCACCACTACCGGAATCAAAATCGACAAAATGATAATCCACTTGTTGTATTTTTTCTCTACCGAATTGAATTGTTCTTGCATGAGTTATTCGTTTAAAAGTTTTTCAATATCTTCCATTATAGCATCCACGCCCGGTCTGAACTTACCGTGCGGATCTTCTTCGAAACCTTCAGCATCGCTGAAATTAAGTGCCGAATAATACAAAATCGGATTGCCGAACTGATCAGTTCTGCAACGGATATTTCCGTTTTTATCAATTAGCGCAAAAAGTCCGGAATGTTCAAATCCTCCGGGCGCATTTAAATTTTCACCTACATACAAATTGAACTTTTTAGCCAATTGATGGATATAATCTTGTGAATCTGAAGTCAAAAAATACCAGTTATCGAAATTCGCATGGAGTTGTTCAGCATGATTTTTTAATACTTCAGGAGTATCATACTTCGGGTTAATTGTGATAGATGCAATGGCAAAGTCTTTTTTACTAGAAAATTTCTGAGCCACATCCATCAAATTTCTGTTCATAATCGGGCAAATGCTCGGACAAGTCGAAAAGAAAAACTCAAGCACATACACTTTCCCTTTTAGCGAATCGCTAGAGATTGGTACATTATCTTGACTAGTTAATGTAAACAAAGGAACTTTGGCAATGTTTTTAAGTCCGCTGTCTTTTTTAGGTTTCTCGACGCGGTTAAGTCTATCGCCTTTTACGATATCATCATTTTTGAATCTATCGATGATTTTAGGAATGAAAATAATTCCGAAAATAAGAATTATAAAAGTAATTCCAACATATGATTTGTTCTTCATCAGATTTGTCTTTTAGGTTGGTTCTTTTTGTAAGCTGCTCTATATTCGTATAAAATGATTTTAAAATCATCTTCCATTTCGTTCTTTAATTCTGCCGGAGAAATGGTAGAATAGCCTTCTTTATACTCATTTACTCCTTTTTTGTTCATTCCTTTTCGTCCACGAAGATTGTGTTCTTTATCGAGGATATAAACGAGCGGTGTTCCGGCATTGTGGTCCAGGGTATTGACTAAGCCTAATTTGTTGTAATAATCCAAAATTTCATCTTTCGGAGCAAAAACAAATTTCCAACCCGAAAAAGAAGCCAGTTTTGCCCATTCAAACTCATGGATAAGTTGCTCTACATCAGCTTTAGCTTCAATAGGCACTACCATAACGATTTGAAAATCGGTAAAACTTTTGTTTTTGTTATAAATAATCTGATTCAGATTAAAAGCATTGCTTTTATTCGCCAATAAATCAGTACCTAGAAATCCTAGCACCGTAATTTTATCTTTCAATTTGACTGTTTCGCCTGAATACGATTCCCAATCGGGTAATTCATCCACTTTTTCGGTAATGATTGGGAGTGTAGTAAAAGAATTTACTCCTGAAGCAAAGAATAAATACGCTACAATAGGAAGAACAAACAGAAATACGACTATAATACCTTTTTTCATACGAAGGAGAGAAAAACCTCTATTTTTCTGAGTAAAATTGTTCCAACAAAGATATAAAAAAAGGCAGTATTTCTACTGCCTTTAACCTTTATATAAGTAATCTAAATGATTAGAAAATCCATTTTGAAATTGAACCAGGACCAGTCAATACATCATGAACATAAACTGCTTCAATTAGCAATAAAACAACTAGGTAGATAATCAAGAAAATCGTTGTCCCTACCACTGACCATCTCAAAGATGCTTTTTCACCTTCCATGTGCATGAAAGCCCATACAATGTAATAAGCCTTAACAATAGTCAAGATGATGAAAATCCAGTTTAGCGGGCTAGTTCCTAAAAATGTTGTAAAATGCAATGAAGCTGGTTTGAGGATACCTAATATTACCTCAACGATTGTAAGAACTGATAACAACCAGAATACATTCCAGATTCTTTTTGTGTTAGATGCGTGAGCGTGTGCCATAACTTTTTATACTTATAATATAATTATACCAAATAGAAGAATGTGAATACGAATACCCATACAAGGTCAACAAAGTGCCAGTAAAGACCAACTTTTTCAACCATTTCATAAGTACCTCTTCTTTCATAAGTACCCAATAAAACATTGATAAAGATAATGATATTCAAAAGAATACCAACTGATACGTGGAATCCGTGGAAACCAGTAATGAAGAAGAATAGGTTAGCAAATAATTTGTTACCGTATTCGTTTCTGATTAAGCTAGCTCCTTCAACTACTAATGCAGCATCATTGATACGCTCTACAGATGCCTCACGAGTAAGGATAACTTTATGTTTATCTTTATTTAATGTAGGGTGAATGGTTTGATCCGCTTTTTGCGCTTCAGTTCCTCGGTAGATAAACTCAGTACGAACAAGCACATTTGGATTAGCTTTTAACCCTTCAACAATTTCTTGTGTAGTATAACTTGGTCTAGAAGCCTCTTTGGTAAACCAAATACCTTTACTTTTAATATTATCAACTCTATCCGATGGAATTGGTTTAGCAAACTCACTGATGTGAATTCGCTCTCCCTCTTGGTTAACGAATTGAAGAATAGCACCACCTTTAGTTTCAACCGCTCCGTAGCTTCCTCTGATAAAGTTCGTCCACTCATAAGCTTGTGAACCCACGAAGAATAAACCTCCAACAATCGTAAGAGCCAAATAAGTTACCACTTTGTTTTTATTGTTTTGATGTCCGGCATCAACAGCCAATACCATCGTTACCGATGAAAAGATAAGGATAAATGTCATCAATGCAACGAAGTACATCGGATGATCTCCGTGGAAAAACGGAAAGTGATTAAACACCTCATCGGCAATAGGCCAAATTTCTAAGAATTTGAACCTCATGAATCCGTAAGAAACTAAAAATCCTGTAAATGTTAAAGCATCCGACAAGATGAAAAACCACATCATAAGTTTTCCGTAACTTGCCCCTAGTGGCTCATTTCCACCTTCCCAAACTTTACCTTTAGCTGCTGAAGTAGCTGTTGTTCCCATAATTTTTTGTTAAAATAAAAAATTTTTCAAATGTACGTTTTTTTCTTATTTAAAGAAATATAAAAATAAAAACAAGTACAACCACAAAAAGTCGAGAAAATGCCAGAACATTGCACTTAACTCTATTCCAAGGGGTTGAGCTGCATTATATTTTTGTTTATAATGATTATAAATTACGACTGAAAGTGAAATTAAGCCCGCAAATAAATGGACTATGTGTAAAATCACAGTGATATAAACGAATGAAGTGGTCACGGTGCTCTCTGCTCCGGTGAAAAAATACCCACTTTTGATAATTTGATCAAAGCCGATGAACTGAAAAATCACAAACAATACCCCTAAGGCGAACGTCAGCCATAAAAGTAAAGTTGTTTTAGCTCTATCATTATTTTTAATCGCTTTTACAGCCAAATGAAAAAGTATACTACTAGTGATGATGATAACGGTACTTATCAAAAATGCATTCGGAAGTTTAAAGTCCGAAATCCAATCCGGACGCGATTTACTCACAATATATGCACTAGTAAGCCCCGCAAACATCATAAACATACTAATCATCGCTACCCACATCATGGTTTTGTAGGTTTTCGACTTACGTTGGTAATCTTCAAAAACTTCTAGATTCTGCATAATTTTATCTTATAAACTTATCCAACACATATACAATTTGGAGCAGTGTCAAATACGAAACACTCACCAGCATTAAAGTACGAGCCGTTTTGGCATCTCTCTTTTTATATAATTTGAAAGCGTATACAATCATCCAAATTCCAAGCGCCAAAACAATTAGTGCTGAAATCGGAGTAATGTATAATCTTCCTAAAATTCCTTCTTTGAAATAGCCAATCACCGGAACTACCGAAGTAAGCACCGTCCAGAAACTATACATGATAATTTGTACGGCAGTTCCTTTGTCACGTTGTCCGTTTGGCAACATATAGATATCCGCTTTGCGGTAATCTTCGTACAAAAACCAACCAATCGCCCAAAAGTGCGGAAACTGCCAAAAGAATTGCATCATAAACAACACTCCGGCTTCAATCCCGAAATTTCCGGTTGCCGCAACCCACCCGAGCATAAACGGAATTGCTCCTGGGAAAGCTCCAACAAATACCGATAGCGGCGTTAAAGTTTTGAGTGGCGTATACACACTAACGTATAAGAAAATCGAAATAGCCCCGAACATAGCTGTTTTCGGGTTGATACTATACAAAATAACGAGTCCTAAAACGGTGAGTGTTGCAGCAATGATAAATGCTGTTTTTGGAGTCATTCTTTGAGCCGGAACTGGACGATTTTTTGTCCTTTCCATCTTGGCATCTGATTCTTTCTCGATGATTTGATTAAATGCATTCGATGCTCCCACCATACAATACCCTCCAATAGAAAGCATCAAAATAGTAATCCAACTCGCTGAAGTAAACTCAACAACACCGAGTAAAAAACCAGCCAAAGATGAAAACACAACACTGGCTGCTAATCGGAATTTGGTGATTTCTTTAAACTCAGAAATGGCTGTCTTTACAGAAAAAGTATGATTTGTTGAACTCAAAGCGGTCCTGATTGAAAAATAAACGTTGCAAAGATACTTTTTTCAAGCGAAAGAGAAAAAAGAATTTGCCCTAAGAAGTATTAAAATATTACTGAATTTCGGCGCTCAAGCCCGCATCGAGTAGTGCAGAACACTTGGGTAACAAATCTGTCAGCTCTCCGGATTTCACTTCACATTTTCCGGTATAATGAACTAGCAGCGCACATTGTTCTGCTTGAAGCGGTTCGTGGTCACATACGCGCACAAGGGTTTCAATCACATGATCAAAGGTGTTCACATCATCATTGAACAACACAATTTTATAAGTATCTGAGATTACTTCTTCTACTAAAACTTCTACAGAAACCTTTTCTCTAGTACTTGTACTCATAGCATTTCGTATTTTAAAGCTACCCAATTATCTTTTTCTAATTTACTCACAAAACCAAGTCCATTCGCTTGACAAGATTCATCAATATAAGGAATATCTTCCGTATAAAATCCACTCAAAAATAACAATCCTCCTTTTTCTAAACAAGAGGCATATATTTTCATATCATTAAGCAGTATGTTTCTATTGATATTAGCAATAATCACATCATATTTTTTGCCTTCCAACATCGAAGCATCTCCTTCATACACCGAAATTTGCTTGCAGTTGTTGCGTTCGGCATTTTCAATCGAATTCAGATAACACCAATTATCAATATCTATAGCATCAATAGGTCCGGCGCCTTTCATTTCGGCCAATATTGCCAAAATAGCTGTTCCACAACCCATGTCTAGTGTTTTTTTACCCGTTAAATCGGTATCCAACAAATGCTGAATCATCATCGAAGTAGTTTGATGATGCCCAGTTCCGAAACTCATTTTTGGCTCAATAACGATTTCGTACTTCACATTTTTACTTTCGTGAAACGGAGCTCGGATATAACATTCCCCGCTTACCTCAATCGGATTGAAATTCTTTTCCCACTCCTCGTTCCAGTTTACGGTTTCAATTTTTTCGATTTCGTATGAAATCTTAAACTCCGGATTATCCAAAATCATCACATCAGCTAAAATATCGTCCGTATGTTGTGATGCTTGAACGTAAGCCGAAAGGCCGGTTTCGGTTTCTTCGAAACTCTCAAAAGGAGTATCTTGCAGTTCTGCTAATAAAATTTCGGTTCCTAGCTCTAAAGGTTCAACTGTAAAATGATAAGCTATATACATGAATCGTGATTCGTTTAAGGTTTAATCGATGCGAGGGCAAAGATACTACTTTTAAACAAAGGTTTTTCTTACAAAATCTTAATTAAAAATCTTCCCCGGATTTAAAATATGATTCGGATCGAATACATTTTTGACCTTGCGCATCAGATCTAATTCTACTTCAGAGAAAACAATATCCATATAATTTTTCTGAACATAGCCTATGCCGTGCTCACCGCTAATCGTTCCGCCCAATTCTTTAGTATAAAAGAATAATTTGCGAATGGCTTCCGGTAGTTTATAGTTCCAATCTTCGTCATTCATATCATTTTTGATGATGTTGACATGCAGATTTCCATCACCGGCATGACCGTAACAAATCGAAGTATATCCATATTCCGAACCCAATTCTTTGACTTTTGCCAAAAGTTGAGGAAGCTTAGCTCTTGGCACTACCGTATCTTCTTCTTTGTAAATGGAATTTCCTTTGGCAGCTTCTCCGGTTACGCGTCTTAACCTCCACAGTTCTTCTTTGGTTTTATCGGTATCTGCAAATAGAATTTCTCCGGTTTGGAATTGTTCTAAAACTGTTACGATTCCTTCAATTTCGCGCATGAGCACTTCTTCATCGTTTCCGTTTACTTCAATAAGCAAATGCGCCTGAATATCATCCGGTAAGGTCAACGAATAATTGTCTAAAAATTTCTGTGAAGTCAAAATCGCATCCCGCTCCATAAATTCGAGTGCTGACGGCGTATATCCTGCCAAAAATATTTTGTTTACCGCTTGACATGCCTCAATAGCCGAATGAAAAGGAACTAAAATCAGTAAATCGTGTTTCGGATGCGGAAGCAAACGCAAAACGATTTTGGTAATTACTCCCAATGTTCCTTCAGAGCCAACCAAAAGTTGCGTAAGATTATATCCTGTGGAATTTTTTAGCGTATTAGCTCCTGTCCAAATGATTTCACCATTTGGCAAAACCACTTCCAAATTCAAAACATAATCTTTCACTACGCCGTATTTTACAGCGCGAGCACCTCCTGAATTTTCGGCTACATTTCCTCCGATAAAACAACTTCCTTTGCTCGATGGGTCAACTGGATAATATAAGCCAAGTTCTTTTACTGCATTTTGAAGTTCTTCCGTTATTACGCCCGGTTCAGTCATTACCTGAAAGTTTTCGGTATCAACATTCAGGATTTTGTTCATTTTTTTCATATCGAGAACTACGCTTCCGAACACCGGAAGTGCTCCTCCACTGAGCCCTGTTCCAGCACCACGAGGCGTAATCACGATTTTATTCTCGTTACAATATTTCAATATTTGACTTACCTCCTGAGTGGTTTGTGGTTGCAACACCACTTGAGGTAAAAACACAAAATCTTCAGTATGGTCCGAAGCGCAACGTTTGAGGTTTTCTTCATCCGTAAATACGCGTTCCGAATTTAGTATAGATTGAAAATAACGAAGGTGATTTTCAGGAAACATAATTTTATTTTTTATAATCAATACGGATAATCTTACACAAAATCATCCCAAAATAATTTATCAAAATCAACAACTTGGTTGTTTTTTACTTTAATACCTTCACTCTCCAAAAGTTGTTGCATAAGATTCGTTCCTTCGAAATGATGTTTTCCGGTGAGCATCCCTACCCGATTCACCACGCGATGCGCAGGAACATCATCCAGCGAATGCGAGGCATTCATAGCATAACCCACCATACGAGCCGAACGAGCCATACCTAACTTTTTGGCAATAGCGCCATAAGTCGAAACTCTTCCGTAAGGAATTTGTCGAGCTAAACCATGGACTTTATCAAAAATGGATTTTTCCATTATATTCCAATTTCGACTTGGAAACGGATGTACCAATTATTCTTAGACGAACCATCAAAATAATTCATTTCGTCAAAAGTCAGCTCGCCTTGCAATTTGAAAGCGTGCTCCCAAATGTATTTTGTTACCCCTAAGCTATATTGCTTTTGATTCGGGAAATAAGCCTCGACATCTTTGTGCATATTTTGAAACGAATATCTCCCTATGAGTTCCACGTTATTCGGAAACAAATAACTCAGCTGATAATCCATTCCATTTCCTACATACACAATAGCTTTTTCGTTTATATCTAATGGATTTACGGTAATCGGATCATCGGCTGTTCTGCTCATATAGGCGCTCATAAATGCCCAACCTTTGTATTTCACCATCGCATCCAACAATACTGCATTCATATCGCGTTTATCAAACAATACATTCCCTAATTGTCCTTGGGATTTATTGGCTTTATTGTTGAACGAATAAGCTCCGGATAGCATTAATTTTGGTTTTTCTTCACGAGCAATATCTCCTTCAAAAAAGCTTCCGTTATTTTTAAATGGTCCGAGCGGAAAAAGCTCTACTTTTCCGGTATACGCCAATCCGGTATCCGAATTTCCGGTATCATTTCTACCTTCACCTGTGGTGATAGCTGCCTTGAAATTATACGAAAACTTATCTTTGAACTCGTTCAGATTATGCGCTTGAAATCCGAAATCTCTATCTAAAGAGAATTTCGCGTTGTTAATACTGCGATCTGTAAGTTGTAACGCCCCCGATGAGTTCATACGTTGACGATTTCCCGGAAGTTTAGTTTGTCCGAAACTAAAAGTCCAACTCTCGGAATATTGATAGAAAACAACCGCATCGCGAATAATCTGAAGATTTTGACCTTCTTCTATTTCGCCTCCGGTATCTCCCGGAGCAAATGAAAGTTGTATCGCGTACATAAATTGCGGATTCCCTACATAACCATCAAAACGAAGTCTCAGTCTTCTTACTTCTGCATTTATCACATCGTCTTCTAAAGATTCATCGTGCAAATAAGACGCTCTATTTTGCATTCTGAATCGGATATTGAGTTGAAAAATACTATCGGGTGAAGTCAGCCCCAATCCTTTTCCGAAATTGTAATATGGCAAAACCGACATCCTCAAATCTTTATCCGGATCAACGGTATTTTGTTTTTGAGCAAAAACAACCCAACCGAATGCACAAAAAATCAACACAATGAATTTTTTCATGAAAATGCAATTATAAATTTTGTGGCAAAGGTAAAAAAAATAAACCCGACTGAAAATTTAACTTTCAGTCGGGCTATATTATATTATTGTAAAGCGTATGTTAAGCTTTAGGCATTCCTGAAAGAATTTCTTCGTTTGCAAATTCTTCGAATTTTTTGAAGTTGTTGCGGAAGGATTGCGCTAATTCTTTTGCTTTAGCATCATAAGCATCTTTGTCTGCCCAAGTATTTCTAGGATTTAATACTTCTGATGGCACATCCGGACAAGATTGAGGAACTGCAATTCCGAAAATTTCGTGGTTTACAAATTCCACATCGTTCAATTTACCTTCTAAAGCAGCTGTAATCATCGCACGAGTGTATTTCAACTTCATTCTGCTTCCTACTCCGTAAGGTCCACCTGTCCAACCTGTGTTGATTAACCATACGTTTACACCGTTTTCCTTCATTTTAGCTGAAAGCATTTCAGCATATTTAGTTGGGTGTAATGGCATGAACGGCGCACCGAAACAAGTTGAGAAGTTAGGTTGAGGCTCATTGATTCCTGCTTCAGTTCCTGCTACTTTTGCTGTATATCCAGAGATGAAGTGGAAAGCCGCTTGTCCTGGAGTCAGTTTTGATACCGGAGGCAACACTCCAAATGCATCAGCAGTTAAGAAGAAAATATTTTTAGGGTTTTTACCAATTGAATTTGGCTGAATGTTGTTGATAAAGTGGATTGGGTAGCTCACACGGGTATTCGGAGTGATTGAATCGTCTTCAAAATCAACTTCATTTCCGTTTTTGAAAACTACGTTCTCCAATAAAGCACCTCTTTTGATTGCGTTATAAATATCCGGTTCTCCTTCAGCACTAAGGTTAATTACTTTTGCATAACAACCTCCTTCGAAGTTAAACACACTGTTTTCTGAAGTCCATCCGTGCTCATCATCTCCGATAAGTCTTCTGTTTGGATCAGCAGAAAGCGTTGTTTTTCCGGTTCCTGAAAGACCAAAGAAAATAGCTGTATCTCCATCCTCTCCTACGTTAGCACTACAGTGCATTGGGAAGGTATTTTTGAATACAGGTAGGATAAAGTTAAGCGCCGAGAAGATTCCTTTTTTCATCTCTCCGGTATATCCTGTTCCTCCAATAAGTGCAATTTTTCTGGTGAAATCCAAAATAGCAAAATTCTCTTGACGAGTTCCATCCTCAGCAGGATTTGCTAAAAATCCAGGAGCACAGATTACATGCCACTCTGCCGTGAAGTTTTCTAATTCACTTGCCTCAGGACGTAAGAACATATTATAGCAAAATAAGTTTGACCAAGCATACTCCGTTACTACTCTTACGTTCATTCTATATTTATCCTCCGAACAAACATAGCTGTCGCGAACATAAATTTCTTTTTCAGAAAGATAGTTCGTTACTTTATTTAATAATTTTTCGAATTTATCAGAATCGAATGGGATGTTCACATTACCCCACCAAACTTTATCTTCTGTAATACTGTCTTTTACGATAAATCTATCTTGAGGTGAACGCCCTGTAAATTTACCTGTATTTACAGATAATGCTCCTGTTGAGCTTTCTACACCTTGTCCTTTTTCAAGAGTAATATCATGTAATTGGTCTGGAGTAAGTTGATAATTTATTTTAGCATTTTTAATTCCTAAATTATCAAGCGAAATCGTTTTAGCGAAGTTGATATTTGTATCCATTATTGTAGAAATAAATTGTGTGTTTTAAAAATATTGGGCAAAATTAAACATTTAAAATTTATATGATAATTTTTTTGCTAAAAAATAGTTATTTGTCAAAGCAGCGCTTTAGCAGCAATAGCCAAGCCAGAATCAGCAGCAATCCCCCGATTGGCGTGATAAAACCGATAGAACTAATATCTATGGAAGTAATTTCTTTGGTCGAAAGCAAATAAATAGACCCCGAAAACAATAAAATCCCAGTCAAAACCAAATAATAAATCACCTTCTTTTTCTCTTCAGCCACTATAGTAGTCAGCCCAAAAAATAGCAAGAAGAAAGCGTGATACATTTGATACCTAACACCGGTTTCAAAGCCAATCAATTGTTCCGGATTGAGAACTTTCTTGAGAGCATGCGCTCCAAAAGCTCCAAATATTATAGCTATTACTCCAAAAATGAGTGCTGTTTTAATAATTTTTTTATTCATATCATAAAATTAAAAATCCGTTTCTATAATAGAAACGGATTTTATCTTATTTCATTTCAAAAGATTCCATGAACTTGGTTGTATAATTTCCGGCAACATAATCCGGATTGTCCATTAGTTGTCTGTGGAACGGAATGGTTGTCTTGATTCCTTCAATCACAAACTCATCTAAGGCACGTTTCATTTTTGCAATCGCTTCTTCACGAGTTTGAGCCGTAGTAATTAGTTTTGCAATCATCGAATCGTAGTTTGGCGGAATTACATAACCGTCATATACGTGCGTATCTAGACGAACTCCGTGACCTCCCGGCGCGTGGAAAGTAGTAATTTTCCCTGGCGATGGACGAAAATCATTATAAGGATCTTCCGCGTTGATTCTACATTCTATTGAGTGAAGATTTGGATAGTAATTTTTTCCTGAGATTTTAACTCCGGCAGCCACCAAAATTTGCTCACGAATCAAGTCATAATCGATAACTTGCTCTGTGATTGGGTGCTCTACCTGAATACGCGTATTCATCTCCATAAAGTAGAAGTTTCTGTGTTTATCCACCAAAAACTCTACTGTTCCTGCTCCTTCGTATTTGATGTATTCTGCTGCTTTAACAGCTGCTTCACCCATTTTTTCACGAAGTTCAGGAGTCATAAACGGAGATGGAGTTTCTTCGGTTAACTTTTGATGTCTTCTTTGTACCGAACAATCTCTTTCCGACAAGTGACACGCTTTTCCGTAGGCATCACCTACAATTTGGATTTCGATATGACGAGGCTCTTCGATAAGTTTTTCCATGTACATACCGTCATTCCCGAAAGCAGCCGCTGCTTCTTGACGAGCACTTTCCCATGCTTTCTCTAATTCATCTTCATGCCAAATAGCACGCATACCCTTACCACCACCACCAGCGGTAGCTTTCATCATCACCGGATATCCGATTTCTTTAGCTATTTTTTTTGCTTGCTCAAAAGATTCTAAAATCCCGTCAGAACCAGGAACACAAGGTACTCCTGCTTCTTTCATGGTCGCTTTAGCAGTAGCTTTATCTCCCATTTTTTCAATCATCTCCGGAGAAGCACCAATGAATTTGATTCCGCTTTCTTGACAGATTTTTGAAAATTTAGCATTTTCAGATAAAAACCCGTATCCTGGATGAATTGCATCTGCATTAGTAATCTCTGCAGCAGCAATAATATTAGACATTTTAAGGTAGGAATCTTTACTTGCAGGCGGGCCAATACATACAGCTTCATCAGCAAATCGAACATGGAGACTTTCTGCATCAGCAGTAGAATAAACCGCAACGGTTTTAATCCCCATTTCACGACAGGTTCTGATAACACGAAGTGCTATCTCTCCTCTGTTAGCGATTAATATTTTTTTAAACATCTTTCTGAAATTTTAAATTATAAATTTTGAAATTTAAGTTACTTTAAATTTTGAACGTCCAACTGATTTTCAGAATCATTCAAAATTTAAAATTTAGCATTTAAAATTTCAATTAAGATGGGTCAATCAAGAATAAAGGCTGGTCAAACTCTACCGGAGATGCGTCATCTACCAATACTTTTACAATTTTACCAGAGAATTCTGATTCAATTTCGTTGAATAATTTCATCGCCTCAATCACACAAAGCACATCTCCTTTATTAACAGACGACCCTACTTCAACAAACACTGGTTTGTCTGGAGATGGTTTTCTGTAGAAAGTACCGATAATTGGCGATTTAACTGTAATATATTTAGAATTGTCTTCTGCAGAAGCAGCCGCAGGCGCAGAAGTTTGCGCTGGAGCCTGAGCAGGCATCATTGGTTGAGTCATCCCTATTTGTGGCATCGCCGCCGGGAATGGCATATTTTGAACATAAGCCGTTGGCTCACCATCATGACCTAGAGTTGTTTTAATGGTTATTTTAACATCCTCCATTTCAAGTTTTACTTCTGTAGCACCAGATTTTGCAACAAACTTAATCAGGTTTTGAATATCTCTTAAATCCATAGTATTAGTTTTGTTAGTTTTTTAATGTTTAAAATTATTTAGAATTGTATGCCCATTTCAGGTAGATAGCCCCCCACGTGAAACCACCTCCGAATGAAGCAAATATCAAATTATCTCCCTTTTTAAGTTGCGATTCAAAATCACTTAATAAAAGAGGTAGCGTTGCTGATGTTGTATTTCCGTATCGGTGAATATTTATTAAAACTTTAGATTCATCAAGCCCCATTCTGTGAGCTGTAGCATCAATAATGCGCTTGTTAGCTTGATGTGCTACTAACCAATCTACAGAATCTTTGGTCAAATCGTTTCTCTTCATGATTTTTTCCGCCACATCAGCCATTCCTGATACTGCGTATTTGAAAACCGTTTGCCCTTCTTGATGCACGAAGTGTTGTTTGTTTTTAACCGTTTCTTCAGAAGGAGGAAGAATTGACCCTCCGGCTTCAATCTTTAAAAACTCTCTTCCTACTCCATCACTTCTTAAGTATTCATCTTGAAGTCCGAATCCTTCTGTATTCGGTTCAAATAAAACAGCTCCTGCCCCATCTCCAAAGATAATACAAGTAGCTCTATCGGTGTAATCAATAATTGATGACATTTTATCAGAACCTATCAAAAGTACTTTTTTATATCTTCCGGACTGAACATAGGCCGCAGCCGTTGACATTCCGTAAAGAAAACTAGAACATGCGGCTTGCAAATCATACGCAAACGCATTAACAGCCCCAATTTGAGTCGCCGTATAAACCGCTGTTGATGCAACCGGCATATCCGGAGTGGCTGTAGCCACCAAAACCAAATCTATATCCGCTGGATTAACACCTGATTTTTCAAAAAGATTCTGAGCTGCTCTAATAGCCATGTATGATGAGCCTGCGCCCTCTACTTTAAGAAGTCTTCTTTCTTTTATACCTGTACGAGAAGTTATCCATTCATCGTTCGTATCAACCATTGTCTCTAAAACCTGGTTTGACAGAACAAAATCAGGCACATAAGCCCCTACTGCAGTTATGGCAGCTTTAATATTAGTCATAAGAAATAGTTTACTCTATTCAAAAATTTTGCATTTGAAAAGAAACAGCAAAGTACAAAAATTTTTAAAATCTATGCAAATTAAAAACAAAAAAAACTCTCACTAAGGAGAGTTTAAATACTGTTTTAAACGTAATTAAGCAGCAGCTTCAGTTTTATCTATAACCACTTGACCTCTGTAATACATTTTACCTTCATGCCAGTAAGCTCTGTGATATAAGTGAGCTTCTCCTGTCACAGGACAAGTAGCGATCTGTGGAGCTGTAGCTTTATAGTGCGTACGTCTTTTATCTCTTCTAGTTTTCGAGGTTTTTCTTTTAGGATGTGCCATCTTCTATACTCTTTATTTGTTATTGTCTTTATTATCTTTTAGTAAATCTTTCAATTTTGCCCAACGCGGGTCCACTTCTTCTTTTTGTTCTTTGGGTTGCTCGTAGGTGATGTATCTTTCATAATTCGAAACATCAATACTTCCGTCTTTTACCCCTGGATGAATTCGTTTTAGCGGAACCGACAAAACAATCATCTCATAAATATACTGAGCCACATTTACTTGATATTCACCATGAGGCAAAACAAGCAACTCTTCGTTATCATCATTATATTCTTCACCAAACTGCACCACCAAGTTTAATTTCCCTTTAATCGGCAAATCAAATTGCTCTCCGGTAACATCACACGGCACATTTACCGAACCTAGATGTTTAAAAGACAACTCTAACAGCGTAGCTTTTTTCTCAAAAACTAATTCAACCGTTATCGAAGCGCCTTCAAACTGATGATAATCAAACTCCTGAAAGAACTTATTATTTATTTGATAGTCGAAGCGATGTTTACCTAATTTCAACCCCACAAAGGGTATTAAAAACTCTTTCATCATTTTCTATCTCCTAAACTTTTGAGCTGGCAAATATACAAAATATTATAAAACTAAAAACAATGTTTCTATTTTTTTGATTCTGATTGTTTTTCGGTGATTTTTAAAGGATTTTTCGAGATTTCTTCATACAAATATCTGGAATGATAAACATCAATCGCTAAATAAACCGCCTCTCTGAACGAGGTATGATCAGCCAAACCTTTACCAGCTATATCAAAAGCAGTTCCGTGATCGGGTGAAGTTCTGATTTTATTTAAACCGGCTGTAAAATTCACTCCATGACCAAACGCAATAGTTTTAAAAGGAACCAATCCTTGGTCGTGATACGCCGCCAGCACCGCATCGTATTGCTTATACATCTCATTACCAAAAAAACCATCTGCCGAAAACGGACCGAAAACCAAATGACCTTTGTCAAACAATTTTCGCAAAGCAGGACGGATAATTGTATCGTCTTCACTTCCAATCACTCCATGATCTCCACAATGTGGATTGAGCCCTAATACAGCAATTTTAGGTCTGTTGATACTAAAATCCTGAATTAAAGATTTCTCGAGCACTTCAACTCTTTTTGTAATCAAGGTTTCATTTAATTTAGACGCTACGTCTTTCACCGGAACATGCCCAGTAAGTAATCCAACTCTCAAATCGCCCGAAGTAAGCAACATTAAGGCTTCTCCTTGTAATTCTTGGTCTAAATATTCAGTATGCCCTACGAATTTAAATTCATCCGAATCTGCCGTATATTTATTGATTGGCGCCGTCACCAAAACATCTACCTTACCTTCTTTTAGAGCCTTGGTTGCTTCTTTAAAAGAACGAACCGCATATTTACCAAGCTGAACATTCTCAACTCCAAGCTCAATTTCTACATTTTCTTTCCAGATATTCAGCACATTAATTTTACCAAAAACCAATTGCCCCAAATTGTCAATACCATGAAAATTCACATTCGTACCCAACGTTTTATTGATATACGAGAATAATTTGGTATTAGCAAAAATAACCGGCGTACAAAACTCGAGCATTCGAGAATCTTCAAACGTTTTGAGAATAATTTCGCTACCTATTCCGTTCAAATCTCCAATTGATATCCCGAGAACTATATTTTCTGATTTCTTTACCATTATCTGAGGTGATTTATCGCTATTTTTGCAAGCAAATTTAGGAAAATAATTCGGATATGTTTACAGGTATAATTGAAACTCTCGGAGCAATCACCAACATCGTTAAAGAGCAAGACAATCTACACATTACTATTAGCTCTAGCATTACTTCGGAGCTAAAAATAGACCAAAGCGTGGCTCATAACGGAATTTGTCTTACCGTAGTTAATATCAACCAAGACCAATATACCGTAACCGCCATCAAAGAAACGATTCAAAAAACCAATATTGGTAGCTGGAAAATATCCGAGAGTGTAAATCTTGAAAGAGCCATGAAATTAGGCGACAGACTCGATGGGCACATCGTTCAAGGACATATAGATCAAACCGCTATCTGCACTGCGATTGAACCTGCTAACGGAAGCACCTATTACACATTCGAGTATGACAATTCTACTCAAAACATTACTATAGAAAAAGGATCAATAACCGTAAACGGAGTAAGTCTAACGGTGGTAAATTCGGGTTTAAATAAATTTAGTGTAGCAATTATTCCGTACACATTAGAACACACTAATTTCAAAAACATAGAAATCAACAGTGTAGTAAACCTAGAATTTGATGTAATCGGGAAATATGTTGTAAAATTAAATCAGTTGCAACAAAAGTAAATTAAGCTTTTTTTACTTTTTTCTTCGCAAAGAAAACAAAACCAAGAAACAAACCAGCTAACAAAGTTATGTATAACGGAGCTCCGTTCAAATCCATTTGAGGAGTATCCGGAGGACAGATTGGACAAGGAGGTTGAGCCATTATTTTCTCTGTCATTCCTAAAAATACTATCAATATAACGAATAACCTTTTATTCATACTGGGAAATTTATTAAATACCTTTCTTGATTTTCAAGACACAATTATACAACTAAATTTTAAATTCGCAACGTTTTTTATAGAAACTTCGGCGTATTTTTTTGATAGTGGTATATTTTTATCCAAATCAGCGGCAAATATACGACTTAAATTTTATCCAACAAGTCAGGACGTCTTTTTTTTGTGTGCTCATACGCCATTTGCTCTCTCCAACTATCTATAACTGAAAAGTTTCCACTCAAAAGCACATCAGGCACCTTCATCCCTTTATATTCCGCCGGACGCGTATAAATCGGAGGCGACAAAAGGTTATCTTGAAAGCTATCGGTAAGCGCTGAAGTCTCATCGCTAAGCACACCGGGTATAAGTCTAATAATTGCATCACACAACACCAAAGCCCCTAATTCCCCGCCGGAAAGCACATAATCTCCAATCGAAATTTCTTTGGTGATAAACATATCTCGCACGCGCTGATCCACTCCTTTATAATGTCCGCACAGAATAATAATATTTTTGTACAACGACATCGAATTCGCCATTTTTTGATTGAGCGTCTCTCCGTCAGGTGTCATATAAATTACTTCGTCGTATGCTCTTTCGGACTTGAGTTTCGAAATACAATTATCGATAGGCTCAATCATCATCACCATCCCGGCACCACCTCCGAATTGATAATCATCTACATTTTTATGCTTATTTGTCGAATAATCCCTCAAATTATGGAAATGAACTTCCACCAATCCTTTTTGAATGGCTCTTTTCATAATAGAACTTTCAAACGGACTCTTTAACAAATCAGGTAAAACGGTTATGATATCTATTCGCATTTTGACTTTTTGTTATAAATTCTGGCAATATTAGCTTCGTGCTCCAAAGGTAAATCAAACTCAATGAAATCGAAAAGTTTTTCGGCATAATACGGTGCTTGCATCACGCCTCGTGTCCCTAAGCCATTTAGCACATATAAATTTGAGTACTCGAAATGCCTGCCTACCAGTGGCTTTCTATCTCTCACCGTTGGACGAATTCCTGCGAAATGTTCTACTACTTCAAATTCACAATTAATAGTCCCTTCTAGACCTTCTAACAATTCTTGTTTAGCTTCTTCAGTAGGAATCGTCGTTTTGTCCGACCAATTATAAGTAGCTCCTACTTTATACAAATCATTACAAATCGGGAGAATAAAAATATCCGATTTAATAATCGCATTCGTTTTTAATTCTTTGGAACGAATAATAAGCAATTCACCTTTCACTCCATCCAAAGGCAATTCGCCAAAATACGGATTGTTTTTCAATCCCATTCCTTCTGCAAAAATTACCTTTTTAGCTTTTATACCGTTATACTCAACAAAATCTTCATGGATTTTCAACTTATCATAATCAAAATTTTCCTCAAGTAAAGATTCTTGCTGCGTAAGATATTTTTTATACGAATTAATAAGCAAAGAAGTATCTAAATATCCAGTCTGGTAAATTTCACCTAATCCGTAAGGCGCAATCACCGAAGTATAAGGATTTGACAAGATTTCGGAAGACAGAAATTCTTTAAATAACGGCTTATCAGAGGCAACCACAAAATTATTTTGCTCTTCAATAGAAGCAATTCTGCGATATGTTTTTATGTAATGCAAAAAATCAATCCCTAATTTTTTTTCTAATTCGGCGTAAAATTCTCGCAAGAGCACAATTTGCTTTTGAGCATTACCCGAAAGAGTAAAACGCTTCAGGATAACCGCATTAAAAACTCCGCCCGCCACCTCAGATGAAGAATTCCCTTTATCAATCACCACCACCGATTTATGGTTTTGAATTGCCTTTTCGGCAAAACAAATTCCGGCTAAACCGCAGCCCACAACTAAATAATCATACATCATTATTGTGATAAAAAAATTAGGCTTTTACAATTTCGTCTTGAAGTGCAAAGTAAGCACGTTTTGCGGCGGTTTCTTCTGCTTTCTTTTTAGAAGTTGCGCGCGCTTTTGAGATGAGCTTATCGTCAATAAAAAGTTTAGAAGAAAAATATTTCTGCACATCAGCGCTATCTTCTTCTTCTACTTTAATTTCAATTCGTTTTTTGTTTTTCTGACACCATTCAATCAAAAGGCTTTTGTAACTAATGATTTTTCCTTCTAATCGCTCGATATTTACATTGGGAGTAATGAGTTTTTGATTGATAAAAACTTCACACGCATGATACCCTTTGTCAAGATAAATCGCCCCGACTAAAGCTTCGAATAAATTTCCGTAAATATTCTCCCCGAAATTCTTCTGCGACACCTTGCTAGTTATCAAATCCAACAATCCTAATTGTTTTCCTAGATTGTTCAGATTTTCTCTACTTACGATTTTTGCGCGCATTTTGGTCAAGTATCCTTCGTCTTGATTTGGCGCTTGCTTGTACAGATATGCCGCAATTACGCTGCCCAGCATAGCATCCCCCAAAAATTCTAACCTTTCGTAACTTACCACGCTGCCGTTCTCATCGGTTTTGTTGACCGAACTATGCGTAAATGCTTTTTCGTAAACCGCTAGGTTATCAGGCTTGAAGCCCGTGATTTGGTGGATTTTTTCAAAAAAAATCCCGCCTTGTGCAGCACGGGAATTTTTGAATATTTTTTTAATAAAATTCATCAGAAAATCAATCTTCTAATTTTTTCACAAGCACGCAAGCATTGTGACCTCCGAAACCGAAAGTATTACTCATCAAGACTTTCACATCTCTTTTTTGCGCTTTATTGAATGTAAAATTAAGTTTCGGATCAATTCCTTCATCATCCGTAAAGTGATTGATGGTTGGCGGAACCATTCCGTTTTTAATTGACAGTATACAAGATATAGCCTCAATCGCTCCGGTAGCCCCCAACAAGTGACCAGTCATCGATTTTGTAGAATTCAAATTAAGCGTGTAAGCATGCTCTCCGAATACTTCCAAAATTGCTTTTGATTCAGCAATATCACCTAGTGGCGTTGATGTACCGTGCATATTAACACCATCCACATCGGTTGGTTTTAATCCTGCATCACGCAAACAATTAAGCATTACATTTCTTGCTCCAAATCCTTCCGGATGTGGCGCAGTAATGTGATGTGCATCTGCACTCATTCCTCCACCACCGATTTCGCAATATATTTTAGCTCCACGAGCTTTTGCATGCTCATATTCTTCCAACACTAATGCTCCTGCTCCTTCACCAAGCACAAAACCATCACGGTCTTTGTCCATAGGACGTGAGGCCGTTTTCGGATCATCATTACGCGTAGATAAAGCGTGCATTGCATTAAAACCACCAATACCCGCAATAGTCACTGCCGCTTCTGACCCTCCGGTAAGAATAACATCAGCATGCCCTAAACGAATGTAATTAAATGCATCAATTATTGCATTAGTAGATGAAGCACAAGCAGAAACGGTCGTAAAGTTCGGCCCTCTCAAATTGTATTTCATCGAGATAAGTCCGCCGGCAATATCTGCAATCATTTTAGGGATAAAAAACGGATTGAATTTCGGGGTACCGTCACCTTGATTGAAGTTTGTCACTTCATCTTGGAAAGTTTGTAATCCTCCGATTCCTGAACCCCAAATTACACCCGCGCGATCCGGATTTAATTTTGATAAATCAAAACTTGCATCTTCCATCGCCTCAGTAGCAGTAACCATCGCATACTGAGTGTATTTATCCATTTTACGAGCTTCTTTTCTATCTATAAAATCCTCTACATTGAAGTTTTTCACCTCACATGCAAATTGTGTTTTGAATTTTGACGCATCAAAATAAGTAATAGGTGCTGCCCCACTCACTCCGTTTACCAAACCATTCCAATACTCTTGTATATTGTTTCCGATTGGAGTAAGCGCTCCAAGCCCTGTTACTACAACTCGCCTTAATGCCATATTCCGAATTTTAAAAGTTTAAAAAACCCATATTATATCGAGTATATCAACAAGACTAATATGGGTTTGTACTAGAATCAGACTACCCAACAGGGCAATCCTACATGATTTTCATTTTAAATTAATAAAAACAAATACACCTCACGCTATAAAGCGCGAGGCATTTATGTTCATTATTTCTTAGCCTCTTCGATATAAGAGATTGCCTGACCAACAGTTGCGATATTTTCTGCTTGGTCGTCCGGAATTTGAATATCAAATTCTTTTTCGAATTCCATGATTAGCTCAACAGTATCCAAAGAGTCTGCTCCTAAATCATTAGTGAAGCTTGCTTCTGTTACTACTTCGTTCTCGTCAACACCTAGTTTGTCAACGATAATCGCTTTTACTCTTGATGCAATGTCTGACATAATTTTTATATTTAGTATTTGAATTAAGATGCAAAAATAGAAAATTTTATTTAAATCTGCTTTTGAATAAAATTTTGTGCGACTAAAATATAAAAATAATTTTAAATACAAATACTCAACATTTTATTTTCTGTGTATTTATTCGTTTTTTTGTACAATGAAAAATATAGTACTATTCGCTTCTGGCTCGGGTTCTAACGCAGAAACCATCATCCGTCATTTTCAAAACAATTCTACTATTCATGTAGCGGCAATTTTTACGAACAAAGCCGATGCAGGAGTAATCCAAAGAGCCAAAAATCACCATATTCCGTATCATATTTTTTCAAAAAATGAATTTCAGGAGGCATCATTCTTACATCAATTACGTTCTTATCAACCGGATTTGATTGTTCTTGCCGGATTTTTACTTAAAATTCCGGAATTCATAATCGAGGCTTATCCTGATAAAATCATCAACATTCATCCGGCATTATTACCAAAATACGGCGGAAAAGGAATGTACGGGATTAATGTTCACCGAGCCGTATTCGAAAATCAAGAAAAAGAATCAGGCATAACCATTCATTATGTGAATGAACATTATGACGAAGGAAATATCATTTTCCAAGAATCAACCCACATTACAGATTGCCAATCTCCGGAAGAAGTAGCCGCAAAAGTACTGACATTAGAACACAAAAATTATCCGATAGTGGTTGAAAAACTACTTACTCAAGATTAACTTGAAGCCTAAAACAACAAATCTAACTTTGAACTACCAAGTACACATATACACAGACGGAGCTTCGAAAGGCAATCCCGGTCGAGGAGGCTATGGCGTGGTTATGGAAGTTCCGAATTCGAATTACCGAAAAGAGTTTTACGAAGGTTTTCGCCTTACTACTAATAATCGTATGGAACTTTTGGCAGTAATCGTCGGACTCGAGAAACTCAAAAACCCGAACACTAAAGTTTTGGTGGTTTCAGACAGCAAATATGTGGTGGATGCCATAAATCAAAAATGGATTTTGGGTTGGGAGAAGAAATACTTCAAAGACGTCAAGAATCCGGATTTATGGAAAAGATTCTTGAAAGTGTATCGTCAGCATCAAGTCGATTTTAAATGGATAAAAGGACACAACAATCACCCGCAAAACGAACGATGTGACCAATTAGCCGTGTTTGCTGCCTCTCAAGAGAATTTATCTATTGATTTCGAATACGAAAAATCTACTCAAAGTCTAATTTAATACCTCTATAAAGTTAAATTGTACAATTTTGATTTTCTGAGTATATTTGCATCTTCATAATTTATTACAATGAATAAACTTTTGGTTGTAGGTACAGTTGCTTTTGATGCAATTGAAACACCTTTCGGTAAAACCGATAAAATTTTGGGTGGAGCAGGAACATTCATCGGATTATCAGCTTCAAATTTTGATATCGAAATCGGAATTGTATCCGTAGTCGGAGAAGATTTTCCGCAAGAATATTTGGATTTACTTACAGAAAGAAACATTGATATTTCTGGTATTGAAGTAGTGAAAGGCGGTAAAACCTTCTTTTGGAGCGGTCGCTACCACAACGATTTAAATTCTAGAGATACGCTCGATACGCAACTTAACGTATTGGCAGATTTCAAACCGGTAGTGCCTGAAAATTTCAAAAATGCCGATGTGATAATGTTGGGGAATTTACACCCGAACATCCAAATTGAAGTGCTTGACCAATTGACATCAGAGCCAAAGTTAGTTGTTCTCGATACGATGAATTTCTGGATGGACTGTGCCTTACCTGAACTAAAAGAAGTTTTAAAACGCGTAGATGTTATCACCATCAATGATGAAGAAGCACGACAATTGTCCGGAGAATATTCTTTGGTAAAAGCAGCTCAGAAAATTCATCAAATGGGACCACAATACATCATTATCAAAAAAGGAGAGCACGGAGCTCTATTATTTAATGATTCTGAAGTATTCTTCGCTCCTGCCCTACCTCTTGAAGAAGTATTTGACCCTACCGGAGCGGGAGACACCTTTGCGGGCGGATTCTCGGGATACATCACCCAAAGTGAAAATGTTTCGTTCGAGAATATGAAAAACGGTATCATTTTTGGTTCTAATCTAGCATCATTCTGCGTAGAGAAATTCGGAACCGAGCGAATGTTAGAACTTACTAAACCCGAAATTTTCAAGCGATTACAGCAGTTCAAAGCCCTGACTCAATTTGACATCTCATTACAAAAATAAACCACAAACCCCTCCGCACAGAGGGGTTTGTGCTTACTAATAACCTAAGATTACACTAAAAAACTACTATAAACACACAACACAAATGAGCGATAGTATTAAACACGAATGCGGAATTGCAGTTCTGAGACTTTTAAAACCTCTAGAGTATTATAAAGAAAAATACGGTTCGGCTTTTTATGGAGTCGAAAAGATGTATTTACTACTCGAAAAGCAACATAACAGAGGCCAAGACGGAGCCGGGCTAGCGAGCATCAAATTTGATGTAAATGCCGGGCAGCGTTATATTTCGAGAATTCGTTCCAACGATCCGCAACCTATTCAAGACATTTTTACTCAAATCAACCAAAGAATAAACACATCGCTTACTGAAAATCCAAACAAAGAAGGCGATATCAATTGGCTTAAACACAATGTTCCGTATATCGGAGAGTTGTTTTTAGGTCATGTTCGCTACGGAACTTACGGGCAAAATAGCATTGAAAATGTCCATCCTTTTTTACGTTTAAATAATTGGATGTACAGAAACCTGATTGTTGCCGGAAACTTCAATATGACCAACGTGAAAACCTTATTCAACAATTTGGTAGAATTGGGTCAACATCCAAAAGAAATGACAGATACGGTAACTGTAATGGAAAACATTGGTCACTTTTTGGATGATGAGGTGGAAGAACTCTACAGACAATGTAAAAATGAAGGTTTCAGCAAAAAAGATTCTTCTCCAGAAATTGCAGAACGCCTTAATATCGGGAGAATTTTAAAACGTGCTTCTAAATTCTGGGACGGTGGTTATGCTATGGCAGGATTACTAGGGCACGGTGACGGATTCGTATTCCGTGATCCGGCAGGAATTCGTCCGGCGTTTTTCTACCAAGATGACGAAATTGTCGTGGTGGCTTCAGAGCGTCCGGTGATTCAAACCGCATTTAACGTTCCGTTTGAAAGCATTCAGGAAATCAATCCCGGAAATGCTCTTATTATCAAAAAGAATGGAAAAGTATATCAAGAAGAAATCATTCCGGCACTTCCTAAAAAAGCGTGTAGCTTCGAGCGCATTTACTTCTCTCGCGGAAGTGATGCCAAGATTTATGAGGAGCGCAAGAACTTAGGGAAATTGGTTCTTCCTCAAGTATTAGAAGCCATTGATAACGATACGGATAACACTGTATTTTCATACATTCCGAACACGGCTGAAGTTTCGTTTTTTGGACTATCAGAAGCTGCAAATGATTTCTTGAACCATCGAAAAAATCAAGAAATTCTCGACACGCGCAAAACGCTAACCAAAGAAAAACTAGAAGCTTTGCTTTCGGTAAAAATCCGTACGGAAAAAATCGCCATTAAAGACGCAAAACTTAGAACCTTTATCACGGCTGATAATTCCAGAAACGATTTAGTGGCTCACGTATATGATGTGACCTATGGTGTGGTAAAACCTACCGATAATTTGGTAATTATTGACGATAGTATCGTTCGCGGAACTACCCTCAAAACCAGCATCATCCGAATGCTCGATAGACTCAATCCGAAAAAAATTGTGATTGTATCCTCGGCTCCACAAATCCGCTATCCGGATTGTTACGGAATTGATATGGCAAAAATCGGGGATTTTGTTGCCTTCCGCGCAGCTCTTGAATTATTAAAAGAACATAACAAAGAACACATCATCCACGAAGTCTACCAAAAATCAAAAGCTCAAGAAAACTTAGATGATAACCAAGTGATAAACCACGTAAAAGAGATTTACGCTCCGTTTAGCGACGAACAAATCTCGGACAAAATTGCCGAACTGGTATCACCAAGTGACTTGAAAGCCGAGCTAAAAGTGATTTTCCAGACGGTTGAGAATTTACACCAAGCTTGTCCGGAGAATTTAGGAGATTGGTATTTCACGGGAGATTACCCAACTCCGGGAGGAAATCGAGTAGTAAATCAAGCCTTTATTAATTTTTACGAAGGAAACAATAGCAGAGCTTACTAAAAATTGTATTTTTGGGAGCTAATACAAACTCGATGCAAGAGCTTCAGGAACTTTTAAAAACAAAAGATTATATAAAATCAAACTTCAAATTATCCAAAACGCAACACTTATTGATGAGTGCCAAAATCAATGGAGTTGAAGGGAATTTTATATTAGATACCGGAGCTTCGAATACTTGTGTGGATTTTGAGTTTGAAGAATTCTTCAAGCTCAAAGCTCAGACCTCAAAGCACAAAATTGCCGGAGCCGGCGCTATTGGGATGCATTCCAAACTATCCGAATACAATATTATTAGAATCGGTCGTTGGGAAGGCTATCAGATGGATATTGTTTTGTTTGACCTCAGTCATGTGAATGAAGCATTGGCATTCGCGAAGCTAAAACCGGTTCATGGTATTATCGGGGCGGATGTCCTTTTGGAAGGAAAAGCGATTATTGATTATGAAAATCGAAATCTATACCTGAAAAAACAAGACGTATCCAAGCGAAATTTGCTTTTGTTTTAAAAAGCTACGCAACCAAAATTCCGTTTTTTCATCTTATATTAGTAAAACAAATTATAAATTAGCCAAATAATTGATTTTACATGAAAAAGTTACGCCTATTAATTTGCTTACTATTAGGATCATCTTTAGGGATGATGAGTTGCTTGGATGACGATTCGGGCAATGTTCCTATTAATAATATTGTACCGCCATCAAGCTCGGAATTTGCTAGTTTGAGTTCCGCTTATCTGACCGAGAACACTCAAATTTTCACCTTTGATACGGCGGAAACGATGGTTTTTAATTTCACTTCCGAAAAAGGTGTAGAAGTTACCATTTACGGAAATTGTCTTACGGTGAACGAAGAACCGCTTGAGGGAGAAATCGAAATCAAATATATCGAACTTCTTGATAAATCGAGTTTACTCAAAAGCCGAATTGCTACGATGGGTAAGCACGAAGATGGTTCGCTCGAAATGCTAGTCAGCGGTGGCGCATTTTATATTAATGTGTATCAAAACGGAGAACCGGTTGATTCGTCTAACTTTTGCACCTATACTATAACTGTTCCGGCTTCACTTACCGGAGGCATAGATTATGATATGAGCTTGTGGTACGGAAGTTTTGACGAAAACTCCAACCTGGTTTGGGAACCAGCCGAAGTAAGTGAACAAGAAGTCGGAATCGAAATGTCGAATGATGAATACTACGTATATGCTTCACAATTCGGATGGATTAATGTAGATCGATTTTATAACGACCCGCGCGAAAAAACAACTGTACTAGTGAAAGCTCCCAACGGATATAATCTAAGTAATTCTGCTGTATTTTTATCATTTGATGGTGAAGCAAGTGGACTGGCTCGTTTGGACTTTTTTGAAAACGGGCTATTCTCTGAGCTTTACGGACAAATCCCGATTGGGCTAGAATGTCATGTGGTTTTTGTGTCGAAATTTAACAATGATTGGGTATATGCTATCAAAGCCGTAACCATTGCAGAAAATGAAGTAATTGAAATTGAATACGAAGAATTAACTACTATAACAGAACAACAACTCACCGGTTTAATAAATGGGTTGCCATAAGACCTTATTTGTTTAGTTTTTTGTTAGTAGAATCCCTCCTTGAGTCACCGCAAAGAGGGATTTTTATTTTATTTATACTCTACCTTTTAGAGCATTGAATACCCAAGCATTTGCTAAGAAACCAACTCCTACTGCACCAAATCCCCATCCTGAAATTTCACTATATCTGAAAATTCCTAGTCCGATTAAAATCAATCCGATAATAATCATAATAAATGTAGCCCAAGCCAACACCGTGTTTTTATTCATCATCATTTATTTAAAATTTTTATTAGATCCTTTAAAATAATAATTCACTACAAAGGTAAGTAAACTACCTTTTTGGTATCGAAGAATTCCTCCTTAAAAAAATCTGAAATTTTGTATTCTTGCGCCTTCGGAAAAGGTTTCAACTCTTCGGACAAATCACCTCCTTTGAGGTATAAAATTCCGTTTTTGAACTCGTGATGGTTTTCTTTTTTCACTTTCCCTTTTACCCAGCTTACAAAATCGGGCATATTGGTCACGGCGCGACTTACAATGAAATCAAATTTTTCGTTAACCAATTCGGCTCTTTTCTGTTCTGCTTTCAGATTTTTCAATCCAATGGCTTGCGCAACCTCATTAACCACTTTTATTTTTTTGGCAATGACATCAATCAAATAAAAATTTACTTCCGGAAATAAAATCGCAAGTGGAATACCCGGAAATCCTCCTCCGGTTCCCACGTCCAAAACAGAAGCTCCTTTTTGGAACGGCTGCACTTTGGCAATAGCCAAACTGTGCAACACATGTCGCACGTAAAGCTCGTCTATATCTTTTCTGGAAATCACATTAATTTTTGAATTCCAATCTTTATATAACTCCTCAAGCTTCGAGAATTGCTCAATCTGAACGGGCGACAAATCAGGAAATTGAATAAGAATTTCTTCCATCGTATAAAATTTGAAGGACAAAATTACAACTTATATCCCTTTTACGGAAAAATAAACTCGGTCGTATTCTTCACCTCCCCGATTGAAATACTACTTTGCGTGCTTCCGATACTTTTGATTGCTGTCAGTTTATTAACCATAAATTCGCGAAAAGCATCCATATCCGCCACGTGTACCTTGAGAATGTAATCATAATCACCACTCACGTGGAAACATTCCATTACTTCGTTCAGTTTTATAATTTCCTTTTCGAATTCTCGGATAATTTCTTTTTCGGGCTTTACGAGCTTAATATGACAGAAAACCGTAAACGATTTATTGACAAGTTTTTTGTCTAAAAGAACCGTATGCTTACGGATAATTTTGTTTTTCTCCAGCTTTTTAATTCGCTCATAGACAGCCGTCACCGAAAGGTTGGTTTTAAGCGAAATCTGTTTGGTGGTTTGTTTGGCATCTTGCTGCAATAATTCCAAGATTTTTTGATCAATAGCATCTAATAACATTTTCGTTCGGATTAGAAAATTACCATTCAAAAATAGAACTATTTTCTACATAATTTATTATTTATAGAAAATTTATCTATATACAAACAAAAGTGTTGATTTTAAATTTACATTTTATTCAATTTGTAACATTAACCAACCAAAACTAAATAATATGTTTAATCCGGCAGACAAAATTCAAGACTTACAGTATTTCGGAGAATTCGGGGGAGTAAATCCTTCTATTTCCGATTCATCGACCTACACCTTCATGTCAGCAAAAACCATGTTTGACACCTTTGAAGGAAACACAGACGGATGTTATTTGTACTCAAGACATTCGCACCCCAGCGGACTGTACCTAGGTCAAGCTCTTGCAGCGATGGAAGGCACAGAAGCTGCGGCGGTTACAGCATCCGGAATGGGAGCTATTACTCCTGTATTATTACAACTTTGTGATGCCGGAGAACATATTGTATCGAGCAGAACTATTTATGGAGGAACTTACGCCTTTATGAAAAAGTTCTTACCAAAACTAAACATCTCAACCACGTTTGTTGATATTACTAAATTGGATTCGGTAGAAGCGGCCATTACTGATAAAACCAAAGTTTTGTACTGCGAAACAGTAAGTAATCCACTACTAGAAGTAGCAGATATAGAAGCTTTATCAAAACTAGCTAAAAAACACAACTTACAATTGGTTGTAGATAATACGTTCTCACCACTTTCGGTGACTCCGGCAAAATTAGGAGCAGATATTGTAATTCATTCACTTACAAAATTCATCAACGGAAGTAGCGATACAGTTGGTGGCGTGATTTGCGCTTCACAACAATTCATCAACGAACTTAAGGATGTGAATACAGGAGCTTGTATGCTACTAGGTTCTACTATGGATAGCCTAAGAGCAGCAAGTATTTTGAAAAATTTACGCACGCTTCACATCCGTATGAAACAACATAGTTATAACGGAATGTATTTGGCTCAAAAATTCGAACAAGACGGATTAACAGTTGTATATCCGGGATTAGAATCGCATCCTTCACACCAATTATATTCATCAATGATTAACCCTGAATTTGGTTTTGGAGGAATGCTAACCATTGATGCCGGTTCACTTGAAAAAGCGAATCAATTAATGGAACTTATGCAAAATAGAAACGTAGGATATTTAGCGGTAAGTTTAGGATTCTACAAAACTTTATTCTCGGCTCCGGGAACCTCAACTTCATCAGAAATTCCGGCAGAAGAACAAAAAGAAATGGGACTTTCGGACGGGCTTATCCGTTTCTCTATCGGATTAGACAACGATATCGAAAGAACGTATCAAATCATAAAATCATGTATGAAAGAACTTGGTGTTCTTTAACAACAAACCGCTTCACATCGAAAATTTTGGCTCGTAATGACAACGAAAAAGCAGAACAAAGTTCTGCTTTTTTACTTTTACATTTAAACTTTTTCAGGTATTTTTTTATGAAAAATATTAAATTAAAAAATAATAAAAGTATTATTTATTGCCAAATTGCCTTTTTTTTCTACTTTTATCCTTTGGAAAAAGAAATAAAATGGTTAGTCATCACATCGTTCGTTTTATTCTTATATTTTTTGTTCTTTCAGCTAATCTTACGCTCTTTGCACAGACAGACAAGCAGATAGATTCTCTCACAGCTATTCTTACTAAACAATCTTCTTCTGATACCCTGACAGTCAACAGAATGAATATGCTTGCTCGTGCTTTGGCTCAGAAAAGACAATTAGAGCTTGCCACAAGCTATGCCCAAAAAGCCATAAAAATATCGGAAAAACTGGATTTTAAAAACGGGGAAGCAGATGCCTATAACATTATCGGAATGGCTTATGCATTCAAAGGCGAGTACCCCGAGGCACTGAAAAATCTCACTACAGCCTTAAAAAAATGGGAAGAAACCGGAAATAAACCAGGCATTGCAGTTTCTTACATCCACATCGGGAATATTTATGAATCTCAAGGTAAATATCCCGAAGCACTGAAAAGTTTCTTCGCAGCCTTAAAAATATCAGAAAAAATCGGGAATAAACAAAGAATTGCAATGTCTTACAACTCCATCGGGATTGTTTATAGAAATCAAGGCAAGTACCCCGAAGCACTGAAAAATTACTTCGCAGCTTTAAAAATATTAGAAGAAATTGGAGATAAGCACGGAATTGCACTGGCTTACAACAACATCGGGATTGTATATGACTATCAAGGCAAGTATTCCGAAGCATTGGAAAATCTCTTCTCAGCCTTAGAAATAAGGAAAGAAATCGAAGATAAACACGGAATTGTAGGCTCCTATAACAACATCGGGGTTGTTTATAACTATCAAGGCAAGTACCCCGAAGCATTAGAAAATTTCTTCGCAGCCTTAAAAATATTGGAAGAAATCGGGGGAAAATGGGAAATTGCAGGTACTTACAGCAATATCGGACTTGCAGAGTTTAACTTAAACCGACCTGCTTCTGCCAAAAAATACTACGAAAAAGCCTTAGCTATTCTCAAAGAAACAGAAGATAAAAGCTTTATTAGCGACATTTACTATAATTTAACATTAGCAGACAGTGCATTGGGTAATTATAAAAATGCTTACCAAAACTACAAACAGTACATCACCTATCGTGACAGTTTGATTAACGAAGAAAACGAAAAGAAAAGCCTGCAGGTATCCATAGGCTACGAATACGAGAAAAAGGCAGCCGTTACTCAAGCAGAACTGAAAACCAAAAAAATGCAACGAAATATAGCTATTGCAGGATTGGGGCTTATGATGGTATTGACCGTTTTGGTCATTTATTTTTTCAGGTTGAGAAATAAAAACTTAAAAATCGAAAAGCAAAATCTGGAATTGCAACGCAGGGAAATGGAAACCATTAAGCAAACCGAACAGTTTAAATCCCGATTCCTGACCAATATTTCACACGAATTCAGAACGCCTCTTACCTTAATCAATGGTCATCTGGAAGTATTGAAAGAAAACGGACGAAAAGAAGATTTGCTTCATTTTGATGAAATGGAACAAAACGGAAAAAGGCTTCTTACCTTAATCAATCAGCTGCTTGACCTTTCAAAAATGGAAAGCGGACAATACAAACTCAAATATCGTAAGGGAAATATCCTGAACGAAACGGGTATGCTTGTACAGTCTTTCCATTCGTATGCAGAACAGCACGGAATTTCACTGACTCTGAAACAAACAGAAAATGCACAAACATTACTTTCTGATAATCAGTTTATTTATTCATCAGAAGCATTGGCTGCTATTATGACAAATTTACTTTCTAATGCCATTAAACATACTCCTGCCGGAGGAAGTATAGATACAACCATAGATTACAGGGATAATAAATTATTCGTAACCGTTTCTGATACAGGAAAAGGCATTGCACCCGAACATTTAGCTAAGGTTTTTGACCGCTTTTATCAGGTGGACGAACCCGGACAACGGACATACACAGGTTCGGGTATCGGTTTGGCATTGGTAAAAGAATTGTCAATCCTGCACGGAGGTGATGTTTCGGTTGAATCTCCTGCCCAAGGCGGTTCTGCTTTTACATTTTCTTTAGCAAGCTCAGAAGCAGAAAGTATTGAAACGACAAGTTCTACCGAAAAAACCGAAACTATTTCTGTTACGGAAGATTACTCAATTAGTAAAGAGGACGATTCTAAAGAAGAACTTCCTTTACTGCTTATTGTGGAAGACCAACCGGAATTAAGACATTTTATAGTTCAGAATCTGAGGAAAGAATACCGTTATGTTGAAGCGTCAAATGGTAAAGACGGATTGAGGCTGGCAGAAGAATTATTGCCTGATTTGATTATCAGCGATGTGATGATGCCCGATACAGACGGATTTGAATTGTGTGAAACACTGAAAAACAACATCGCTACTTCGCATATCCCGATTATGCTTCTGACCGCAAAAGCAGATCAGAAAGATAAACTGACCGGTCTGGAAACAGGGGCTGATGATTATCTTACCAAACCATTTTCATTAGCAGAATTAAAGCTCCGTGTAAGAAATATTCTGAACTTTAAAGAACTGCTCCGTAAAAAGTTTGAAGGAAATACGATTCCGCCTGCAGAAGAAACTCCGGAACTGAACAGCAGGGACAGAAAATTTGTTGATGATTTGACCCAATCGGTTGAAAAAAACCTTTCTAACTCACAGTTTGGGGTAAATATTCTGGCAGAAGCCGTATTTCTGTCTGTTAGTCAGCTTACCCGAAAGCTAAAAACCATAACCGGAAAAACACCTGCCGACTTTATCCGAAACATCCGTCTGGAAAAAGCTCTCGAAATGTTAAAAGACGGTGCAAATATTACAGACGTTTCGTGGACAGTCGGTTTTGAAGACCCCGTTTATTTTAGTAAAGTATTCAAAAAACATTTTGGCTTTCCGCCTTCTTCAGTAAAAAAATAAAACGAGTTATTTAACGTAAATTCGGGATAAGATTTTCTTTTTTAAAATCGTCAGCTTCGCTTAACTCCGACAGAGTTGTAACTCTGTCGGAGTTCCTTTTTTTAATACAGATGAATCTTAAAATATTTATCGCAAATTAAAATAACGTGAGTTCGGAATAAGCTGTCAGATGTCAGGTGCAGGACACCATTCCGACTGCTTATTCAAAACACAATTAACTAATTTATTTTTAATTACTTACGTTTTTTTTATATGTGATTTCAAGAAGCAAAATGCGTAAAAATTACCGAAATTTCGCGTAATTTTTACCAAAAAAAAGCAATTGACACACCTATATCTTTGTACCAAAGATTTAATTCAAAACATATTAATTTCCAACTTTTAAAAATAATGCGACAATTGTATTTTTTACCGGACAAAACCGATGGTTTTATCAAAAAGCTGTGGCTCTTTGCCTGCTTTTTATTGTTTTCTTGGGGTGCGAATGCACAATGCCCAACAGGAGATGTTACTTTGACTTCTCAGACAGATGTGAATAATTTTGCTACCAACTACCCGAACTGTACCGAGATTACAGGTTATCTGTATATTGGCGGAAGCAACATTACCGACCTTTCTCCTTTAAGCAATCTGACACAAATCGGTGGGTATCTTCTAATTGAATCTAATTCCCAATTAACTAACCTTGACGGGTTAAGCAATCTGACACAAATCGGTGGGTATCTTTATATTGGTTATAATTCCCAATTAACTAACCTTGACGGGTTAAGCAATCTGACACAAATCGGAGGGTATCTTGGTATTCATAGTAATACCCAATTAACTAACCTTGACGGGTTAAGCAATCTGACACAAATCGGAGGGTTACTTTATATTTCCTATAATTCCCAATTAACCGATATTGACGGGTTAAGCAATCTGACACAAATCGGAGAGTTACTTGAAATTTCTAATAATTCCCAATTAACTAACCTTGACGGGTTAAGTGCTTTGGAAAATATTAATGGTGATTTAGCAATTTATAATAATGCTGTATTAACTGATATTTCAGGGTTGCAAAATATTGACCCTAATTCTATTTTATCAACATACTATGGAGTAGGATTATATATTCAAAATAACCCGCTTCTATCGGTTTGTAATCTGGATAATTTCTGTACCTATCTTGCAGGTTCAGGAGCAAGATATATTTCAGGTAATGCAGGAGATTGTGTGAGCGTAGCGGCTGTAACCACAGCTTGTACTACTTCACAAGAGCCTCAATGCCCAACGGGAGATGTTGCTTTGTATTCTCAGGCAGATGTGAATAATTTTGCTACCAACTACCCGAACTGTACCGAGATTACAGGTTATCTGTATATTGGCGGAAGCAACATTACCGACCTTTCTCCTTTAAGCAATATACAAAGTATTGGAGGGTATCTTCATATTTATTATACTTACCCATTAACTAACCTTGACGGGTTAAGCAATCTGACACAAATCGGAGAGGGTCTTTATATTGATACTAATTCCCAATTAACTAACCTTGACGGGTTAAGTGCTTTGGAAAGTATTAATAGTGATTTAGTAATTTATAATAATGCTGTATTAACTGATATTTCGGGCTTACAAAACATAGACCCGGCTACTATTTTACCAACCAATGGTTGGGGATTGTATATCCAAAATAACCCGCTTCTATCGGTTTGTAATCTGGATAATTTCTGTACCTATCTTGCAGGTTCGGGACCAAGAACTATTTCAGGTAATGCAGGAGATTGTGTGAGCGTAACGGCTGTAACCACAGCTTGTACTACTTCACAAGAGCCTCAATGCCCAACGGGAGATGTTGCTTTGTATTCTCAGGCAGATGTGAATAATTTTGCTACCAACTACCCGAACTGTACCGAGATTACGGGTAATCTAACTATTCAAGGGAGCACTATTACTGACCTTTCCCCTTTAAGCAATATTATCACTGTAACAGGAAATCTTTATGCTGAGCATTCTTCTCAATTAACCTCTCTTCAAGGTTTGCACAATGTAGCTTATGTAGGAGGAGGTCTTAGTATTTATAACAATCCTCAGCTAAACTCTGTTCAGGCATTAAGTAATATAACTTCTGTGGGAGGCCTTCTTATGGTTTATAATACAAATTTATCTTCTCTTGAGGGATTGCACAATATAACGGCTATTGGAGGAGGCCTTAGCATTACTTCCAATACTATTTTAACGGATATATCTGCTTTGGAAAATATAGACCCTGAAACCATAACCGATACAGGATTGTATATTGTGGGTAATTCTTCTCTTTCGGTTTGTAATTTGGATAATTTCTGTGATTATCTTGCCAATCCAGCCAATACGCACCCAAGAACCATATCAGGAAATGCAGGAAACTGTTATGAATCGGCTGTAACAGATGCTTGTCTCGGTGTTATCAGCTACTGTACTCCTGTTGCTAATGCAGACAGTGGATACTACGGAATCTATATCAATTCGTTTACCGTTACGGGAGGCGAAACCAACATCAATAATACTAATTCAGGATTTTCTGCTAACGGTTACGGTAATTTCTCGGCTACTTATTCAGTAAGTCAAATTGCAGGAGAAAGCCTTTCGTTTTCTGCTGTTCCGGGGACTGAAAATCATCAAAAAGGTCTGAGAATCTGGGTCGACTGGAACAAAGACGGAGTGTTTGACAATACTGATGGTAATTCAGAGCTTGTTTATGTTTCTACAAGTACACTTCCGGGAACACACAGCAACTCGTTTACCATACCAAGCGATAAACCTGCAGGTAATTACCGAATGAGGGTAATGATGATATATTACACTAACAATTTCATTCCTTGCCAGACAGGTACTTTTGGAGAAACAGAAGATTATACCCTTACGGTTTTAGAGCCTCTTCTTTGTTCTTCTCCGACAGCTTTAACGGCTTCAAACCTTACAATGGAGAGTGCAACTATTGGCTGGACAAGTACAGGTTCTTTGTTTGAAATTGAGTGGGGTGTTGAAGGTTTTGTATTAGGCAACGGTACAACGGATACGACTTCTGCAACAAGCTACGATTTATCGGGTCTTGATGAAGGTACTTCGTATGATTTTTATGTACGTCAGGATTGTAACGCTTCATCAGAGGGATACAGCCACTGGATAAAATACACATTCAGCACAGTGGGATATTGTATTCCTGCACCTGATGTAAACATAAGTGCAGATACAACTAACGGATTATTTATTCAGTCGTTTACCACTTCGGGAGGCGAAACCAACATCAATAACACTAATTCAGGGTTTTCTACAGGTGGTTATGGTAATTTCTCGGCTGCTTATTCAGCAAGTCAAATTGCAGGAGAAAGCCTTTCGTTTTCTGCTGTTCCGGGGACTGAATATTATTTAAAAGGTCTTAGAATCTGGGTGGACTGGAATAACGACGGAGTGTTTGACAATACCGATGGCAATCCGGAGATTGTTTATGTTTCTCCAAATACACTTACAGGGACACACAACGGCTCGTTTACCATACCAAACGATAAACCTGCAGGCAATTACCGAATGAGGGTAATGATGAAGTATGACAGTACCACTATTGACCCTTGTGAAATTAATAATGGAGCTCCTTATAATAGTCATTTCTACGGAGAAACAGAAGATTATACCCTTACGGTTGTAGCGGATTTGTCAGGAAACTGTGAGAGTTATACAATCTGGAACGGTACCCAATGGAGCAACGGTACACCTGATGCAAATAAAAAAGCAATTATTGAGGGTAATTTGACCCTTACAGGAAATATGACTGCTTGTGAATTAAAATTGAATTCAGGAATTGTAACTGTAAATTCTGGAGCTACATTAACCGTTAACGGAGTAATCGAAAACACGCAATCTGAAGCTAATTTTATCGTTGAGAACGGAGGAAATCTAATTCAAATGGATGATGTAGAAAACATCGGAGAAATCACAGTTGTAAAATCTAAAACGATGAAACACTTAGATTATACGATTTGGTCATCGCCTGTGACAGGGCAAGACCTGCAAGCTTTCTCTCCTCAAACTTTACCAAACAGAATTCGAGTTTATAACGGTGCTCCGACTGTAAATACTTGGGTAATCACTACCGGAGATTTTGAAGCCGGAAAAGGATATATGTTCCGTGCTCCAAATGTATTCGATGACGGAAACTATCCGAATGCTTATACCTGGACAGGTAACTTTATCGGAGTGGCTAACAACGGATCTATTAATACAGAATTTGCTTCTGTAGGAAAATTCCAATCTCTAGGGAACCCTTATCCATCTAACTTAGACAGACAAGCATTCCACGATGAGAATCCAAACTTAGGAGCCTTGTATTTCTGGACCAATACATTCGCAGCGGATGCCAACGGTAACTACCTTGGAAATAACTGGAAAGTTGTAAATACGCTAGGTGATACTGTAACTACCGATGTACCATCGATGGACCCAATACATATAATTTCTGTAGGGCAAGGATTCTTAGCTCGAGTTTATAATGATGCTCCAGAAGCTAATTTCAACAATAGCATGAGAACTTCTCAAAGTGGTACATTCTATCGCGCTAATGAAGGTGAATCTCACAAATATTGGTTGAATTTATCCACCCAAAACAATATTCTAAACCAAACATTAGTGAGCTACAATGCTTCTTCAACCAATGAATTAGATTTCGGAATCGATTCAGAGTTGTATAATTACACCGGTTCGGCTTTATATAGTTTGATTGAAAACAGCCAAGATAAATTTGCTATTCAAGGTCGTTCATTACCATTCCAACAAACAGATATAGTTCCACTTGGTTTTAAAGCTATTCAAGCAGGTAATTATACGGTTTCACTGTCTAATTTCGAAGGAGTATTCGCTGAAGGACAAGAGATTTATTTGAGAGATAAACTTACTCAAGTAGAACACAACTTGAAATTAGAGGCTTATTCGTTTGTTTCTGAACAAGGTACTTTCAACGAGCGATTCGAAGTTGTTTACACTACTCAATCACTAAACATTGAAAATCCAATCTTAGAAAATAGTTGGATTGTTTATAAAGATAATAATTCGTTCAATATCTTAACTCAAGGATTTGAAATCAAAGATGTAGTGGTTTATGATATGCTCGGACGCGTAGTTTATAAGGCTAACGAAGTAAACGCAAATTCGCATAATTTCTTAAACTCATCTACAAATCAAGTGTTGATAGTAAAAATAATTACTGAAAACCAACAAGAATTGGTAAAAAAAGTAATCCGTTAACAATTATCACTCACTAATTATTTGTTGTTAAACTCCTGCCCTAAAAGCAGGAGTTTTTTTATACAAAATTTTAAACTCCATTAATTATTTAAACTAATTAGCCAATATATCTTTGTTTTGAATAATCTTTTCGACTAATGTATTTGGGCTTTCATTAGAAGTACCTCCAAGTTTTTTTCGAATTCTACTAAGTGTTACACGAATAGCAGTATCTGAAACACCAAGTGCATTTGCCATTTCTTTATTATTTAATCCTAATTTCACTAACATCAAATAGCGAATTTCGGACTTTGAAAGTGCGAGCGCATTCGATTTAAAAATCTGATGAAGTTCCGGATTGAGCGTTTCAAAATTTTGTTGAAAATCTCTCCAATCTTGATCGGTCAGGATTTTTAGCTCTTTTAAATCTTGGATGGTATTCTGGAAGTGGTTCTTTTCGGTCGAATCTAAACTTTTGAGGTTGTCTAATTCTCGCTCGAGTTTTTCAATAATAATATTGCGTTCGTTTACTTTGGATATAAAATGGGTGATTTCTCTTTTGGTAATCTCTAACTCGCGTTGCGATTGCTGACTTTCTAAAATTGAGATTCGGGTTTGATCAATGAGTTTTTCGTTTTGTTGAATTTGTTTTTGACGGGATTTAAACATTCGAATATACAATCCACAACCTACGACTAAAATTACCGAAATAACGACGATATAAAACAGTCGTTCATTGGCTTTTCGTTTTTCTTTTTCCGCCAAAATCAATTCCTTTTTTTGTAACAATAGCCTATCCGAAGACATTTTTGCAATGGTGGAATTATATTTTTCGGTTAAAAAGAGTTGAGAATTTATTAAACTATCCTTGTATTTCAAGGCATTTTGAAAATCATTGGCTTTAATAAGATAGTTAATTTTTGACTGAAAATATTTGCTTTTCGCCTTTTCAATCTGCTGTTCTTCACCCAAAAAATGTGGACACAATTTACCGACTAATCCATCGGCAAGATTCATATATTCTTTACCCTGAGACAACGAATCCATTTCAAAATAAATTCTTGCCATATTGACAAACGATGCAAATCGAAAGGTAGTTTGAGTTTCATTTTCATCAAGTAGTAATGAATTGCGATAATGAAGTAATGCCTGTTTATAATCTTTCTCATCGAAATAAAAATCACCTAAATTGGCTGAAACAATTTTTTTCCAAATATCAGAATCGTACTGGTCGGCTACTTCATAGGTTTTTTTGAGATAATACAAAGCACTGTCTTTTTGTCCAAGATGAAAATAAGACATTCCTAAATTATTGTGTCGTTGGATATCCACTCCAGAACTAAAAGCAGGTTCTTGTAACGAAATTTTCATCAAACGAATCACTTCTTCGTAATCTCTAAAGAAGTAATAATTGAGTGATAAATCGTGCAGAAAACGCGTAATAATCGGAACATTCGAATAGCCCAACTCTTCAAAAACATCTAATGCTCGAAGGGAATTCTCGAATGAAATGGCAAATTCGCCTCTACCAAACTGTGTATGGGCAATAAAATAATAGCAATACCCGACCAATAAAGGCTTTTTTTCGACTGTATATTGCTTGATTAAACGATGAAGCTCATCAATACGGGCTTGTCCTTCTTTGCGGAGTACCGTTTTGGTTTTTTGGCGAATAAACGTTATTTCGTCAAGGAGGTTTTTATCTTTTTGCTCTTTAGCAAACTTTTCGAAATAATCATAAAACCCAACATAGGGTGGTTCTTGTACATTATTGGTCTCAATATACCCGAGAAACTCTCTACATCTATCCACCGATTTTAGCGGAAGTAACTCCTCTCGTAATTTTTCGTATTGAGCATTGGATAGCGTAATACTACATATAATAAATAATAGAGATAGAAAAATCTGTAAAACTCTATTCTTAAAATTATATCTATCCATATATTTACAGTACATTATATTTCTATAAATATATCTACCCGATATTATTTATACCAACAAATATAAATTTATCTTTTACATTTCAAAAGTTATTTTCACACTATTTACCCACAAAAAACACGCCTGTCTATATAATATCTATATTGGAAAAACAAGGAATAGACGTATTTTTTGGCTAGTTTTTGTGACTTTAAATCGAAAAAACAGATTTTAAAGCATTTAAAATCAATACACTATAATTTGTAACGTTTTTGTTACGCGGAAAATTTTTATTTAAGACCAAATTACCCTTGATTTGCCATTAAGATTTGGATTGTCAAAAATTACCCATCTTAATCAATTCCATTGGTTAGAAATGTTGCACACTAATTTTAATTTTTGATAATTATTTGTTGTTAGAAAGGTCCTACCTATGGTAGGGCTTTTTTTATTCCTAAAAACTTCTTTACAAGAATCAATTCTATTTTAGTTGAGAGTAGTGATTCCAAATTCGCATAACTTATCAAGTATAAATGCAAGCTAAATTGTGGATTGAAAAAGTAACTACTCGTGAGGGTGAAATAGTAAGTAAAAAAGTTACGAATTGATATCCTAAAATTTTTACATAGTATATTTTGTTGAAAGGGCACTAATTCAAATTTGAGTTAGCGCCGTTTTTATTTTAATAATGAAATCAAAAACAACAACAAAAAATCCATTCATCCCTAAAATTTGCATTTTATCCCTAACAAAATATTTATATCCCTAAAAAAAGCATTATATCCCTAAAATTTTATCATCGTATATATAAAATTTAATATTGTGTTCATTATTAATAACATGCTAGATAATGAACCCTATAATAGAGAACGTATAAGACCTCATATATGCTAATTTTTAAATTTATATATTATGAAGCAAATTTTTCGATTACCTGATAAAGCAGGTAGCAATTTTAACCGATGGTGGCTCTTCGCCGTCTTTTTGTTTTTATCCTTACAAATTAAGGCGCAGTGCCCTGAAGGAAACGTAACTTTTAACAACCAAGCTCAGATAAATAATTTCGGGACAACCTACCCAGACTGTACCACTATTAACGGATACTTAGAGGTGAGTGGAGGCGTTAATAACCTGAATGGATTAAGCAACATCACCACCATTAACGGCAGTCTTAATATATCTAATGCTACATCGCTTACGGATATAAGTGGTCTTACCAATTTAACAACCGTAGTCAATGATGTCCAGTTTTCAAAGACGGCATTAACGAATGTCAATAGCTTAAATTCATTGACAACTATTGGGGGTTCACTAATTTTTTCCTTCAATGCGTCATTAATTAACTTGAACGGACTGCAAAACGTACCACAGATAAATGGTTTAATTGCTATATCTGGGAATAATGTTTTAAACGACATTTCTGCATTACAAAATATAGATTATAATTCCATTGGTGGAACGTATGGATTGTATATAGTAGACAATCCACAACTTACTGTTTGTAATTTGGATAATTTTTGTTCTTATCTTGCTTTAGATCCAACTTTAAAACCTAGAACTATTTATGGAAACTCAGGAAGTTGTTTAAATGCGTATTTTATTTTAAATGCTTGTACTACTTTACCTACTTGCCCTGAAGGAGATGTTGAATTAAAAACACAAGCAGAAGTAGATGCATTTGGCGTAGATTACCCAAATTGTACAGAGATTTCTGGAGATTTGGAAATTGGTGATGAAGATAACACTTCAGATATTTCAGACCTTACAGCACTGCAAAATATAAATAGAGTTACAGGTGGATTTGGAATTGGATACAACTCTTTATTAACCAATCTATCAGGGTTAGAAAACTTAACATCAGTAGGTTATATTGCAATCATTGAAAACAATAACCTAATAAATCTTGATGCTTTAAGTCAATTGATTGAAATTAACGGACCTATTGGTATAATAAATAATCAAAATCTAACCAGTATTTCTGGGTTACAAAATATAAATCCAGACGGTATTCGAAATTTGGAACCTAACTACCCTTCCTTTATAATTTTAGGAAACCCACAATTATCGGTTTGTAATCTTCCTAATTTCTGTGAATATCTTGCTAACATACCTGATGGACACCTAGCTCAAATTTCTGATAACTTAACAGATTGTATTAGCATAGAAGCTGTTCAAAATGCTTGTAACCCAGCGCCAACTTGCCCTGAAGGTAGCGTAACATTATCATCACAAACAGCGGTAAATACTTTTGGAACCGATTATCCAAATTGTACAGAGATAAATGGCAATTTATGGATTGGGGTTAGTAGCGGGTCGTCTGGAATTACAGATTTATCAGCTTTAAGTAATATTAATAGTATTACAAATAACTTGATTATAAGTCGCAATACTATGTCGAATTTAGCGGGACTAAACAATTTAACTAGTGTTGGTGGTTATTTGAATATCAATAACAATTCTAATTTACAAAGTATATCTGGTTTAAGTAATCTAACAAACGTAAATGGTTATTTTTACATTAATAACAACAACAATTTAGTAGATTTAGATGGATTTAACAATTTGATTAATATTGGTCAAGAATTACAAATTGCAGCAAATAATAATTTAACAACCATAAATGGATTCACTGGTTTGGAGAGTGTAGGTAAACATTTCCAAATTACTAATAATCAATCGTTATTAAATGTGAGTGGATTTTCAGCTTTAGAAGAAATTGGGTCATATTTAGCGATTGATGGTAATTCACAATTAAACGACATTTCTGGTTTACAGAATATTGACCACACAAGCATAGGAGGAATATACGGTTTGTATATTAAAGATAATCCACAACTTTCGGTTTGTGATTTTAATAATTTTTGCTCTTATCTTGCTTTAAATCCATCTTTAAAACCAAGAACTATTTCCGGAAACTCAGGAGATTGCTTAAATGCACAAGCTGTAATTGACAGTTGTAATGCTTTACCAACTTGTCCAGAAGAAAACGTTGATTTAACCACTCAAGCAGAAGTTAATGCTTTTGGTGTAAATTACCCAAATTGTACTGAAATATCGGGTAGGTTGTTTATCGGTAACAATAGCAATGTACCAAGTGATATAAATAATCTAGTTGCTTTACAAAATATTTCAAATGTTGACGGATTACTATACATTTCTAACAATCCACTTTTAAGTAATTTCAATGGATTACATAATATAAATAACGTAGGTGGATTAGTAATTAGCAACAATGATTCCATTCAAAATGTAGATGATTTTAGTAATTTAATTAGTTTTGGAAGTATTATTGGAATAAATCAAAATAATTTAATTACGAATCTTGATGGACTGAATCAATTAAGTACATTCAACGGTTCCATATCACTAATTGGAAATGCTGTCCTGACAGATATATCTGGTTTGCAAAATATTAATCCTGAGAATTTAAGTCTACATACTTTAACGGGTCCATATAGTATACTTATAGCTAATAACCCACAATTATCGGTTTGCAATCTTCCTAATTTCTGTGAATATCTTACAAACATACCAGAAGAGCATCAAGTTCAAATTTCTGGCAATTTATCTGATTGTATCAGTTTAGAAGCTGTTCAAAATACTTGTAACCCAGCGCCAAATTGCCCAGAAGGTGATGTAGAGTTAGCTACACAAGCAGAAGTTGATGCTTTTGGTGTAGATTACCCGAATTGTACAGAGATATCGGGTATGTTGTTTATTGGTCAAAGTGGAGTTTATAATGATATAAACGATATTAGCCCTTTACAAAATATCACCATTGTTCAATCTAATCTAGAAATTCTAAATACGCAGTTACAAAGTATTGATGCGTTAAGTAACTTAACAAGTGTAGGCGGATCATTAAATATTGGCGGAAATAATAATTTACCGAACATTAATGCTTTAAGTAATTTAAATAGCATTAACGGTGATTTAATTATTACCTTCAATGAAATATTATCAGACATTTCAGGTATTTCAAATATTGATCCAGAATCCATCTTATCGACATTTGGTCATGGATTAAAAATTAATTATAACGATTCACTAGCTGTTTGTAATTTACCAAATATTTGTACTTATCTATCGTATGATTCTTCAACACATATTAGAACTATAAATAATAATGCAGCAGATTGTGTGAGCGAAGCGGCTTTATTGGCAGTTTGTTCACCTGTAGTGGGTTGTACCCTCACTTCTGGATCTATTCCGCAATGGCCATATACAACCTATGTTCCTTATTTAACCGGCTCTACTGAAGATATTTCGAATATTTGTTGGACAGGTGAGTATTCAAAAGTCAAAGTATATTCAGGTGTTGAATATACATTTTCGAGTTCAGTCGAAACAGACTTTATAACTATTACTGATGAGAGCGGAGAGAATATTTTTACCTCAGGCACAGGTTCTGTACAATGGACAGCAACCTCAAATCAAATAATTAGATTCTATCTCCATCTAGATGAGCAATGTACTTTCGGAGATCAAACCAATAGATCAAGGTTAGTTAGTGGTCCTATGCAATGTCCGTCAGCAAATATAACTTTCAATACTCAAGAACAAATTGATGCGTTTATTGTTGAATATCCGAACTGTAAAACGGTGCTGGGGTATTTGCGAATTGATGGTGTTGATGGCGCTAATATTACTAATTTACATGGTTTAGCAAATATTGAAAGAGTACTTGGCTACTTTAGAGTTGTTAATACAGATTACCTTCAAAATCTTGATGGATTGAACAATTTAGTATCGGTTGGCGGATTAGTTACATTAGGAGCTAACTATGCTTTAACCGATATTCAAGGTCTAGAAAGTTTATCTTCAATTGGTGAATGGTTAAGAATCGTAACCAATCCATTGCTACAATCTTTTGACGGTTTAGAGAATCTTTCTATTATCGGAAACGAAATTGATATTATTGATAATGCTGTACTGTCTGATATTTCAGCATTAAAAAACACAACTTTTGCTCCAAGCAATGGGTATGGTCTAACCATTACAGACAATCCATTATTGGCAATATGTGATTATGATAATTTCTGTACGTATTTAAACAATAATGCTACTACGCATCCAAGAGTAATAGAAAACAATGCCCCAGGATGTGAGAGTGTTATCGCTGTAAATATCGCTTGTGAATATTGTTTACCTTATCCTACATTTGCAGCAACAGCAGATCCTGAAAATGGAGATTACATTAATAATTTTACAACAAGTGGCGGAATCACTAATATAAGTAATACCAATACAGGTTATTCTACCCGTGGTTACGGAAACTTTACTAATCAGACTGTCAGTCAACAACCAGAAGAATGGATACATTTTTCTGCAGAACCTGCTAACAGTAACTGGCCAAGAGGTTTACGTATATGGGTTGACTGGAATCAAAATGGAAATTTTTCAGATGATGAAATTGTTTTTACTTCACCTGAGCTTTTGAATGGAGCTCATTCAGGCTCATTTGTAGTTCCTGCTGGCACTCCAATAGGCAATTACAGAATGAGAGTAACTTTAAAATATTCTATTACTGAAATATACAGCTGTGAAAATGATAATTCAAATTATGGTGAAACAGAAGATTATATCCTTACGGTATTAGAAAATCCTGCCGGTAATTGTGATTCCTATACTATTTGGAATGGAACATCTTGGAGTAATGGAATACCAAATGCCACTACAAGAGCGATTATTCAAGGGAATTTAACAGTGGCTACTGATTTAACTGCTTGTGAACTTTTATTAAATTCTGGAGTAGTAAATGTACTCCCTGGTATGAATTTAACTGTATATGGAGAAATTAACAACACCAAATCAGCCTCTAATTTTATTGTACAGAGCGGTGCTAATCTCATCCAAATTGAAAATGTATTTAATTACGGAAATATCACTATTAAGCGCGATGCATGGATTAAACATTTAGATTACACAATTTGGTCTTCACCAGTAATGAATCAGGGGCTTCAAGCGTTTTCTCCATACACATTACCACATAGAATACTAAAATATGATGGAAGTCCTGTGGTAAATGATTGGGTAATAGCTACCGGAAATTTTGGATTTGGAAAAGGATATATGTTCCGTGCGCCAAATGTTTTTGATGATGGTTATTATCCGAATGCTTATACGTGGACAGGTACTTTTATGGGAGTACCATTTAACGGAGGTGGTATTAATTATTTTGACAGTATCGGAACTTTCCAATCCATCGGAAATCCTTATCCTTCAAATCTTGACAGACAAGCATTCCACGATAATAATCCAAATATTGGTTCATTATATTTCTGGACCAATACATTCTCTACAAATTCAAATGAATATGAGAGCGGAAACAACTGGAAAGTTGTAAATACCAACGGAGAATCCGTATCTGTTACTAATCAATCTTACGAACCAGTCAATTATATTGCCGTAGGTCAAGGATTTGTAGCTAAAACTCAAAACAATGAGTCTGGAGCGCTATTCATGAATTATATGAGAACCAATCAATCTGGCGTGTTCTCTAGACAAGCATCTAGTGAATCTCACAAATATTGGTTGAACTTATCTAATCAAAATAGCACGCTAAATCAAATACTAGTAAGTTACAATACATCATCTACTAATGAATTAGATTTCGGAATCGATTCAGAGTTGTATAATTACACCGGTTCGGCTTTATATAGTTTGATTGAAAACAGCCAAGATAAATTTGCTATTCAAGGTCGTTCATTACCATTCCAACAAACAGATATAGTTCCACTTGGTTTTAAAGCTATTCAAGCAGGTAATTATACGGTTTCACTGTCTAATTTCGAAGGAGTATTCGCTGAAGGACAAGAGATTTATTTGAGAGATAAACTTACTCAAGTAGAACACAACTTGAAATTAGAGGCTTATTCGTTTGTTTCTGAACAAGGTACTTTCAACGAGCGATTCGAAGTTGTTTACACTACTCAATCACTAAACATTGAAAATCCAATCTTAGAAAATAGTTGGATTGTTTATAAAGATAATAATTCGTTCAATATCTTAACTCAAGGATTTGAAATCAAAGATGTAGTGGTTTATGATATGCTCGGACGCGTAGTTTATAAGGCTAACGAAGTAAACGCAAATTCGCATAACTTCTCAAACTCATCTACAAATCAAGTGTTGATAGTAAAAATAATTACTGAAAACCAACAAGAATTGGTAAAAAAAGTAACCCGTTAAAAATCATCACTCACTAATTATTTGTTGTTAAACTCCTGCCCTAAAAGCAGGAGTTTTTTATACAAAATTTTAAACCCCAATAATTATTTAAACTAAGTAACCAATATGTCTTTGGTCTGTTAGAATTTTTGCGACTTCTTTCGAATGCTTTTCAACATCTTCTTCAGATAATTCCATTCTCTCCTAAAATTTCCAATGGGCGAAATAGGTAAAATTACCTGTTTTTAATAGAGTAGTAAAACTACGCTTATTCAAAATAATGTTATCCAATACCTTAGCTATATCTTTTACAAGTAAAGACAAAACCTACTAAACAAAAAATCAAAGTATTAACCTACAAACAACACAACAAATGAAAACTACACAACTAATAAAAAAGACAGGGAAAATCGGAATCCTCCTTTTTGGTGTACTGATGCTCGCGATTTCTTGTAAAAAAGAAAAACCTGAAGAGGCTTTCCAAAAGATAGCTGGGATTACACCTCAAGATTTTCCAACAAATTTAGGTATTGAAAACTTTAATTTTCCGGAGGATTCACTAAAAATTTACAGCTGGCTAAACGCTAGAGATACAGCAAGCATCACTCAACATGCTTGGGGAATTTGGGCCGGACTAACTGCAAAATCAAATCAGGTGTATAATGGAGATTCTCTATTGGTTTTTGAAACATGGTTAGGCGTAAAAGAATTGGCTGAATTTAGCGCTCAAGGTAAAAGAGAAGCCGGCTGTAATATTGTTAAAAAAGAGCGCACGCCACTCAGTGTTCCTCAACAATTCGTCCACGCTCAAGTATTTGCTCAGAAAAATGGCGCTCTAGCCGCTTCAACAGATACCTCTCAAGTATTTGAAACCGTTTCGTATGACCCTACTGCGGCTTGTTTTGCTACCGAAAATTTAATTTTCAATCAATCGGTTTTAGAAAAATACCAAGTAAATAATGGAATCGGAAAGATTCCTGCCTTCCCTGCTACGGCGATTACTACAAAACCAACCTATTATGCGGCTAAACCTGATTCAAATGGGCTTATCAAAGTACCGGCATGGCCAGGAACACCAAATCCGGCAAAAGCATTCGGGTATAAAACGTGGAATACGTATGTCTATGCCGATATGAGTAATTCTCAGCCCAACAACAAAAACCTAATTCCTGTTACGACTGATAATCCGACACCAGAGCAAATCTTACAGGCTACTTGTAATGTAAATGATTTTATCCATTACAAATTGGACAAAGACGCGGCAGCCTATCTCAATGAACATCAAGACACAGGAAGCAGTGATTTTAAAGCAGGTGATGTCGTTCTACTAGTGGCTATGCATGTGGGTACCAAAGAAATCAGTAACTGGACTTGGCAAACCTATTTTTGGTGCTATAACCCGGATAATCCTTTTGCTCCTAGCTCGAGCTTTGAAGCGAGCCTTCGTCCGAAACAAATCAAAGGAGCCGCTGCAAATTATGCAGTAAGCACGGCTTATGCTATGGTATGGCCTAATCAGCCTATCAATGGAGGCACCAATCAAGGGGTTAGTCCGGTGATTTCATTCAATCCATATTTAGAAGCAGGATTTGGTCCACAAGTATTTTCAGTTCCTAATGTTTTAGATTCTAATTTACAATACGGCGTGCAAACCAACTGTATGACTTGTCATGCCTTGGCTACAAAATCAGGAAATAATGGCTATTCTACCGATCAATATATTAGCATGAATGACGGAAAATTCTTCCTAGGTGATGTTCAACTCGATTTTGCTTGGTCAATTCAAGGAAATATAAACACGGATAAATAAGCCACTTAAAAAACAGGTAAAAACCCCTATAATTTATTAATTAAGACAAGCTACCTTGCTCAAAAGTTACAAAGGAGAAATTATCTGGAATAGTTTAAAACAAATAGTATGAATGTTTCACCGGTTTATTTACACCTCAAAGAATTAGTAAGCGCAGAGCAATTGAAGCAAATCCAATCTTTATTGGCTCAAGCTACCTATCAGGATGGCAAAAATACCGCAACTGATCAGGCAAAAGAGGTAAAAAATAACGAACAGATGAACGTTCAAAGCACAGAATATCTGGCGGTTCAACAAATATTATTGACAGCCATTAATCATAGCCCGTTGTTCAGAAATGCTGTTTTTCCGAAAAATATTTATCCTTTTTTGGTGAGCAAATACACCTCGGGCAAAGGATATGGTTGGCATGTTGATAGCCCACTTATGGGGAATATGATGCGCACCGATATTGCTATGACAATTTTCCTGAATGACCCTTCTGAATATGAAGGCGGAGAATTAGAATTACAAACACATATAGGCAATACACTCTATAAACTCAATGCCGGTGATGCTATATGCTACCCGTGCACACAAGTTCACCGAGTGCGAGAAGTCCTTAAAGGAGAAAGACATGTGGCAGTGACGTGGATTGAAAGCCAAGTAAAAGACGCTGAAGAGCGGAATATATTATACAATTTATTTCAGGTGATGAATAATTTAAAAGCATCGCCTACGCATTTAGCAGAACAACATAGTTTACAACAAAGCTACAGCAATTTACTCCGCAAATGGAGTATGTAATATAACAACAATTAAATGTATAACTTTTAAAACAAGACATCATGGAAGGAACAGTAGGAGAAATCCGGCTTTTTGCCGGGAATTTTGCCCCAAGAGACTGGGCATACTGCAGCGGGCAGCTTATAGCTATTCGAACAAATACCGCCTTATTTTCTATTTTAGGTATCACTTATGGTGGAGATGGATCTAATACTTTTGCTTTACCTAATTTTAATGGGTATACCGCTATTGGAGCAGGTCAAGGAGCAGGTCTATCAAACTACAATTTAGGTGATCTAGTAGGTACGAATACCGTATCTCTGAATATCACTAATTTACCCCCTCATACACATACTGCCTCAGCGGATGTTAAAATTCCCGCTTATAGTGAAGCCGGAAATCAATCAACCCCTACAGGGCACGTATTGGCAGGTAAACCAGGCATGTATAGTCATGAGCCAGGTGACACTCCTCTTATGCCTATGGCTATACAAACCACTGTAAACCCCACCGGAGGAAATACCCCAATCAATATTACACAGCCTTCGCTAGGGATGAATTACATCATTTGTCTATACGGATTGTTTCCGATGAGACCTTAAGTTTTAAAAAACATTCATTAACCTTAAAAATTATTTACCATGGAAGGAACAGTAGGAGAAATTCGATATTTCGCAGGAAACTTTGCACCACTGAATTGGGCTTTTTGTAATGGAGCTGCCTTATCTATAGCTGAAAATGAAGTTCTTTATTCAGTAATTGGAACTATATATGGAGGGGACGGAGTAACCAACTTTAAACTTCCTGACTTACAGGGACGTGCAGCTATAGGAACTGGTCAAGGAGCCGGACTCCCAAACGTACAACTCGGACAAATTGGAGGAACTGAAGCAGTAGCTATGACTATGAATCAAATGCCTGCACACAATCACGCAATAAGTTTGAATTTTAACATTCCCGCTTACTCTCAAACTAACGCCGGACAACCAACTAATGCAATCTTGGAAAGCTGTACAAATGCTTATTCAAATGAAATTCCAGATACTTCTTTAGCACCGATGAACGTACCCCTTTCATTAGGTTCAGTAGGAACAGGAGTACCATTCAGCATCATGCAACCTAGTTTAGCCGTGAATTATATCATCTGTGTACAAGGAATGTATCCTTCGAGAAATTAAACAAATACTTTTTAACCTTATAAAACCAGAAGTCATGGAAGGAACAATATCAGAAATTCGCATGTTCGCCGGTGATTTTGCCCCTAAATCATGGGCTTTTTGTGCCGGACAACTATTACCTATAAATACTAATCAAGCACTTTTTAGTTTATTAGGAACCACATATGGAGGCAATGGTTCAACTACTTTTGCATTACCTAATTTATGTGGCCGTGTTCCAGTAGGAACGGGTGTCGGTGCTAGAGGAGCAAAGACTTTTCAATTAGGGCAAACAGATGGAACTAATACAGTTACCATACTTTCTCAAAATATGCCTGCTCACAACCATAGTATGATTACCAATGGGATTTATTTAAGTGCTTACTCTGAAACTGGCGAGATAGATTCCCCTGCTGGTGCTTACCTAGCCGCTTTAGATGGCTTGTATAGCCATGAACCAGCCGATACTTCGCTTGGTAATGTAAATTGTAATGTAACTGTTAATAATGCAGGTAGTAGTCAACCTTTACCTATTCAACAACCTTATCTAGGTATAAATTATATAATATGTCTGTATGGCATATATCCTTCAAGATCATAATAAATAATAAATTCAAACAAAATGAAAATAGGATTATTATTACCCCGTTCGATTTTATACCCATCTATAGCGTTTGACATAGTAGATGGACTTAAGGAATCTCTTCGTAAAAATGGTATACTCAACACTTGTGAAATAGTATCTATCAATATTGGTGTAGCCGGAAAAAATGAAGAAATATATACCCGATGTGAAGAACTACTCTTAGACGGAGTAGATGTAGTCGTGGGATATATCAATCCATTATCGGCGGAACATATCAATCCTCTTTTCACAGCTTCGGGCAAATTACTCATCGTGTTGGATAGCGGTTACCACTTCCCTACTTTTCAAGGAAAATTGCCTAACACCTATTTTATTTCGCTTCAAGGAAGCCTGAGCTGTAGAGCCATCGTAAACAAAGCCATTAATGATCGTTACTTCGATTTTGCTTTTAGCAGTTCATTTTTTGACGCCGGTTATCGCACATCTTATGTATACGCTAGCGCAGCAGAAGCCAAAGGAGGTAAAATCACTTATAATTATGTAGCTCCGCTGAAAAAATCCGAATTTGATTTAACCGCTTTGACAACTCATTTGAATCAAAACAAACAAACTGCTGTATTAGCTTCATTTAGCGGAGATATGGCAGAAGATTTCTTCAGAGAAACAGCTAAAAATGCTTCAGCGAATGCTTATAAAATTTATGGCGCCGGATTTATGGCGGAAGAGTTATGGCTCGACAAAATTCCGTACATCGGATATGAGTGGGATAGTTGTGTGCCTTGGTCCATCAAAATCAATACGCCCGAAAACATTGAGTTTATTGATACCATGAAGACAATCCGCCAAAACAAAGCCAATATTTTTGCTTTACTCGGATGGGAAACGGCTTTATTTATAAAAATAATAAAAGAAGGAAAACTACTAGAAGGAGCAACCATCTGTTCTCCTCGTGGGGAAGTAACTATATTGGAGGAAAATGGTTTTTCGCAGGCACCACTTTATTATGCCAAAGTAGTGAAGAATGAAAGCAACGGGAATTCATGTCTCACACAGCTATCACAAGTGTCTGATTTGGATTTAGAAAGAAATTTTTTAAAACAAGATATTGCCTATATTCAAAACACGGCTTCAAACTCGTGGTTGAATGCTTATCCTTGTCTAGAATCATGAGTAGCAAACACAAAATAGCTGTACTCTGCAACAATCGCCTTGCTATTCCTGCTATACAATCATTGTATAGTCAGGAATTGCTGTTTGGAGTGGGTATCCCGGAAGGAAATGCAGAAGTTATAGAAATAATAGAAAATTTATTTTCTAAAAAAAATATCAATATTTTTTTATTAAAAAAAGATACATTTGAACAAGATTTAGAAAAATTATTACAAGACAATACCATAAAATACTTTTTCACTATGACTTTTCCCTGGAAAATATCAGAGCCTATCTTAAGAGACAATCCAGGGCGTTTCTATAACTTTCATTATGGGCTATTGCCCGAAATGCGTGGTGTTGACCCCATATTTGAAGCTATTCGTCAACAATGCCCAACGAGCGGAATTTCGGTGCATGCTATCGAAAAAAAAATTGACAGTGGAGCGATAATTCTAAAAAAAGAAATCCCGCTGGACAATCAAATAAATCACGGAATATTATGTACCTACCTATCTCAATTAGGAGCTGCAATACTTCCGGAACTAATAACTTTTTTACGATTTGATAAAGGAGTTGCTCAAGATGATACAAAAGCAAAATATTTCAAAAGACCCGATATATCTACGGTGAGCATTGATTGGAATCAAGAGGCACATACTATAGATGCTTTGATTCGAGCTTGTAATCCGTGGAATAAAGGTGCTTATACACGCTGGAATCAATGGATATTTCGCATTGTGGAAGCTAGTGTGGCAGAAAGTTATTCCAAGCAACAACATCCAACAGGATATATTATTGAAATGGATGAAAACACAGGAGTTCTTGTACAATGTAATAATAACACAACGCTTCGTATTCGCTTTATTTATACCGATGAAACCGGTTTTATATCTGGTCACAAACTAAAAAATTTTGGTATAAATAAAGGAGAACATCTTTTAAACTTGTAGTCTAATTTTAACAACTAATAATTATGAAAAACTTTTACAAACTTAAATTTAATCTGGTCAGTATACTTGCCTTCGTGGCTGGTTTACTTATGCAGCAGAAAATTTATTCTCAGACGACCTTAGCGGCAGGAGACATTCTCTTTACAGGATATAACTCTATTCCTGCCCCAGTAGATAATGCAGATATTATTTCATTTGTACTGCTGAGAGATATTTCTAATAATACGGTCATAAATTTTACCGATAGAGGTTATTTTGGGAATAACACTTGGCAAGCCGTAACTTCTACAGAAGGAACAATACGCTGGACTTCAGGATCATTTTTACCGATGGGGACCGAAGTACAAATTACGGCACTTTCAGCTCAAGCTCGTATTCCGGGTGGTAGTCTCACCTCAAACGGAACGGTAGTAAAAACCGAGCATTTTAATAGTACTTATAACAACGCTTCAACAGGGATGTTATTAGCTAGTACAGGAGATCAAATTATCGCCTTTCAAACAAATAATGGTGATACTTCGCCTTCCTCTCCGAATGCAGTATTTATTGCCGGATTACATTATACGCAGTGCGGATCTGGAGGAGTCAACACCAACGATAATTGGGATACTGCTGCTTGTTTTGACAGTCCTACAAAATCAATGATGCCTCCTGGGTTAGTAAATGGTTTTAGTGCTTTTAAAACAACTATTCCTGGAGGAACTACAAATAATTACTCAGGTCTTTTTCAATGTACAGGAGCACCTTATGCTAATGCTGCTGCTATAAGAAGTGCCGTTATGAACCGTAACAATTGGTTGTTCTCAAATGATGGTGCTGGTTTAGCCCAACCTTCAGGTTGTCAATTTATTGCTACTTGTCAAGCTCCCTCTGTTACCGCTCACCCGGGTAATAGAACCATCTGCTCTGGTTCAAACACCACTTTTAGTATAACAGCAACTGGAACTAGCCTCACCTATCAATGGCAAGTAAATACCGGAAGTGGGTATAATAATATCTCTAATACAGGATTTTATTCAGGGACCACAACGGCTACTTTAACTGTTTCGGGGGCTAATGCTACTATAAATGGAGCCGTCTACAGATGTGTCGTTACGGGTACTTGTGGGAATGCTACGAGCAACGGCGCTACTCTTACTGTCACTACTTTAAATTTATCTACTTCTAAAACAGATGTCTCTTGTAATGGAGGTAATACTGGATCTGCTCAAGTGAGTGTAAGTGGAGGTTCGGGCTTCTATAATTATTCCTGGTCACCTAGTGGAGGCTCAGGATCTACTGCCACCAATCTAACTGCGGGTGTTTATACCGTAACTGTAACCGATTCTAACGGATGTCAAAACACGGCAAATGTTACTATCACTCAACCTTCGGCTTTGACTACTTCCACCAGTCAAACCAATATCGCTTGTAACGGGGGTAACACGGGTACGATATCAGTTGTACCAGCAGGTGGAACGCCTGGCTATACCTATTTATGGTCGCATGGCCCTACAACTCCAAGTGTTACTGGGCTTTCGGTAGGAAATTATAGTGTAACTATTACCGATTCCAAGGGATGTCAAATCCAAAGAAACTTTACCCTTACTCAGCCTACACTACTCACTGCTACTCAATCTCAAAGTAATGTAAGTTGTAATGGAGGTTCGAACGGTACGGCAAGTGTTTCTCCAGCAGGTGGAGTACCCGGTTATACCTATTCATGGTCGCATGGTCCTACAACTCAAACGGTCACTGGGCTTTCGGTAGGAAGTTACACCGTAACTATCACGGATGCTAATAACTGTCAAATCCAAAAAAACTTTATCATTACACAACCTCCGACATTGACAGCTTCTACTTCTCAAACTAATATTGCTTGTAATGGAGGTAGCACAGGTCAAGCATCGGTGTCACCTTCAGGTGGAACACCCGGTTATACCTATTTATGGTCACATGGCCCTACAACTCAAACGGTCACTGGGCTTTCGGCAGGAAGTTACACCGTAACTATCACGGATGCAAATACATGTCAAATCCAAAGAACCTTTACCATTTCAGAACCATCTGAAATAGCTATATCTGCTACCTCTATTACAAATGCTGGTTGTGGGGAGAGTAATTCAGGAGAAATCACGGTTGCTGCCTCAGGAGGTGAAGGATCTTATACATATAGCTGGTCTCCGAGCGGAGGAACAGCAGCAACAGCCTCTGGCTTGGCTCCGGGTACTTATACAGTAACGGTCACCGATGCAAATAATTGTACAGCATCTGAAAGCTTTGAAATAACAGGTTCGACAAACCCAGATATTGATATTGACCCAACAGCTACTATTTGTGAAACACAAGGAAGCGTAGTATTATCACCAGACTCAGCTGCCTTATATATCGAAGGATTTACCGGAGTGTTTGCTAGTGCGAATTGGGTAAATGAACCTTCTGCAAATTCAAATGGATCGATTACTTTTAATCCGGATGGAACTTCTGTACAGATGGTAAGCTCTGACGGACTTAGCGCATATGGTTATAATCAAATCCGTATTACACTTCCTATTTCTGGAACTCTTTCGTTTAATTGGGCTTACAGCACAAATGATACAGGCACTCAATATGATTATCCGAGGTTTATTAAAAATGGAATAGAGGATAATTTTCAAGGGTTTGGAATCGCCTTCTCACAATCAGGAACTCATAGTGTAGCTGTAAATGCTGGCGATGTTATTATTATAAGAATGGTTTCACAAGATAGCTTTGGCGGAGCAGCAACGGTTAATATTACCAATTTTGTAGTAACTAACGGTATTTCTTATGATTATCAATGGACCGCTTCAGAAGGAGGCGTAATCAACGGAGATGGAAATGGATTAGTATTAGCCGTAGACACTCCAGGAGTTTATACATTAACGGCTACGAATGACCAGGGTTGTACAACAACTAAAACAGTAACGGTTTCGCTTATTCCGAATACACCTCCAACAGCTCAAATGTATCAGCCAATACCTGAAGGTGAAACTTGGACGCTGGCAGATTTAACCGTGAGCGGAACCAACCTTACCTGGTACACCGACGAAACCTTGACTACATCAGTTCCTGACACGACAGAAGTAGTTGCTGAAGCTACGTATTATGTAACACAAACGGCAAACGAATGTGAAAGTAGTGCAATTGCCATTGTAACTGATTGTGAGAAACCTGTTTTAACTTTGGAGGAAACGGCTTCATTCTGTGAAGGAAATAATTTAACATTAACTCCTGCAGTATCAGAATTGGCTAATTATACCTACCTATGGACAGCTTCTGAAGGGGGAATAATTAACGCAGCAGCAGACGAAGCAACACTATTGGTTGACACTGCAGGAACTTATACCTTAACCGTTACTACCGAAGAAGGATGCTCGAGTGTACATACTGTAGTGGTTACTGAAATTCATACCGATATGCCTGAAGGATATGCGCTACAAATCTTAAATGAAGGTCAGACTTTGGAAGATGTAGTGGTGTCTGGAACTGACCTAACATGGTACTCAGATGAAGAATTAACAACTGAAATTCCTTCTACTACTGTATTTGTTTCTGAAACTACTTATTATGTAACACAAACCACTAATGGTTGCGAAAGTCAAGCTTTAGCAATAACACTTTATGATGCTTCTTTAGCCGGAAATTGTGGTTCATTTACGGTATGGAACGGAACTTCGTGGTCACACGGAACGCCGGATATAACCAAAAGAATGGTAATTATTGGCAACTTAACTCTAACTACTGACGTAGTAGCTTGTGAAGTTCTAGTAAAATCAGGAATATTGACAGTTCCTTCTGACATTACACTTACTGTAAACGGAGAAATTCACAATATGCAAGAAGCTAATAACTTTATTGTAGAAAGTGGCGCAAACCTACTACAGATTGACGATGTAGTTAATATTGGAGACGTTAAAGTAAAACGCAATGTGTGGATTAAGCACTTAGACTATACTATTTGGTCATCTCCTGTTGCAGAGCAAGATCTTCAAGAATTCTCTCCACAAACTTTACCAAACAGAATTCGAGTTTATAACGGAACTCCGGCTGTAAACACTTGGGTAATCACTACCGGAGATTTTGAAGCCGGAAAAGGATATATGTTCCGTGCTCCAAATGTATTCGATGACGGAAACTACCCGAATGCTTATACCTGGACAGGTAACTTTATCGGAGTGGCTAACAACGGATCTATTGATACAGAATTTGCTTCTGTAGGAAAATACCAATCTCTAGGGAACCCATATCCTTCTAACTTAGACAGACAAACATTCCACGGTGAAAACATCAATGTAGGAGCCTTGTATTTCTGGACCAATACATTCGCAGCTGATGCTAACGGAAACTACGCCGGAAATAACTGGAAAGTTGTAAATACGCTAGGTGAGGCTGTAGCTACCGATGTACCATCGATGAACCCAATACATATTATTTCTGTAGGGCAAGGATTCTTAGCTCGAGTTTATAATGATGCTCCAGAAGCTAATTTCAACAATAACATGAGAACTTCTCAAAGTGGTATATTCTATCGCGCTAATGACGTTGAATCTCACAAATATTGGTTGAATCTATCTAATTCAAACAATACGCTAAACCAAATATTAGTGAGCTACAACGCTGCTTCAACCAATGAACTGGATTTCGGAATTGATGCAGAACAACACAATTACACGGGTTCTGCCCTTTATAGTTTAATTGGAAACAGCAACGAAAAATATGCTATTCAAGGTAGAGCACTTCCATTTAATGCGCAAGATATTGTTCCATTAGGATTCAACGCAACAGTGGCAGGAAGTTATACTATTTCATTAGCTAATTTCGAAGGACTATTTACCGAAGGTCAAAATATCTATTTAAGAGATAAATTAACTCTTGTAGAGCATAATCTTAAAGAAGCTAGCTATAGTTTTGTATCCGAGGCAGGAATCTTTAATGGTAGATTTGAGGTTATTTATACTACCCAATCGCTTGGCGTAAACAACCCAATTCTAGAAAACAGTTGGTTAGTTTATAAAAACGATACTACTTTCAATATTCTTTCCAAAGGATTCCAAATGAAAGATGTAGTGGTATATGATACGCTTGGAAGAGTGGTGTATTCTGCTAAAGACATCAACGCAGATAATCACCAATTCAACTCTGTAGGAGCTAATCAAGTATTGATTGTAAAAGTAATTACCACAGACAATACCGAATTGACCAAAAAAGTGATTAACTAATTTGTTTTTAAGTGTACCTAAAAAGTCCTGCCAATTGGCAGGACTTTTTTTATTCTACATCTGATTTTCGAGATTTTCCTCTCTTCTTGGTAAGAATTTTTTCGAGTAGTATTTCGGGCGTATCATCCGGAGTTCCGTTGAGTTTTTTCCGGACGCGATTCCACGTTACCCGAATCGAGCTATCCGATACTCCAATAGCACGTGCCATTTCTTTATTTGATAGGCTGAGCTGGACCATCATCAAATAACGCAATTCCGAAACCGTAATAGAAGGCACTTTGTTTTTGATAGAAATAGTAAAATCTGGAAAAGCGGCATCAAAATTATTTTGAAATTCATACCAATCTTGGTCGTTCAAAATTTTAGCCGATTTCAGATTCTGAAGCGTTTGAGACACTTGTTGTTTCTGTTCAATTTCCAGGTTTTTGAGATTGTGCAAATCACTTTCTAACTCGGTAATAATCTTGCTATTTTCGCTAATCTTATCGACAAAATGCTGAATTTGTGACTTGGCTAATTGCAGTTCTCTTTCGGCTTTTTGTTTTTCGAGTAAGGTAATTTTATTTTGTGAAAGTAACCTTTCGTTTTGTCTTTTCTTTCGTTGACGCGATTTATACATATACAAATAAGACAATACGCCAAAAATTAAAACCAACGAAATTATCAAAAGATACATCAAGCGTTGTGATGATTTTTCTTGTTCTTTCTGTGCCAATTCTAACTCTTTAGCCTGAATCAACAATTTATCAGCAGACATCTTCACAATAGCCGAATTAAAGGTCGAATCAATTTTCTGTTGGGCCGTATTCAAGCTGTCTTTAAACTGTAACGCTAGTTTATAATCACCTGATTGCTGAGCGTATTCAGCCATAATTTCATAAAAATTGCGTTGCAAGGACTTGAGGTGTTCATTCTCTCCATAGAGTTTATCTTTTTGTAAATTTTGGAGTTTGTCGGATATCTGTTTCAAAAGCACCTTAGCCTTAGCCAAAGAATCGAGTTTTACATACGTCTTAGAAATATTGATATAACTCGACAACCAAATCGGATCGGTGTGATTTTCTTTTGAAATATCGAATTCTAACAAATAATACTGATGGGCTTGCTCGTAATTTTTATCGTTAAAATATACATTCCCCATATTTCCAAAACTAATTCCTTCCCACACCCGATAATTGTATTTTTTACTGAGTTCAAGGGTATTCTTAAAGTAAAACAAAGCACTGTCTTTGACGCCCACTTCCTTGTAAGCCGCACCTAAATTATTGCACAACTGTATGTGATGATTTTCGTTATAAGGCGTGTATTTTCTTGACAAATGCATCAATCGGATAACTTCTTTATAATCTTTAAAAAAATACCGACTTAGCGCCATATCATGAAGGAATTTGGTAATAGTAGGCACATTTTCAAAACCTACTTTTTCAAAGATTTCATACGCTTTGAAATAATGTTCGAATGAGTGTCCATATTCTCGAAGCCAAAAATGCAATTGCGCCAAGACGTGATGACAATAGCCCACTTCTAAATTTTTCCCATCCTCTTGATACTGTTGTAATAGATTTTGAACAGCGATAATTTCTTCTTCAAAGGATAAATCTTGAACTGCCTTCAGGTGATTGTGCATGTGCTCAATGTGTTGCTTCAAGAATTTATCCTTTTTTTGCTTGGCAAAAATTTCCGCTTTTTTGATAAATCTCAAGTATTCTTCTCTGCTCATCCCTTCTGCGGATGACCAAAAAATGCGTGCTCTATCCACTGAATTTTCAGCTTTGTAAAGCCTCTCTAACTGTATTTGATTTTGTGCCGATACCCTTAAAAAAGAAAAAACAACAACTGTAATACATATAATTTTCTTATGGAAGAAAGTATTTAATAGAGTAGGGTATCGCATGGAGTAGATGTATGAAATCAGCATCAGATTAACATTTGTATATGCAAATGTTTATTTTACACAAATATAAACTTCTCCTTTAAATACCGAACTATATTTATTCTATATAATAAAGACATCTTACGCTATACTGAATTCTATTTCACCACTATACTCATCCCACAAAAACCACCTATATAATTGATTATCAACAGCAGAATTGTAACGCTTTTGTTACGCTCAATATTTATTTATTACCTATTAATTGTGTTGCTTTGTAACAAGAAAACGTTTCTAATCAGTAGAAAATTAAAACGTAAAAAGATTCACTAATTAAATTTCAGCGGATATTTATATATAGATATGCTACTCTATGCCATTCATCCCTAAAAAATGCATTTTATCCCTAAAATTATGATAATCATACTTGGGGTATTACTTTTGCTTCGTTGAAAATTAAGTTCATTTTTTTGGATTTCAAGTAATAAGCCAACCTTTTTTACAATTGGCATATTTATATAGTTAAATATCTTTTTTAGGTATTACAATAGTGTAATTTAATTGGTTTTCATTTCGCTTCAATCAAAAAAGTTAAACCTTTTTTGGGTTAGTCTGTCCCGATTTTTTTCGGGACTGGCTAAGCGAAATTCAAGTATAGAAAATCCCACCCACCTTAAGTAAAAATAGTTCGAAAAAAAGAAAGCAGGATTTTTCCTGCTTTTTTTATAGCTCTGCCGGAAAAGACACAATCTGATTTTTATAAAACTCGATTTTTTGATATAGTTTGTTCATAGTTGGACAAGGTATCAAAATTTCCAGAAGAGATATTGGCTTTCAAGCGCAATACAACTACACCCCGCATCACATTTTTTCCGATTATATTCAGGCTGATTTCGGAACTCACAGTCTTACAATCAGTATATTTTACAGACAATAAATTAGTTTACTATTAAACATTTTTCAATACAAACTAATATTTATTAAAAATATTTTTATAAAAATTAATTTTAAACAGAAATAATATAATTTTGTTAATAAATTTGAAAACCAAAACTTTTTATTAACCTACTAAAAAACTCTACTATGAAAAAAATTACACTATTTATTATGTTGGGATTGGCTTGGTGTATACAAGCACAACAAACGCATGACATTACTTGGATGATGGGCATTAGCAATCAAGACACCAGCGTAACCATTAATGTGGGTGACACCGTGAGATGGACCTGGGGAGAAGCCGGAATGCCACACAATATAACCAGTGTTGACCCTAATGCTCCGGCAGGATTCGGAAGTGCAACCATGAGCGCTCAAGGATCAACTTATGAATTTACTTTCACTGAACCCGTTACTTTTACTTACAGATGTTCTGTTCACCCAACAATGACCGGAACCATTACAGTGGAAGGCAGCTCAAATGTAGATGGATTCACTACCAAAAGCATTAAATTCTATCCTACTTTGGTAGACGACGTGCTGACGATAGAAGCAAAAGAAACCGTGAAAGAATATCAGATATTTGACATTCAAGGGAAACGCGTGCTTAAACAAACGCTAGCGGGTAATTCAAGTGATTTTAACATCAATGTTACTTCGCTTACTAAAGGTGTTTATTTTGTACAACTAACTTCTACAGAAGGCGAAAATGTAACTCTGAAATTCTCGAAAAAGTAATCCTTAAGTCTAATTAGTTTTCACAAAAAAAGCAGGAATTCTTCCTGCTTTTTTATTCTTTTGAAAATTCATCCATTCGATAAACCGAATCGTCGCCTTCCAAAATTTGGATATAACTGCGATAACGAGACCAAAAAACTTGGTCATTATCCAATGCTTCTTTAACCGCACAATGTGGTTCGTCTTTGTGCAAACAGTTATTAAACTTGCAATGTTCTTTGAGCTTAAAGAATTCCGGAAAATAATCCGTTACTTCCTGCGGCTGCATATCTACCATCCCAAAACCACGAATTCCGGGTGTATCGATAATTTTTGCGCCAAATGATAAATCATACATTTCGGCAAAAGTGGTAGTATGCTGTCCTTGTTTGTTGGATTCTGATATTTCGGTAGTTTTTAAATGTAGTGAAGGCTCAAGAGCATTTACCAAAGTCGATTTCCCTACTCCTGAATGACCGGAAAACATACTTGTTTTGCCTTTCATCAACTCTTTTAATTCGTCAATACCTTTTCCTTGAGTAGCCGAAACCCTAAGGCATTTGTATCCGATAGAAGAATAAACATACTGCATAAAGAGCTGATTGTCCAATTCTTCACCTTCAAGGGTATCAATTTTATTAAAAACCAAAATCGCTTGGATATTGTACGCTTCAGCAGTAGCTAAAAATCGGTCAATAAACGAAGTGGAAGTAACCGGATAATTCATCGTAACCAACAAAAAAAGTTGGTCAATATTCGAAGCTATAATATGGGTTTGTTTCGATAAGTTTACCGATTTACGGACAATATAATTTTTCCGGTCGTGAATGTTGTTTATTAACCCACTAATTTGATCAGAAGAGTTGTCCAATTCAAAATCCACCACATCGCCTACCGCCACCGGATTGGTGCTTTTGATGCCTTTGATACGGAATTTACCTTTAATTCTACATTGGTAAAACTCGTTTGTGTCGGTTTTGACCGTGTACCAACTTCCGGTTGATTTATATACTACTCCTGTCATATTTCTGATAATCTGAACTTCTTGGCTAATAGAAGCAACAAAACCCATTCACTACTAGCGAATGGGTTTATTATGTGTAATAAAAAGATTTTTAAGCTTCAAATGGGATTACAGAAACATATGATTTGTTGTCTTTCTTTTTCTGAAATTCAACAACTCCGTCCACTTTTGCATGTAATGTATGATCTTTTCCGATATATACATTCTCACCTGCATTATGTTTTGTTCCTCTTTGTCTAACGATGATATTTCCTGCGATAGCAGCTTGACCACCAAAAATCTTAACACCTAAACGTTTTGAGTGAGATTCTCTACCGTTTTTTGAACTACCGACACCTTTCTTGTGAGCCATTGTGTTTTAGTTTTAATATTGTTAAACGAATTATTCTGCTGTTTGGTCTTCAGCTTTTTTAGTAGCTTTTTTAGCTTTTGCAGCACCCAAAGAAACAATTTCGATTTGAGTTAAAGCTTGACGATGACCATTTTTCTTTTTGTAACCTTTTCTTCTTTTCTTTTTGAAAACGATTACTTTGTCTCCTTTTAAGTGTTTTAACACTTTGGCTTCAACAGAAGCACCTTCTATAGCTGGGGCGCCTAGAGTGATTGTTCCGTTATCGTCCATAAGAAGAACTTTGTCAAAGCTTACGCTTTTTCCTTCTTCTACGTCCAAACGGTGAACAAAAACTTTTTGGTCTTTGCTTACTTTAAATTGTTGCCCTGCTATCTCTACGATTGCGTACATAACAATATGGTTTTTATTTAATTATTCTTTTTAAGAGTTTGCAAATGTATGACAAATTATCAAATCTCACAAATTAATTATTGTTGACTTCTAAGAGTTTCGACAAAATTCACTACAGCACTATGCGAAATCGGTCTTCCTTTGAAGCGTTTTACAGTCAATTTCTTTTCTTCGTGGGTAGCATCTAGTTGATTGAGGATATTCATCAAATGCATTTTCATGTGCCCTTCTTGGATTCCGGTTGTGGTGAGCGAATTAAGCGCGGCAAAGTTTTGAGCTAATCCGGCTGCTGCCACAACTTGCATTAATTCTTGTGCCGATGGATTCCCTAACATTTGAAGCGATAACTTCACAAGCGGATGTAAGGACGTAAGTCCGCCTACGGTTCCTAAAGCTAGTGGTAAATCCAACCAAAAACGAAAAATTCCGTCTTTAATTTCTGCATGCGACAAGCTAGAATATCCATTATCTTTACTTGCATAGGCATGAACACCAGCTTCAACTGCCCTGAAGTCATTTCCGGTAGCCAAAATCACCGCATCCACCCCATTCATAATTCCTTTGTTGTGAGTAACCGCTCGGAAAGGTTCGATTTCTGCAATTTTTACCGCTTGAACAAACTTTTCAGCATAGGCAGGATTTTCATTCAACTCTTCTACCCTACAACTCACCTCAGCTCTAACCACACAATTTGGAACATAATTCGAAAGAATACTCATCACCACATCCAATTCAATTCCTTCTTGCTCAGCTTCTTCTTTCAGAATCTTTGCGAATTCTTCTAAACACGTATTTATAAAATTCGCCCCCATGCTGTTTACCGTTTCAAAAGTAGCATGAAGTTGATAGTAACTTTCTAATTCGGATGTTTTATCGCGAAGCTCAATAGAAGTAATCCCTCCACCTCGCTTTTGCATATTGGCAGTAATGGTCTGTGTTTGCTCGTAAAACTTAGGTTTTATATTTTCAAAAAAACTTATAAGTTTCTCTTTATTTCCCTTATATATAAAATGTACTTGACCGATTTTTTCGGTTCCTAAAATTGTGGTTTTAAAACCACCTCGCTCCGACCAAAATTTTGCCGCTTTGGAAGCCGCTGCTACTACCGAACTCTCTTCAATTACCATCGGAACCGTAAAATACTTTCCGTTTATTAAAAAGTTAGGCGCTACAGCATACGGCAAATAAAAATTCGAAATCGTATTTTCGATAAAATCATCGTGAAGCCGTTGGAGCGACTCGTTGCTGTTCCAATATTGTTTTAAAACCTTTTCAGCATTAGCATCATTCGAAAAATATTCGGATAAAATCCACTGTATTTTTTCTTCTTTAGAAAGCTTTGAAAAACCTGATTTTGATTGAGACATTTTATATAATTGTTTTTTCGTAGGAGTGTACAAAGGTACTATTTTAGTTTAAATCCGTTGCCCCAAGCAAAACTTCGTACACTCTTTCGAGTTGTTCATCCGTAATGACATAAGGCGGAAGCACATACACCGTATTGCCAACAGGTCTTAAAATTAGCTGATTCTGTATAAAAAAGTCGTACAACTTCTGACGGAAACCTCCGTAATAATCTTTATTGGAATTTGTTTTTATTTCGAATGCCAAAATAACGCCCAACACACGAACATTCTCTACCTTGTCATTCTTAGTGAGTTTTTCAGTAAAAGCTAAATGCTTTCGGTTGATTCGACTGATGTTTTCTTGCATTTCGGGAGATTGTAGAATTTCGAGCGAAGTAAGTGCCGCCACGCATCCCACCGGATTGGCGGTAAAAGTATGTCCGTGAAAAAGCGCCTTGTTTACATCTTTATCATAAAAAGCATTGTAAACTTCTTGTGTAAAACTCGTTATTGCCATTGGTATAACGCCTCCGGTAAGCGCCTTGGACAGACACATCATATCCGGCATTTCGGTCAAATAATCACACGCAAAATTCCGTCCGGTCTTCCCAAATCCGGTCATCACCTCATCGGCGATAGTGAAAACTCTATGATCTTTGCAGATTCGTATTAAGCGGTCTAACACTTCGGGTTCATACATCACCATTCCGGCAGCTCCCAAAACTAACGGTTCGAAAATAAAGCAAGCATATTCTTCGGTCTTGACCAATTCTTCTAACTTGTTTATAACCTCGTCGGCATTAACTTTCGTCGGCACGGGAATTCTGGTTACATCCACTAAACTTCCTTGGAAAGCTTCTGTAAAAAACGAAATCCCACTAGCCGCCATCGCTCCGAATGTATCTCCGTGAAAAGCACCTTCAAAGGCAATAATCTTCGTTCGCTTTTCTCCTTTATTGTAAAAGTATTGCAAGGCCGCCTTCAGAGCCACTTCCACAGCCGTAGAGCCATTGTCTGAATAGAACAGTTTTTTTTGGTTTGAAGGCAAAATTTCCATGAGTTTTTCCGAAAGCAAAACAGCGGGTTCATGCGTAAATCCACCAAAAAGCACGTGTTCAAGCGAAGTGAGTTGTTTGTAAATCGCTTCGGCTAAAATTTCATTACTATGCCCGTACGGGTTGACCCACCACGAAGCAATCGCATCAATGTACTCCTTGCCGTTTTCATCCCACAACAGCGCATCTTTCCCTTTGACAATAGCAATATGATTATCAAAAAGCTTGTGCTGTGTATAAGGATGCCAGTTGTATTTTTTGTCTCTTTCGGAAAGCGTCATTCTCTATAACTATATTTAAAAATTGGAAAATTGTTTAATCGATTAGTAGGATAAAACATTTTCAAAATTATCGGCATAATACCGCACCACATTTTGATCAAAGTACGGTTCAGGCTCTATCCTCCCAAGCATACGAACACCCGTTTTTTGAAGAATAATTTTTTCTGAAGCCGGATTTTCTTGTCCGTTAAAAACAACGCCACACACCTCTAGTCCTTTATTTTTCAACACCTCCAAAGTCATCAAAGTGTGATTAATACTACCTAAATAATGTCTGGAAATCACAATCACTTTATAATCGGGCTGAATTAAATCTAAAATTGTATGCTGAGTATTCAAAGGCACATAAATGCCACCCGCTCCTTCTATAACCAAGTGATTTTTGGTTTTCGGTTCTTTGATTTTCATTATATCGATAGTAACGCCGTCCAATTCGGCTGCATAATGCGGACTGGCTGGAGTTTGCAAACAATAACTACTCGGATGAAAAACCGAAATGGGATTAGACACCAATTTCTTTACTTTATCTGTATCGGTATTATCCAAATCTCCTGATTGAATCGGTTTCCAATAATCGGCTTGTAGAGCTTCTGTCAAAATAGCCGAAACAATTGTCTTTCCTACATCTGTGCCAATTCCGGTTACAAAAAATTTCATCTCTTTCTAATCTTTTAAAAGAATTTGCACAAATATAAGGTTCTTATACATACTAGGCAGGGATAAAAATTCGTTTATTTTATTACATTTGAACGAATTATAAAACCTAGAAATCATGAAAAAGCTATTTTTATCTTCCATTATAACCTTAACCTTATTCAGTTGTACGTCTGATGATATATCAGGATTCATTGCCGACAATCCTAATTTTTTACCCCAAAAACAAGGCAACTATTGGGTATACGATGTAAAAAACGAACAAGAAACCAGCAGAGATTCTCTTTATATTTCTGGGACACAAACTTCCAATTCAAACATTTATTATACTTATGATACTCAAAACGAAGTTCCTTTTGGGTTTTATTCAGGAGTATTGACTTCCGGACAAACGCGTGTATCAGGAACAAAATTGTTTTTGACCGGGAACTTGAACATTGGCAGTATGTTCGGCGAAGAATTCAGTGATTTGAATATTGAGTTTACCGATTTTTTATTCTTTGATGCTTCCGCTAGTCAAGGTTCAAATTTAGATAATGATTCCGGAGAATTTGAAATTCCGTATCAAGAGAACGTAACTCTAAAAATAGAGTATAATTTGTATTCTAAATCCGGAGAAAACCTAAACGCTTATACCTTACCAAACGGAACAACCTATAACAACATCAAAGTTACGCGCGTTGCGGTATCGGCTAAAATAAGCATTGAAACTTCTGTAGCCGGATTCCCTATTTCATACCCATTAGTAAGTTCTCAAGATGTTCTGATTTCGACTCAATACTACGCTAAAAATATCGGGATGATTTATGCGAATACGGACATGCAATATCAGTTGAATGAAATTCCGGGCGGATTTGATATCCCGATGCCCGAATCATTCCAAGCAAATATGAAAGAAACTATAATTCATTATGGAGTTGAGTAGAAGTATAGCTTCTACTCACTTTTATTAGAGAAAACTACTTTCTGTAATAGGGTTGACAAAATAATGGTAAGTCCGGCTCCGATTACGTTGAGCCACAAATATCCGATTTTGTCTAAATAATAGATATAGAAGATTGAACTTTGCGAAATCACCGCTCCCCAAAACAGCGCTTGGGCTTTAATGGATTTAAAGTAAAATCCGACCAAGAAAATACCGAGAATGGTTCCGTAGAAAATCGAGCCTAAAATATTCACAAACTGAATCAAATTCTCAAAAAGCGTTGCATAACAAGCAAATGCAATGGCTACCAATCCCCAAAAAACCGTAAACCAACGCGTAGATTTTACAAAATGAATATCGCTCTTCGCGGATTTTAGATTTCGCTTATAAATATCAATCGTGGTGGTGGATGCCAACGCATTAAGCGCTGATGCCGTCGAAGACATTGCCGCCGAAAAAATTACGGCAAGCAACAATCCGATTAGTCCTTGAGGCAAATAATTGAGTACGTAATAAATAAAAACATAGTCTTTATCATTCGTCTCAATTTTATCATTCGCCTTTTTGATAAGCTCTTTGGCTTGATTGCGCAAGTCTTTTTCTTTGAGTCCTAAAGCGGTTATTTTTTGCTGCAAAGTCTTATTCTCAAAATTTTGATTGAGTTGATGCGCATATTGTAGCGTATATTCTTTTTTATCTTGAGCAATATCCTCCAATCGTTGTTGAAGCTCGATGTATTCTAGGGCATATTCCGATTTTTGTACGGCTTTTTGTCCATTCGGATTAAAGTGAATCGGGACAGAATTAAATTGGAAAAACACAAACACCATCACTCCTACAAGCAAAATAAAAAACTGCATCGGAACCTTCAAAAGCCCATTAAATATAAGCCCTAATTGACTTTCTTTGATATTTTTCCCTGAAAGATACCTACCTACCTGAGATTGATCGGTACCGAAATACGACAAAGCCAAGAACAAACCTCCGGTAATTCCGCTCCAGAACGTATAGCGACTCTCCATATCAAAAGAGAAATCCAGCACTTCCATTTTGTCGTTAATTCCTGCGATTTTTAGTGCATTAGAGAAAGTAACTTCTTGGGGAAGCGCGTTCAAAATCATGAAAAAGGCAACGAACATCCCTCCCATAATGATAAACATCTGTTGCTTTTGAGTTACGTTTACCGCTTTGGTTCCTCCGGTTACGGTATAGATGATAACCAAAATCCCGATAACGATGTTGAGAACCGTTAAATTCCAACCTAAAATCGTAGATAAAATAATCGCCGGAGCATAAATTGTAATTCCGGTAGAAAGCCCGCGCTGCACCAAAAACAACACCGATGCCAATGTTCGCGTTTTTAAATCGAATCGCTGTTCGAGGTATTCATAAGCCGTATAAACTTTGAGTTTGTGATAAATCGGGATGAAGGTGATACAGATAATAATCATTGCTAGTGGCAACCCGAAATAAAACTGTACGAATCCCATTCCGTCGTGATAAGCCTGACCAGGCGTAGACAAAAAAGTAATCGCACTAGCTTGCGTAGCCATTACCGAAATACCCACCATGTGCCACGGTGTTTCGTTATTCGCCAAAATATAATCCTTGACATTCTTGCTGCCTTTGGTTTTCAGGCTACCGTAAACGACTATAAACAATAGCGATACAACAAGTATAATCCAATCTATAGTATGCATTTACGAATAAATTACGGTTAGTAAATAAAAAACCAAAATGTAGACAGCATTAGCTATCAGCACAACGGTATATGATTTTTTCCACTTTGTCATATGGCTGGGTGTAATCTTTGGCAAGAGTAAAAATAAATTAATTTCTATTTCCTACGCTTACTCCATTTTAAATTTTCATTTCGGACTATAATTCAATCAAATTCACTAACAACCGATACGCGCCATCTACTCCATTCGGAATTTGTCTAAAAAAGCTTATTCCGGTATAGATAAAATGTCCTTTTCCGTGTTTTGCAATAAGTAACGAGCCTTGTTTAGCACTTTCGTTTTTATCGTTCATACTAAAAATAGGTTCAAACTCTTTGCTCCATTCTGCTCCGAAATACAAACCTCTTTCCTGAACCCAATTTTCAAAATCTTTTTCTGTTATTTTATTCGGATAAGAAAGTACTTTGTGTGTCGGATTGACAAATGTAATCTTAGCATCTTCTTCGGTTACTCTTTCTCTTCCTATTTTTAATGGATAGGGTGCAAAATCCTTAAGATCCAAATTGCTACGGAAACCCGAAGTAATGTACTGCATAAGTAGCGTTCCTCCAGAAGCTACATAATTGTTCAAAGCTTTCGAACGAAGTTTTAAATCCGATAGGGTATTATAAGCTCTGATACCTAAAATCACCGATTCGTATTTTGAGAGTTTATCTTCCGTAAGGTCGTTTACCGAAATCATATCTACCTCATATCCTATTTGTTTTAATCCGATCGGAATTTCGTCAGAGGCTCCCATCAAATAAGCGATCTTAGTTTTTGATTTTTTAAGATCCAAACGAGTTGCTTTAGCTTGAGCTGGTTTAAGAATGGATTGCTTGGGAATATGATCATACCTAATTTCTACTAGAGATTGATCTATTTTTTGTCCATCAACATTAGTAAAAGCTTTGAGTGATATGGATTCTGATTTTTCTGAAGGAGTTAATTTAAATTTATAAATATGTTGTTCTCCTTTTTGTTGAATTTCAAAATCATAATGGCTTGGCGAAATCTTCCAACCTTCCGGAATTTCCACTCCTACCATACCTTTGGCGTTATTCTGTAAAGCCTTTACTTTTATGCTAACTTCTTTTTCATTATTATCAGCAAAAACAAAAACTTCATCTGTAAAAGAAACTACCACTTCTGGCAAAACCACAAAAGGCGTATAGGTTTCTCCGTTTTCAGGAGAATTGTATTTATAACAAATTCCTTTGGTAAATTCTAGTACCGTTCCCTCTATATCTAGCACAAAAGTCACCGGAAAATCATTTTCGGTCTGAGTTAAATTTCTGAGCGATTCATCATTTACAACAAACATACCTTTGGTTTTCGGATTTCTGAGCCAATACGGGTTGGAATAAGGCGTATCTTTCGCGAGTTGCACTCCTTTTTCTGACAAGGTTAGTCCTTTGTTGTTATAGAGCTTTCGGTCATACGATTTCACGCGGTCCAAAAAGCGAATTTCTTTCAGATTAATAGTCGCTTCCGAACGATTTATCACCTCAAATTGCAAATCAAACGGTTGAGACGTAGTTGTGATTTCAGCAGAAGAAACAGCTTCCAAAAAAACGCCCGAACAAGCCAAAATGATGTTTTTTATTTGCTCAGATTTCAATTCGCGCCAATATGAATCTTGTATTTTCTGAATTAAGCCATACGCTTTGGTTAAATCCTTCAGATGTACAGCCGGATTTTGAAAATTAAAGTTCTTTTCTACTTTTTCCAAAATCTGCGCGATAGCTTTTCCTTCCGGAATACGCGTCCAAGTAGTATTGATTCCCTCAAAAACATTGGCTTTATCACGGGGCATATTACCTCCGATAAGTTCCAAATATTCGTACTCACTTCCTCTGTTTCCGGTAGAACCAAAACCTTGACATTTGTGTTGTGTTCTACTAAAAGCTGCTATTTCGCCATTACTTTTCCCTAAAATCGGATAAAAAACATTGGCATCTATAATCACGTGATTGCTCTTGTCGGCTTTTTCAAATTCTTCCTGAGAGGCATAAAACCATGGAGAAACATTACAAAAAAGTCTTTTTGGCGCGTGAGGTTCGTTTTTCAAGATTTCAAAAGCTTCTACGCTCAATATTGCCGAAGCCGTGTGGTGACCGTGAGTAGTTCCTGGCGTGCGGTGGTCAAATCGGTTAATAATTACATCCGGACGAAACGTGCGAATACATTGTACTAAATCATTGAACACTTCCTGTCTGTCCCAAATTTCGAAAGTCTCTTCCGGCACTTTTGAAAATCCGAAATCATAGGCTCTTGAGAAAAATTGTTTTCCTCCGTCTACACTTCGCGCCTTAATGAGTTCTTGCGTACGGATAACTCCAAGCAATTCACCCAATTCCGGACCTATCAAATTCTGTCCCCCATCCCCGCGAGTAAGCGAAATATAAGCTGAGTTAGCCTTTATATGATTAGAAAAATACGAGATAAGCTTGGTATTTTCATCATCCGGATGTGCAGCCACATACAATACGGAACCCAAAAAATTGAGTTTCTGGATTTCGTGGTAAATTTCGTTTGAGGATAATTTTTTAGGTTGTTGCGCAAAAACAGAAAAGCTTATAAGGAATAAGAATAGTTTGAGTTTCATGGATTTTTCAGATTGCTTAAGCAACAAAAATAAGATTTTATTCAAAATTATAAACCAAACTACTTTTATCTATTTGGATTTTAATGTAAACTGTTTATTCTTTCTCTTCACCATCAAGTTCAGGAGTATTCATCAGGCTAGACATATATTGTACAGTTCCTTTTCTTCGATATTGTTTAGTAGCCCAAATTATTCCTATCATTAATCCTATAAAAACAATTCCTAAACTCAGCCATAGTCTAGTATACGTCGGATTAGTAAAATATATAGCTGCTCCGACAACCAAGCTAATAAGAAAAGGTGATGCTACGATTTGCATCCAAGCGATTATTTCGGCTACAAACTCCAACATCCGAAACTTGCTAGTGGATAAATCTCGGCGGTTCATATCAATTTTGATTTAAATTATCCGTTTCCTCTCCTTCTGTTTTTTCTTCTTTCACCTCAGGAAGTGTTGTAGTGGTTTGGGTAAAAGTTGGGACTTTGTGTTTATCTCGCAATACGACTTGATTCGCTAAATAAGGCACTCGGTTATACCATTGCGGAATTTTTGGCAAATCATCCCCAATCAAATAGCCCCAAGGCTCGAGTCCTTTGACGTTTTCGAAGATTACCCGCAAAATAGCAATAAGCGGAATTGCTAAGAACATTCCCGCAATTCCGGCTATCATCCCTCCGATTAAAATCCCGATGATGGAAGCAAAAGCATTGATTTCTACTTTCGAACTCACCACAAGCGGTACAGTAATATTATTATCAATGATTTGCACCACAGTCGTTACTATCAATACGCCAAAAATTAACGACAAATCCGGAGAACCCGTGAGCGTAGCAAAAATGGTAATCACACACGCCAAGATATTTCCTAAATACGGTATAAGCCCTAAAATTCCGGTAATTACACCCAACAAAATAGCATACGGAACCCCAACAATCATAAGTCCGATTGTGGTCATTACGGCAATAACTGTGATTTGAATCAACACCCCGAACAAATAACTCTGCACGGCTGTTTTGATTTGATATAAAATCGTTTTTAAACTTTCTTGATCTCCGTCTCCTACCAATTTGGACAAAAAAGTAATAAGGTGATTTTGGTACAACAAGAACAAAAACATATAAATCGGAATCATTGCCATGCTGAATAACGTATCGGAAAAAGACAGCAGAAAATTGGTTATCATACTGGTCATATTCGATTTGGATTCCGCCGTAGCCTCCGAAATAATCTTGTTTTGTTCCACCTCATTTAGTCCAAAAGATTCTCTACAAAAAGATTGAATATTAGAAATATGGATAGAAATATTTTTTTCAATCGTACCCCAATCCTGAGAAAAACTACTGATTTGTACCGAGATAAAAGTAAGTATCCCTAAAATAACAATTACAAATAATGTAACGGTAACAATCGAAGATAAAATATGCGGAAAACGAAGTCGTCTCTTGAAAAATACAGCTATAGGGCGTACCAAAATAGCAAACAGAAGTGCCATAATCACCGGCATCAGAATTCCTTTTCCGATGTATAAAATGGCGAAGATAATAGCTAAGGACAACAAGACACAAGCAAGTCTTGCATAAAATGGGAGACGAATAAAATCATTCATATATCTGTAGTTAACTGTGCGTCAGTAACAAATATAACGAAATAATTTAATCAGTAAACTCGTCCTCTACTTTTGATTTGTTTTTAATAATTACGATTCCTTTTTGGAGTAAAAGATTGTTCGGAAAGCAGATTTCTTCTCCGTCAGAAGTTCTCAAATAGGTATAAAACGATTCGATATCCATAATCTCGGCTTCAATCGGGAAATCTTTGTCCATAAGTCGGATTCTGTCGCCAATGCGGAACGGAAACGAGAAAAACAGAATAATTCCAGCTGTAATGTTACTCAATATAGACCATTGCGCGAAAAATGCTACACCAATAACGGTCAAAATAGACGAAACAAAGATGAAAGCTTGTTCGCTCTTAACACCCCAAATGGTAAAAAGAGAAATAATCCCTAATATCGAAATCAAATAATCGAAATACTTCATCACCAGATTGGTTCTGGCTGGAGAGAAATGAGTTTTTCGACCAAAACCTCGCACTACCGAATTAGCCACCATTCGTATAATTATAAATACACAAACAGCTATAATCGTAGCAATAATTTCTTTTTGATAAATCTGGAAAAACGTGGGTTCTATTTTACAAAACATAGCAATTCGTTATAAAATTCTTGTGTCGGCAAGCCTACCACATTGGTATACGAGCCTTCGATTTTCTCAATCCCAACAAGCCCTATCCATTCTTGGATTCCGTAAGCTCCTGCCTTGTCAAACGGTTTATAATTATCCAAATAATACGCAATCATCTCGTCCGAAAGTGAAGCAAAAGTGACATTCGTTGTTACATGAAAGACCTTTTTCTTGCTTGCCGATTTCAGACAAACCGACGTGATTACTTGATGGGTATTGCCCGATAAGCTCTTCAAAATTACAAAAGCATCTTGATAATCTTTGGGTTTCCCCACTACTTTTTCGTCAAACCAAACAATAGTATCACTCGTTACGACAACCTCACTTTCAGTCACTTCAAAAGCGGACGCTTTTAGCTGAGCTAAATAATTGGTAACTTCATTGGCTTGTAAATGCTTTGGATAAATTTCGTCCACTTCTTTGAGGCGAATTTCGAAATCTAGATTCAAATCTCTAAAAAACTGTTGTCTTCTTGGCGAGCCCGATGCCAAAATGATTTTATAGGCTTTTAATTTTTCTGCTAACATTAGCCAATATTTTTAACCGATTCAATATTAAACGAAACCACCAAAATAGACAGTATTCCAAAGAGTATAATAAGCTTTAAGATCAAACTCAAATGGGCATAATCCGTTTTTTGCGAAGCACCCCACAATCTGATAAGCGTATAAATCAGCGGAGCTAAAATGAGTGCAAAAACATAAATTACCGCTATAAACAAATCATTTTCAAACAAATAATTAAAATTATACCACATGAGTAGCCCAATTGCTAAGACTAACAATACTGAAACTACTATTTTAGAAATTCTTTCGCCAAAAACTATCGGAAGTGATTTTACACTATAATCCAAATCGCCTTCTTTGTCTTCAAAATCTTTTACAATTTCGCGAATCAAGTTGATTAAAAAAGCAAAAACAGCATAGTCAATCAATATTTTGAACAACACTCCCAAAGCTCCCTGCGATTGCGGATTAATTAGCGGAAGTAAATCAAAAACCCCAACAATCAATACACTTACTGCTAGAATAATGGCTACGACCAAATTTCCGATAATCAAACTCTTCTTAAAACTAGAAGCATACAAATACAAAGTCGCTGCAATCACAATAAAAATAGCCGAAAAACCGGGCTTTTCAATAAGATTCGACAAATAAAACCCAATTCCCACTCCGACACAATTCATCCCTACATAAATGTTGTATGCCATGGCTTCAGAAATTCCGTTGCCGATGACAACGCGCTGCGGTTTATTTACCGCATCAATATTTCGGTCAAAAACGTCATTTATTAAATATCCTGCTCCGGCAATGCAAATCGTTGACAAAACCAACAAGAAAAACTGCCAATTATCCAGTCCAAGCACACCTACTTGTTTTTTCAGAAATCCGAAATGGAAAACACTTTGCATCAAAGCCAACATCAGAAGATTTTGAATACGTATGAGTCGTAAAAATTTCATGCTATACTATTTTTTGAAAAGGATTCAAAGATAGTCTAAAAAAAGGTATTCGATTCAAATAAATTTTATCCATTTTCTGCTCGAAACTATCAATAATACAAGCCTTTGAAAGCAAAATTAGGTCTTGATTCCAAGCAACTTACCGAGAAAAGTTATCAACAAAGTGGGTTAAAGTGGTAAATTGTGGTAAAATTTTATATATTTTTGCTTTCATAAATCACATAGTGGGAATTCATGAACACCATCATCGGTACATACGAGTGCAAAATTGACCCTAAAGCAAGGGTTATGATGCCTGCGCCGCTCAAAAAACAATTAGGTTCTTTGAGTGATGGTTTCGTGCTTAAACGTTCGGTTTTTCAGAACTGTTTGGAGTTGTATCCGATGGCTGAATGGAACAAACTGATGGAAAAAGTCGGCAAACTTAATCGTTTTAAGAAAGAAAACAACGATTTCATCAGACGTTTTACCTACGGAGTTAAGGTGATAGAAATCGATAATGCCGGTAGATTTTTGATTGCCAAAGATTTATTAGCATTCGCCAAAATCGAAAAAGATATTGTCATTAACTCGGTGGGGAACTTTTTGGAGGTTTGGAATAAAGATTTGTATGAAAAAGCTGTGGAAGACGCTTCGGGTGATTTCGCAGATTTAGCAGAACGTGTAATGGGAGGTTTTGAAGATGAATAATACAGAATATCACAATCCGGTATTGCTTAAAGAATCGGTTGATGGACTTAACATCAAACCCGATGGCGTATATGTGGATGTAACTTTTGGAGGTGGCGGACATTCTCGTGAAATTATGAGAAGATTAGGCCCGAATGGGCGGTTGATTGCTTTTGATCAAGACCAAGACGCGCTTCAAAACCGAATTGATGACGAACGCTTTTTGCTTATCAACGAAAATTTCAGATATATCAAACGTTTTTTGAGATTCCATAACATCAAACAAGTTGACGGAATTTTAGCAGATTTAGGCGTATCATCACATCAATTTGATGTAGCAGAACGCGGATTTTCTACGCGCTTCGAGGCGGATTTGGATATGCGCATGAGTCAGAAAAATTCGCTTAGCGCTTATGAAGTGATTAATGAATACGACGAAAAACAACTTCGACAAATATTTGCAGAATACGGAGAATTGAAAACGGCAAGCGGAATGGCGTATGCTATTGTGAATTACAGAAAAAATGAGCCTATCAAAAATTCGGAAACCTTAAAACAAGTATTGGCTAAATTTTTACCGCCTCAGAAAAGCAATAAAATTCTAGCGCAAGTTTACCAAGCCATCCGTATTGAAGTAAATCAAGAAATCGAAGTGTTGAAAGAATTCTTGGAACAAGCACTCGAAATCCTGAAACCCGAAGGACGGCTGAGTGTAATATCATATCATTCTCTGGAAGACAGATTAGTAAAGCGCTTTATGCGCAACGGAATGTTTGAAGGCGAACCGGAACGAGATTTTTTCGGGAATTTCAATGTTCCGTTCAAAAATATTGAGAAACTAATTGTTCCGACCGAAGAAGAAATTGCTCAGAACAACAGAGCTAGAAGTGCTAAACTAAGAGTAGCAGAAAAAATTTAATCCATTAAAATGAAAGGTGGCTTATATAACATATTACGAACCAAATTCTTGATAGACGACGATGCGCTAAGGCATTGGAAGTTTATTATTTTCTTGGTGTTATTAGCCATTTTGATGATTGCAAATACGCATAATTTCGAGCAAAAACTTTTCAAAATAGCCGATTTGAATGTCGAGAACAAAGAGTTGCGTTCCAAATTTGCCGACACTAGAACTGAATTGATGAAACTTAAAATGGAATCTACCATTGCTCGAAAAATGAGCGAAATAGGGATTTTACCTCCTGAGATTCCGCCGGTTAAAATTAAAGTTGTCCGTTCAGAATCAAAAAATAAGTAATTAAATCTTGAATCATTCAATCACCATCGATTCAATAAATGGATAAAAAAGTATCATATCGTATTTTCTTAGTGGCTTTCACAGTATTGCTTCTAGCTATTGGTATTTTCTTTAGACTAACGAAAATCCAATGGGCTGAAGGCGAGTATTACCAAAAACTAGCTAAGCAAAATACCATTAAACCTTTTGACATCCCTGCCAATCAAGGAAACATCTATTCTGCTGATGGAAGTTTATTGGCAATTTCCATCCCCAATTATACGGTTCGATTTGATGCCATTGCTTCAAAAGAGGAAGATTTCAAAGCGAATATTGGTCCTTTAGCTGATTCACTAGCCATGCTATTCGGCAAAACCAGTAGTTTTTACAAAGACGAATTAAGCAAAGCGCGCGCGAACAAAAACCGATATTACCTGATTGCTCGCAATTTGAACTACACCAATTATATGCGTGTAAAATCCTTTCCGCTTTTTAATCTTGGAACCTATAAAGGAGGATTAATCACCGAGCAAAAAACAGTTCGTCAACATCCCATTGGCAGAATTGCAGAGCGTACTATTGGTTACAGAAGAATAAATGCGGATGGCACTTTTACCAACATTGGTATTGAAGGTGCTTTCCAGAAATACATCAACGGAAAAGATGGTCGAGTTGTCAAACAAAAAATGGCAAAAGGCCAATGGAAACCGATTAATGACAACAACGAAATCGAACCACAAGACGGGTATGATGTAATTTCTACTATTGACGTTTACATCCAAGATATCGCGCACCATGCCTTACTAAAACAATTGGAATATTACGAAGCTGATCACGGTTGTGTGGTAGTAATGGAAGTAAAAACCGGAGAAGTAAAAGCAATCTCGAATCTCGGAAGACAAAAAGACGGAAGCTATGCCGAAACGGTAAACTACGCTATTTGGGAATCGCAAGAGCCGGGATCGACCTTTAAATTGGCTTCACTTATTGCTTTACTCGAGGATAAAAAAGTAGACACTGCAAAAGTATACGATACACAAGGAGGCGAAATTACTATTCACCGCAGAAAAGTTCGCGATTCCAAAAAAGGAGGATACGGAAAGATTTCGCTGGCTAAAGGAATTGAAGTTTCATCAAATACAGTAATTGTTCAAGCGGTTTATGAATCTTACAAAAACAATCCTGCAGATTTTGTGGATAGATTGTATGCAATGAACCTAAACCAACAACTTGGAATTCCGATTCAAGGCGAGGGAAAACCGGTAATTTATCATCCAAAACACAACAAAGAAAGCTGGTCAGGACTTACACTTCCTTGGATGGCATACGGATATACGCTTCAACTGACTCCGCTACAAACAGTAACCTTCTATAATGCCATTGCCAATAAGGGCGAAATGGTAAAACCACAATTCGTAAAAGAAATTAAAGAGTGGAACAAAACCATCGTAAAATTTGACAAAGAAGTTATCAATCCTCAAATCTGTAGCGACGAAACGCTCAAACAAGTTCAGGATATTCTGCATAAAGTCGTGAAGAAAGGAACCGGAAAAAAATTGTATTCACCGAACTTCTCGATGGCAGGAAAAACCGGTACGGCTCAAGTAGGTTATGCCGTGCGCGATAGCATGTATTACTCTTCTTCTTTTGTGGGATATTTCCCGGTAGAAGAACCTAAATATTCTTGTATAGTAGTCGTTCACAAGCCTTCTCGCTCTAAAGGATATTATGGAGCCGATGTATCAGGACCGGTATTCAAAGCAGTAGCACAAAAAATATTTACGGACTCTCCAACGCATAACGAAGTAAATAACTTAAATAAATCCAGCAAACAACAAGAAAAAAATTATTCGAAATACAACACCATAATAAACTCTAGCAACAAATCAAACATACCAAATGTAAAGGGCATGCCGGGGATGGATGCGGTGGCGTTGTTGGAAAATTTAGGATTAAAAGTAAAAGTAAAAGGTATCGGGAAAGTAAAATCACAATCAATTCAGGCAGGCGAAAAAATCCAAAAGAATCAAACCATCGTGCTGGAACTTTCTTAACCATTATCAAAGCGAAAAATGAAAAACCTTAAAGACATACTTTACAAAACATCCATTGAGGCTATCAAAGGAACGACCGATTTATCTATCAGCAAAATCGAGTTCGATTCTCGCAAAATTGCTTCAGGTGATGTATTTGTAGCTATCAAAGGAACCGTGTCTGACGGACATCAATACATTGACAAATGTATTGCACAAGGCGCTGTGGCAATTGTATGTGAGGTTTTTCCTGATGAAATTATTGATGGAATAACGTATGTTCAGGTTAATAATTCGCATAAAGCTTTGGCTTTTATGGCTTCGAATTATTACGATAATCCTTCCGAAAAACTGAAACTTGTTGGAGTTACAGGAACAAACGGAAAAACTACAATTGCAACACTTTTGTATGCAATGTTTGAGAATGCAGGTTATTCATCTGGATTGCTTTCGACTGTGAAAATTATGGTTCATAAATCGGAATTTCCAGCTACACATACCACACCCGATTCGCTTACGATAAATTATTATTTAAACGAAATGGTCGAAAGTGGCGTAGAATATTGCTTTATGGAAGTAAGTTCTCACGGAATTCACCAATCTAGAACTGAAGGATTGCATTTCGAAGGAGGTATTTTCACCAACCTTTCGCACGACCATTTGGATTATCACGCAACATTTGCGGAATATCGCGATGTGAAAAAATCGTTTTTCGACCATTTGCCGAAAACCGCTTTTGCCTTGTCGAATATCGATGATAAAAACGGAAATGTGATGCTTCAAAACACACAAGCCAGAAAGAGAACGTATTCCCTTAAATCGCATTCGGATTATAAAACGTATGTATTAGAAAATCAACTTATCGGCTTGTTACTAAAAATTGACAACCAAGAAGTATATACCAAACTCATCGGAACTTTCAACGCTTATAATCTACTGGCTATTTATGCTACAGCCGTTGAATTAGGCATCGAAAAACAAGAAGCATTGACGCTATTAAGTGAGTTAGAAAGTGTTTCCGGACGTTTTCAATTTATTGTTTCGAAGTCAAAAATCACAGCAATTGTTGATTATGCCCATACACCGGATGCTTTGGAAAATGTATTAAACACCATTTCGGACATCCGTACCAGAAACGAACAACTCATCACTATTGTAGGTTGCGGAGGCGACAGAGATAAAACAAAACGCCCCATCATGGCTCATATCGCTAGTAGCATGAGCGATAAAGCGATTTTTACTTCAGATAATCCGCGTTCGGAGAATCCGCAAACGATAATCGAAGAAATGGAAAAAGGTGTTGAAGCCCAAAATTATAACAAAACACTTTCTATCACTGATAGAAAACAAGCCATAAAAACGGCGTGTCAGTTGGCACAAAGCGGAGACATTATCCTAATTGCCGGAAAAGGTCACGAAACGTATCAAGAAATTAACGGCGTAAAGCACGATTTTGACGATATGAAAATTGTCAAAGAATTATTAGAACAACTTAACAAGTAGATTTATGTTATACTATTTATTCGATTATCTAGACAAACATTTCGATTTCCCGGGAGCCGGAGTATTCCAATACATCACCTTCCGTTCGGGAGCTGCTGTTTTGTTGTCACTTGTGCTTTCGATGGTTTTTGGCAAAAAAATCATCAATTTCATCAAGCGCAAACAAATTGGCGAAACTGTAAGAGAACTAGGTCTTGACGGACAAAATCAAAAAGCTGGAACACCAACTATGGGTGGGCTGATTATCATTTTTGCCACATTGGTTCCGGTACTACTATTCGCCAAACTAGATAATATTTATATCATTCTCCTTTTAGTAACTACCATATGGATGGGACTTATCGGATTTTTGGATGATTACATCAAAGTATTTCGCAAAAATAAAGAAGGATTAAAAGGAAGATTTAAAGTGGTAGGACAAATTGGTCTCGGACTATTGGTCGGATGTATTTTATATTTCAACGATTCGGTAACGGTGCGTAAAGATACGCTTAAAGAAAATGTAGTTACAGAAAACCAAATCGTCATCCCAACCAAAGTTGTGGAAGAAAAATCAACTGCTACGACGATTCCTTTCTTTAAAAATAACGAATTCGACTATGCTGATTTGATTTCTTGGGCAGGAGATGATTACAAAGATTACGCTTGGCTGATTTTTATTCCGGTTGTGATTCTGATTGTAACTGCGGTATCCAACGGAGCCAATCTCACTGACGGAATCGACGGATTGGCGGCGGGTTCTTCGGCAATTATCGTAGTCGCCCTCGGGATATTCACTTTCGTTTCGGGTAACATTATTTTCTCGAATTACTTAAACATTATGTATATCCCTCATTCTGGAGAAATGACCGTGTTTATTTCGGCTTTTGCCGGAGCACTTGTCGGATTTTTATGGTACAATGCTTATCCGGCACAAGTATTTATGGGGGATACCGGAAGTTTGACCATTGGCGGAATCATTGCCGTGCTGGCTATTTCGGTTCGAAAAGAATTGATGATTCCGGTTTTATGCGGAATATTTTTAATCGAAAACCTGTCTGTGGTGATGCAGGTTTCGTATTTCAAATACACCAAAAAGAAGTTTGGTGAAGGACGAAGAATCTTCTTGATGGCTCCGTTGCACCATCACTTCCAGAAAAAAGGCTATCACGAGAGTAAGATTGTCACTCGCTTCTGGATTATCGGAATTCTGTTGGCAATTATATCCATCGTTACATTAAAACTGAGATAATGAAGCTGGTAGTTTTAGGAGGAGGCGAAAGTGGAGTCGGAACTGCACTTTTGGGCAAAAAAGAAGGATACGAAGTTTTTGTATCCGACTTCGGAAAAATAAAAGAAAAATACAAAGACGTTCTTATACAAAATCAGATTGATTGGGAAGATGAAAAGCATACTGAAGAGAAAATCGTGGATGCAGATGTGGTGATGAAGTCACCGGGAATTCCGGACAAAGCCCCGATTGTGAAAAAGCTCAAGGAAAAAGGCGTGGAGATTATATCCGAAATCGAATTTGCCTCTCGCTATTCTAAAGCATACACGGTAGGAATTACCGGAAGCAACGGAAAAACCACCACTACCCTGCTTACGCATCACATCCTAAAATCCGAAGGACTCAATATCGGTCTTGCCGGAAACATCGGAGACAGTTATGCCCAGCAGGTTGCAGGTGGAAATTACGACGGATTTGTGTTGGAATTATCGAGCTTCCAACTCGACGGAATCAAAGATTACGCCCCGCATATCGCCGTAATCACCAACCTAAGCCCGGATCATCTGGACAGATACGATTACAAGTACGAAAATTATATCAATGCTAAGTTTCGCATCACTATGAATCAAACCGAAAACGATTATTTGATTTATGATGCGGACGATGTAGAAATAGAAAAATGGTTACAAAACAATACAACTAAAGCCCAATTATTGGGATTTTCATTAACAAAACAAATTAAAAAAGGAGCATATTTAAACCACGATACAGTTATGATAAATGTAGATAACAACGAGCTAGCAATTCCGGTAAGTTCAATTTCATTAGAAGGAAAACACAATCTTAAAAACGCTATGGCAGCCGCTACAGTAGCCGAGATTTTACGTGTCAGAAAGAACACTATTCGTGAAAGTATGTCAAATTTCCAAGGTGTGGAACATCGTTTGGAAAAAGTACTAAAAATTCAAAATGTGCAATATATCAACGATTCTAAAGCTACTAATGTAAACTCGGTAATGTTCGCTTTAGACAGCGTAACGGCTCCTATCATTTGGATTGCAGGTGGAGTGGACAAAGGAAACGATTATTCGGAGCTAATGCCCTTAGTTAGAGAAAAAGTGAAAGCAATCATTTGTTTGGGTGTAGATAACCATAAACTCATTGATGCTTTCGGCAATATCGTGGATATTATTGTTGAAACACAAAGCATGGACGAGGCAGTAAAAATATCTTCTAAAATTTCAGAAAAAGGAGATACCGTTCTACTTTCACCGGCTTGTGCAAGTTTCGATTTATTCGAAAACTACGAAGACAGAGGTTTAAAATTCAAACAGGCTGTAAGACAGTTATAATATGTTTTAAGCCTTAGGCTACAAGCAAGTAAAATAATAAATTCACAAAAAAGCACACTGCATAAAGCATATAGCATATTAAAAAAATGAAGGCACTAATAAAAAATCTAAAAGGAGATAAAACCATTTGGGCAATTGTTGCTCTTTTGGCAATTGTATCGTTCCTTCCGGTGTATAGTGCCAGTAGTAATTTAGCTTACGGAGCTTCCGGAAGTGGTAATACGCTTAGTTTCCTTATCAAACACTTAGCGCATGTAGGTATCGGTTTCGGGATTATTTATGTGATTCACAAGATTCCGTATAATTATTTCAAAGCGATTTCTATTTTGGCAATACCGGTTATTGTATTGCTACTTTTATATACCCTTTTGCAAGGAAAAACTATTGGCGGAGCCAATGCCAGCCGATGGATTCAAATTCCGTTTGTTGGGATTGGATTTCAGCCCTCTACCCTCGCCTTTGTGGTTTTAATGCTCTATGTATCGCGATATTTGGCTAAAATCAAAGACAAAGAAGTCACCTTCAAATCATCGTTATGGGAATTATGGCTTCCGGTTTTTGTCATAATTGGGCTTATTCTTCCTGCCAATTTCTCTACCGCAGCCATTATGTTCTCGATGATTATTATGTTAGTTTTTATCGGTATGTATCCGATCAAATATCTTTCAAAAATTGTCCTTACAGGAATATTGTTTTTAGCGCTATTTATCGGAGCAGCTAAAGCATTTCCGGGCGCTTTCCCGAACCGTGTCGATACGTGGGTAAGTCGTTTGGACAACTTTGTAAGCGGATCGGAAAACGAAGAAGAAGCTTACCAAATCGAAAAAGCAAAAATCGCTATCGCAACCGGAGGACTTCACGGTGTAGGACCCGGAAAAAGCGTTCAGCGAAACTTCCTTCCGCAATCATCTTCCGACTTTATTTATGCTATTATTATTGAAGAATATGGGCTTGTTGGCGGAGTAACTCTTATCTTTTTATACCTCATTCTGTTTTTCAGATTTGTAATAGCAGCTATTAAAGCTCGTAATTTCTACGGAACACTCCTTATCACCGGATTAGGTTTTCCGATTATATTTCAAGCGATGATTAATATGGCAGTAGCTGTAGAACTCTTGCCAACTACCGGACAAACATTGCCCTTAATTAGTAGTGGAGGTAGTTCTATCTGGATGACTTGTTTGGCTATCGGAATTGTACTGAATGTCACCAAAAAAGAAGAAGAAATCAAAGAAGAAGAACGCGAAAAAATACAACGCGAAAAAGCGCTTGAACGACTTATTCAAAAAGAAATTGAAGAAGAACAAGAACGCGAAAGACTTCGCGAAGCAGGAATCGAAGTAGAAGAAAAAGATATCACAGACGAAGAAAAAATAGCCGTAAAAGCACTTAAAGACCTAAACTCATGAAACCAAGAATCATCATATCGGGTGGCGGAACAGGAGGACATATCTATCCTGCCATTGCTATTGCCAATGAGTTGAAGACTCGGTTTCCGGAGTGTGAAATTTTGTTTGTCGGGGCGAATGATAAAATGGAAATGCAAAAAGTTCCGCAAGCAGGCTATAAAATCGAAGGACTTTGGATTGCCGGAATTCAGCGCAAACTGACCGTGAACAATCTGAAATTCCCATTCAAATTGTTAAGCAGCTTAATTAAATCAAAAAAAATAATAAAACAATTCAAACCCAACGTTGCTATCGGAACAGGAGGGTTTGCCAGCGGAGCCGTAGTGAAAGTAGCAGCGCAAATGGGAATTCCAACGGTGATACAAGAACAAAATTCATATCCCGGGATTACTAACAAATTGCTCAGCAAAAAAGCGAAAGCTATCTGTGTGGCATACGAAGGGTTGGAAAAATACTTCCCGAAAGAAAGAATCATCCTAACCGGAAATCCGGTACGTCAAGATTTGTTGAATGTAAAAGAAAACCGAAATGAGGCTCTCGGTCACTTTAACCTCAATCCAAACAAAAAAACGCTTCTGATTTTAGGAGGAAGCCTCGGAGCAAGACGAATCAATCAACTGATAGAAAGCGAAATGGATTTTATCCTCAGCCAAAAGGTTCAGATTATTTGGCAATGCGGGAAATTCTATTTCGAAGAATTTAAAAAATACAACGAAAAAGAAGGTGTTCAGGTTCTTTCCTTCATTGACCGAATGGACCTGGTGTATGCCGCAGCAGATATGATTATCTCTCGTGCAGGAGCTTCATCGGTTTCGGAATTGGCTTTGGTAGGAAAACCTACAATTTTCATTCCGTCTCCGAACGTAGCGGAAGACCACCAAACCAAAAATGCGAAAGCGATTGCCGATAAAAACGGAGCGATTTTAATCAAAGAATCCGAACTAGATACACGTTTCGAAGATGTATTATCGGAAATTTTAAAAAATGAAGATTTACAAAACAAATTAAGTCAAAACATCAAGGCTCTGGCCAAACCAAATGCTACAAAAGATATTGTAGATGAGATTGTAAAACTATTATAAATTTCGAATTTTAAATTATAAATAATTATATCATTAAATTCAAAATTCAGCATTCAAAATTTAAAATGAAGGAATATAAAAACATATTTTTCATCGGAATTGGCGGAATCGGAATGAGCGCCTTGGCTCGCTATTTCCATTCGGTTGGAAAATCTGTTTACGGATACGACAGACATCAATCCGAGCTTACCCTAGAACTTGAAAAAATGGATATGTCTATCCATTATACCGATAGTTTAGACAATATTCCGAGTTCGATCACCCAAGAAAACACACTCGTAGTGATTACTCCGGCTATTCCGAAATCGCACAGCGAGTGGAATTACTTTATACTCAACGGATTTACCATCCAAAAACGCGCTGAAGTTTTAGGACTCATTACCAAGGATACTTATTGCTTTGCCGTTGCCGGAACACACGGAAAAACAACTACTTCGAGCATTTTAGGACATATTCTCTATCAAAGTGGCGTTGATGTAACCGCATTTGTGGGCGGAATTGTAGAAAATTATCATTCCAACCTTATCGGAAACGGAAAAACAGTAACCGTGGTAGAAGCCGATGAATTTGACCGCTCATTCTTGAAGTTACATCCGGATGTGGCGTGTGTCAACTCTATGGACGCTGACCATTTGGATATTTACGGAGACAAATCGCATATCGAAGAGTCGTTTTTGGAATTTGCTTCCATGGTTCAAGATTCTTCTAAACTATTTTGCCCGACAGAACTAGAATTAAATGCTACCAAAGTTGGTTTTTCGGATTCCGATACCATTCAGGCATACAACATCCGAATCGAAAACGGAGCTTATGTGTTTGACGTAAGAGTTAATCAAAAGCATATCAAAGACTTGCGTTTTCATTTACCGGGCAAACACAATTTGAGCAATGCACTTATGGCACTTTCGATGGCAAAATCGTATGGAGTTTCAGACGAGAATATTAGAAAAGCATTGGATAGTTTTAAAGGCATTCAACGAAGATTTTCCTATAAAATTAAAACGGATGAAGTGGTGCTTATTGACGATTACGCGCATCATCCGACCGAGATAAACGCTGTTTATCAAGCCGTTAAAGAAATGTATCCCAGTAAAAAGAATTTAGGAATATTCCAACCGCATTTATTTAGCAGAACAAAAGACTTTTTAGATGGATTTTCTTCTAGTTTATCTCAATTTGATGAAGTAATTTTGCTGGATATTTATCCGGCTCGCGAATTGCCCATTCCGGGAGTGAATTCTGAGCTGTTACTAGATAAAATCAGCAATCCAAATAAAAAGTTAGTTTCCAAAGCAGAGTTATACAATTCTGTACTGAAATCGGACGCTCAAATAATTGTTGTTATTGGGGCCGGCGATATTGGCGAAATGGTCGAACCTCTAAAAGAGAAAATTGAAGAGAAATTTTCAATCAAATAATTCATGTAGAAAACATGTCAGAAAGCATCGAAAATAAAAAATCTTTTTTCAAGAAAACGCTTTTCAAGAAAGTGGGTTTTATCTGTATGCTTTTGGTATTTTGTTTTTTATATCTATTTGGTTTAGAACGAAATAAAAAAAGAAATATTTCTAAACCCGAAATTGAATTTATTGGCGAAAACACCCTGTTTATCACGGAAGACTCGGTTAATAAATTGTTAATAGAAAATTTTGGAAGTAGAAAAACTATTACTAAAGAAAACTTAGTTTTGAACAAATTGGAAAGTGTACTTACCTCACACCCAATCATTGAATCGGCTGAGGTATCAGTAACCACTGACGGTAAACTCAAGGCTCAGGTAAAGCAACGAACACCTGTGGCTCGAATTTATGACCAAGAAAGTTCTTATTATATTGACTACCAAGGTAAAATCATGCCTTTATCCAATAATTACTCGGCTCGAGTTCCGTTGGTTTCAGCCCGTCTGAAGTCCGAAAGCAAAGAGAATTTGATTGAAGTTCTAAGATACATTTACAACGATGAATTCCTGAAAAAGAACATCATCAGTATCGAAATGAAAGAGGATAAAAGCATGTTGATGAAAAACCGAAATTATGACTTTACCATTGATTTCGGGACATCCAGCCAAATGGATAGAAAGTTTAATAATTACAAAGCGTTTTTTCAGAAAGCATCTCAGGATTCTTTAATCGAAAAATACGGCGTCATCAATTTACAGTTTACAAGGCAAGTTGTTTGCACCAAAAAATAAAGCGTATGGAAAAAGAAAACATCGGAGTAGGACTTGATATTGGTACGACCAAAATCGTTGCCATGATCGGGAAGAAAAACGAGTACGGGAAACTTGAAATTATCGGAGTAGGTAAAGCAAAAAGCTTGGGTGTAGCCAGAGGTGTTGTCAACAACATCACTCAGACTATACAATCCATACAACAAGCTGTTGCAGAAGCTGAAAGCAACTCAGGCTACAAAATTAACGATGTGGTAGTAGGTATCGCGGGGCAACATATCCGCAGTATCCAACACAGCGACTACATTAGCCGTTCGAATCCGGAGGAAGTAATTGGTGAAGGGGATATCGAAAACCTAATCAATCAAGTTCATAAACTTACGATGCTTCCTGGGGAAGAAATCATTCACGTTCTTCCACAAGAATATAAAATCAATGGATACGAAACCACCGATGAACCAATCGGGATGTATGGAAGTCGTTTAGAGAGCAATTTCCATGTAGTAGTGGGGCAAGCCTCTTCTATCCGCAACGTGGGCAGATGTATCAAAAGCGCAGGCTTGGATTTATCCGGACTGACTTTAGAGCCATTAGCTTCATCTGACGCAGTACTATCTCAAGAAGAAAAAGAAGCCGGAGTGGCACTTATCGATATCGGTGGTGGAACTACGGATTTAGCAATATTTAAAGACGGAATTATCCGTCACACAGCAGTAATTCCGTTCGGAGGAAATGTAATTACGGATGATATCAAAGAAGGTTGTTCGATTATCGAAAAACAAGCCGAATTATTGAAAATAAAATTCGGTTCTGCTTGGCCGGGCGAAAACAAAGACAACGAGATTGTCTCTATACCGGGGCTTAGAGGTCGTGAACCAAAAGAAATTTCGTTGAAAAACTTATCTAAAATCATTCACGCGCGCGTGGTTGAAATTATCGAACAAGTATTCAACGAGATTAAAGCCTATGGACATGATGACCCTAAACGCAAACTTATTGCCGGAATCGTACTTACAGGTGGTGGTTCGGAACTGAAACACATCAAACAATTGGTGGAGTACATCACCGGAATGGATACGCGTATCGGTTATCCGAATGAGCATTTAGCCGGGAATTCAGCCGAAGAGCTATCGAGTCCGCTTTATGCAACAGCGGTAGGACTAGTGATGAACAGCTTGCACAACAATACGCGAAGCGCTTCACCGGCTTACCACATTGATATCAAAAAAGAAGAAGAACCAAGGCTTCAAGTGCAACAGCCAATAGCAGTTGAGCCGGAACCTATGGAATTTGAGGTGGAAGCACCGGTACAAGCTCAGCCTACACCTGTTGCCAAAGAAGCTCCGTCTGAAAAGAGAGTGAGAAAAAACTTCTTTGACAAATACATAGAGAAGATTAAAGACTTTTTAGAAAATGCAGAATAAAAAATAAAGAGATATGATAGAGAATTCAGATTTCGGAGGAATAATGTTTGATTTGCCTAAAAATCAATCAAACGTAATTAAAGTTATAGGTGTTGGTGGTGGAGGTAGCAATGCTATCAATCATATGTTCCGTCAAGGGATTAAAGGAGTTGATTTTGTAGTGTGTAATACCGATGCACAAGCGCTACAAAACAGCCCTGTACCTAATAAAATTCAGTTAGGGGTTAACCTTACTGAAGGACTAGGTGCCGGAGCAAATCCTGAGGTAGGACAACAATCAGCTATCGAGAGTATTTCAGAGATTGAAAAAATGTTGGATTCAAATACCAAAATGGTATTTATCACAGCAGGTATGGGTGGCGGAACCGGAACAGGTGCTGCACCGGTAATTGCTCAATTGTCTAAAGAAAGAGATATTCTTACTGTAGGAATTGTAACGATGCCTTTCCAATTCGAAGGGAAAACGCGTATGGAACAAGCAACAGCTGGTATCGAAAGACTTCGCAAACAAGTGGATTCTCTAATCGTTATTAACAATAACAAATTACGCGAAGTTTATGGTAACCTAGGATTTAAAGCCGGATTCTCTAAAGCTGATGAAGTATTAGCAACCGCTTCTAGAGGTATTGCAGAGGTAATTACTCACCACTATACGCAAAACATCGACTTAAAAGATGCTAAAACTGTACTGTCTAACAGCGGTACAGCTATCATGGGTTCTGCAATGGCAGCGGGTGAAGACAGAGCAAAACAAGCTATCATCGATGCACTTGACTCTCCGTTGTTGAATGATAATAAAATTTCGGGTGCTAAAAACGTATTGTTACTTATTGTATCTGGAACGAATGAAATCACCATCGACGAAATCGGAGAAATCAACGATCACATCCAAAGCGAAGCAGGTCATAGCGCTAATATCATCATGGGAGTTGGTGAAGATGAATCATTAGGTGATGCTATTGCGGTAACAGTAATTGCTACGGGGTTTAACGTCGAGCAACAAAACGAAATCGTAAATACAGAGCCAAAAAAAATTATCCACACTCTTGAAGGTGAACAAAAATTAGTGCAAGATCTTTTAAAAAAAGATAGTGCACCCGTAGTGGATTTATCTACAAATCAAGTAATTGCACCTGAAGCACCCATTGCAAGTGTAACAGCCGAAGAAAAAGTGGTTTTTACTCTAGAAGAAGATAACCAGCCGACTTTCGAAATTACGCCTAGCGCTCCGGTAGCAGAAGAGCCAAAAATTGAGGAACCACGTTTTGAAGTATTTCAAGCAGATTTAGTTCCGACTACAGAGTTTATCAAAAATTTGGATGTAGTTTTTGAAATCGTTCCTGCAAAACAAGAGGATTTCACACCGGCTACACCAGCATTTGAAGCTCAAAAATCTTCATTTGAAGTAGAAGAAAAAAAGCAAATCGTTTTTGAATTGGAAGCTCCAATCAACAGATACGAAGAAGCAAAAGAACCAAAAAACGAAATGATTTTTGAACTTTCGCATGAAACGAAACAAATCAAAGTAAACGATCCGATTCAAATAATTCCGGTTACAGAAGTAAACGAATCTGGCATTAAAAGATATTCTTTAGAAGAATACATGGAAGTAGAGAATTCGCTGATGAGTTCAAAACCTAAAGTGGAAGAAAAACATGTGGAAGAAGTTCCTGCTGAGTTAAACTTTACGTTAAAACAATCGGAAGCTCCACAAGTTCCTACTTTTACTGAGCCGGTTAGCCATGTTATTTCGGAAGATATGCCGGCAACAGAAATGACCATCGAAGAAGCGCTAAGAGCAAGAGCGGATGAAAGAAGAAGAAAAATGAAGGATTTTAACTATAAATTCCACTCAAATGCACAACGCATTGAGCAATTAGAAAAAGAACCTGCTTTCAGACGTCAAAACATTGAGCTTAACCCAATTGGTTCGGATATGGGAATTTCTAGAACTACATTAAGCACTGACAGTAATAATGATTTACAGTTGCGCAACAACAATTCATTCTTACATGACAATGTAGACTAAGAGTATAATTTCTCTCTTTTATATTAACAGTCCCGATGAAACTATTTCGTCGGGATTTTTTTATGGAATTAAAAGAGCAAATAGCAGGTAAAAATGAGAATTTGTAATAAGAAAATAGCCAGCCCTACTTTGAAAGCTTTTCCGCTTATACTCCAAAGAGATTTTAAATTGATTTTAAGCCCAATGGCTGCCATGGCTACATTGAGCATTACATCGCCTGATTTAGATAGAAATTTAAGCCCAGAAGCATTAAAAATATTTACTTGCGAAAGCGCCACAGCCAGTAAAAAGAAAATAATAAACAGCGGAAATTTGATTTTAGTTCCGTCGTTATTTTTTCGGAATATATAATATAAAACCAGTAAAAATGGCGCTAAAAAAGCCACTCTACACATTTTGACCAAAGTGGCAAACTCTCCTACTTCCGGGTTTATAGCAAAAGATGCCCCGACCACATGCCCAACGGATTGTAAAATTCCGCCTAAATAAATTCCGGTCTGAAGATGGCTCAGCGAAAGAGCCGATGCCAATAGCGGAAGTAAAATCATCCCGCATAAACCCAAAAGATTAATAACGGTCATCGAAATTCCGGTTTCTTCTTGCTTGGCTCTAATAATCGGAGCGGTGGCTCCAATAGCCGAAGAACCACAAATAGCGCTACCAATTCCGAGCAACCAAAACACATTCGAATCTTCGCTCTTCAATATTTTTCGAAGAAATAAACTGAAAAGCAAAACTGCTATAATACTCAGCAAAATCACTAAAACCGTTGAAAAGCCAATATGACTGAATTTACGGATTTCAAATCCAAAACCAATAAAAACAATGGCTGTTTCCAACACATATTTTTCGGTCCAAACGACTCCTGCAGAAAAAGGTTCAAATCGAGTAATGACTTGTCGCAACAATACACCCAACACAAGTGCTAATAATGCTGTTCCGAGTGTAGGCAGCACACTAGAGAAAAGATGTGCCAAAGCTGTAATTCCGACAGCTAAAGCAATTCCGAGAATTCTGTTGCGGAGCATGGTGGTTACCTATGTTATTTTTCTAATTCTCCTTGCCAAGAAAGAATTCCGCCTTCTAAATCATAGATTTTTGTAAATCCTAAATTTTGCAGAATGGCTCCGGCTTTTTGGCTTCGCTTACCGCTTCGGCAATAGATATACACCGGATTTTCTTTGTTCAATAATTGCACTTTTTGGTCAAAATCATCCGATTGCACGTCAATATTAATGGCTCCGGAAACGTGACCTTCTTGGTATTCGTCCGCAGTTCGGACATCTAACACAATTACATTGGATTGAGATATTTCGCTTTTAAAATTATCATAACTCAACACCTTGTAGTTTTCGTTCTCTTGTGATTTGCATCCCACAAAAAACAAATGAACTAGCAGAAATAGTATTATTTTTTTCATCGAGCAAACTAATTAAGATTCATTAAAAAAAAGTCCCAATCTAGCGATTGGGACTTTCTCATTATAATTTCGATTATTTCTTACTCATTTGAGCCGCCATGATAAGCGCGTTATAAGCATTCACTATACCTCCTGACACCGAGAATTCAGAGAATGATTTAGTAATTTTCTCATCCGTTCTCTCATCAACTATCGACACATTGTGTGTTGGTTTGATAGAAGAATCTTTCAAGATTTGTTTTACTTGGACCGCAGTTAAATTCGGGAAATAAGAACGAATCAAAGCAGCTACTCCGGCAACGTTTGGTGAAGCCATTGACGTTCCTTGTAGGTATTCGTATTTATTATTTGGTGTAGTGGCATAGATTTTCACCCCAGGCGCAAATACATCAACATTGCGTTTTCCGTAGTTGGTGAAACTTGCCAACATTTTATCATCATAGCTATAGTTCAAAGCTCCTACGATTACCACATTGTTTGTATATTCCGGATCTCCGTTGTATGAATCATTCGGGAATTTGTTTACTTCATCTACATTATAGGTATCGTTACCTGCTGCAATCACAATAAGCACATCTTTTTCTGCTGCGTATTTCATAGCATCGATTACCCACTCTCTGTGTGGAGAATAGTATTTACCGAAGCTACCGTTAATTACTTTCGCTCCGTTATCCACTGCATAACGAATGGCTAGCGCAATATCTTTATCGTACTCATCTCCGTCCGGTACAGCGCGAAGTGCCATAATTTCAACATTATTTGCTACGCCGTCTCCACCTAAACCATTGTGACGCACTTGAGCCACAATTCCGGCAACGTGAGTTCCGTGTTTTGCTTCTTCTTTATCGAGTCCGATTACATCATTATTACCGTAGTTAGTATCATTGATGTCATCTGGATTATCACCTACTACTTTTCTTCCGTTGAAGTCTTTATTAAAGTGGTAACTTAACTGAGATGATGAATAAGCCTCCCAGCTTTGGATTCTCTTTTTGAAATCCTCTAAAGTACCTGATGAAAGTACTCTTTCCATTCTTGCTTTAGCCTCAACTACTTTTTCATCTTTAGAATCAATTGCTTTAACTTCTTCTAGCGTAAAATCGGTTTTCTTAAGCTCAGATTGAATAGTAGAAAGGATTCCTTTTAAGAAATCAACTTGTTGTTTGAACGATTTAGCCTCGGCCATTTTCTCTTCATACTCACTTACAGCTCTTTTGTAGTCGCTCGACCCGTCATTTGGATTTTTTAGCAAACGGATGAACTCATAATTTTCGTGAATGGCATCTCCTAAAAAGTTCCATCCGTGAATATCATCAACATATCCATTTTTGTCATCGTCTTTTTTGTTCGAAGCAACCTCTTTTTTGTTGGTCCAAATCACTGGTTTCAAATCCGGATGGTCGATATCAATACCCGAATCGATAATCCCTACGATAACTTTTTTACCTTTTGCTCCTTTAATAAGCTCCTCATAAGCTCTATCAACACTCATCCCCGGAATACTGTCTTTGATTAAATCCAGATGACTCCAACGTTGCAGATCCTTTTCTTCAATTTTAGATTTTTTCTTAACAGCTCCATCAACAGTAATAGGCGTAGCATCTTTGATGTTTAACATACTACCTGTTGTACCACATCCTACAAGGGCAAGTGCCATTACTGAGGATATAAAAAATGGTTTGGTAAATTTCATGATGATGTAATTTTTATTTTTAAGTGTTACAAAGATGTCTATAATTTTTATACAAATAAAAAAATTAGAAAAATATTAATAATTATAGGATGTCTTCTGAGCGGAAAACCTCGTTCAACCTCACTCCTTTATCGGTATGTTGCACCGTGATAATTTGGTTATGTGCATCGTGCTCCAGATACAAGTAAAAATTATTGTCGGCTGCCAGATTCAAGAATTTTTCTTTTTCTTGTAGCGTATATAATGGACGCGTGTCATATCCCATTACATACGGAAGTGGCAAATGCCCCACAGTTGGCAACAAATCTGCCATAAAAGCAATGGTTTTTCCGTTGTAATTAATCAGCGGAATCATTTGTTTTTCGGTATGTCCGTCAGCGAAAAATATCCCGAAACCAAGTTCAGAATCGGTTTGTAAATCGGCTCCTAAATGCGAAATGAATTTTAACTGCCCTGCTTCTTGCATCGGCAGAATGTTCTCTGACAAAAACGAAGCTTTTTCTCTCGCATTAGGTTTTGTTGCCCACTGCCAATGATTTTCATTGGTCCAATACGTTGCATTTTTAAACGCCGGAATATATCCGGTTTTGTCTTTATTCCAATCCACACTTCCACCGCAATGGTCAAAATGCAAATGCGTCATAAAAACATCGGTGATATCATCTTTAGAAAAACCTAATTTGTTGAGCGAACTATCCAGCGAATAATCGCCAAACATATCATAATAGCTAAAGAATTTTTCGGATTGCTTATTTCCCATTCCGGTATCGATAAGGATAAGCCTATTGCCGTCTTCTATCAGCAAACAACGCGTAGCTAAATCAATCATATTGTTGCTGTCGGCAGGATTGGTTCTATTCCAAATACTTTTCGGAACTACTCCAAACATCGCACCTCCGTCTAACTTAAAATTTCCGCTTTCTACTTTATGTAATTTCATGGATTATACGTTTAATTAGAATTATTTTTATTGGATTTTCCGACGAATTTTTTCAATACAAAAAAATCAAAAACCATCATAAAAAGCCCGAAAAACACGGTTTGCACCAACGACTTTGTCAAACAACTTATATCTGACAAATTATCATAGCACATATTGGGCAATTTGAAGAAATATCCAATGATAAAATACAATACAGAATAGGTCAAAAAACCTACTAGTAATCGAGTAAAGGTTGATTTGTTCATTTAGTTCATCAAATATTTTTTAATCACAAAAAGCATCGCAATAAAACCTAAAAAGGCTACCAAAACCCAAAGTCTTCCTTTGTAAAATTGGTCGTGCATTTTGCGGTCTTTGGTATAGGAATAAACCATTAGTCCTACAAAAACAATTACAAATAAAACAGCAAATATTAATTGATTGGTCGAAAACATAGAATTATAATTTATTTTTTAGCCGTAAGTCCTTTCGGGATAAAGACTTCGCCTTTTTCGTAGATATTGATATAGATTGTAAGTGGTTTAGTATTTCCTTCCCAAGTGATGCTATACACATCAAACATTCCGCTTCCGAGTTCACTTTTTCCGGTCGGGAACGGACAACAATTCCCGTCATGCGTATAAGTAATTTCCTCACCATTCGGACCTAAAAGAGCATTCAAGAATTTTTCGGCATTAGTTTCGCGCTGCTTGAGCGTACCAAATCCGATATTCACCGGATAATCTTGGTGGTAACCATATTTTTTATCAGTGGCTGTTTTGGTCAATTTATAGGTTTTATTGTTCAAAAACTCAGGCGATTTGGCCGAATCATCAATGTTTTTGATTGTTAGTTTGGTACTAACACACGATGCCAACAATAGCGAGCTCATTAGCAGAAATAAATATCTAGTGAATTTCATATTTCCCTTATTTTACCGAGTAAAAATACGAATATTTTAAGAACAACTCTCCGTTATCCTAACAAAAAAAAGACGGAAGAAAATCACTTTCCTTCCGTCTTTCAGTAAACAACCAATTTCAATTTATCTTGTTAACCATCCGCTTCTGCTAGCCGTTGCAATGGCATACGGAGTAATCCAGAACAACGTAAACGCATAGAAAACACTATAAGGATAAGCCCATACAGACTCTAAAATGCTTTTTTGTTTTTTCGCACAGAACAACACTTGTACACTTGAGAACATAAAGATGCTCACTAAGGTCGATACTACAAACAAGATGGGATGAGTAAAGACAAATAAGAACATCAACAAAACTAGCGGATAAGCTAAGATTACTTTTAACCATTGGTTAAAGAAAATAATTCTCAATCCTAGTTTTGAGTCTTCTCTAAAGTTGGTAAAAGCATAATTGCCCATCGAGATGTTCTCGCGCACGTTGCTTCGTTCCCAACGAATAAACATTTTGTATAGATTTTTATATTTTTCGGGTGTGTTGGTATATACAAACGCATTTTGTTGAAACAAGACATGATACCCTTGCTTTAGAATCATATTGGTCATCGCGCGGTCTTCACCGATATCTGATGGCTCGCCCATAAAAGTTTGATTAATCCATTCTTCTAAACAATTCATCACCGCTTCACGTCTGTAAGCCGATAAAGCGCCCGGCGTACACAAGACCGACCCCAACATACTTTGAGCCGAGCGAATAAATTCGAAGCTAAATAAGAAACTCACATTGAGCATTCTTGGGATAGCCGCATTTTTGTTGTTCAATACCCGAACATTTCCGGCAACGGCACCACATTTTTCATTTACCACAAACGGGCTCACCAAGTTGCGTAACGTATCGGCAGTAATTTCAGAATCACTATCAATGGTTACAAAAACTTCTCCTTTACCGAGGTGAAATCCGCGGTAAAGTGCGTGACGTTTGCCTTTATTTTCGGGTTGTTGATAGATTTTTACCAAATCTCCTAGTATGATTTTGGCCTGTTGCATCCAATACCAAGTATAGTCTTGGCTTCCGTCATCAATAGAAATGATTTCTAACTTTTCTTTCGGATAATTGCTATTCGCAATACTTTTGAGCGTATCCAACACTTGTTTTCCTTCGTTATAAGCCGGGACAATCACCGTAATGTTTGGCAATTTATCATCAGATACTGATTTAATGGGTTTGTATTTCAAATACCAATACAAGATGTACACTAAAAAGCTCAACTTCAAGACCATCAACACCATGATTCCGTTGAACACGAAATTCCCCCAAGTCGACTTCATTCGCTCTTCATGTAGTTCAAAAAAATCAGGCTGAAACCCATAGGCAATAAATGTTGCGCCTACCAGCGCCGCAATAGTCCCCAACAAAATCAAAAAATCAGATTTTTTGAGTTCTAACTGCTGTATACGTCTTTTTAATTTGAGTTGTAAATAAGAAAATAATCTAAAAGGACTTTTCTTTGGGCTTTGAAGGTGGTCGTGTGTTGGTTGTTCTACTAGACTTTTCATATATCTATTTTTTAAAATCTTTGAAGCAAAACAATGCCTATCGCCAAAGCTCTAAGGCTTCGCGACCAACTAAAAACGAGAGATACGATTTAGTTAAAGTAAACTTGACACAGTTTACGACAAAGAATATTTATTTCCACAGTTAGAACTTCCAACTACCATACCACAAGGGTATTTCGCTCGAAATCACACCTATTCAAAGAAATTTGTATAGAAAAGTTGTAGAATTACACACCCCGAAAGTGTGGAATCGTTGATGAATACAAGTGTTTTAACAGTTTTGATTAAATCGATAAGAATTCCGTCACCTCGTGTTTCACAAAAGCAAGAGCTACGCTTGTCGGGGATTGTTTATCGATTAAATCCGTAAGAATGATTTCTCTTAATTTATTAGCCGAATCCACCTTATCACTCATATTTACTTTGCGAATGGTTTGAATCAGCGTATTTTTAGAGGTATTGATAATAGACCAACATTTATCAGAGATGTAGATTTGTTGAGTGATATTGTGTTCGAATTCTTGCTCGATATGAAATACCAATAGGCTTTCATAATCGTATTTATCGGTTGAATTAGGAGCTACTCTAATCAATAATTTAGAAGGTTCAATGCGCTCCAAGAACAACGCCATACGCTCGTAAGCTTGAAGACGTAAAGGAAGTGCTGCTTTTTGAGTCTCTTTGTGCAACAAAAAAGTTCTTCGATTCGATTCATTTTTAATATGAAGATTAAAAAAATAATAACTCACCGCCCCTGTGATGATTGCGGGTATACAATAAGCCAAAATTTGAAAAATTATCGAAGTATCCATGCTTTATATTTTAGAGGCTCAAATATCCGAAAAAAATAGACAAACAAAAAGTTTTAAAAATTATTTGCAGAAATAAAAAATCCCACTATATTTGCACTCGCTAATCAGGAAACAAATTAGCAAAACATATTGGAGAAATGGCAGAGTGGTCGATTGCGGCAGTCTTGAAAACTGTTGACTGTAACAGGTCCGGGGGTTCGAATCCCTCTTTCTCCGCTTAACAAAAAACCTCACAGATTTGTGAGGTTTTTTTGTTTTTGTGCGTTTTTATCTCCATATAACGCCCACTAAAACAACAAACGAGCTCACTTTATATTGTTTTTATTGAAGTATTTTTTCTCCTCCAAGTGAAATTCCGTAAATTTCAAAACCAGTAATTCTACTTATTTATAAAATTTTAGAATTAATCATTTTTAGGAAAAAATTGTATTCTCTATATTAGAAATAAATCAACAAAAACACCCAACATTAAAAAATGAATTTGTTTTAGTTTTAATAAATTCATTTTAAAACATTTACAATATTAACATTGCTCATATATTTTTTTGTGCTTATATTATTTTTTATTATGTTTGGATTTATTATCAAGAAACTAAAATTATTCAACAACTAAATCTTAACAAAATGGCATTCACAAACTTATCTCAAATTATCGCGTGCATTAACAAGTGGCAAGCTGTCATCACGGACGCAAATGAAACGATTGACTACCTAAATTGTGGTGATTCTTTCACATTTACTAGAACACAAGGCACCTGCTCAAACCTACATGTTTACCCAGGAGCCATCGAAGATGAAAATGGAAATAAAAAGTTTTATGTATTTTTAATTAGTGAAGATGATGATAAATCTGATAAAAGCGACATTGACTTGTTCAACGCCATTACTCAATGTGAAGTAGTGCCTAGCGGACTTCTATCAACTAATCCGGATCAAATCCCGGAAGCAGAAGCCTTAAAACGCATTCGTTTATGGGACGATACGTTTGAAAGTTGGGTAAACAATCAAATCGCTACTACGGATGGTATTTTCCAAGCTTTCAACATGCCGTGTTCGGAAGTTGTGGACAATAGAAATTATACCACATTTTTTGCCTTAAAAGAAAACACAAACTCTTCTGAAACCGCAGATTTAATTACTCGTGATTTATCTACAAAGCAACCTTCATTTTATGATACAGTAAGACCGGTTCCACCATTTGATGTTATTCCTCTATCGGATTTTTATCTGTTAAGTAAATAGTTTTTATGAGTTTTTTCAGGATTCTGAGCATTTCTACAGCTATTGTTCCTTTTATTTTATTGTTTGGTATACTAAAAGGAATTCAATATTATCGCTACTTAAAAACAGACTACAAACTACTTGTAGTCTACCTTATTGGGTGTTTTTTGGCTGATATATCCAGCCGAATAATGGGTGAGTTTTACAAAAACAACCTCATTTGCATGGTAGCTTTTAGTCTGTTTGAATTGCTCTTTTTTGTGTATTATTATCAAACCTGTTTTTTCAAAAGAAAAGTTTGGAGGTACCTGATTGTAGCGCTTATTGGCACTATATATATCGGTCATGAAATCTATACGCTTATCAATGTTACGCCGGAGTACTTCCAAACTTATTCCAAAACATTCACTGCCTTTTTGATAATCATTATGGGTATTGATTTTTTTATTGAAAGTCTAAAAGAAGAACGAATAGAATCATCGAGCACCATGCGAAGAAATGCTATTTTTATATTCTATTTTTCGCTGAATTTAATTCTTTTCTTGCCTATAAATTTTTTAATTAATGTAAGTTCGTCTGTAAAGTTTTATTTTTGGCTTATTAATTTAATTGTTACCTTTTCGTTTTATATAATTTTGACTAAAAAAATATGGAAAAATGGCTTGACACAGAAACAATTGCAACGTGGATAATCATTGTCTTTTTACTGGTTACTCTACTTGCTGTCTCTGTAATTAAGCTCGTTTTTATTCATATGAAAAAAACGATGGAGCACAAACTCAAAGAATCTTGGCTCAAGGTTGAATATCAAAACAAACTACTCAAATCCACAATAGAAGCACAAGAGAAAGAACGAAACCGCATTGCTTCTGACCTTCACGATTCCATCATCGGGAAGCTTACGGTATTGCGACTCAAAAGCCAACTCAACTTCAAAAAAGAAGAAATGGATTCTCTTTTGGCGGAAAGCATCAATGAGATTAGACAAATATCTCACAACCTGACGCCACCCATGTTGGATTTTAAAAATATTACGGAACTTATCGGCGATGTGTTACTGGCTTGGAGAACAAAATTTGAGTGTATTTATTACAAAAATATTCAGGCAGAGCTAAATGTATCCGACAGTTTAAAAATACAGCTCGTTCGGATTGCTCAAGAAGTCATCACCAATTCGCACAAACACTCACAAAGTAAATCGATTACGGTACTTTTAAAAACTACGCCTCATTTTATTTATTTAGTGATTAACGACAAAGGAATTGGTTTTGATTTAAAATCCGAAACCTCATCAGTAGGAATCGGACTCAACAACATCGCTTCGAGAGTACATTACCTCAAAGGACATCACAAAATAAAATCCGACAAGAACGGAACACGCTTTATCTTTGTATTTAACATCCTAAGCTAAAAGAAATGAAAAATATACAGATTGCCATAACCGATGACGATGATTTAATTGTCAAACTATTGGAAGATTACTTGAACCATTGCGAGAACTTCAAAGTAGTTTTCACGGCGTGTAACGGAGAGGATTTAATCGAAAAACTCAACAAACCCAATGCTTTGTTGCCTGATGTATTGCTGTTGGATTTGAAGATGAAAGGCATGAACGGTATTGAAACAATGGAATATTTGAAGAATCATTTTCCTTTGATAAAAATTATCGTGATTTCATCATTTTACCAAGATTCTTTCTTAGGATTTATGTTCAAAACCGGTGCTTCGGCTTTTTTACCAAAAGGAATTACACCTTCACACCTACAAGAAATCATAACTACGGTCAACGGAAACAGTATTTATTTCACAACCGAACAAACCGAACTTATACGCAAACAAGTTTCTGAGAAAAACCCGCGACCAACACTGCTTACCACCGAATTATCCGCGCGGGAAGTAGAAATATTGAAGCTTATTTCCCTACAGAAAACAGCCAAAGAAATCAGCAATATTTTATTTATCTCACCCAAAACGGTAGAAGGTCACAAAAACAATATTTTCATCAAAACCGGAGCCAAAAACATCGCCGGACTTGTGATTTATGCCATCCAAAACAAAATCCTTAATATCGACGAAATTCCTTTGATATAAAGATGTATTCATAAAACAAAACCCTAACTTTCGTTAGGGTTTTTCATATATTTTAGAGTTTATTTCCGTAAGCCAAATCACCGGCATCGCCTAATCCCGGGACGATGTATTTCTTCTCGTTCAAACACTCATCCAAGACAGCAATCCATAAATTACAATGATCCGGAAGGTTTTCTTTGAGGTATTCCACGCCTTCTGGCGCTGCAATTACTGCCGCAATATGAATTTCTTTTGGTTTCTGAGTAGCCAAAAGCTGGTTAAATACCGCAACTAATGATTGTCCGGTTGCGAGCATCGGGTCCACCAAAAGCAAAATTTTATCATTTATATTCGGTACAGCTTGATATTCTACTTTGATTTCAAAGGCATCATCATTATTTGGATGATGTCTGAAAGCTGATATAAATCCGTTTTCGGAGTCGTCAAAATAGTTCAGAAAACCTTGGTGCAAAGCCAATCCGGCTCTGAGAACCGAACATATCACTACTTTGTCTTTTAGTTCATAGGTATGCTTTACCGCTAGTGGTGTTTGCACATCAACCGATTTGAATTCTAGCGTTTTACTGATTTCATACGACATAATCTCGCCAATTCGCTCGATATTACGGCGAAAGCGCATACTGTCTTTTTGAATATCCACACTGCGGAGTTGGGTTAAAAAATGGGTAAGAATACTATTTTGATCGGATAAATATCGAATCTGCATATACATAAAAATTAGTTTGATAAAAGTATAAAAACTATATTTGTAAAAAAACAAAAAGTCTATGTTTTCAGAATTTGCATTTGCTATCTTCGAGCAAAGTATCAAAGATTACCACGTTTACGACAATGTGAACCAACCCATTAACAATCCGTATTCGAAAGACAAAATCGAACATCTATTATATTTAAAAAACTGGATTGATACCGTTCAGTGGCACTACGAGGATATTATCCGCGACCCGAATATCGACCCGGTGGAAGCCTTGAAACTTAAACGAAAAATTGATGCTTCTAACCAAGAACGTACGGATATGGTAGAGTATATCGACAGCTATTTCTTGGCAAAACACAAAGACGTTCAAGCAAAACCGAATGCTAAAATCAACTCCGAAAGTCCGGCGTGGGCGATTGACAGATTCTCGATTCTTGCCCTTAAAATCTACCACATGAACATCGAAGCTACCCGCGAAGATGCTACTGCGGACCACCGTGCAAAATCTCAAGAAAAACTAAACGTACTTCTTGAACAGAAAAAAGACCTATCAACAGCTATCGATGATTTGCTGTTTGATATCGAAAACGGAAACAAATACATGAAAGTGTACAAACAAATGAAGATGTACAATGACGATGATTTAAATCCGGTATTGTATCAGAATAAAAAATAAACGAGGAACCTCGTTATAGAATCAAACTTTTCTAAAGCCCTAAACTTTAGAAAAGTTTTTTATTTATAGTACTATCCGCCTTACACAATTAGTAACCCGAAATCGCGCAGTTGCTCTGAGGTTTTGGAGTAAATAAAAGGTTCAAAGTCTGCTTGGGTATGCCCTTCAAAACTTTCCTTCATCCGTTGATACGAGAGTACGCCTTTCGGGTTTTGTTGCAATTCGTCCAAAAAATAGGCGAACCACTCCCCTACGTTTTTATCGACATCTATTTCCAGAAAGTCATTTTTGGAATGGAAGGAAAGTTTCGCCTTATCAAAGCTTTTTCCTTTTTTGGTTTTGGTATAATATTCCACCGTGGGGCGACCTCCGAGCCAAACCACTCGTTGAGTGGATTTATACGGCACAAAAGGCTCATTCTCTAGTACCGAAGCTATATAATCGGGTTGAATTTTGGTTGCCGGAACCTTAAAGTCAAACCATTCGTGTAGCGGAAAATCAAAACACAAGCCATGCATATAGTTAAAAAGTGACTTTTTCAGCCCGAACGAAAACTTATCGTGTATCGCTCCGGATTTTTCTTGATGAACCAAATCGTTGTTGGCAAAAGTCCCTACTTCAGGGGTAAGGTTAATTACCCCGAACTCTTGCGGGTTCATCCCAACCGGACTATGTGCCGTCATCGCGAATTGATGCCAAAATCCAGATTGCAACACACCGAGTTCAAACATCTGACGAACCATCTCCAGCGAATCAATCGTTTCTTGAGCCGTTTGGGTAGGGAAGCCGTACATCAAATACGCATGAACCATAATACCCGCTTGGGTAAAATTTCGATTCACTTGTGCTACCTGTGCCACCGTAACGCCCTTATCGATAAGTTTCAACAAACGGTCTGATGCCACTTCCAATCCTCCGGACACGGCAATGCATCCCGAAGCTTTTAAAAGTCGGCATAAATCAAAAGTAAAGCTCTTTTCAAAGCGAATATTCGTCCACCACGATACCGCAAGTTTTCGCTTTATAATCTCTAAAGCCACTTCTCGCATCAATGCCGGTGGAGCTGCCTCATCCACAAAATGGAATCCTGTTGAACCCGTTTGTGCAATGAGATTTTCCATTCTATCCACAATCTCTTTGGCTGCAATCGGCTCATACACCTTGATGTAATCGAGCGAAATATCACAAAACGTACACTTGCCCCAATAACATCCATGTGCCATGGTGAGTTTATTCCACCTACCGTCACTCCACAGTCGGTGCATCGGATTCACAACCTCGATAACCGAAATATACTGCGACAAATCAATATCCGCATACCTCGGGCATCCGATTTCTGATTGTTTGTAATCGTGAAGTAGCAGATTGTCTTTATAAATGACTTTGCCTGCTTCGAGCAAAAAGGTTCTTTTGAGTTCTGTGCTTGGGATTTCGCCATTTACAAAACGAATGAGTTGTTCAATAGGACGCTCGCCATCGTCCAAGGTGATGAAATCAAAGAATTCAAACACACGCGCATCCGACACTGAGCGCAACTCGGTATTGGGAAAACCTCCGCCCATCACAATTTTCAGATTCGGATACTGCGCTTTGAGGTACTTAGCACATCGGAAAGCACTGTACAGATTCCCCGGGAAAGGTACCGAAAAACCAACCATCTTAGGGTTAGATTTCTGTACTAACTTATCGAGCAAACGCAGCGTGATGCTGTCTATATAAGTGGGATTACTAGTAAGTAATTCGTATAATTCATCAAACGAATTCGCCGAACGCCCTAAACGCTCTGCATAGCGGCTAAAGCCAAAATTCTCATCCACGGTTTCGATAATCAGGTCTGATATATCTTCCAGATACAACGTCGCTAAGTGTTTTGCCTTATCCTGAAAACCCATCGAGCCGAACGCCCACTCCAAATCCTCGACTTGGGAGAACCTAGAGGCTTGTGGCAAGAAATCCTCCTGCACTATAGCATTCGCCAACGTCGGATTCTTGCCTTGCAAAAAAGCCATTACCGCATCTATCGAATGGATATAATCGGGCTTTAGGGCAACTATTCGCTGCGCGTTCGGGCTTAACTCCAACGAACTTTCTTCGATTTTTTGGAACAAATCCGAAAGCCCTTGTTTGGAAAACAATTGCAAAATCACCTCTATACCCAAATCCGATTGAAAGGACAAGATGCCTTTTTGCTCCAAGAACCCTTTCAGGTAAACCGTACCCGGATAAGGCGTGTTGAGCTGCGTAAACGGAGGTGTAATAAGTAAAATTTGCGTTTCCAAACCTGTGAGTTTTTGGCAAAAAAATAAATAATTATAAAATTCTTTTCTCTTTCCTACTTAGTGATTGAGGCTGATTTATAGAAAAGAATACCTACGCGATTGATATGATCAATCAATTCTTGATTATTAATTGCTGAGAGAATACTTAAATCAAAAGTATATGGCAAATATAAATCATCTAATGCTATTGCTATTTGATGCTGAATATCCAAACTTAAGTCACTCCCTTTTAGGGTAATATCTATATCGGAATAAGCTTGATAGTTGCCTTTGGCTCTGGAACCATAAAGAATCACTTCTTCTACTTTAGGGAACTGTACTAATACAGAAATAATTTTCTGATAATCCTCTTCTCTTAAACCGGCGTTTAGCGGGTTAAAATAATTCTTGTTGCTCTCCACTTCGTATTTCTTCCATTTTTAATTCAAAATCCTGCAATAAAGACAAATACCTTACGATAATATTGACAAAGATTTGGTTTGCAGTGTCTTCGTTATAGGTATGTGAGGTTTCATTTCTATCGAGTATCATATTCATCCATTGTTGTGCCTCTTGGATGAGATTTATTTTGGCAGCATAACGAACAGCATCTTTACTTCCTCTGATTTCGGTATTCCCTTGGTCTTTAGCAAAATCTTGCATCACTTTCCAAGCCAACTCATGAGTAAATTCAAAACTTTGAATCAAACCCTGCTTATATATATCCTCTATTTCTAAAGCAATATTTGTATAAGTATCTTCATCAAGAACCTCTTCACCATCATACATATCTTTAATGTAATTGATGTTGTTTTTTAGTTTATCGAGCGCTTTGCTGTAATTACTCAAACGTTGGTGCCAGCGGATGTCTTCCATGTTGTTTGATTTTTTAATACACAAAAATAGCTTTAATCTACCTAATAGTACACATAAAAATAATCATTTATAATGCTAAGGTTTTATTTTACCTCTATACATATCTAATAATTGCTTGTAAACACTCGAATCTTTTTTATTCTTCCTTTCTCTTATCATTACATCACTAATTGTAAACTCTTTATTTTACCTATATTTTTAGAAGTACTTAAATTTGTATAGAGTCTTTTATGCCTCAAAGTTGGAAAAGCTTTTTTATCAATTCTTTATCCGTCTGAGTAAGTTCACCTCTCCCATCGTGTCATCCTGAACTTGTTTCAGGATCTTTTTAAATATATTTTTACAAATTTATTAACCGTTAAATCTCTATATATCAACCATATGCCTAAACGAATTTATCATAATTATTGGGTATATATACTCACCAACAAACCTAAAGGAACACTATACATTGGCCTCACCGGAGGGCTTGATAACCGGATGGAAGAGCATTCAGAAGGTATCGGAAGTGTATTTACGGCTAAATATAGACTCAAAATATTGGTGTATTATGAAGAGTTTCAATTTATTGAAGATGCTATAAAAAGAGAAAAACAATTGAAAAATTGGCATAGACAATGGAAAATAAACCTCATCGAACAAGATAATCCTAATTGGGAGGACTTGTGGAAACTAAGAAATAGAAGTTGAAACAAGTTCAGCTTGACAAAATAAGTCTTTTGATTTAACCATATCCCCTATAATCCTTAACCAAATACAACACCCCAAATGTGTCATCCTGAACTTGTTTCAGGATCTACCAACACCTACAAAAGCCCAAACAAACCTTATCATAGAAGCTGAAACAAGTTCAGCTTGACAAAATAAGTCTTTTGATTTTACCCACCTTCCTTCCTATTTCCTTCGGGTCTTGTTCGGTAGTTCTTCCATAAAATGACCTATTTGTGGAACACTTATGGGAGAAGACCCGAACAAGACTGGGAGAAAACCTCAAAAAAGTATAAGAATAGATGGCTCGATGGGGCAAGTTCGGGGAGCGGAGCGCGGTGATTCAACATTTTCAGTATCTTTACGCTTCAACATCAAAATCATTACCATGAAAAAAATCACTTGTTTACTACTTCTCTTGGCAGCGGGCTTTGGCTTTGCGCAAGTGGATATTAGTTATCAAAAACCGCCACAAGAAATTCTGGATTTGGTGGATTACCAACGAGCGCCATCCATCTCGATGGACAGCAAAAAAGAACAAATCGTGTTCATGTACCGCAATACGTACAAAACGCTAGTTGATATTTCGGAAGACGAAATGCGCTTAGCGGGGCTTCGTATCAACCCGAAGACCAACATTTCGAGCACAACAACCTATGTGAACAACATTCAATACCGAAAATTCCACGATAAAAACCTCCTTCCGATTAAAGGACTGCCTGAAAATCCAAGGCTGACGAACTTCTCTTGGAGTCCGGACGAAACCAAAATGGCTTTCACGCATTCTACCCAAAACGGAGTTGAGGTTTGGGTTGTTGACTTCAAAACGCTATCAGCAAAAAGACTTACAGAGGCTCGCGCAAATGCTAACTTAGGCAACCCAATCACGTGGTTTAAAGACGGAAGTGCATTGCTCGTGCGTATGTTGCCGAAAGAAAAACCGGAACTAATTGACACCAAAGTAGCGCTACCAACCGGACCAATTGTGACGGTAAGCGATGGAACTTTGGCACAAAACAGAACCTATCAAGATCTTTTAAAGAACAAAACCGACGAAGACAATTTTGATATCCTTACGACATCAGAGCTTTATAAAGTAGATTTAAACGGAAAAGCAACGCTTTGGAAAGGGAAAGCGATTTACCGCAGCGAGAGTTTTTCGCCTGATGGGAATTATGTAATGATTACCACTATCGAAAGACCTTACTCGTATATCGTGCCGTTTAGCCGTTTTCCGCAGACGACAAGCATTTATGACAAAGACGGAAAATTGGTGTCGGAGTTCAACAAAAAATCGCTTATCGAAGACATGCCTAAAGGATTCATGGCAGTAGAATCGGGTAAGCGTTCGATTTCGTGGAGAGCCGACAAGCCGGCAACGCTTATCTACGTTGAGGCTCTTGACGGAGGTGATCCGGCAAAAGAAGTGGAATTCCGCGATGAGGTATTCCAAGTTGCAGCTCCGTTCTCTGGAAAAGCAGAAACTATTGCTAAGACTATCGGAAGATATTCAGGAATAACTTGGGGTAATGAGAACTACGCACTACTTTCGGACTATTGGTGGAACACCCGCAATACAAAAACATACCTAATCAATCCTTCGAATTTTGCTCAAAAACCGGAGGTAATTGTAGATAGAAATTACCAAGATAATTACAGTGATCCGGGAAGTCCGAAGACGAAAAGAAATGAATTTGGACGTTATGTATTAGACATTCAAAACGACAATATTTATTTGGTAGGTGACGGATTTACCGAAAAAGGACAATTTCCGTTTATTGACGAATTCAACCTGAAAACCAAAAAATCAAATCGCTTATACCAATCGAATTTGACCGATAAAAAAGAGGATATCATTGATCTATTGGACATCAAAAAAGGAGAAGTTTTGGTGAGTCTACAGTCTAAGAACGAATATCCAAACTATTTTGTGAGAAACCTTAAAAAACGTACGGCTCCCATCCAAATTACGGACTTCGACAATCCGTTCAAAAAGATTGCGAACATTCATAAAGAAGTTATCAAATACAAACGCGCAGACGGATTGGAGCTATCAGGAACACTTTACCTTCCGGTTGGTTATGACATGAAGAAAAAAGAGAAAATGCCGATGATTATATGGGCATATCCTGCCGAATACAAAGACAAAAGCAGTGCTGGGCAATCGACAGCCAATCCGAATGAGTTTACCTTCCCGAACTACGGTTCTCCGATTTATTGGGTAACTCGTGGCTATGTAGTGTTGGATGACGCAGCTTTCCCGATTGTGGGTGAAGGTGATGAAGAGCCAAACGATACGTTTATCGAGCAATTGGTAGCAAATGCGAAGGCGGCAATTGATGCAGTGGATAAATTAGGTTATATCGACAGAGGCCGCGTGGCGGTGGGCGGACACTCATACGGAGCGTTTATGACCGCAAATTTGCTTACGCATTGTGATTTGTTTGCTGCCGGAATTGCTCGTAGTGGGGCTTATAACCGTACGCTGACTCCGTTCGGATTCCAAAGTGAAGAGCGTAATTATTGGGAAGCGCCAGAGGTGTATAACCAAATGTCTCCGTTTATGCACGCTGATAAAATGAAAACACCGTTGCTTTTAATCCACGGAAATGACGATAACAATTCGGGGACATTCACTATGCAAAGTGAGCGTTACTTCAATGCGCTTAAAGGATTCGGAGCTCCAACTCGCTTGGTATTGCTTCCGAAAGAATCACATGGCTACTCGGCTAAAGAGAGTATCCTACACGTGATTTGGGAACAAGACCAATGGCTTGAGAAATATGTAAAAAACAGAAAGAAATAATCACTAAATAGTTCAGGGACTTACCGATGGTAAGTCCCTGAATTTTTATATTTTTATTCGAGATAAAGTGTTTTATGAATCTGCCTAAAATCAAATACCGATTTCTTTTAATACTCTTGATTCTAGTATCAGGAATTATATGGATTCCTTCTCCTTTTTCGTATTTACATTATGAATACCCCACCTACTTCTTATATTTTTTGATTGTTTGGTCGTGTGCATTCATTTATATTTTTCCGTCTAAAAAGTTCATACTCGTGGAAAAAATCATATATACGATTTTGATTTCCTCTATAGGGCTTATAATTGGAACTTATGCAACAGAAGCTTTATTAAAAGCAATTTATGGTTATGACAGTAATTATGATCTATTAAAATCTCCTACACTAGTAGAAAATATAACTTTCTACGGCTTTGGATACCTTATCTCAAGCGGTGTTTTTTATTTCTGGCAAGAGAAGAAAAGTCCTGTATACCGATAATATACCTAATTTATTATCTAATTAAAGCAAAATGCCCTTTTATAGTTCTGTTTGGGAGAGTAATCACAAACCAATAGTCGGTTGAAGGTAATCGTTTGGAATTATAGGTTCCGTCCCACCCGATTTGGCTGGCTGAAAAGCCATAAAGCAACTTGCCGTATCGGTCAAAAATCTCTATAAAAGCATCGGGATATTGTTGCGCCAACATCGGAACGCGCCAATGTTCGTTAATTCCGTCGCCGTTAGGGGTAAAGAATTTCGGGTATTCCAACACAAAAATGGGTTCATAAGCCGTACCGCAACCGTTTTTATCGCGCACTGAAACCATATATTGCCCACCGGATACATTCGCAAAGACATTACTATCTTGATACGTAATCCCGTTGAGCGAGTATTCATAATCGCCCTGACCTTCGACTAAAACCGTCACGGTATTGTACCCTGAATTCAAGTCGTTAATAACAACATCTGTAATAATCGCCACAGATGAGGCTGCTACCACAAAAGTTTTAGAGGCTTCGCAACCATATTCGTTGTAAAAAGTAACGGTATAGTCGCCGCCTTCGGCAATCTCAAGCGACTGAGAAGTCGCTCCTGTATTCCATGAATAATTATAGAATCCATTTGGAGCAGTGATGGTAATCGGATCGCCCTCACACATAAAGAGTTCTACAGGCTGTGTATCCACCGCACCCATATAACGAATAATCAAATCAAACCACAGTATGCCTACACAGTTTCCGTTTTCGGTAATTTTTACATAAATCGTAGTTACATCATCTACCGCCGAAAAAGACATAGTCGGTAATGGGTTGGTGCTGGTAAGGGCATCCTCAAAACTCATGTAATAAGCAAAAGTTTGAGTAGGTGTTATTTGAGCTGAAATCTCGCCTTGATTCTGGGTTAAGTCAAAATGAACCGTTCCGGTTTCGGTGGCACATTCTTCTAAATCTGTTGGATTGGTAAAAGTTCCGTTTGCCGTAGATAGCTGTAACGATGCTACCGAAGTACAACCGTACTCGTTTTCTACTCGTGCATACACCACCTGATTGGGCACGGTAACCAAATATTGGGTTGGGTTAGGTATAGCGTTTTGATTGTTTTGGGCATTGGCTAAACTTTCGAAAAACGTAAAAGCATAGTCTTCTGGATTGTTTATCAATAAACTTTGGGCTAAATGCAAATTGAACAACACTTCGCTGGAAGTATAATCACATTGCTCCAAAGTAACATTCATCACTTGCGGATTCTGCGAGACTTCTACTTTCACATCGCCTTTCATCACACATGAACCTCCGCCGAAATCTATCCAAACCTGATAGTCACCCTCTTGGTTTATGGTTAAAGTAGGGTTGGTTTCGCCTGGAATTAGAATCTCGTTTCGGTACCACTCATAACTCACCGCATCCTGAGTGGTGGCATCAACTACAAAACTTTCGCCATCACAGAGCGGATTTCCGTTGGCAAAAATGCGATCTTGGTTCAATTCTTTCTTAGCATTTCCGAAACTTCCACCTTTGAGGAACACGGCAGAATCGTACAGATTGTTTCCTTGATCGGCAATCACAAGGCGGATGTGGTAACTCACTCCCGGCAGAATTTCAGACTGAGCTGTAAGCACTTTAGTTTGTCCGTTAAAATTCGTAGGGTGTTCGTATTCGTTAAAACTATCGAAATACTGTTCGTTTGCACTCGGACACACCCCAACACCCCGCACAGTATTCACCGTAACCGGAATATTAGTATTCGGAATTACCGCCAAATTGGTATAAGGTTCATTGACATTGGTTCTTTTAATCAAAAATGCGAAACCGTCAGTATAGTTACATTGGTTTGGAGAAGTGATACTAGTGAGGTATTGCTCAGACGAAAAAATATAATCAAAGCTGATACGCTCAAAGTTGGCAACGAAGTCGAATTCTAGAATGGTAGCGTTTACAGTGCCGTTTAAGTTCAAAGCTTGTTCTAAAAGCGCATCACCCGGCCAAGCATTTCCGCCTGGTCCTTCGCTCAAAAGTGAGTGGTTCGGTCCGGTTACTGAAGTCGCTTTTCCGGTAGAGAGCACTACTCCTTCTTGAATAGCAAAATCAGTATTAGCGCCAGTAAAATACCCGTAACTATGACGACCATCAGAGAACGTAAAGCCGGTCATCGAAACATTCGAAACCTGAACGCAACCCAAATTATCCGCCCCGATAAAAATATCTTCGACCAACTGTTGTGGTGTATAGGAATCATTCACCTGAAGATACTGCGCTTGGGATACGAAAAAGGAAAATAACGATAGAGCTAATGCGAATGGAAATGGTTTTATTTTGAAACTATAAGTCGGCATACAATAATTTTTGACTCCGTAAAGTCGTGGGTTTTCATTTCTAAATAGTGTCTCCTCTTAGGATTCGGTATTGTTTTCGGGCATCAACAAAATAGATACTATCTTGATGATTAAAGATTATCTTTTCGTAGAATTCTTTGGCTTTTTCAGGTTCTCCTAAGTGTTTGTTATAGATTTCAGCCGAGAAGTATAGGGCTTCATCCAAATAAATTCCATCCGAAAAATCATTTATAATTCTTTGGTAATACTCCAATGCCTGCGCATAATTCTGTTTTTTATCCAGAATTTGCCCAATTCTAAGCAAGGTTACAGACTCGATATCATCGCCTTTGTGGTCTTTCAGGATTTGATGGAATTGCTGCAAGGCTTGGTCATCTTTGTTTTTGTAAATCAAGAAATCGCCTTTAGCGAACTTCTTAAGCGCGGTATAGGTCGAATCGCTTTGGCTGTTGTCCTTGATAAGCATATACAAATCAAGGGCATCGTTGGCGATAAGTTGCGAGAAAGAACCTTTGAGCACGGTGAGTTGCTTCATCGCCCAAGGAAAATCGCCTTTGTAGTAACTCGTTTTGGCAATGTTCAGACTCGCCTGATGGCCTAATTCGTGATTCTTGACATCGGTTTCGATTTGTGAATAATAAATCAGCGCTTGGTTGAATTTTTCTTCGTACAGCAACATATCACCCAGCTCTAGTTTGATTTGAACACGGTCAAAATTGTTCAGGTTGAGTTCTAATAAGCGGTTTAAAATTTGTTGCGCTCGCACAGGATTGTCCAGATTGAAACCTATAAAACGCGCCTGAAGTATCTGCAATTCCAAGGTTGAATATGATTCTCCGAACTCGACTAACAAACTCTCAAAGTCCGCAGAGATTTTCGAGTAGTCTTTGGGTTGAGCTAATTTTATTTTAAGCTCCATCATGAAGGTGTTCACCTCAATACGCGTGTCCAAATCTTGGGTATTTTGCAGCACAAAATCAAAGATTTCGCGAGCCAAATCATAGCTTTCACTTTCCACAGCGAGTTTCGCCAAGTTCACAATATTCGAGATGGATTCGGGATTGCGTTTATAGATGGCTTTTTCTTGTACAAAGGCTCTATCGAGTTGTTTTTGTTGGATGAAAAACCAACTTAAAAACTCATTCCAATAGATATTTTGTGTTTTCTGAGCGCGAGCAAGCAAGGATTTGCGAAGCAATCGCGTGAATTCATCCGAAGAATCTTCTTCTACAAAACGGTTGAATTGACTTTGGATAACGGGCGTTTGATTCGGATTTTTTTCGGCATAATCCAAAAAAGACTCAATCATCAACTCTAAATTTCCCATTTGCCCATAGATGCGAGCTTTTTGGAAATCAAAATTGAGTTGCGGGTTTACCGAAGTTGCATAATCATATACCTGAAGGGCTTTTTCTAAAAGGTTCTTTTGCTCAAAAGCATACGCCACACCGCTGCCAAAATGAATGTTGGTCGCGAGTTCATCAATAGCTTTTTTGTAGTATTCTTCGGCTTTTGAAGTATTGTTTTGCAATTGGTAATTATACCCAAGCTCCACCAAGATATTAGGTTGTTTCAGGCGAGAATAGCGCTCCGAAATAATCTTTTCCGCTTTGTCAAAATCCTTGAGCGCCTGATAACAAGCAATGAGGCTGCTGGCATAGAGCGCGCTATTTTTATTGGTTTTATACAAGTCTTCGTACAATACGACTGCCTTTTCAAACTGTCCTTTATCAAAATATTCTTTGGCCAAAACATCACTTTGAGCCAATGAAATTAGGGAAGAAAGTAAAAAGAGTGTAACTAAAAATAGCCTCATTTTTCGGGGTATAAAACTGATTTACAAAAATACTTTAAACAAAGTTTAATATTTGTTAAAAATAAGTTTTTCTATCTTAAAGGATTCAAAATCACAAAATAACTTTTTACCTTTGCCTCATTATTTATTCTGAGAGGAAAAATTTGAACTGATTGCAACCTCTGTAAAAAATGCTAAAGCAGTATCCTTATACTTCTCTTTAGCTTTTGGTTGCACCGACAATTTTCCTTTCTTTTTTAAAACAAGGTAAAAAAATTTAAAAATTATGTCGTATTTATTTACTTCGGAGTCCGTGAGTGAAGGACATCCGGATAAAGTTGCAGACCAAATTTCTGACGCTCTTATTGATAATTTCTTAGCTTTTGACCCAGAGGCAAAAGTAGCTTGTGAAACCCTAGTTACTACCGGACAAGTAGTGCTGGCAGGGGAAGTAAAATCCAACATATATCTTGACGTACAACAAATTGCTCGGGATGTAATCCGCAAAATCGGTTATACCAAAAGTGAATATATGTTCGAAGCGAATTCGTGTGGGGTTTTATCAGCTATTCACGAACAATCTTCGGACATCAATCAAGGTGTGGACAAAGCCAACAAAGAAGAACAAGGAGCCGGTGACCAAGGAATGATGTTCGGGTACGCGACAAACGAAACCAAGAACTATATGCCGATGGCGCTTGACATCTCGCATAAATTACTGGAAGAACTTGCTGAAATCCGTAGAGAAAATTCGGAAATCACTTACCTAAGACCGGATGCTAAAGCACAAGTTACCCTGATTTATAGCGAAGACCACAAACCGGCAAGCATTGATACTATTGTAATTTCTACGCAACACGATGATTTTGCTGATGAACAATCAATGCTTGAAAAAATCAAACAAGATATGATTGGTATCTTGATTCCGAGATTGCTTAAAAAATATCCGGAATACAGTTATTTGTTTACCGACAACATCAAGTATCACATCAACCCAACCGGTAAATTCGTAATCGGAGGACCTCACGGAGATACCGGACTTACCGGACGAAAAATCATCGTAGACACCTATGGGGGTAAAGGAGCTCACGGCGGTGGAGCTTTCTCAGGAAAAGATCCAAGTAAAGTGGATAGAAGTGCTGCTTATGCAACGCGACATATTGCTAAAAACTTAGTAGCGGCCGGAGTAGCAGATGAAATACTCGTTCAAGTATCTTATGCTATTGGGGTTGCGGAGCCAATGGGTATTTACGTGAATACTTACGGCTCATCGAAAGTAAAACTTACTGACGGAGAAATCGCTCAAAAAGTAAGTGAACTATTTGATATGCGTCCGTATTTTATCGAGCAACGCCTCAAACTGAGAAACCCGATTTATTCTGAAACAGCAGCTTATGGCCACATGGGACGCGAGTCGAAAACAGTTACCAAAACTTTCGTAGCGCCAAACGGGCTTACAAAAACGATGGAAGTAGAACTATTCACTTGGGAGAAACTCGACTATGCAGAAAAAGTTAAAGAAGCATTTGGATTGTAAAATAATTTTTGGCTGTATCATTTAATCAATTAAATAATTCATACATTCGTTAGCAAAATAATTCAAAAAAGAATTTATGATTAGAAAAACTGTTGTTTTAGGACTTTCGGCTCTGGTGCTGAGTTCTTGTGTTTCGAAGAAAATCTACAACGATTTAGAAAAAAAATACGCTGACCTTAAAGCTGAAAAATCGGCTGTTGATCAAGAGAATGCGAATTTGAATCAGCAAAAAAATCAATTGGAGCTTGATAAAAATGCGCTGCAAACCGAACTTGACAAGCTTAAAGCGGAATACGCTAAATTGGATTCTGATTGCAATTCAGTAAAAAACAATTTAAAAAACTTACAAAATGCGTACAATGCACTTGAAAAAGACAGCAACGCCTCTATCCAAGCTAATTCTGAGAAAAATCGCGAACTATTAGCGCAACTCGAAGCCAAAGAACGCGCCCTAAAAGCAGAACAAGACCGATTAGAGAAACTTAAAAACGATCTTCAAGACCGTTCAAAACGCATTTCAGAACTGGAATCGCTCATTGCAGCTAACGACAATAACCTAAAAGCACTTAGAGATAAGTTAGCTAAAGCACTTTACAGTTTTGAAGGCAAAGGGCTTACTGTTGAGCAAAGAGACGGAAAAGTTTACGTTTCTATGGAAAACAAACTTCTTTTTGCTTCAGGAAGTTGGGTAGTAAATGCCGAAGGAAGAAAAGCGGTAGTAGAAGTTGGAAAGATTTTGGCTGAAAATCCGGACATTTCGGTTCTTATTGAAGGACACACCGATAATGTCCCGTATACAGGTCAAGGACAAATCCAAGATAACTGGGACCTTTCGACCAAACGTGCGACTTCGATTGTTAGAATCCTAAAAGAAAACAAAGATATTGTTCCGCTTAATCTTACGGCTGCCGGTCGTAGCGAATATGCTCCGGTATCGAGTAACGAAACCACCGAAGGAAAATCTAAAAATCGTCGAATCGAGATTATCCTTACCCCGAAATTGGACGAAATCTCTAAAATGCTAAACGAAATATAATCATATACCTGAAACGAGTTGCGAATCCTCTATAATAGACGTATTCCAATTCGTTTCATTTTTATTACTTTTGCCACAAATAACTTTATAAAAAAATAATGAAAAAAATAGTTTTTGCACTTATATGTGCCATCGGTCTTGTATCATGCGATAAATCTCAACCTGCTACAAATACATCTGGAGTTAGTACAGCCTATGTGGACACTTCAAAACTTTTGAAAGAATATGAAGAAGCAAAAGATTTGGATGCAAAATACAAAGCCAAAGAAGAACAAATCAGTAAAGAACTTAATGCTGAGTTCGAAAAATTAAAAGCTGATATCGCTTATTTTGAGAAAAATGCTCAGGCAAAAGGAGCTCAATGGGCACAACAAAACGGAGCTGTTCTTCAAGAAAGAGAACAAAGATTAGCGTATGCAGAACGTGGCATGCAACAAAAACTATCTGCTGAATATGGTAAAGAAGCCGATACTTTGGTAAAAAAAGTTAAAACCTTTATCAAAGAATACGGTAAAGAAAAAAACTTTGATTATATCTTAGGAACTAATGAATCGTCAAACACTGTGCTTTACGCAAAAGATGGTCAAGAAATTACCGACGATATCCTTAAACTTCTTAACGAGAAATATAAAGCTAACAAATCAAAAGACGATACGTTAGAACTTGCAGAAGATAAAGATACAGCAACTTCGAAATAATCGAAATGAAGAACTAAAAAATAAGCCTTATCAATTTGATAAGGCTTATTTTTTTAAGAAGGTTGTAATGTGATGTACCAACTCTTTGGTATTTTCCAAATGGCTCATGTGGCCTCCGTTAAGCGATACTAATTCCGTTTCTGTATTTTCTACTTGAGATTTATTTTCTTCGTAATTCAACACTGTATCTTCTGTTCCTAAAATAAGCAGAATCGGATATGGCGCAAAATGTAACATTACTTCCCGATCGTTTCTGATTTTCATTCCTTCGAGTGAAGCGATGATTCCTTGAACGGATGTTTGCAGCGCTTGTTTTTTCACCTGAGCAATCTCGGCGGTTAATCCCTCTCTGTTTTTCTCTGAAAACAAATTGGTAATGGATAACGAAACAAAGTTGGAGTAATTCTGTTTCACGGCAGTAATCGCTCGATCGCGGTTTAGTTTTCGCTCTGCGCTATCGGCTTTAGCCGTAGAATTGAGCAGCACAATTTTCTTTACATTATCCGGATAACCCTCAGCAAAAGCCAAAGCGATGTACCCTCCCATCGAATGCCCGATGAAGCAAGCTTTTCGGATTTTATTTTCAGACAATACCGAATAAACCATATCGGCTTGGTCTTCCATGGTATGGACATAACCAATATTTTCGGTCTGACCATGACCTAATAAATCAATGGCAAAAACGCGGTATTTTTTGGATAATTCCTCGACCAAAGCATCCCACATCGTGAGATTTTCTAAAAATCCGTGCAAAAGCACCACAGCAGAGCCTTTTCCGTTATCAGTATAACGGATTTTAGCGCCTTTGTATGTTGTGAATTTTTCCAATTTAATGCTCAAATCAATTATTATACATCATCGTAATCGATGTAAATTTCACTAGAAGTCGGCACCGCTTGGCACGTAAGCACCAATCCGGATGCAATTTCGCCATCGGTCAAAATCGCATTCTTTTTCATCTGAGCCGAGCCGTGTGATATTTTACCAATACAGCTACTGCAAATACCTCCTTGACACGAATACGGAGCATCCAATCCTTGTTTGAGAACAGCGTCTAAAAGAACTCCTCCGGCAGGCATGGTAAAAGTGGTTTCTTGGTCATCTAACAACACCGTTACTTTACATTCTCCTGATGACGGTTGTACATTTGAAGCTTCGGTTGAAGTGGTGGTGGTAAAAATTTCGAATTTGATTTTATCTTCAGGAATCTGGTTTTCTTTGAGGATATCCGTAACGGTAGTAATCATTTCATTCGGACCACAGATATAAAACTTATTAAAATCTAACTCTTTGTGTTTATTTTTAAGCACAAAATTCACGGTCGAACGCTCGATTCTCCCGAACAAATGTCCGTCTAATTTCGCTTGGCTAAACACATAATACAAGAAGAAACGACCTACGTATTTTTGGTGCAATTCGTTCAATTTGTCATAAAAAATAGTTTCTTCCGGAGATTTGTTCCCATAAACTAACACGAAAGTACTTTGTGGCTCGTGCTCCAAAACCGTTTGTAAAATGGACATCACCGGAGTGATACCACTTCCGGCAACATAAGCGCTATACGATTTTTGACGAGAAGGATTGGGTTCAAAAGTAAATCTTCCTTCCGGAGTACCTACTTCGATTAAATTCCCAACCGACAATTGCTTATTGGCAAAAGTCGAGAAAAATCCGTTTTTAATTGCTTTAATAGCGATTCTAAGTTCGCCACTTTCCGGACTGGAACAAATCGAATAAGCTCTTCGGATTTCCTGTCCGTCGAGCGTTAGTTTTAGATTCACATATTGACCTGCCGTGAATTTATAAAAAGGCGCCAATTCTTCCGGCACGTTGAAGACAACTGATATTGCTTCTGGGGTTTCGCGGGTAACTTCTTTTATAGTGAGTTTGTAAAATGCCATAATTTATTATTTTGAGTACAAAAGTAGGATTTAAATAGGAAATTAAAACAACCTTGATGGTCATTTAAGACGAGATTATCATTTCGAACTAGCCTACGCTAACTCAAACATTTTCCCCGGAAGCGGACGTACAACTCCTTTAAGCTCAAGATCAAAAAGCAACGAAGCCACTTTATAAACCGTAATTTCACATGATTTGGCAATGATATCCAATTGTTCTTTTCCGTTTTGTTTCAAAAAATCAACTATTATTTGTTCTTCATTGCTAAGTTCTACAAAAATCTGCTGTTGTTTCGGCATAGATTTTTTCTTCGAGTCCGTCCAGTTGAGCATATAAGCAATATCTTCTGCCTCGGTCAAGATATTAGCGCGTTGCGTTTTGATAAGATTATTACAGCCTTGACTGTATTTATCAGTTACTCGACCCGGCAGAGCAAACACCTCACGCGAGTAATCATTCGCTAGATTTGCCGTAATAAGCGAACCTCCTTTTAAAGCACTTTCGATAATAATGGTAGCATCCGACAAGCCCGCGACAATGCGATTGCGCTTGATAAAGTTCTCTCGCTCGGGAATGCTCCCACTCCAAAATTCGGTCAAAAAACCACCGTTTTGAAGCATTGATTCTACGTGTTTTTTGTGCGATGGCGGATAAATTCTATCAAATCCGTGGGCTAAAACACCAATGGTTTGAAGACCATTATCAATAGCTGCAAGATGGGCGCAAATATCAACTCCTAAAGCAAATCCGCTGATGATAATTGGATTATACAACGACAATTCTTCAACGAGTTTTTTACAAAATGATGCTCCATACGCAGTAATTTCTCTTGTCCCGACAATACTTAAAATTCTTCTATTGGTCAAATCGAAATCACCTTTTGAAAACAACAATAGTGGCGCATCAGGGCAATGCTTGAGTTTTTCAGGGTAATCATTATCCTCAAAAAAACACGTTCGTATAACATTCTTCTCAATAAAATTCAGCTCTTTTTCTGTTGCCTCAAACGAGGATTTGTCTAAAATCCGTTGAATGACATTTGATGGGAATCGCTCAATTTTCTTGAAATCTTTTTGTTTTGCTAAAAATACCTCTTCGGCAGAACCAAAACGAGTAAGCAACTTTTTGGCAAATACGTCCCCTACACCTTCGGTGCGAAGTAACGCGAGAGTAAAAAACAGTTCATTTTGATTCATAATCAACTAACTAGATTTTATTCGAAGTAAATTACGAAATAACTTTTAATGTTAAAAACTTTACATTCTAAAATTTTATTTACAATTTTGAATGTTTATTTTTGCAGAGATGAAACTAGAGAAATACATAGCGCAACTCTTGTACAGATACCAATGTGTAACTGTGCCTGAATTCGGCTCTTTTTTGACCGAAATTCGCCCTGCTAAACTTCAACCCAACACTTACACGTTTTACCCTCCGAAAAAAGTAATTTCGTTTAACGGATTATTGAAGAAAAATGACGGATTATTGATTCACCACATTTCTCAATCCGAAGGTTTGCCTTATAACCAAGCGGTAGAAATCGTGAATCAAGAAGTATCACTTTGGAGAAAAGTCTTAGAAAGCAGAGCGGTTCTAGTTTTGAGAAACATCGGTGAAATTCGATTAAATACAGAAAACAACTTGGTTTTCACAGCAGTAGAAAACACCAATTATTTAACCGAATCTTTCGGGCTTGCTCCGGTGGTATCTCCGGTTATTCGCCGTAATTACATTCAAGAACCTGTTGTAGAAACAAAAGTAGAACCACAGGTAATTGAAGAAGAAGTCGTAGAGCCAAAAGTTATCTCGATTGAAACCAAAACCAAATCATATCCGTATGTAAAACATTGGATTGCTGCTGCTGTTGTTTTAGGAATTGGATTATTTACTAGCGACCATTATTACGGAAACTATATCGAAAAAGAAAGTTTTGCGGTAGAGCAATCCGTTCAACACGAAATTGAACAAAAAATCCAAGAAGCTACTTTTGTGATTGAAAATCCAGAAGTGCAACCCGTGACTCTGGTAGTAAAAGAAGAAAAACTGAACTATCACATTGTTGCCGGAGCTTTCAGAGATGAGTTTAATGCCGATAAAACGTTCACAACCTTAAGCGAACAAGGTTACAAATCCAGAAAGCTAGCTAAAAACAAATACGGATTGTATCCGGTACTTTACGGAAGTTTTGTGACTTATGAAGAAGCGCAACAAAGTCTAAACGAAATCAGAAAAATTAATCCGGAAGCTTGGCTATTGGTTCAAGAACTTTAAAAAATAAAATTCCATAAAAAAAAGACCGATTTTCATCGGTCTTTTTTGTTTACTTATCTTTCAGGGAATTAGATTTTGAATGTAATTACCGGACGAATTGCGTTATTTACAATATCTTCTCCGATACTTCCGTTAAGGTAATGGCTGATTCCAGTTCTTCCGTGAGTACCTACACCAATCAAATCAGCATTTACGCGTTTCGCAAAGTTTAACACTCCTTTTTCTACGCTGTAATCGTTATAAACGTGCATTGTATAATCTTGTAAATCGAAATTTTTCAAGAACGATACAATTCTCTTTTCCGATTCTTCGGTTGACAAGAAATGTCCTGGTGTATTGATCATCAACAAATCCATACGTGCTCCGAACGCTTTAGCAAACGAAATTGCTTTTTGGAATGGTTTTTTAATTTCTTCCGAGAAATCAGACGCAAATACAAACGTATTGATGTCTTGAATATTCAATTCTTTTTTCACTACCAATACTGGAATGTCAGAAGTACGCACTACTTTTTCCGTATTTGACCCTACAAAGAATCCTTGTACTCCAGAAGTACCGTGAGATCCCATCACTACAAGGTCAATATTGTGAGCTTTACTAGCTTTTACAATTCCTTCAAATGCTTTTTCAAACTGAACGGCTTCCGTCACCGGAATTCCTTCTAGTATTGGATGATTTTTTACTTCTTCAAAACGCTCACGTGCTTTTTGAATAAAGAACATAACCTCAGGAATATCGCCACCTCCGCTAGAGATTTGATCAGACGCTCCGGTAGGTAATTCTAACATGTGTAGCAAGAATATTTCTCCGTTGTTCTTTTTAGCAATTTGAGCAGCTGCTATTAGCGCATATTCTGCATGTTCTGAGAAGTCTGTAGGTACCAGAATTTTTTTCATAAACGTATATAAATTATTTTATGTGATAAACTTGACTTTTAAGTCCACTAAAGGTAAAAAGAAAGTTCTACAATTCATAAAAAATTCAAGCTAATTTTAGAACAAAAGCAAAAAATACTAGCATTTCTATTAAGAATATATACCTTTGCAGGAATTTAAAAAAAACAGATTATTATGAAACCAGATTTGTTCCAAGCCCCTGATTATTATCTACTTGACGAATTACTTTCTGACGAACATAAATTAGTACGCGATGCAGCACGTGCTTGGGTAAAAAGAGAAGTATCTCCGATTATCGAAGAATACGCTCAAAAAGCAGAATTTCCTAGCCAGATTATCAAAGGGTTAGGAGAAATTGGAGGATTCGGCCCTTATATTCCGGTTGAATACGGCGGAGCCGGACTTGATCAAATTTCTTACGGACTTATTATGCAAGAAATCGAAAGAGGTGACTCTGGTGTGCGTTCTACATCTTCAGTTCAATCTTCCCTTGTTATGTATCCGATTTGGAAATATGGTAACGAAGAGCAAAGAATGAAATACCTTCCGAAATTGGCTACCGGAGAAATGATGGGATGTTTCGGTCTTACAGAACCTGATTTCGGTTCTAACCCTGGTGGAATGGTAACTAACTTTAAAGATAAAGGTGATCATTACCTATTAAATGGTGCTAAAATGTGGATTTCGAATGCTCCATTTGCAGATATCGCTGTAGTTTGGGCAAAAAATGAAGAAGGAAGAATCCACGGACTTATCGTTGAGCGCGGAATGGAAGGATTTTCAACTCCGGAAACGCACAACAAATGGTCTTTGAGAGCATCGGCTACCGGAGAACTTATTTTTGATAATGTAAAAGTTCCGAAAGAAAATCTATTACCCAACAAATCAGGACTGGGTGCACCACTAGGATGTCTAGATTCAGCACGTTACGGAATCGCTTGGGGAGCTATCGGAGCGGCAATGGATTGTTATGATACTGCGCTTCGTTATTCAAAAGAGCGTATCCAATTCGACAAACCAATCGGAGCGACTCAATTACAACAAAAGAAATTAGCCGAAATGATTACCGAAATCACCAAAGCACAATTATTGACTTGGAGATTAGGTGTGTTAAGAAACGAAGGAAAAGCTACATCGGCTCAAATTTCAATGGCAAAACGCAACAACGTAGATATGGCTTTAACCATTGCTCGTGATGCTCGTCAAATGTTAGGTGGTATGGGTATTACCGGTGAATACTCAATTATGAGACACATGATGAACCTAGAATCAGTAGTAACTTATGAAGGAACTCACGATATTCATTTGCTAATCACAGGTATGGATATCACCGGTTTCCCTGCATTTAAATAATAATTATTCTCAATACTATAAAGCCCTGAATCTTTCTGATTCGGGGTTTTGTATTTTATAGAGTTTCATAAAAATAGTACATTTGCTCAGTTAGTTCGCCTCATAATGAAACACATTCTAGCTCCTTACATTCCGGAACAGGCTATAGACATTGTTTTTGAGCTTATCAAAAACAACAACGTGCACCTCAAAATTGTTCACCAACGGGTAACTCGTCACGGTGACTACCGACGAAATCCGGATGGTTCGCACCTAATTACCGTAAATGCAAGCGAGAATAAATACCGTTTTTTCATTACGCTGATTCATGAGCTAGCCCATTTGATTGCTTTTGAAAAATTCGGACGAAATATACTACCGCACGGTAATGAATGGAAATACACATTTCAAAAACTAATGCTTCCGTTTATCCGACCAGAGATTTTCCCTAACGAATTATTACCCTTGCTGGCAAGACATTTCAAAAACCCGAAAGCTAGTAGCGATACCGACACTACACTTGCGCTTGCCTTGAAGCAATACGATGCGCCAACGGATAAAAATTATGTATTTGAACTTCCGTACGGAAGTACTTTTCGCATCTATAACGGAAAAATTTTTAAGAAAATCGCTCTTCGGGTAAAACGCTATGAATGTCTTGAAATTTCAACCGGAAAAATCTATCTTTTTAATCCGAATGCGGAAGTTGAGGTAATAAAATCCTAAATTTTACTACAAATTCTAAATAAACCGTATTTTTGCCCCCAATCAAAAATAAATCACTTGAAAGTTGTTCAAAACATTTTGTCTTATACCTCTGAAAAGCCGACCGTACTGACGATCGGAACCTTTGACGGCGTACATTTAGGACATCAAAAAATCATTGAACGACTTACTAAAACCTCCGAATCCGAAGGTTTAGAATCTGTAATTTTGACTTTCTTTCCGCATCCGCGAATGGTTTTGCAACAAAATTCGGACATCAAGCTACTCAATACAATTCAAGAAAAAATAGAATTACTCGAGCGATTGAACCTTCATACGCTTATTATTCATCCGTTTGACAAAACTTTTTCGGAATTAAGCGCAGAAGAATTTGTACAAAAAATTCTGTTAGAAAAATTAAACCTCCGTAAAATTGTCATCGGCTATGACCATCGTTTTGGCAAAAACCGAACAGCCGGTATTCATGAACTTATCGAATTCGGACAAAAATATAGTTTCGAAGTTGAACAAATCTCAGCGCAAGAAATTGACGAAGTTTCAGTTAGCTCTACCAAAATCCGCAAAGCATTAGAAGAGGGAAATATTGCCCTTGCCACTAGCTATTTGGGATATCCTTACTACTTTTCGGCAAGCGTTGAAGAAGGCAAAAAGTTGGGCAGAACCATCGGTTTCCCGACTGCTAATCTTAAAGTTTCAGAAGATTACAAACTCATCCCTAAAACCGGAGTTTATATTGTGGAAGCAGATTTAGAAGGACAACAACTTCGCGGAATGATGAACATCGGATTCAACCCGACCGTGGGTGGTGAGCACCAAACTTTGGAAGTTCATTTGTTGGATTTTGACCAAGACATTTATGGTAAATCGCTTAAAATTTCATTTTTAGAACGCATTCGCGAGGAAAAAAAATTCGCTTCACTCGACGAGTTAAAAGCACAACTACACCAAGACAAACAAACCGCTTCAGATTTTTTCAAAATCTCTTAGATATCCTATCTTTACGGAAAAATTCTATCAATGAGTTTGAATCCGTACAAGAAAATAGACAACTCTCCTCTTATTGTTTTCCGAATTTTATTTGGATGTCTATTAGCCGTAGAATCTTTTGGTTCCATTTTTACGGGATGGGTTCGAAATGTATTTATTGAACCCCAACTCCATTTTCAACACATCGGCTTTGAATGGCTAACTCCACTCGAAGGAAACGGTATGCTCTACTACTATGCTATTATGGGTGTGTTTGGGCTTATGATTATGGTGGGTTATCGTTATCGGTTGAGTATAATAGCTTTTACGCTGATGTGGACAGCTGTTTACCTGATGCAAAAATCGGCCTATAACAACCATTATTATTTACTCATTTTGGTGAGTTTCACTATGATTTTTCTTCCGGCAAATCGTTATAAATCCTTTGACAGCAAAATAAATCCGGAAATAAAATCACTATCTATGCCCGCTTGGTGCAGTTGGATAATGATACTTCAAATGGCGATTGTTTATTTCTACGCCACACTTCATAAATTCTACCCTGACTGGCTCGACGGCACTTTTGTCAGTTTGATCTTTCAAGGAAAAGACCACTATCCTATTATCGGGAAATTCTTATCCGAGCATTGGTTTCACATTTTTATATCCTATATGGGTATTGCTTTTGATGGTCTTGTAGTGCCTTTATTACTTTGGAAACGAAGTAGAAATCTCGCTCTTATAGCAGCATTTATATTCCATATTTTCAATTCTATTACTTTACATATCGGAATATTCCCTTATTTCGCTTTGAGTTTTGCTCTGTTCTTTTATGAACCGGAAACGATTCGTAGAATTTTCTTGAAAAATAAACCTCAATTCACCGAAATTGGCAATTCCGATGAAGGCAAAAATATATGGAAATACATTTTCATTCCGTTTTTGGTTATACAAACTTTACTTCCATTACGTCATCATTTAATAGAAGGAGATGTGCTTTGGACAGATGAAGGACATAGACTTAGTTGGCGTATGATGTTGCGCTCACGCTCGGGATATGTAGCTTTTAATGTAGTTGACAAAAATACCGGCGAAAAACATAGATATAAACTCTATAAAAAAATCAAAGGAAAGCAATTGCGACTGGTTTCCGCCAATTCTGATGCGATGTGGCAAATGGCACAACACATCAAAAAAGAATATGCCGAAAAAGGAAAAGATGTGGCTGTATATGTCACTGCCTTGGTTACCATCAACGGACATACTCCCAAACCTTATGTGGATGAAACAGTTGATTTAGCTTCTGTGAAGTGGGATTATTTCAAGCATTCGCCTTGGGTAATTCTCTATGATAAAGACGGAAACCGAGTGGATTAACTATTCGATAAAAGCTCTAAAATAGCTAAATAATCCTGATGATTTTCGACAAAATCCTTGTCAGACACATCAATCACAAGCACATTCAAATCTTTGTCTTTTTGTTGTTTGATGTATTCTAAATAGCCTTGATTGATTTTATCCAAGTATTCTGACGGAATTTCTTGCTCATAACTTCTGCCGCGTTTTTTGATATTCGCCAAGAGTTGTTCTGTATTTTGATACAAATAAACATACAAATCCGGTTTCGGGATTTCTTTGTACATAATATCAAAAATCTTGTGATATAAGCGATATTCATCTTCACCAAGCGTTACGCGAGCAAAAATGAGTGATTTGAAGATATAATAATCGGCAACAATAAAGTTTTTGAACAAATCGAGCTGCGTCAAATCATCGGAAAGCTGTTGGTAACGATCCGCCAAAAAAGACATCTCGAGCGGAAAAGCATAACGCGCTTGGTCCTCATAAAATTTTGGCAAAAACGGATTATCGGCAAAGCCTTCTAAGACCAATTTCGCATTGAAATCCTCCGAAATTTTAGTCGCTAAAGTCGTTTTCCCGGCTCCGATATTTCCTTCGATAACAATATTGATAAACTTTTTTAAATCATATTTATCCAGCGGATTTTCCAATTTACCCACCTTTGCAAAAGAACTATCGTCTTTACATTCTCTAAGTAATTCGGCAATAGTTTTTTTGAGAACGGGATGTACAAAATCGGTTTGTAAATCGCTCATCGGCAGCAACACAAAACGTCTGTCTTGCATTCGCGGATGCGGAATTTGAAGATTTTCCAGATTGATGATATCTTCATTATAAGCAATGATATCTACATCAATCTCACGGGCTTGATAGCCTTGTTCTCCACTTCGAATGCGTCCTAATTGTTTTTCAGCTTCAAGGATTTCTTCCAATAATTTTTCAGCCGATTTGGTGGTATGAACAAGCACGGCACAATTATAAAATGCATCGCTCACAAAACCCCAACTCGGAGTTTCATATAAGTTTGACACACTAACAACTGTCGCTAAATTATTGTGGATAAGCTCGATACATCGGGTAATATTTTCGAGCCTATTCCCTTTATTACTTCCTATAGATAGAATTACTTTGGCCTGATTCATACAAGGCAAAGTAACTAAAATATTTTTGTTTATTCGAGGACTAATTGCCAATTTTCCGAAGATGTTAATACTCTGTTAGTTTCTAAAAAGTCTTGTTGGGAATTATGTAATTTTACTACACAAATCTCTTGTGTATGATTCCGTATTCTTTTCTCGATTTAGCTCATGTGTGCGAAGGCGTTTCAATTTCTGAAACTTTTGAAAAATCGGTTAAAACTGCTCAACTCACTGACCAATTAGGTTTTACCCGTTATTGGTTTGCTGAGCATCACAATATGAAAAGCGTAGCCAGTTCAGCAACTTCGGTGCTTATCGGTCATATTGCTGGCAAAACCGAAAAAATCAGAGTGGGTTCGGGTGGTGTAATGCTACCGAATCACTCTCCACTTGTCATTGCAGAACATTTCGGAACATTAGAATCGCTTTATCCCAATCGAATTGATTTAGGAGTCGGTCGCGCTCCCGGTACAGACCAACTTACCGCTCATGCCTTGAATCCGAACTTTTTTGACAATGCGAGAAACTTCCCTGAAAATTTGCTTTTGCTGCAGAAATACCTGTCAGACGAAAATCAAGAGGAATCAGTAAGAGCCTTTCCCGGTGATGGAACCCAAGTTCCTATTTGGATTTTGGGCTCAAGTACCGATTCCGCCTATCTGGCTTCTGCCCTATCGATGCCTTATGCCTTTGCATCGCATTTTGCTCCAACTCAGATGCAACGAGCTTTTGAGATTTACAAAATGAATTTCAATCCCGAAAACGGAAGTAAACCCTATACACTGGCTTGCGTAAATGTCATTATCGCTGATACTATTGCTGAAGCGAATCGACTAGCCACTTCATTTTATCGCATGTTTTTGGGCATTATCCGCAACGAAAGAAATTATATGCAACCTCCGATTGACTCTATGGATAATATTTGGACCGTGAACGAAGAAGCTCATATCCGACAAATGACCTTATGCTCGTTTATCGGCACCAAAGAAACTGTAAAACGAGAACTGGCGCGATTCATTGAGCGATACGAAATTGATGAAATTATGATTTCAGCTCCTATATATCATCTACAGGATAAACTGAAAAGCATTACTTACTTTGCCGAAGTGATGCAAGAGGTGCATTAATACGAATATTAAACTTAACTTTATACGACCAATTCGCTTGTTATGAAAGTTGTCATCGCCGGAGGAACCGGATTTATAGGTCGTTATTTATCTGAACATTTTGCACTAAAAGGACATGAAGTAGTCATTCTTTCTAGAAAAGAATCAGCCTCCAAAAATAATATTCGATATGTTCAATGGAACGGAAAAACACTGTCTGATTGGTGTGCAGAACTAGAAAATTCTGATTTGCTCATCAATCTATCGGGAACTTCGGTAGCCGTAAGACACAACGAAAAAAACAAAAAACAAATATACGATTCGAGAATCCTTAGCACACAAGTGCTCAACCAAGCAGTATCAAATTGCGAAAATCCTCCGAAATATTGGTTTAATTCTTCGGGGGCTTCGGTGTACAAAACTTCGTTCACAGAATCTAGAGACGAAAATTATACCGAATGGGAAGACGAATTTCTTACCGAAGTCGTGCTGGCTTGGGAAGAAGAATTTTTCAAAAATCCGAATCCGAAAGTCAAAAAAGTTGCCCTGCGCACATCGGTCGTATTAGGAAAATCAGGCGATACATACGAAAAACTGAATCTGCTTTCCAAAATCGGGCTAGGTGGCAAACAAGGCTCAGGCCAACAAATCATGAGTTGGATTCACATCGAAGACTTCGCTCGCATCATCGAATTTTGCGTGCAAAGCAATCTAGTAGGCATCATCAATATGGCGGCGCCGAACCCGGTTACTAATCAAAAAATGATGCAAACTTTTCGCAAGGTCAATCGAATGCCTATTGGTATTCCTGCTCCGGAATTTTTAATCCGCATAGGAACCCGAATCATTGGTATTGAACCGGATTTTGTCCTGAAAAGTTATAACGTAATCTCAAAACGTTTATCTGAAAATGGTTTCGATTTTAAATTTCCGACTATTGAAAAGGCTTTAGAGAATTTAGCAAAAGAATAAAATCATTCTGAAAATCAGCGCATTTTCACATTTTAAGTTTTTATTCTCAGGTTTTTATAAAAAAGTTATGATTTTTACAAATTCTTTTACGCAAAACACCATACGCAATGTTAAATCCAAAACTCTTTTTACACTTTTATAAAAGGATTTTCTCGATATTGCTATTGCTCTGTGTAATATGTTTTTGGCTTAAAATCTACCCGATTCCGTTTTTGATTGCTTTTATTCCGATCGGAACGGATTATTTCTATCGATACACTTTCAAAAAACAATATTTTTACTTCTATTTGAACAAAGGATTTAGTGTTAGAAATTTGTATTTGTATAGTTTTCTATTAAATGTATTCACGATTCTTTCGATTAATATTTTTCTGTATGGAGCAGGTTTTTATTGATAACATATCTAAATCATACGGAACGAAACGCGTCCTATCCGCCGGAAGCATTAGTCTGAAAACAGGTGACATTATCGGGCTTTTTGGAAGAAACGGAACGGGAAAATCTACCTTGTTTTCCGTATTGTTCGGAACAACTCTCGCAGATAGTATATTTTTTAAACACAATGAAAAAGTACTTTTAAATCGTTTTCATTTCAAAAAAGTTTTCTCGCTTTCTCCTCAGTTCATCTTTCTTCCGGAGATGAATGTTACCCAACTCCTCAAACTGTTTTTAGGAAAAATTACCGATGAATTTACTAATGATGACTTAATCAGAAACATACTTAAAAAAGGTTTCTGAACTGTCTTTCGGGACCAAAAGGTATTTGCAAACTAAACTTATCTTGTTTAACGAACAACCTTTTTGCCTACTAGATGAACCTTATAGCGGACTTTCTCCGATTATGACCGATAAGATAAATCAACTCATTCAAGGTCAGTCTACCAAAAAGGGAATCATCATTTCTGACCACGATTATCTATCCGTACTCGAAATTACTACTCAGAACTATATACTAAAAAATGGAACTCTTTACCGGCTGAAACACAAAGACGAATTAAAAGACTATGGATACCTCGGTTCATAACTCAATTTGTTTTTCTATCTTTATTCCCGTCATTTTTTAAATTTTACTACTAATGAAAAAACTGCTTTTTACACTACTCGCGCTTGTTTCGCTAACTGTTCAATCACAAAACCAGCGATTCATGCAACACGTTTCCTACAAAATGGATTTGGAGATGGATGTAAAAACCTTTAAATACAAAGGAAAACAAGAAATCGTCTATACCAACAACTCTACCGATACACTATACAGCGTTTTTTATCATTTATACAACAACGCTTTTCAGCCGGGTAGCGAAATGGACATTCGTTTGCAAACGATTTCTGATCCGGACAGAAGAATGGTGCGCAGTTTCACTAAAGATGACAAAAAAATTACTCAAAGTAGAATCAGCGATTTAACTCCCGAGCAAATCGGTTATCACAAAATATCGAACTTCAAACAAGATGGCGCGTCTTGCGAAATTACAATTGAAGGAACTATCATGGAGGTAAGGCTCAACAAACCTATTTTACCGAAATCAAAAACGGTTCTTTCGTTAGACTTCGATTCACAAGTACCGGAACAAATCAGACGTTCCGGAAGAAATTCTTCGGAAGGAGTTGCGCTATCCATGACACAATGGTATCCAAAACTAGCCAATTATGACTATGAAGGTTGGCATACCGACCCGTACATCGGGAGAGAATTTCACGGAGTTTTTGGCGATTTTGACGTAAAAATCACTATTGATAAAAATTACACTATCGGAGGAACAGGATATCTGCAAAACAAAAATGAAATCGGTCACGGTTATCAAGACAAAGGCGTAGTGGTTAATCATCCGAAAAAAACAAAAACCTTAACTTGGCATTTTGTAGCTCCGAACGTACACGACTTTGCTTGGGGTGCTGATAACAACTATGTACACGATATTTTTATGGGTGAAAATGGCGTTGAACTTCACTTCTTTTATAAAAATGATGAAAAAATCAAAGAAAACTGGAAAGCACTTCAACCGAAAACCAATGATTTGTTGAGGTTTTTCAATCAAAATATCGGAGTATATCCGTACAAACAATACTCAGTGATTCAAGGTGGAGATGGCGGAATGGAGTACGCGATGTGTACGCTCATTACCGGAAACAGAAGTCTTCCGAGTTTGATTGGCGTTACGGCACATGAATTGGCGCACGTTTGGTTCCAAGGAATTTTAGCTTTTAACGAATCGAAACATTATTGGATGGACGAAGGTTTTACCAGCTATATTTCGGATTTAGCGGTATCAACCGTAATGGACAAAAAACTGCAAGAAGACGAAAATCCGTTCCAAACTACTTATAACAACTATTACTACATGGCTAAGTCCAAAAAAGAACAACCTCTTACCACACATGCCGATCGTTATGAGTACAATCAAATTCACGGAATTGCAGCCTATTCAAAAGGAGCTATGTTTCTGACGCAATTGGGTTACTTAATCGGGGAAGATAATTTGAAAAAAACCATCAAACGCTTCTTTAACGAATATAAATTTACCCATCCAAACCCGAATGATTTAAAACGTACTGCCGAGCGTGTAAGTGGCGCAAACTTAGATTGGTATTTAACTGATTGGACACAAACTACCAATACTATTGATTACGGAGTAAAATCTTTAGAAGAAAAAAACGGAAAAACAGAAGTAACTCTAGAGCGAATTGGTCTTATGCCAATGCCACTTGAGGTTGCGGTGGTATACGAAGACAATTCGGTAGAGATTTTCTATATTCCGCTGAATTTAATGCGTTACAACAAACCAAATGAATATAGCGCACCAAGAAAAACACTTACTACTTGGACGTGGTCACATCCAACTTATACTTTTAGCATAGATTCGCCAAAAGGCAAAATCAAAGCCATCGACCTGAATCCGACGCAACTCATGGCTGATGTCAATCCGGATAACAATTCGTATGTAAAACCATAAAAACAAAAAGGGCGAAAATAAATTTTCGCCCTTTTTGTTTAAAATCCCCAAATCATGGTGATAATCATCATTATGCCAAGTGGAATGGTTATTTTTTCTTGTCTGTTCATCGCTTCGGATACTTTGACAATCATTTTATAACCGCACCACCACATCGGAATATTTACAAAAGCCGAAAAATGCAGAAATTCAGGAGAATAATAGTAAAAGAAATACTCTCCTAAATAAAAATAAGCCGTTATATCAAAAAACAATTCGGAAAACATCAAAAACCAAGATTCTATCAAAAACTCTCCAAACTTGTTCACTTTCATCTTCTTTTTGGCGCTGTAATTTTGGTAAAAGCAAATTCCGACGGCTGCAACTCCCCACATAATTGGTCCATACGAAGAAGTCATTGCATTGTGAATCGGCATGATTCTGTACTCCCAAAGCGGAATCGGCAATTGTAATAATTTATTGACAAAAGCATCAATAAACACCTCGCCACACATCCCAAACCACGAACCAAACAAAAAATAACTCAGTATTTTTCGATAATCGATTTCGTATTTTTTTCGGACATATAACCAATACAGAAAGACCGGCATGGTGATTATCACGGTAAAAATTATCATCTGGAGCATGGCGAGTTTTTTGGGCGGCAAGATAGTTAAAAACCGTTTAGTTTACGTTTAAATTAAACAATAAACGCTCATTATTTATTACCTTTGTACTAAATTTTCGATTGCTATGAAAGCCAAAATTGAGCACAACGGACAACGTTTCACAGTAGATTTATCTCAACCCATTGACCTTTCAATTACGCTTTCAGCTACCGAGAAAAACCCGATTGCTTGGTATTTGGACTCGCCTAAAATTGAACCGGTTCGCTTTGATAATTGGGTAGGTGCTGTACGCGAAGGAAGTTCTACGAATTTCAACAATATTCTTTTTAATCCGCATGCCCACGGAACACATACCGAATGTTTAGGGCATATCACCAAAGAATTTTACAGCATCAATGCTCATTTGAAGCAATTTTTCTTTTTGGCTGAACTCATCTCGGTCACTCCGCAGCAAATGGATAATGATTTGGTCATTACCAAAGCTATTTTGGCAAAAGCTTTTCCGCAGAACAACCAAGTGGAAGCTCTAGTCATCAGAACTTTACCGAATTTGGAAGAAAAAAAATCCAAAAATTATTCGCATACCAATCCGCCTTACTTAAATGAAGAGGCGACTCAATATCTCGTAGAACGAGGAGTTCAACACCTATTGGTGGATTTACCAAGCGTGGACAGAGAAATGGACGAAGGAAAATTGCTTTCACACAAAGCGTTTTGGAATGTAAAAAACATTCACGAACTCAATTCGGATGCCCGACTTCAGGCAACCATTACCGAAATGATTTTCGTTCCGGACCACATCCAAGACGGAACTTATTTACTCAATTTGCAAATAGTATCTATCGAAAATGATGCCTCTCCAAGCAAACCTATTTTGTATAAAATCAATCAATAATATCAATTTACATGAAAATATTAGCCAATGATGGAATTTCTGAACAAGGAATTCAATTATTAGAAAATAGCGGATTTGAAGTAATCACTATCAAAGTAGCTCAAGAGCAAGTAGCCAATTACATCAACAAAAATAACATCGCTGTGCTACTTGTCAGAAGCGCAACCAAAGTAAAAAAAGAACTTATCGACAGTTGTCCTTCGCTGAAACTTATTGGTAGAGGTGGCGTTGGCATGGATAATATCGATGTGGATTATGCTCGTCAAAAGGGAATTCATGTGATTAATACACCAAATGCTTCGTCAGAATCGGTAGCAGAACTGGTATTTGCACACTTGTTTTCGGGTATTCGTTACCTTACCGATTCGAACCGAAATATGCCGCTTGAGGGCGATACGCGATTTGCAGAACTCAAAAGAGATTATGCTTCGGGAGTTGAACTCAAAGGAAAAACACTAGGAATTGTCGGTTTTGGTCGCGTGGGAACTGCCGTGGCGAAAATGGCAATTGCTCTAGGGATGAAAGTATTGGTAAATGACAAAAAAGATAAAACCAAAGATGTTACACTTGACTTTTTTGACGGTCAGAAAGTGACTTTCACCCTATCTACCACTTCGTTAGATGAAGTGCTCCGTCAATCGGATTTTATTACTATTCATGTTCCGCACCAAGATGATTATCTGATTGGCGAAAATGAATTTGACAAAATGAAAGACGGTGTAGGCATCATCAATACTTCAAGAGGGGGTGTTCTGGACGAAGTCGCTCTGATTGCAAATCTGGATTCCGGAAAAGTTAATTTTGCCGGATTGGACGTTTTCGAAGATGAACCCAATCCAGCTATCCAAGTTTTGATGCATCCTCAGATTTCGCTTACCCCTCATATCGGAGCTTCGACTCATCAGGCGCAAGAAAGAATCAGCATAGAACTGGCAGAACAAATTATTTCGATTTTGAAATAGTGTTTATCGATTATTTTGTTTAAAATTTGGAAGAAAAAGACACATACAAAACCATAGAAACAGCATCCGAAGAAGTACTGTACAAAGAAAAAAACAGTAAATTCTTCGGATATTGTTTTCCTATTCGCTCCGAAGAGCAAGTCAAAGAAATCTTAGAAAAAATTAAGAAAGAACATTATTCGGCTCGACATTGGTGTTATGCTTTTCAAATCGGAACAGAACAAATTCATTACCGCGCCAATGATGACGGAGAGCCTAGTGGTTCTGCCGGACTACCAATTTACGGGCAGATTCAATCTTTTGAATTGACTAATATTTTGGTGATTGTTGTTCGCTATTTCGGAGGAATCAAACTCGGCGTAGGCGGATTGGTTACTGCTTACAAAGAAACAGCAAAAATGGCACTCGAAAATTGTGATATTATCGAAAAAACCATTGATATTCGCTACAAAATCAAGTTCGATTATAAGCACATGAACCGCGTAATGCGCATCATCAAAGAAAAAAATATCAATATCGTCGGACAAAAACTTGAACTAGATTGCGAAATCGAAATTGCCGTGAGAAAACGAGATTCGGAGATGATTTTCACTACCTTTGAAAATCTATATGAAATTTCGATTACTCCAATCGAATAACCCAAAACTAATACGCTGTGAACAATAACGATATATTCAAAAAACTTCGCGTAGCTCTGCAACTCAGAGATGAAGAAATTGTAGAAATCATGAATTTGGTAGATTTCAGAATCTCTAAAGCTGAATTAGGTGCATTTTTTAGAAGTGAAGATCATCCGAATTACAAGGAATGTGGAGACCAAATCTTACGAAATTTCTTAAACGGATTGGTCATTCACCTTAGAGGAACTAAAGAGAATCCAAAAAATCCAAAAGAAATTTTAGCTCAAAAAAGCGCTACTGTAAAACCAAAAAAAGCTGAATTCAGCAAACCAAAAGAAGAAAATAATCCAACTGCTGAGAAAAAGCCTTTCAAAAAATTTGCTCCGAAAAAAGAGCAAAAACCAAGTATCGGCAAAATAAAATTCAACAACGGTAAAAAGAAAAAACAATAAAACTTTTTGGCAGATGATTTCTATCCGAAAAGCAACTTTTGACGACATCCGGATTATTCAACAAATTGCGCATACCACGTGGTATCCAACTTTTGAAGATATTTTGGCTGAAGAACAAATTCAGTATATGCTCGAGATGATGTACTCAAGGGAATCATTAAACGAGCAAATCGAGATCAAAAAACACAACTTTTATTTAGCCGAGGAAAATAATATCGCTTTAGGATTTATTTCTGTAGAATTCAATTACCAAGAAAAATCCATTGCAAAAATCCATAAAATCTACCTTCTACCTTCGGCTCAAGGCAAAGGAATCGGAAAGTTGCTCATGCAAAAAGCCGAAGAAATAGCCCGCGAGCAAAAACTGGAGAAACTTTCGCTTAACGTCAATCGCTTTAACAAAGCCCTGAATTTTTACGAAAACCTGGGTTACCAAACCGTAAAATCAGAAGACATCGACATCGGCAACGGTTATTTGATGGAGGATTTTGTTCTTGAAAAATCAATTATTTACTAATAGTTAGGCTAATTGCCAAATTATAATTCTGAGGTGAAGTATTTCGGGAATCCTTTATATCATTAAAAGAATTGTTGATTGGGTAAAAGTATTTTTTTCGTTTAAACGCACTATTGGTTAAATATGTAACAGCTTGGTAATCCGTTGAGGTTTCTTCAGTAATTACAGGTCTCAAATGAGAAAGTAATGTTCGGATTTCACCATTTTCATCAATCATCCCGATATATTCCAGTCCAAAACACAATCCAATTTCGTTAATCTGAATCGCCTCATCTTTTAAATCTACCGTAATCAACTTGTCTTTAGAAGGTAAATAACGAATAGGAGCGCTGCTGTAAATTTTGTCTTTCGGAAGGTTATGTGCGTCCGTAGTATAAATGTTTATTCGTACAATCGACGTCACAGATTGATATAAAGACTCGGATTTATCTTTATTGAGCGGAATTTCTACTTTATCAATAAAACCATCAATAATGTCTGCTCGTGTAGGTCGTAAAAAAACTATCAACTCGTCACAACCGGAAAAAGAAAGATTTTTAAACCTTTTGCTTTGTTTGACTACACCGATTTTCTTCACTATTTTTCTTGTAGATACATTAATCGGTTCCATTGTATAAGTTAGTGGACGGAGATAAATTGTATCCGAAATTGTATTTTTGGCAGCATTCAATTCATAATAACTCAAGTAACTAATACTGATATACTCGAATGGATCTGACACTGAAAATTTACCTTTTTCGTTAGTATATAACATTTTCTTATCATCCAAAACTACATTAGCATACGCCAAAGGTTCTTTGGAAAGCGAATCCACGACCACAAAGGTTTGACTACTTACCCAAGACATTTTTATCAGTAAAAAGAGAAATAAAAACTTTTTCATTTTTTGGTTCTGGAAAAACACAACACAAGTTTACGATTTATTTTTTTACGGATTTGATAATCAGAAAAAAGGCTTCGATTTCTCGAAGCCTTTTTATTTATTAGTCATTGAAATAAAATCCATTCGGAACTATCCCCACCGGATAATCAGCCAAGTATTCTCCTGAAGTAGAATACACATAGATTTGTCCGTTAGAATTGTAATCTTTTGCATCTCCCATATAGATTTTTCCGTCTTTAACAGCAAATCCGTAAATTCCGAAAACTCCTTCTGAGCTCAATGAAAGTACTGAAGTTGTAGGAAGTGAAGTTGCACTTAAATTCATAGCATAAACCTCCGAACCAATTGTGTAATAAGCTTTGTCATTTTCGATTTCTAAATGCGATGGATGAATACCTTCTGCAAATGGTAGATTCAAAACAACTTCATTATTACTTAAATTTATTTTATAAAATCCTCCTTGAGTAGATGGAACTGAAGGTGACCAAGAAGAATAACCATTACACATAACATATAAATATCCGTTTTCTTCTTCAATTCCACTCGGAACATCAGCTACCTGAATTGTAGCAGTAACCGAATTTGAAGACAAATCAATTACAGAAACCGTATTTCCTGTTCCCCATCCTCCTTTGTGAGCTACATATAATTTTCCGTTTTCTTCAACCAATTTTTCAGGTCCTTCTGCTACTGAAATTTTTTGTATAACCTGATTTGTAGCTAGATTAAGAACTGCAATATAATCATCAGAAGTATCTCCCGGATCTCCCCAATTTGAAACATATCCTTTTCCGTTTTCAAAAACAATGTATCTCGGATTCTGAATATCAGTTGTAATACTTGTAATCAACTCAAACGAATGACGGTTCACCACTTTAATCACATTTGAATTATTCACAACGATATAAGCTTTATCCCCTTCAATTCCGATACTTTGAGCTGTATCTCCTAGATGAGAATTATTAACTCCGAAAAAAATATCATTTTCGATAGTTCCATTTGAAGATAAAAACGAAACATCTGCTGTTGTTTCACTTTGGAATTTCCCTTCATTCAAGATGAATATCCCGTTTGTGTATTCTCCTGATACGTTGCCTCCACCCGAATTGTCATCACTACTACAAGAAGTAATAAAAAATGGAATGGCAAAAGCCAATAAGACTATTTTTTTGATTGTTTTCATGTTTATATTTGTTTAAAGTTTAAATAAAGTTGTCAGGTAATGCCTTATTCAATTTTTACAGGTTTTTTATGTTCGTCAATAGCGACAAAAGTAAATTCTCCGCTTACGGCTTTTTCTCGCTCGTCTGAATACATTTGCTCTATAAAAATATCCACACGTACTTTCAAACTTGTGTTTCCTGTATAAGTTACTTTACCTACAAGTTCAGCAATTGTTCCTGCTGGAATTGGTTTTTTAAAATCAATTCTGTCGCTACTTACTGTCACCATTCTTTGTCGGCTGAACCTTGTCGCTGTAATAAATGCAACTTCGTCCATTAGCTGCATTGCTGTTCCTCCAAACAAAGTGTCGTAATGGTTTGTTGTATTGGGAAACACGGCTTTGAAAATGCGTGTTTCAGATTTCTGAATTTTTTCCTCTTTTGTCATTTTATTTTTTTATTGAAACTACAAGAGCAATGTTTGCACGGTTGTTTTAAGGTTGTTCCTAACTATTTTCTATGCTCTATTCTTTATATTCTAAAATTCAAATATATCATAAAATTTCTTCCGGGAAGTGGTCTATCTTCGACACTTTCGTAGAATGTATTATAGATGTTCTGGGCTTTTATTCCTAATGTATATTTCCTTTTGAATGTGTAATCCGTTCCTAAATTGATAATCTGATACGCATCAATATTATATCTCGAATTGTTATCCGAACGGGTATAAACTTCCCCTACATACAAAAACTCTCCGTAAATATTCAAATCCTGATAACCGTACGAAATTCCCGAATTAGCTTTGTGAGTTGGAACGTAAATCAAATATTTATCGTTTTTTTTGTCTTTGGAAGATGTATATCCGTAATTTCCGTTCAGGTTAATGGAATGTTTTCCGAAATGTTTTGAATATGTAACTCCTGCTTCGAATCCGAAAATTTCGACTTCATCTGTGTTTTGAGGCCTCCACATCGAACCATTCGGAACCCATCGCAACATATCTTCAATTTGATTATAATATCCCGTTACCGAAATTCCGATATTTTTTATTTTAAATTCGTTAGTAATTTCTGCCTGATACGAAGTTTCAGGCTTTAAATCCGGATTTCCGCTTCCTGTCCAATACAAATCGTTAAAAGTCGGAATTCGGAAATTCTTTGAAGTATTGAATTTTATCGAATAAAAATCTGTTACATCATATTTTGCTCCAAACGAATACAAAAATGGGCTTTCATAATTGTTTGTTGTTTCTTTTCGTAAAGCGATTTCGTACAGAAATTTATTTGAAATCAAATGTTTAAACATCAAACCTGCAGAACCAATCTGACGTTTTTCGTTCCGAATATCTGAACCTTGACCTTTGTTTTGCGTAAAATCAAAAACGGAATTCAACTTTATTCTATCCGAAAAATCATAAGCTAAATCATACTTAGCAATAAAACTTTCAACTTTTCCGAAAGTGTGATATTCGTTATTAATGCTTGGAAAATACTTATATTCTTCAAACAAATGAGCTACTTTCACTCTTGAAGTGAATTTATCGAAAAGGCTTTCCCATTCTACTAAATTTGCAATGTTTGTGTTGTGATATTTTGTAGGTGATTCGTTTAAAGAGATAAGTGAAAAATGTCTTTCTCCATCAAAATACTGACTATAAAACTTAATGGTATTTGAATGATTTATCTTATATCCGAAATCTGCATTAAAAGATGAGTTTTCAAATTGTCCGTTTTGATTTTTTCGGTTTTTTCCAATCCATTCGTAGTCATTATCCGAAGTCGAACGAGTAAATCCGACTCTCAAACTATATTTATCCGAAGCCAAACTCGTTTGAAAACGTCCATCAAACGTATTGAAACTTGCGTATCTCAAAAATAATTCGTTTTCAAATTTATTCTGAAAATATAAATCACTATTCAGATGAATACTTCCTCCGATAGCACTACTTCCGTACAGCACACTTCCTCCTCCTGATTTTATTGAGATGTTATTGAATCCTAAACTGTTTATTGCATTAAAATCGGTTTGTCCTAACGTTTGAGAATTGATGTTGATTCCGTTCCAGATAACAGCCGTTTGAGAAGCAGTTGTTCCTCTGAAAGATGGTGAAGAAGCACCTCCTATTCCGTTTTCTTTAAAATAAATAAGAGAATTATAGTTTAAAATAGAAGTCAAAAAACTTGGATTTCGTTTGATGATACTATCATTTAGTTTTTCAACTTTTTGAGTTTGAGAGTAATCTTTGAGTAAATTATCAGAAATTACAACTTCTTGAATTTGCACAAAAAGACTGTCTTGAGAAAACATAAATTGACTCAAAAACAAAAAACCAACGATAAAAATTCTGCTCAAACTCATAAATTACCGAATCTTTCTTCCCGAAGATTCAATTAATTAGGTTACGATTTTGGCAGGTCTCCTGACTTGCATCTTGTTGTTTGACCTTCCCAATCCTTTTAAGAATCAGTGGTATGCAGAAAAAACAACAAGTGTATAGCTTACAGTTGCGGGTACAGTTCAAGATTTTAACTTGATTCCCTTTTAATGAAAAGCACAAAAACTTTTCAACCAAAAACTTTTGCAAATATATTCTTTTTAAATTTTAAGAAACAAACATTCGACCGAATTACTTGCTTGCCTCTTCAGTTTTACTAGAAGATTCCAGCATTTGATTGAGTTCTGTCAACTCTTTTTCAGTCAGATGGCGATATTTTCCGTTAGGAACATCTAATGAAATATTCAATACGCGAATACGCTTTAAAGCCGTTACTTCATACCCCAAATACTCACACATTCTGCGAATTTGGCGATTCAATCCTTGTGTAAGGATAATACGAAAAACATATTTACTGATTTGTTCTACTTCGCATTTTTTGGTTACCGTATCCAAAATCGGGATTCCACCAGCCATGCGTTTGATGAATCTTTCGGTAATCGGCTTATTGACCGTTACGATGTATTCTTTTCCGTGGTTGTTGCGCGAGCGAAGAATTTTATTTACAATATCTCCGTCATCGGTCATCAAAATTAGCCCTTCACTGTCTTTGTCCAAGCGCCCGATAGGAAAAATACGCGTCGGATAATTGATATAATCAACGATATTTCCTTTGACTTGTTGATTGGTCGTACATTCAATACCAACGGGTTTGTGGAAAGCCAGATAGATATTTTTTTCTTTTTGGTCAGAAATTAGTTTACCATCGACACGCACCTCATCGCCCGGAGCGACTTTGGTTCCCATTTCAGGAATTTTTCCGTTAATGGTTACTCTGTTTTGCTCAATGAGTTTGTCGGCTTCGCGTCGCGAGCAAAATCCGGTTTCGGCTATATGTTTGTTTATTCGTTTTAGTTCTTCCATAAAAAATTTAGCGATAGGCTATTTGCCCACTTCACCTCGGTGTGGTTTTAAAGCATCTCGAACAGCGATCATATGCGCTTTGTCTACAATTAAATAAGCAATAGCATACATGTCGGACAGTTGTTCAAAGCCTGATTGGGTATTCGGGATTTTTTCCATCTGAACAAATTCGTCCAAATGAATTTGATGGTGTTTAGCTGTATTCTGTGCAGTTTCACCGCGGAAATCCCATATCAGTTTAATGCGGTCTGGCAGCATCTTCGTTATTGTTTTGATAATGTAAAAATGAATAGAGATACCAATTTTTCAGGTTTAGTTTTTGCTCGATAAGCACCAGTAAAATCACCGGAATGAATATCAAATCGGTATATCCGAATTCAAAAAATATAAAGGCAATGAGCAAAATCGCTCTTGAGTATTCCAAGTAATAAATCCATTTGCGTTGCTCTAATAACGCACCGACATTGACCAAAGTAATCACTATTAATACCGCTATAGTTAATTTTTCAACTCCATCAAAACGAGAGAAAAAAGCACTGAATAGCATCAACACCAATGAAACTACAAATACCTGCACATTAATATATTTCTTGAAGGATGGATTGAGCTTTTCGCGATTTACATTCTTTTGAAAAAATTTCTTCTCTAATTCCGAGCGAATGTCTTGGTCCATCAGCGCAGGCGACCCAAAGACGATTTTTAATTTATTTTTTAACCCTTTTTGTCTTTTGGCTGCTTCATAAATTTCTAAATAATAATGAAAGTGTTGCCACAAAAAGCTATAACTTCCGATGGGATGCGTCAGTCCGTATTTAGGTTTTTCTTCTTCTTTTTGAAAGGTCCCGAAAAGTTTATCCCAAAACACAAATACATCACCGTAATTCTTATCCAAATACTTTTCATCCGATGCGTGATGAACTCCGTGAAGTGATGGCGTAATGAATACATTTTCTAACCACTTCGGAGCTTTTATCACTTGGGTATGCGTAAAGAAAGAATACATCCCATGCGCCACTAAAATCCCCATCACCATCATTGGTTCAAAACCGATAAAAGGCAAAACACACCAAAATCCGGTTCTAATAATCGCCTGAATTGTAGTTATGCGAGCTGCAGCCGAAAAGTTAAATTCTTCACTTTGATGATGAACAATGTGAGCTGCCCAAAAAATATTGATTTCGTGCCCCAAACGATGGTACCAATACCAAACAAAATCCGCAGCAAGCAACAATAAAACCCAAATGTACCAATGATTCGAAATGGTGAAAATTCGGTAATTCTCATAAATCCACACAAAAAGCCCGTAGAAAGAAGCCGTTACAAATAAATTCAAGAGTCGCTCAGCGATACCAATAGTAGTATTCGAGACAGAACTCTCATATTTGAATAAGTGTTGTTGCTTCTTATACTTAGCATATTGATATTCTAAATATAAAAATATAAAGAAGGCCGGGGCGGCAAAGGCAATAAGGTTTATATTTTCCATAACACTAACATTTAGAATATTCAAAACCGTACTTTTGGCAAATTTAACTAAAAAAACACAGCTTACTCTTTCAAAAAAGTTAACAAAAATCAAGCCGACTAAAAATATTATGCACGCATAGTTTTGATGTTTGCTCTAAAAAGTTTAACTTCGTAACCGATTTTGTATTAATTACGTATAATTTAAACTTAAGTATAATGAAAATATTAGTTTGTATCAGTCATGTGCCGGATACTACCTCGAAAATCAATTTCGTTAACGGTGATGCTGAATTTGACAAAAACGGAGTTCAATTTGTAATCAACCCGAACGATGAATTTGGTTTAACAAGAGCGATTTGGTTCAAAGAAAAACAAGGAGCAAGCGTTACTGTTGTTAACGTAGGTGAGGCTGATACAGAAGCAACTATCCGTAAAGCATTGGCAATTGGTGCTGATGAGGCTATCCGTGTAAATGCTAACCCAACTGATGGATTTTTTGTTGCTAAACAAATTGCTGAAGTAGTGAAAAATGGCGGGTATGATTTAGTAATTGCCGGAAAAGAATCATTAGATGACAACGGAGGAATGGTACCGGGTATGGTAGCTGCACTTTTAAACATGAACTTCATCAACTCTTGTACAGGTATTGAAGTGGACGGAAATACTGCAAAAGCAACTCGTGAGATTGACGGTGGAAAAGAGATTTTATCGGCTTCACTACCGCTAGTGGTTGCCGGACAAAAAGGAATTGTTGAGGAGAAAGACCTTAGAATCCCGAACATGAGAGGTATCATGGCGGCAAGAACTAAACAAATCACTGTAGTAGAACCTGTAGGAGCTACTCAAAACACCAAAACAGTGAAATTCGAGAAACCTGCACCAAAATCTGCAGTGAAATTAATTAGCCCAGATAACTTGGATGAATTGGTGAACTTATTGCATAATGAAGCAAAAGTTATCTAATACGGATAAATTAGTAAATGTTGAATCGTTGAATTGGGCATAAAACCCATTCGCTTAATAAAACTCAGAAAATATGTCAATCTTATTATATGCTGAATCAGCAGAAGGAAAATTAAAAAAAGTTGCATTTGAGTTAGCCTCTTATGCAAAAAAGATTGCCGATCAAACAGGAACAACTGTTACGGCTGTAACTATCAATGCAGGTGATGTATCAGAACTTGCAAAATACGGAGTAAGCAAAGTGCTTAAAGTAGCTGATGATAAATTAAAATCATTCAATGCTAAAGCATACGCAGACACCATTAAACAAGCCGCTCAAAAAGAAGGTGCTAAAATTGTTTTAGTAGCTTCAACTACAGATAGCTTATACATTGCTCCGCTATTGGCTGTAGGATTAGAAGCAGGATATGCTTCAAACGTAGTAGCACTTCCGGAAAGCACTTCGCCTTTCGTAGTAAAAAGAAATGCTTACTCAATGAAAGCTTTTAGCTTCACCGAAATTACATCAGACGTGAAATTATTAGCTATCGCTAAAAACTCTTTCGGACTAGTTGAAAACGCCGTGAGTTTATCAGAAGAAGCATTTGCTCCAAGTCTTAATGGTGCTGATTTCTCTGTGAAAGTAGAATCCGTTGAGAAAGTAACCGGAAAAGTAACCATCGCTGATGCTGAAGTTGTAGTATCAGGAGGTCGCGGATTAAAAGGGCCTGAAAACTGGGGAATGATTGAAGAGCTTGCTAGCGTATTAGGCGCTGCTACTGCTTGTTCAAAACCGGTTTCTGACCTTGGATGGAGACCTCACTCTGAGCACGTAGGACAAACCGGAAAACCGGTTGCTTCTAACCTATACATTGCTGTAGGTATTTCGGGAGCTATCCAACATATTGCGGGTATCAACGCTTCAAAAGTAAAAGTAGTGATCAACACAGATCCTGAGGCTCCTTTCTTTAAAGTAGCTGATTATGGTGTAGTTGGTGATGCTTTTGACGTAGTTCCGAAACTAATTGAGAAACTTAAAGCTTTTAAAGCGCAACATTCTTAGAATTTAAAATTAACTACTGTGTAAAAAGTCCTCTGGAGCAATTCAGGGGACTTTTTTATTAAAACAACCTAAAAAATCTTAAAAACACAAAAATGGAACAGATATTGATGATTATAGAGTATAAAAAATAAATTTTCAGCATTATATTTGTTAAATCCAATAAAAAACCACCATTATGAAGAAGCACTTTTACTTTTTACTTTTGTTTTTATTGCCGTATGCGGTTTTTTCTCAAGCGAATTCTAACTTTTTACACCAATTAGACAAAAACATCAACGACTATTACAAGCTAGAACGAGAAAACATTCACGCACATTTCAGTAAATCTATTTATTTCACCAATGAAAAAATTTGGCTGAGTGGCTATGTGTTTACGCAGCAAACTAAATTGCCGTCTATTCATACGAACAACGTATTTGTAGAGATTTTGGATTCTCAAGGGAATTTATATTCAAGACACTTATTGTTTTCTACCAATGGCGTTTTTCAGGCTACTTTACCTTTGAATAAAACGATGCCATCCGGAATATACTACTTTAGGTTTTACACCCATTACATGAACAATTTCCAAGAAAATATAGCTGCAGTATTCCCTATTGAAATAATAAATTATGAGGATAAAGATTATGATGCAAACAAACGCAGTAAATACGCGGATTTATTTATCGAAATGTTTCCGGAAGCAGGAGCACTTTCATTCTCTAACCCAAATAACATTGCTGTGAAAGTCACCAACTATTTAGGAGAAGGAATAGCTACCAAAACCGGAAAAGTATTCGACAAGCAAAACAATCTAATTACTACATTTTCTACTAACAATTATGGGTATGGAAAATTCGAAATTAAAAATCCTGAAAACACTACTTATCGCGTAGAAGTAGAAAACCATGGATTTACCTACAAACAAGAACTAAACTTTATAGCTACTAATGATTTGAGTTTAGCCGTTGACAGTTATAGCTTTGCCGATAAAACCTCCATTGCAATTAAGAATATAAATCGTTCATCGTCCAAAAACTACTATCTATTACTTTCTCAAAACAATAAAATCCTTGCCTTCCCTATTGAGAAAAACAAGCCTACTTTTGTATTGGACAATCAAGTTTTGTTTGATGGAGTAAATACGGCTCGGATTATTGACGAACAAAACAATGTATATGCTACACGGCTGTTTTACATTCATAAAGAAAACTCCGACAACAAAAGCACTAACGACGAAATCGCTATATATAGTTATTCCGCTTATGCTTTAAATTCGAAAGTTATTCCTGAGCGCAACATCTATAATTCTATTTATATCAATCCATATACTCAAGAGGCAGCAACTTATGATGGGAGTTATTTCAGCGCACCTAACCGTATCAAAAAATACGAGTTGGACATGTTTATGATGTTCCAAAAGCCGAAAGAAATCTTCACCAATATAACATCGGCAACTCATCCTTCTGTAAAATATGCCTTCGAAAGAGGAATTGACATACAAGGAACTTTGACTCAAGACATAAAGTCAAAAAAAGATAATCGAATCAGAATGGTATCTTACCCTGATTTACATGAATTCAGCAATATAAATAACAATAACGAATTTAATTTTGACCACTTGGTCGTAGCTGATTCTATCAATGTGCACTTCTCATTATTGAGTAAGAATGATAAACCAAAAGACTTAAGTCTATACCCAAAAATTATTGGAAGTCATCGAAAATATATAAAAAATCTAAATATAACTCTAACGCGAGAGGCTAAAGACAAAATTGAAATGCCAGAATCTGAATTACCAATAGCTCTTCCGACTTCAAAATATCAGGTTATTTTAGAAGATATTAAAATCAAAGGAACAACCCTTAAAAGAGAAAAACAAAATCCAATGCTAAGAGGATTTAAAGCCAGTGATATAGTAGGATTCGAAACCATGCGTGTAACGGACTTTTTACGTCAATACCGCTTTCATATAGAAGACAATTTAGGAACACCTATCATTTATAGTTCATATTCTGATAGTCGCGTTGGTAGAGGCAAGATGATGCCTGCTATTTTTATTGACGGAACACAACAATTTGATCATTTTTACGTAAATCAATTATGGATGAGTCACGTGGACGAAATTTATTTTGATAGAACCTACACGATTATTGGCATGAATAACAACTTCATGAACAGCGATGTCGGAATGATGGGGATAGTGAAAATTTACACCAAAAACCCAGGGGAAATACTACGCAAGAAAGAAGCGCAGAAAGCTTTCCAGATCACAGGGGGCTTCACTCGATTTTTAGATTTTGAAAACGATGTTTTTGAAGAAAATGATCCTGCATTTGATTCTTTCGGAAATATATTTTGGGAGTCAAGAGTCAATTCAAAAAAAGGGAACCTGAAATACAAAACTCCAAAAAATGGCAAAAAGAAAGTGAAAATTTTTGTCGAAGGAATTACTTCTGATGGCACGATATTTTCTAAAGTAGAAGAAATTTCCTCAAATTAGAATTTAACATGATGAATGTATGCATCACTAGAGAAGAACCTTCCGATTACGCAGAAGTCTATGAGTTAAACCGTATGGCTTTTAACCGTGAAAACGAAGCAAAATTGGTAAACCTCTTACGCTCTAGTGATGCATTTGTTCCAGAGCTTTCGATTGTTGCTCAATTAAATTCTACCGTTATTGGACATCTTTTACTGACCAAACTCTTGATTCAACATTCTGATGATTCCATAACCGAAAGTCTCGCTTTAGCCCCCATGGCTGTTCATCCGGATTATCAAAATCAAGGTGTTGGTAGTAAACTTATTGTTTATGGGATTGAAAAAGCGAGAGCATTAAACTTTCAATCGATTATCGTTTTAGGCCATGAGCACTATTATCCTAAATTCGGGTTTCAACCGGCTTACTCTTGGGATATTAGCCCTGCGTTTGAAGTCCCTAAAAATGCTTTTATGGCAATAGAACTCCAGACAAATGCATTAAAAAATTGCGCAGGAATAGTGATTTATCCTAAAGCGTTTTCTCTTGTCTAAAGTTTTAAATTCAATTAAGTTTTTGTAAACAATACTTTATCATAAAATACAAATGTAAATGCTTAACTTTATAAGCATTAAATCTTCGTAGAGATGAATTCAAGAAAGAAAATTATCATCGTTGGCGCCGGATTTGCCGGGCTTAAATTAGCTCAAAAACTCAATAATACTGAATACGATGTTTTGCTCATCGACAAGCACAACTATCACCAATTCCAACCCTTGATGTATCAGGTGGCTACGGCTCGATTGGAGCCTACCAGCGTATCTTTTCCGCTTAGAAAAGTGTTTCAAAAATCCAAAAATGTAAAAATCCGAATCACCGAAGTCCAAAGTGTGGATACACAGAAGAAGATTCTTTCTACAACTATTGGGGAATTTTCGTACGATTATTTGGTAATTGCTTTTGGATGTACCTCGAATTATTTCGGAAATGCGAATGTGGAGAAATATTCGTATCCGATGAAATCCATTCCGGAGGCGATTCAATTGCGCAATCACATCCTTCAGAATTTCGAAGATGTTCTAATTGCTAAACCCGAAGAAGTAGAAGCTTTGCTCAACTTTGTAGTTGTGGGTGGCGGACCAACCGGAGTAGAACTATCAGGTGCCTTGGCCGAAATGAAAGCTAATGTTTTACCGAAAGACTATCCGGAAAAAGATTTTTCGTCACTCAAAGTATATTTAATTGAAGGTTCCGCAAACACCTTAAATGTAATGAGTGATTTGGCAAAAAAAGCTTCTCGTGAATATTTGGAACAATTAGGCGTAACGGTAATTACTGATATGTATGTGACCGATTATGACGGAGAAACTGTCACTCTAAAATCAGGCGAACAAATTAAAACCAAAAACCTAATTTGGGCTGCAGGTGTAACCGGAAATGTCTTACAAGGTTTACCCAGCGAAGTAATCACTCGCGGGAATAGAATCATTGTTAACCGATACAATCAAGCAGAAAGTTTGGATGGGGTGTATGCTATCGGAGATATCGCTTTTATGAAAACGCCAAAATACGAATTTGGTCATCCGCAGCTCGCGAATGTTGCCTTGAATCAAGCAGAACTTTTAGCTGAGAATTTCAAAAATATGCTAAAAGGTAAACCGCTCAAAGAATTTGAATACCACGACAAAGGTTCGATGGCGACTGTCGGAAAGAGAAAAGCAGTCGTAGATTTGCCTAAATTCAGCTTCAAAGGACGTCTGGCTTGGTTTTTCTGGATGTTTTTACACTTGATGTTGATTCTGAGCGTGAAAAACAAATTATCCATTTTTATCAACTGGATGATGAGTTATTTTTACAACGACTCTACGCTTCGCGTAATTCTAAATCCGAAAAACAAAAAATTAAATCCATAAGCGCGATTTATTTAATCATAAAACTTTGCATTACCTGTTCAGCAATGGATTCGAATCGGTTATAATTCCTTTCCATTGCTGTAAAGGTAAGCACATATACTTTGGAATTCTTGACAATATAATGTTGGACGAATTTCAAATCTTCGTTGTACATCCTCATCGTACAAACCACGCGTTGATATTCTTTGGAGGGTGTTACAAATTTCTCTGACGAAATCACACTTCCTTGTCGAGAAATATCTTTAAGCGAAATACGGGTATATTCTTCCAAGGTCATTTCTTTACTTACATCTTGCACCATCAAATTAATGTTTGACCCTATCTCCGCTTCCTCTTTATCCACATTCAAATAGATATAAAAAGCCACATCTTGTCCAAATTCTTTTTCAATCAACCAATCTTTTGGGTACTGAATGCTGTAATTATCCTTTTCAAATTTGACGAATTTGGAATCGTCTAGAATAATATCCGGTTGCGAAATTCCGGTAGTCGAACTTTCCTTTTTACAAGAACTAATAAAAGTAGCAACCAACAGAAGAAGTATATATTTTTTCATAAAGAATGGTATCAAATCAGTGTATAAAGTTAAGCGGATTTTTCGAATTGGCGCATTACCTCGACCAAAACCTGAACACTTTCTATGGGCATCGCATTATAAATTGAAGCTCTGTATCCGCCTACGCTTCGATGTCCGGAGAGACCCGATATACCCGAATTTTTCCAAAGAGTATCAAATCGTTCTTTCATAGATTCGTCTTTCAAAACAAAAGTAACATTCATTTTACTTCTGTCTTCTTTTCGGACAGTTCCTTCAAAAAGAGAATTGCGGTCAATTTCGTTGTATAATAATTCGGCTTTTTGATTATTTATTTTTTCCATGGCTGCAATTCCGCCTTTTTCTTTCAACCATCTCAAAGTTAAAAGCGAGGTGTAAACCGCAAATACAGCTGGCGTGTTGTACATACTTTCCTTTTCGATATGTACTTTATAATCCATCATACTCGGAATTTGCCTTCCGGTTTTACCCAAAATATCTTCTTTGATAATAATGACAGCTACACCCGCCGGACCTAAATTCTTCTGAGCGCCGGCGTAAATGAGTGAAAATTGTGAAAAATCCAATTCTCTGGAAAATATATCCGAACTCATATCACACACCATCGGAACCTCTACATCTGGGAAGTGGCGCATTTGTGTTCCGTAAATAGTATTATTACTCGTACAATGGAAATAATCAGAATCCGAATCTATTTGAAAATTCTTGGGGATATACGAATAATTGGCATCTTTAGAGGAAGCCACTATTTTAACTTCTCCGAAATATTGGGCTTGTTTTATAGCTCCCGCTGCCCACGTTCCGGTATCCAGATAACTTGCTTTGCCGAGCACCTTCATCAAATTATACGGAACTCTCAAAAATTCCATACTGGCACCGCCTTGTAAAAACAAGACTTTGTACCCTTTATTATCTAATCCTAATAATTCTAAAACAAGGGAGCGTGCCTCTTCAATAACTGAAACGAATTCTTTACTCCTATGCGAAATCTCAAGAATAGACAATCCAATACCATTAAAATCCAAAACGGCTTCAGAAGCTTTTTTCATCACTTGCTCAGGCAATATCGACGGACCAGCACTAAAGTTATGTACTTTCATAGGATAAAGGTTAATATTTACTAATTTCCAAACAAGAATTATACCCTAAAAAAAATGTCCCAAGTTGGGACATTTTCTATATTAGTTAACAGCAGGACAGTTACAATCCCATTTCTCTCTCTTACACCATAGGTTTAATCCGATAGTAATTTGGTGGAAACCTCCTGAGTCAAATTTCACATCACCCATCAAGTGAGAATACGTATAAGCAAACATAAAGTTTTTATAATTCACACCTACAAGCGGAGTAATATATTGTAGTTTTTGATCCTCAATAGAACTTCCTGGCGCTTTCTGATATTGAGCTCCGTCTAAACTTCTTCTATAAGACAATCCTGCCCATACTTTTCCGAAGTCTAAATCTTTGTATGCTTTAATGTTAAAGTCAATAGTTTTTTCATCCGTTTCGCTTACCATCTGGAACATAACCGATGGTTCGAATTGAATGCGATCGCTATCTCCGAAAACATAACCCGCACTAAACAAGAATTTTCTTAAGTTATCCGATTCGATATCAGTATATAAATCTCTTTTGCTCGCAATAGCATTTTTAACAGTAACATGGGCAAAGAAATCCATATAGTGATAAGACGCTCCTAAATCAATATTGAAGTACGAATCTTTTTGCTTCATTCCTCCATCGATAATCGGGTCATATTCCGGACCGAATTTAGACTCATCCAAACGACTTTGAACAAGACCTACACTCATACCAAAAGATAATTGATTAAGGTCAATATAACTTCTCGAAAAACGGAGGTGGTGAGCATACGTTAGTTTTGCTCCCGTTTGTGAGTGATAACCATTTCTATCATTAAAAGCTATAATTCCTGCACCTGAACGATCTCCTAATGCAGTATTAAAACTCAAGGTTTGCAACATCGGTGCCTCATCCTGATCCATCCATTGTTGTCTAGCTGTAAGTCTAACTTTAGCACAGTTAGCTGCTCCTGCCATTGAGGGGTGAATCAAATAATAATTATCAGATAAATAATCGGAATATACAGCCATCCCTTCTTGTGAGAATGAAAACTGTGAGGATGCCAATACTGCTAATAAGGCTAAATATCTTTTTCTTAACTGCATGTTATATTATCGTTTTAATGAGAAATGCGCTTTAAATTCTTTTCTACTGCTGTTTTCGGTGTAAATCACCTTGAACCAGTAGTCGGTTGAAGGGAGAGGGTTCCCGTTGAAGGTTCCGTCCCAGCCCTGACCTGTTGGGTTTAACTGTTTTAATAGTTTTCCGTGACGGTCAAAGATATGAATTTCTGCTTTATGGTACTCCGTAAAGCCGGTAATATTCCAATAATCAT